>Ga0310123_10000646_pt1 | contig 30657 bp, 29 predicted proteins | sample CB6_AW_1057_MG_FD_203505 | JGI IMG/M metagenome (GOLD analysis project Ga0310123, IMG submission 203505) | Marine microbial communities from Western Arctic Ocean, Canada - CB6_AW_1057 | ecosystem: Environmental > Aquatic > Marine > Oceanic | place: Canada: Western Arctic Ocean | collected... | reverse complement strand
CCCCGCTTCGACGTCCGGATAAATAACACCAAGTAGTCGACTTCGGAACATTTCAAGGACGGGTCGCTCTCGATGCGTCGAAGGGCATCGGTGGTATTGAGCTTCGACTGCAGCAGATACCGATAGGCTTTCTTGAGTTTGGTGACCGTTTCTGGCGAGCACGCACGCCGAACGAGGCCGATCGTATTGAGACCATAGATCCGAGCGCGGTTCCCGACGGTCCGGCCGTAGGGCACGGCATCTTTGGTGATCACGGAATATCCACCGACAAATGCCTGACGACCCACGCGACAGAACTGATGCACACCCGAGTACGCACTCACGGCCGCCTCGTCTTCCACGACCACGTGTCCGCCAAGCGTTGCCCCATTACCAAAGATGTTGCGATTGCCGACGATGCAGTCATGCGCGACATGGGCGTAGGCCATGAACACATTGTCGTTCCCGATCAAGGTCAGCGCACCGCCGCCGCGGGTTCCGCGATGCACCGTAACCCCTTCGCGGAACATGTTGCGATGACCAATGACGAGACGTGTCTTTTCGCCCCTGAACTTGAGATCCTGAGGGATTAACCCGATCGACGTGAACGGAAAAAACTGGCAGCCATCGCCGATTTCGGTGTCACCATCGATGACAGCGGACGCGCCGATCCGACAGCGCTTACCCAAACGCACGCCGTTCCCGATCACGCTGTAGGGTCCAACCACGGTTCCCGCGCCGATCACGGCGCCGGGGTGCACGATAGCCGTGTCGTGTATTTCTGCCGCGCCATATTCGAACCCGATCATGAGATCGGCCTGCGCCACGACCTGGCCGTCCGTCCTGGCAACACCGTGGACAACCGCCGCCTCCTCCGATTGCTCGCGGACGATGACTTCGAGGTTCAGCTGGTCACCGGGAAGCACTTGCCGGCGAAATTTTGCGTTGTCGACACGTCGCAGGACCGCGCGCGCGTCGCGGACGCCATCATCGCTGTCGTCCGCCAGCAACAGGAGGGTCGCGACCTGCGCCAGGCTCTCGATCATCATCACCCCGGGCATTAGTGGGTTCCCGGGAAAATGCCCCTGGAAGTACTCCTCGTTGACCGTGACGTTCTTCACGGCGACCATACGCGACCCGGGAGCGTGCTCCGTCACCGCGTCAACCAGCAGCGACGGGTATCGGTAGGACAGGCGGTCGAGGACGCGGGGGATGTCGAGGGACACGTGGCCTCAGAAACGACACGAACGCACCCGATCGTCACCGGGACCGGGTATCACAAACGAATCAGTTTATCGAGTTCCGGTCGCCGCGTCCACCGCGTGACACGCCGCACGCGAGTTTCACCACGGACTCCTAGGGAGTGGTGGCGGCGGTACCGTTGACGAGGTCGATCAGTGCCTGCGTCAGGTCCAGCGACGGATCGGCCCACACCAGACCCTGCTGGGCATTGAAGAGGAACGAGAGCCCCTGCTGTGTGGCTAGCTGATTGATAGCCGGCACCAGCCGTCGCTCGAACTCCGACTGGAGCTGCTGTTGCAGCTCCTGAACCTCAATCTCGGCATCCTGGCTCATCCGCTGGATGTCCGCCTGCACATCGGTGGCCGTCCGATCGATGTCCCGCTGGAGTCGCGTGATCTGACGCTGCAGTGTCGCCGCCGCCTCGGGGCTTATCACGTTCTGACCCTGCTCCAGATTTTCCTGCGCCTCCTGAAGCTCCTGGCTGAGCGCGGTAACCTCGCCCTGTCCATTGGCGTTTCTGGTCTCAATTTCGGCAAGCTTCTGCTGACTTAGCTCGTCGACTTTGGTGTTCGCGGTCTGTCCCTCCGTAGACTCAGCGGCCACACGCTGAATATCGACGTAGGCGAACGACTGCCCCGTCAACGCGGCCGTCTGTCCGGCTGACGCCGCCTCCGCGACCACCCATCCAGTCGTGGCTACCATCCCCACCGCAATGGCTGTTGTCACAAATCTCATGAGCGCTGACCTCGTCTGTTCTTGACCGCTATGCTGCGGTGTCGTGTCCATCGTGAAGACCCGGTCTTGTGACGCTAGAAGGTGGTGCCGATTGCGAAACGGAACAGGGTCGCTTTCTGGGGTTCGAACCGATCATCGAATACGTTGCTACGTTGGGGATTCCAGGCGTAAATGAGCCGAAACGGCACGTTGAGCACCGGCATGAAGAAGCGCAGTTCGACGCCAGTCGACGTCTTAAACCCGTCCATCGAGAAGTCTCGTCCAAAGTCCTGCACCTGACCCGTGTCGTAGAAGAGGACGAACCTGACCGGTTGGGCGATCGTGAACTGATACTCCCCGTTGAACAACAGGCTCTTGTTCCCGCCGATAACCGTCCGCGCCTGAAAACTGTCGGGGTCCACGTCGGGAAACACATCGCCCACCGTTGGTCCCACCCGACGAATGTCGAAGCCACGGATGGAATACTCGCCACCCAGCCAAAGCCGTTCGAACACCGGCAGCCGACTCGGGTCACCGGTCGAGATGTGCTGATACTGTGTCCGGATCCCGATCGTGGTCCGCGACGTGTGAGGGATAAACCAGATCCCCTCGAGAATCGGCTTCCAGAAGCGGGTGTTTCCACCGATGCCTGCAAACTCCATCGTTGCGCTGTAGCTCTTGCCTGAGAATGGAAAGATCGGGTGATCGACCGTGTTGTGCCGAAACGACGGAGCAATCTTGCTCACGGTGCGACGACCCTGGGACTCGAGCAAGAGCCCGTCCGAGAAGAACGGATTACCCATGAGCAGGTCTGGGTTCTCGAAGAATGCCGGGTTCACATCAGTCACCGACGTCGCCTCGTAGCTATACGTCAAGAACATCCGCGAGAACAACGCGAGTGGCAACCCAAGCGTCGCGCTACCACCATTGGAGTCTTCCGTATACGCCCCGAGCCACTCGACCCGGCGCGAGAACAGGTTGACCCCGGACGACATATTACGGCCGAAGATATACGGCTTGGTGTAGCCGAGATTGATGTTACGGAGTCGAGACCCTCGTTGGAACGCGACCGTTAAGGCCTCACCACGTCCGAGAAAATTGGTGGTGGAGAAGGACAGCTGGCCAAAGAAGCCATCGAACTGCGACATGCCGGCCCCGAACGTCAACTGATTCAGGTTGGTCTCGGTCAGCCGAACAGTCAAGTCGACTTGGTTCTCAAGACCCTCGACGTTTTCGATCTCGACCGCTGACTCTTGGACAGGCTCGAAGTATCCCAGCTGGTTCAGGCGACGAACGCTGTTCTTGAGCGCCTGAGTATTGAAAACGCCCTGCTCACGGAGTTGCAGCTCACGACGGATCACCTCATCGTGGGTGCTCTCGTTCCCCACGAACGTGATGCGGTTGACGAACTGCTGCTCGCCCTCCTGAACCCGAAAAGTCACGTCGACGATCGGGTCACCCTGTAGGTGGGTTGGCCGGGGCGCATAGGGATCGGCTCCTGAACTCTCGCCGACCGCTCCGCCCTCGCCCGCATCAGTGATGACAACCTCCACCTCGCCGCCCACCGCGTAATCGGGCGAGTTCCGGCGTTGCAGGTCTGGAAACACCGTCAACTCAGTGTAGCCGCGTCCCCCGTACACTTCCCGCAAGACATTCAGCGCATCGAAGACGACCTTCTGATTGTAGTACTCGCCCTCTTCGAGCCCCTCGAAAACCTGGTCGAGGCCGTAGTCTGTCAATACGTCGTTGCCGTCGTATCGAATCTCGCCAATGCGATACCGTTCGCCCTCGTCGACCGGAATCCGCAGCTGCATGCCGCGTGTTTTTCCGTCATCCGTCGATTCGAGATACGTCGTCTCAGGCGACCCCACCCTGGCGTCGATATACCCTCGCTCCAGGTAGTGAGCCACAATCCGGTCGGCATCCTCCTCGAACAACGCTTCTTTGTATGTCCCGCGACCGTTGAGCCAGGAAAGGAACCATCGCTCCTTAATCTGCTCCATCTGCCCCTTGAGCTCGCTATCGCTGAGCTGTTCGTTCCCGACAAACTCAATCTCCTCGACGTGGACCTTGGGACCCTCACTCATCTGAAACGTCAGCTGCACCACCTTCGGTCCCCCGGGAAGATCGCTCAGCTCGTGACTCACCTCAGCGAACTGATATCCTTCGGCGGAGAACATCGTGCGCAGTAGCGCCTCTACCGTGCTGACCCCGCCCTGGTCGAGAAATGCATCGATGCGAATCAACACATCGTTCTCCAGCATCGCCGTTTCTATATCGGTCCGGTTGATCGCGTCCGACCCCTCGAAGGTGACGATCTTGACGCGGGGGCGCTCCTCGAACCGGAACGTGACATGCTTGCCAATCACACCGTTGTCATACGGTTCATCGACAACATCGATCGAGAGATCATCCAGAAACCCGGTCTCCCACAGCCGTCCGTGGTCTTCGACCAAGATCTGCTCGATGGCATCGGTATACGGCACCCAGGTCCCCTGGCTTGGAGCACTCAGATGGTTCGTGCTCTCCATGTGGAAGAGGTACGTCGCGAGATCGACGCTCGAGGCGCCGCCCTGTGAATCAAAGTTAAGCTCGATGGTCTTGAAGACCGCCGGGGATCCGTCGGGAGGCTGCGCCGTCTGCGCTTGCCCTCCCTCCGCGGCAAGAGCGTTCGGGGCCGGCTCTTCAGCCATCCCCGGCACGACGAACAAGACGAGGAGGCCAAGACAGATGCTCAGAAGTTTTCTCATGTTCATGGTCGCGCCACCTGTAGCGCTGACATTGCACGCGTAAAGCGCCGACATTCAAGTCTACGAGAACTTAGACGCGTCAGGCCAGCTTGTGGCCTTCTACGGTCTGACCGGCCATCCGATATGAAAGCGACCCACTGTCAAGATACACCTCGACTTCGCCGCTCAGGAGGTTGCCCCGGATGAGCTCATCGGACAGCGGATCTTCAATATACCGTTGAATGGCTCGCCGCAGGGGTCGAGCGCCATAGGAACGATCCTTACAGGTCATCTCGATGATCCACTCGACCACTTCCGGTGTCATCGCAATCCGAAGGTCCCGGTCTACCAGATTCGCGTTGAGCTGAGTAACCAGCATCTTGATGATCTGCCGAAGATCGTCATCGGACAAGGCCTCGAACACGATGACCTCGTCGACGCGATTGACAAACTCCGGATTGAAAATTCGCTTCACCTCGCTGAGGACCATCTCCGATACGCTGCGCTGGATGTCCTGAGCATCTGACGACTGAAATCCCATCGACGCCTTCTTCTGAATGTATCGCGCGCCGATATTCGACGTCATGATGATGATCGCGTTCTTGAAGTTGACCCGGGTCCCCAACCCGTCCGTCAGGTGGCCATCCTCGAACACCTGGAGCAGGATGTTGAACAGATCTGGATGGGCCTTCTCGATCTCATCGAGGAGCACGACCGAGTACGGATGGCGCTTCACCTTCTCCGTGAGCTGCCCGCCCTCTTCATGCCCGACATACCCAGGTGGCGAGCCGATCAACTTCGAGACGTCGTGTTTCTCCATGTACTCGGACATGTCGAAACGAATGAGCGCTGCGTCACTCCCGAACAAGAAGTTGGTCAACGCACGCGCCAGCTCCGTCTTGCCGACACCGGTGGGACCGAGAAACACAAAACTCCCGACCGGCCGGTCGGGCGACTGCAAACCCGCACGGGAACGACGGATGGCGCGGGCCAGCGCAGAAATCGCTTTCTCCTGGCTGATGACTCGAGCATGCAGCTCGGTCTCCATGTTGAGGAGTTTCGCGCTCTCGTCCTGATTGAGTGCGGTCGTGGGCACCCCGGTCCACTTTGACACGACATCGTCGATATCCGACTTCTCGACCTCGACATAGTGGGCACCCGACTTCACGTCGAACTTCTCCCTCACGAACTGCAGGTTCTCCCGCGCCAGCACCTCTTGCTCGCGAAAGAACTGCGCGCGTTCATAGTCCTTCTGAGCCGTGGCGCTTTCCATCTGCTCGACCGCCACGCGAATGCTCTTGTTGATCTCGTTGAATTCGTCGCTAAATCCGGCCTCGCGCAGCTTAGCCCTGGCACCGGCCTCGTCGATCAAATCGATCGCCTTGTCCGGCAAGAATCTATCGGTAATGTAGCGGCTCGATTGCAGGACAGCGGCCTCCAGTGCGTCGGCGGCGTAGCGCACATGGTGGAACGTCTCATACCGATCCTTAGTCCCCAGCAAAATCTGCAGCGTCTCGGCTTCGCTTGGAGGGTCGACCTTGACCTCCTGAAATCGGCGCTGTAGCGAACGGTCCTTCTCGATGTACTTACGGTACTCGTCCGGTGTCGTCGCCCCGATGCACCGAATCTCGCCGCGGGACAGCGCTGGCTTGAGGATATTTGCCGCGTCCAACGAACCTTCGGCCGAGCCCGCACCGACGAGGGTGTGCAGCTCGTCGATGAACACGATGATGTTCGGACTCTCGGTCAGCTCCTTCATGATCGCCTTGAGGCGCTCTTCGAACTGTCCGCGATACTTGGTGCCAGCCACGATCAGCGAGATGTCCAAAGCCAAGATCCGCTTGTCGGCAAGGAAATGCGGAACGTTACCGCTGGCGATCTGCTGCGCGAGGCCCTCGACGATCGCTGTCTTGCCGACACCGGTCTCGCCGATCAGGACTACGTTGCTTTTGGTGCGACGACACAAGATCTGGTGAACACGTTCCAGCTCGACACTGCGACCGACGAGCTGATCGAGCTGATTCTTCATCGCCCCATCACTCAGATCTCGACTGAATTCGGCCAGGAGCGGAGTCTCTTTCACCCGCGTGAGCGTCGTCTTCTCGTTCAACAGTTGGACGATATCCTCGCGCACGGTGTTGAGCCGCATCCCCTTCTCAGACAGGATCGACGCCGCGACGGATTGCTCCTCGCGAAGGATCCCGAGCAGCAGGTGCTCGGTCCCGATGTAGTTATGGAGAAGGCGGTCAGCCTCTTCGGCCGCGTGGTGAAGCACGCGCTTGGTCTCGGTACTGAACGGAATCTCGACCGACGTCGAGACCTTCTCCCGGAATACCGTCCGTCCTTCAATTTCCTTACGGATGTTCTCGAGAGAGAGATGGAATCGGGCGAAGATACGACTCGTGAGTCCTTTGCCTTCTCGAATCAAACCGAGAAGGAGGTGCTCGGTCTCGATCGAGATACTTCCGAGTTGGCTGGCCTCGTAGCGGGCGAAGAACAATACACGCCGCGCCCTCTCAGTGTATCGCTCAAACATCGACCTGCACCCGTCACCGCCTCGATGCGTTAGATGAAATCCTTCCTTGCATTATAAGGAAAAGGCGGATAAAGGTAAATTCAGTTCCTGCCGAATAATCAAGGACTTAACTGGGTTTCAACCGTCGAAAACAGGACATCAGGCGGCGAACAGCCGACCATCCTCCAACCGCAGCACACGGTCGCACGATTCCGCCAGACGCGGGTTGTGCGTGGCGATCACGGAGGTGAGGCCGTGCCGCCTATGCATGTCGCCAATAAGGCGATGTAGTGACCCCGCCGTCTTCTCATCGAGATCACCCGTCGGCTCGTCGGCCAAGAGAAGCGAGGGGTACATCACTAGCGCGCGCGCCACAGCGACGCGCTGCTGCTCACCGCCCGACAGCATTCCCGGACGATGGGACATTCGATCGGCCAACCCGACCTGATCGAGTAATTCGCTGGCGCGGCGAGTCGCCTCGGCCACCGGGCGCCTCGCGATGCGGAGCGGCATTTCGACATTCTCGAGCGCACTGAACTCCGGTAGGAGGTGGTGGAACTGAAACACAAACCCCACATGTTGGTTCCGGAAAGCCACGAGCTCCGCGTCGGGCAGCGAATTCAGCTCGCTATCGCCAACCGTCACTCGACCGCTGTCGATGCTGTCGAGGCCACCAATCACATGCATCAGTGTGCTCTTGCCCACACCAGAGGCACCCATGATCGCCACCATCTCTCCAGACTCGACCGACAGGTCGAGGTTGCGAAGCACCACCAGTGGCTCGTCGCGAACGACATACGACTTGCGGAGGTCAGTGACCTGGAGAAACGGCATAGGGAGTCACTGATACCTCAGCGCCTCGGCTGGATCCAGACGCGAGGCCTGCCTCGACGGATACAGCGTCGCCAGGAAGCAGATCAAGAGCGCCGACACGATAATGATGATGAAGTCTGGAGTCTCGATCGTAAACGGCAGATACGAAACCTGATAGACCTCCATGTCCAGACGGATCAACCGGTACCGATCGAGGATCGCCGAGAGGACATACCCCCCCACCGCACCAATAGTCGTCCCTATAGCGCCGATGATCACACCCTGCAGCATGAAAATCTGCATGATGCTCGCGCGTCCTGCACCCATCGTCTTGAGGATCGCGATATCGCGACTCTTTTCCATCACCAATAACACCAGGGACGCCACGATATTGAGCGCGGCCACCATCACGATTAGACCGATGGTGATCGAGATCGCCACCTTCTCGAGCCAGAGCGCGGAGAAGAGGGACTGATTCATCTCCGACCAGTCCAGCGTCAAATACGACGAACCCAGCTGCTCCGAAACCGAGGCCGCTACCTCGGCCGACGCGTAGATATCGTCGACCCGAAGCTCCATCATCTGCACCTGGTCTTCCGCCAGTAGGCGCTTGGCGATGTCGAGCGTCACGAAGCCGTAGGCATTGTCGTACTCGTAGAGCCCGAGGCTGAATATACCGACCACGGTGAGTCGCCGAGGACGCGGCATCATGCCCATCGGCGACAGAGAGCCGTTGAGCGTCACCAACGTGATGTCGTCACCAACGAAAACCCCCAGACTCTCGGCGACACCCGCCCCGATCACGACGCCACCCAGCGCCGGTCCGTCGACGGTGCCCAGATCGAACAGGCTCCCGTCTCGCACTGACCGAGCTACTTCCGTTACGTTCTGCTCGAACTCCGGGTCGATTCCCTTGACCGTGATGAACGCCTCGCCATGCCGGCTCCGGGCCAACGCCTTCCCAAGAATCGCCGGCGCCGCCGAGACGACCCGTGGGACGGTGCCCAGCAGTTCGGCTTCGGCCAGGTAGTCCTGAATGCCACCGTCGGCCACCTTCCACACGTAGACATGCGCGGCCGAGCCAACGATGCGGTCACGAAGCTCCCGTTGTAATCCCGTCATCAAGGCAACAGCGACCACCAGCGCCATGACACCGAGCGTCACGCCGAGCGTGGAGATGACCGAGATGAGTGAAATGAACGCCTGCTTGCGGCGGGCCAGTAAATAGCGGACGGCCACGTAGATTTCAAATGGCGCGGACATCTCTCAACCGATCTCAGTCAGCCTTTTCGGATACTGGTGCACCAACGGGCCGCATCAGTGGAAAAAGAATCACGTCTCGAATCGACGGACTGTTTGTCAGGATCATGACGAGCCGGTCGATGCCGATCCCCTCACCCGCGACCGGAGGAAGTCCATACTCAAGCGCACGAAGATAGTCCTCATCGATCACATGTGCCTGGAGATCACCCCGGTCACGCGCCGCGCACTGCGTCTCGAACCGGCGCCGCTGTTCCGCCGGATCGTTGAGCTCGCTGAACGCGTTCGCAATCTCCATCCCTCCAATATAGAGCTCGAATCGCTCCACGGTGTCCGGGTCAGCGGGTCGCTGCTTCGACAGCGGCGACACCTCGGTCGGGAAGTCGTACACGACGGTCGGCTGAATCAACTCCGCCTCACACAGTAACTCGAACAGCCCCATCGTGATTGCGCCCGCACCCGCGCCGTCGGGCAGGTCGATCTCAAGGCGTTTCGCCAGGCCCGCCACCGTGTCGTGGTCACGCAGATCGCGGTCGGCGACCGCCGTTCCCAACCGCTTTGTCACGGCGTCACAGACTACCTGGCGGAGGGACAAGCGGGCGAAAGGCACGTCAAACGAAATCTGATGGTCACCGAAGCTGCAGGTAGGTTCCCCTTCGGCAAGAACGTCGTGCGCGACCGTCGCCAGAAGCTCTTCCGTCACCGTCATCAGTGCCGTGTAGTCGCTATACGACTGGTAGAACTCGAGCATAGTGAATTCAGGGTTGTGCTGCGTTGAAATACCCTCATTGCGGAAGTTACGGTTGATCTCATACACGCGTTCGATCCCGCCCACGACAAGTCGCTTGAGATAGAGCTCGGGTGCGATCCTCAGAAACAGTGGCATGTCGAGCGCGTTGTGATGGGTCACGAACGGGCGAGCTAGCGCGCCACCCGCCACCGACTGCATCATTGGCGTCTCGACCTCCAGATATCCCCGCCCGTCGAGAAACCGACGAATCGACGCCAGGATCCTGCTGCGTGTTTCAAACACGCGCCGCGTGTCCGCGGTCACGATGAGATCTAGGTATCGCTGTCGGTATCGCGTCTCGACATCGGTCAGGCCGTGCCATTTCTCGGGGAGAGGGACCAGGCACTTCGACAAGAACTCGATGGCGCTGGCCCACACCGTGAGCTCCTGTGTCCGCGTCCGGAACAGTCGTCCAGAGACACCGACAATGTCGCCAAAGTCGAGTAATCCATAGATCGTGAAATCGCGTTCCGACACCGAATCCTGACGCACGTAGACCTGGATCCGCAATCGACCATCGGAGAGCACGAGGAAGTTCGCCTTGCCAAAGCTGCGGATGGCCACGATCCGACCGGCCACGGCGGTGTGTGCATGCTCGGCATCGAGCGCGTCCCCGTCTGTACCACCGTGGATATCGACGAGTACCGACACCGTATCGGTCAGAGCAAACGACCGCGGATAGGGCTCGACGCCGAGCGCTCGGAGCTCGGTGAGGTTGTCGTGGCGCTGCTGTAGCTGGTCGCCCTCGCGTTCTTGGCTCATTTGTCAGTCGAGATCTTCTGCTGTTCAAGGGTGCGGAACACGTTGTCCAGTACTCCGTTGACGAACGGAACCGTTTGCTCACCGCCGTAGGTCCGTGCCAGCTCGAGAGCCTCGTCGATGACAACCGCTGGCGGCGTGTCTGAATAGACGAGCTCGTACACCGCCATCCGCATGATCAAGCGATCAACGACTGCCAGACGTGAGAGTCGCCAATTCTCCGTGCTGGCTTCCAGCAGCGGGTCGATCTCTTCGACGTGCTCAGTTGTCCCGATCACCAGCGTGCGCGCGAATGCCCGACTCCCCTCCGGCCCTGGGTGCACCTCCCAGTAGAGCTCGCTGGCATCGTCCAGCCCCGCCCGGTCGAGTCGACCGATCTCCCACTGGTACAGCAGCTGGAGTGCGGCCTCACGCCAGCGATGACGCTCGACCCCACTTGGGTCAGTCGTCATGATCTCGACGGTCTCTATCGCCTCGAGTCAGATCCTGGACCACGTTGGCCAGCCGCACGGCCGCCATCGCGGCCTCCCATCCCTTATTGTCGGTGCCATCTCCCGCCCGCGCGACTGCTTCCTCATAGGTGTTCGTCGTCAGCACGCCGAAACTAATTGGAACTCCTGTCGCCTGTGACGCCGTGCCGATCCCGTGAACCACAGCCGATGCCAGATAGTTAAAGTGCGGGGTCTCGCCCCGGATAATGCAGCCCAGACACACCAGGGCGTCGAACCGCCCGGTCTCCGCGGCTTGACGGGCGGCAAACGGTACTTCGAACGCGCCTGGCACCCGGATGACCACGATTCGGTCCGCCGCGGCACCGGCGTGAACCAGCGCTTGAATGGCCCCGTCGCTGAGCGCCGTGGTGACGGCCTCGTGATAGACCGAAACGACGAGACCGACTCTCAGCCCCGAGGCGTCTTCCGCTCCCGCGATGGTCGGTGTGTCTTTCACTGTCCCTTGAACCGAGCGGGGCGTTTTTCGAGAAAGGCCTGTGTCCCCTCACGCATGTCCTCGGTCGCGGCGGCGAGCCCAAACAGTGTCGCTTCCTGCTCGCACCCTTCTTGGAGTGACATCTGCATTCCGCTCCGGACGGCATCCAGTATGTACTGCAGCGCCAAGGGCGGCTTTGAGGCCAGGAGACCAGCCAGCTCGCGGACCTCGTCACACAGACGCTCGGCGGGGACAACTCGATTAACGAGACCCAGTCGCCACGCCTCAGTGGCGTCGATCGGCGCGCCGGTGAGCAATATCTCGAACGCCCGGCCCAGCCCCACCATTCTTGGAAGCCGCTGGGTACCGCCATAGCCGGGGATCAGGCCCAGATTGACCTCCGGCTGTCCAAGCTTGGCGGTCTCGGCCGCAACCCTGAGAGTGCAGGCCATCGCCACTTCCAGTCCACCCCCGAGGGCAAATCCGTTCACGGCCGCAATGACCGGTTTGGGCGCCCGTTCGAGCCGGTCGCACAACGCCTGGCCCCGCCGCGCAACCTCACGCGCCGCCGTGGGGGTCAACCGAGACAGCTCCGTAATGTCGGCGCCGGCGATGAATGCCCGGTTACCCTCGCCGGTCAACACGATCACTCGGACTGACGGATCCTCACGCAATCGCAGAAAACAGTCGTCGAGCTCCTGGATCGTCGCCGCATTCAGGGCGTTGAGCACCTTGGGACGATTGACCGTGACCGTGGCCACGGCCTCGGTCTGCTCGCAAAACAGATATTTAAACGTCATCGTTGCGGTGTCTGATCCGAGGAGAAGACTATACCCCACGCCCAGACAGCGGCCGCGCCACTGCACGCGCCAACCGCATTGGCTATGACGTCTCGTATCTCGGAAAACCGCCCAGCCACGAACGACTGGTGATACTCATCGCTCACGCCGAAGAGAACCGTGAGCGCGATCGCGCTCGCCACCGAGCGCGGTGTCGCGCCAGACCAGCGCCCATTCGAGAGTGCGCGCAGCATGAGCACCACGAGGCCAGCGTAAACGATGGCATGCGCCGATACGTCCGATATCCCACCCGGGCGAGCCGGGAGGTCTGGCTGGCCCGAGAGCCAGAAGATCCCCGCCATCAGGAGCACCGCTGGCCCCCAGACCCACAGGGTGCGGCTCATCGGTGTAAGCCCCCGACGACCCGTTTTCGCGTCATAGTTGGAACGCAAGCATCAGCCACCCCAGGACCACGCCGGCGACGGCGAACTCGGCGAAGAGCAGAGCGCCAAATCTGACCTGCTCTTTGACGTCGTCCTTGGTCAGCAGGGCGAGTATGAGTGACACGAAACCAGCAAAGAGCAGCATCAGCCCAAGGTGACTCTCTAGCATCACAGTTCTATTTCCGCCCAAGCGCGATGTCGTAGGCGTCGAGGACCACCAGGGTATTCAGAAGACCGGCGACCACGAGAAAAGAGTTGCCATACTCGTAGGTCACCGCTACGACGCGGCCCTCACCAAGACCCAGCGCCCGGCCGATCAAATACGGTGCACCAATTCCCAGGTCAGCTAGCGCCGCCAATGCGACAAGCGGTTGCGAGAGATCAAACGAAAACATCTGGCCGTCCAACCACAGCCCGATGGCATACATCAAAGGTAATGCGACCAGAAAGACAAGGCCTTTTTGCGACCGTCCGAGCCAGAGGTGACCCGCGCCTGGCACTAGCCACGCAAGCGTGCAAACGAACGCCGTCAGGTTCGATGTCTGAGGCTCTGGTTGTCGTCGGCGCATCGTTTCGGACTTGGGCTACGTGGACTCGTCAATCGTGCCGCCCAGTGCAAGACCCACGACCCCGCCGGCAACATAGATCGCAGCGGCGGCAACCACCACGACGCCCTGTGGGTAGTCATGGGCCGCGACGTAGGGCGTCGCGACCAGCATCAGCGACCAGAATCCTACCAGCAGACCGACGCCAAGCGTGACGAACCGTCGAGTGCGCATGACGTGGGACTAGACTCTAGAGTGCCTCAAAGTGCGTCAGGCGCTTGAATTCCCTGAACCGCTCCTTGACCTGCGGCTCGGTGAGGGCCATCAGCCGGTCAAGACCAAAGTCTTCAACCGCGAACGACGCCATCGTACTCCCGGCGATAATCGCCTGCGTTACCACGTCGTCCGTAATCGCCGGGGCGGCCGCAAGGTATCCGACGAATCCGCCGGCGAACGTGTCACCGGCGCCGGTGGGGTCATACACGTCTTCGAGCGGAAGACCGGGTACGGCGAAGAAGCCATCGTCACGGGTCATCAAGACCCCGTACTCGCCGCGTTTGATCACTACCCGCTCGGGCCCCATCGCCTGGATCAGACGCGCCGCCTTCACGAGGTTGGCCTCCCCGCTGAGCTCTCGGGCCTCGGCATCGTTGATCACCAGCACATGCACCCGCGCGAGGACCCGTCGAAGCTCGTAGGGCGTGCCTTCGATCCAGTAGTTCATCGTGTCCAGCGCCACGAATTCCGGCGCCTCGACCTGATCGAGCACATCAAGCTGGAGTGCCGGATGGATGTTGGCGAGAAACACGAACGGACTGCTCCGGAAGCTGTCTGGAATCTGCGGCCGAAAATCTTCGAACACGTTCAGGTGCGTGTAGATGGTTTCGCGTGTGTTTAAGTCGAAGTTGTACTCGCCGCGCCACCGAAACGTCTCACCCGCCACCCGCTGCAGACCATCCAGGTCGATACGACGACCCGCGAACACCGCCAAGTGCTCATCTACGAAATCGTCGCCGACCACCCCGACGAGCCGCACATCCGTGAAAAAAGATGCGGCGATACTGAAGTAGGTCGCGGCGCCCGCCACCACACGAGACACCTCACCAAACGGTGTCTTGACGGAATCGAACGCCACGGAGCCAACAGTTAAAATCGGTCGCATCTGGTTCTCCGGGTATCTCTACAAATACTTCCCGACGATCGGAGCCAAGTCGCGCTTAGTCTGATCGAGAATCGCCTCAGGGCGCGTGATGATGGCCGCGGACAATGCCGACGCGCATTCGCAGTCGCGGTCCACCGGTAACGTGGCGACGACTCGCCGAATTACTCGCGTCGCCGTTTCGGCGTTCTTTAGGAGGTTCTGCACGATCATGTCGACCGTCACGTGATCGTGATCGGGATGCCAGCAGTCGTAGTCCGTCACCAACGCCAGCGTCGCGTAGCAGATCTCAGCCTCTCTCGCCAGCTTCGCCTCCTGCAGATTGGTCATGCCGATGACATCCATCTCCCATGAACGATAGAGCCGCGACTCGGCAAGTGTCGAGAACTGCGGCCCCTCCATACACACGTAGGTTCCACCCCGGTGGACCGCCGCGCCCACCGCCTCAGCGGACTCGGACGCCATCCGGCTGAGCGTGGCACACAAAGGATGGGCGAACGTGATATGGGCGACCAGACCCTGACCAAAGAACGTGCTGACCCGGCCACGAGTCCGGTCGAGGAACTGGTCGGGCACGACGATATCCAATGGCCGGTATTGTTCCTGGAGGCTACCGACCGCACTTGCTGAGATCAGCCACTCCACGCCCAGCATCTTGAAACCGAAGATGTTGGCCCGAAAGTTGAGCTCCGACGGCAACAGCCGGTGACCGGGGCCGTGGCGAGCAAGGAACGCCACTCGCTGCCCGTCGAGCGTCCCCACGAGATACGGCGCCGAAGGCGCGCCAAACGGCGTCGCCAGAACAACTTGCTCCCGGTCGGCGAACTCCTCCATATCGTAGAGACCGCTACCCCCAACGACGCCAATTCGGATCGGTCTGGGATCAGTCATGGGTCATGGGTCGTCCGCCGGAGGTCGTGGATGATCAAAAGTCATCGCTCGTCGGTCGAGTGTCGTCGGTCGGAGATCGACCCGTGACGCACGACCTACGACTGCTCCTTGAGTTCCACCAGCACCCCATGGGCACTGGAAGGATGAATAAAGGCGACTCGTGCCCCCTCCGCCCCAGGCCGTGGAGTCTCGTCAATGAGGCGGACACCGCGCTCCTTGAGCTCGGCGAGAGCCGCGGTCAGATCGTCGACTCGGAGCGTGATGTGGTGCAGCCCGGGACCCCGGCGGTTCACAAACTTTGCAATCTGGGAATCGTCGGCGGTCGCCTCCAAGATCTCGAGCGCCGCCGATCCGACCGACACGAAGTGCGCCCGGACCCGCTGGGACCCGACATCCTCCACGCCCGTGACCTCGAGGCCCAAAGCATCACGGAAGAAGGCCAGCGACGTATCGAGCTCAGCCACCGCAATCCCGATATGGTCAAGGACCGCTTTCATTACCCATGCTCCATGATTTCAGCCGCCGCCGTGTAAGGATCGATATCTCGGCTGGCGATCCGCTCAACAGCGTTCTCGAGTGCCGCCCGTGTGTCGTCGTGCCGTTCCAGACGGGCGAGATACTGGCGGCTGAGTGTTTCGCGCAGGCAAACCTCGGCTCGCGCACGCAATCGGTCTCGATCTTGCTCGTGACGTTCGACGAATGTCTCCACGGTGTCGAGCAATGCATTCACCCCGATGCCCCGTGCCGCCTCGATCTTGAGGACCGGTGGGCGCCACTCATCCGCTCCAAGAGTCTGAAGCATCAACGCTGCCTCGATCTCGCTGACCGCCCGCTCGGCCCCGTCGCGGTCCGCCTTGTTCATGACAAAGATGTCGGCAATTTCCATAATGCCGGCCTTGATGGCCTGCACGTCATCGCCGGTGCCCGGGACCATCACGACAATCGAGACATCTGCCGTCCGGACGATGTCGACCTCACCCTGCCCGACACCCACCGTCTCGACGATGACCACATCGAACCCGGCGGCATCGAGGATGACGGTGGCGTCATTCGTGGCCTGGGCCAGCCCTCCGAGGTGGCCGCGTGACGCCATGCTCCGGACATAGACACCAGAGTCGCCGGAGTGCGACTGCATTCGGATGCGGTCGCCGAGCACGGCCCCTCCACTGAAGGGGCTGGTGGGGTCAATAGCGAGAATGCCCACTGTTCGCTCCCGACGACGCCACTCAGTGGTCATGCAATCAACCAGCGTGCTCTTCCCCACGCCCGGTGCACCCGTCACGCCAATAATCTGCGCGCGCCCGCTCTGACCGAACAAACCCCGGATCAACAACGGTCCCTCGAGTGACCCGTTTTCGACCAGCGTGATGGCGCGGGCAATAGCCAACTGGTCGCGGGTGAGGATGCCGTCCGCAAGGCTTTCAGTCGTCACGTTGTCTTTCGTATCCCTGGCGGCTGAGACTCTATCACACCGATCCCATGCCTTCGGCCACGGTCGATCGCGCCAGGGCGTAACGGTTGACACCACCATCGCGAACGCCTCACCATTCGTCCCGGAGGCCGAAATCGAATGTCGCTGTCCCGAGCCGTCTCGCTTGTCGTACTGGTAACCGCTGCACTGGGAATCGCCCATCCCGCGTCCGCAGACATTACGGCATTCATGGGTTCGACCCAGTCCCCATCACGGCGGTCGGCGCAGGGCGGAGCCATCGGCATATCGCTACTGGTCGTGGGATTCGAATTCGAATACTCGGACACGTCTGAGAATGCCCAGAGCAACGCGCCCGGTCTGCAATCAAGCATGTTCAACGTGCTCGTACAGACGCCGTTCGCGGTGCCGAGGATGCAATTCTACGGAACGGTCGGTGGTGGGCTCTATCGCGAACGAATCGGCGGCAGTCAGGATACCGGATTCGGCAGCAACATCGGAGCCGGTCTCAAGGTGTCGCTGGTGGGACCCGTCCGCGTACGGCTCGACTATCGCACGTTCCGGCTCGGTCGCGACTCCGCCGCCCGTTCCCCCCGGCGGGTATACGTGGGGCTGAACATCGCCTTCTGAGGCGTTCTGCCCCACCGCTCCCACGCCACGCCCAGGATGTGGACGTACGCAGGTGGGATTCGGCGACGAGCAACGGGAGGTCCATGCTCGCCACCGTTCCCCCGGACCGGTTTGCGATTAGAAGTCGACGATAAGGTCGAGGTTGATCTGGCTTTGGCCGCCTGCGAACGCCCCGTTGTATGTCTCGTATAGCGCCTGTGCTTCGTCCGGGAACGCTTCGCTCAGCATATACGAGACTCTGTAGTCAGCACCCGCCACCGCTGGGTCGAGGAACCAGACATACAGCACACTGTTGTTCGGTCCCGCCTCCTTGGCGCGATAGACTTTCCAGCCCTCGGCCTGAGCGGGCCGATCTGGAGCTTGGCTGGCCTGAAGCCCCTCGCCCAACTTTTGCATGACCGATTCGAAGTCTGATGCATTTGCAGCGTTCACGTAGTTCAGCATCATCCCAGTAGGAGAGCTGAACGTCAGCTCGGCCGTCTGGGCTTCCGCCGTGCGTGTGGCGAATACCGTGCCTAGTACCCCACCGACCACGAGCGCACCGATCACTACACCCCCGACCCACAAGTTTCGCCGCCACGATTTTTGACCTTGCAACGAGAACATCTCTTTGGCCTCCTTAATCAAGCTCGCGAATAATCGCATACAATACCGTACGTTTCGCCTAGACGAAAGTCTCCATTATTTCGTTGGCTACCAGCATACCCTGCCGCGTCAGCTGAAGTCGCCCGAACTCGTGAATGAGCAGTCCCTCCGCGATAAACGGTTCCAGTTCTATTCCGTATTTTTGCATCACGGCAACACCATACTGTCGCTCAATCGTATCAAGGTCGAGCCCATCCGTCAGGCGTAACCCCATGAACAGGACGTCACCGATCCGCTCAGAAAGGCTGAGCCAGCGCTGACCGACGGCCGCCGAACGTCCCACGGTCACGGTCTCGATATAGCGAGTCGTCTCTGACAGATTCCTCCAGCGAGCACCGTCGCGGGTGGAATGCGCGCCACACCCGAACCCCAGCCATTCGCCGTCACGCCAGTACTTGAGGTTGTGACGACACCGACGTCCCGGTCGAGACACGTTTGAAATCTCGTACTGCTCATAGCCGCCCTCATCGGTGGCGGCCAGCGCGTCGAGGTAGATCTGAGCCGCGTCATCGTCAGGTGCTAGCGACCAGCCCGCGCGCGCCATATCTTCTTGGAGCGGAGCGTTCGGATACAACTCCAGTAAATAGATCGACGCGTGGTCCGGATCCAGTTCGAGCAGGGTGTCGATCGACTCGCGACTATGCTCAGCGGTCTGACCGGGAAGCCACAACATCAGATCAAGGCTGATGTCATCATAGCCAGCCCAACGTGCTGCTCGCACGGCTTCCTGGGCCCGACTCGCCGTGTGCCTCCGACCCAGTCGCCGCAGCTCGTCGTCTCGAAACGATTGTACGCCGAAGCTGAGACGGGTCACGCCCGACTCCCGCCATCCTACCAATCGTGACATGGTCGCCGACTCTGGGTTGACCTCCAGGCTCACCTCGGCCGACTGGGCAACCCCAAACGAGTCACGACAGGCGTCGAGCACCCGCGCCACCTCGCCCGGGTCAAGAAGCGATGGGGTCCCCCGCCGAAGTAGATGGTGTCCACCGCCGTGCCATCGCCGACCGCATTGATCTCTGTCGTCAGCGCATCGATGTAGCGGGTCTTGAGCACCGGATCGAGCAGGCCGCGATTGAAATTGCAGTAGTTACAAATCGACTCGCAGAAAGGAATGTGGAGATACAGACCGAGCGGTTCACCTACAGTCACACTCGAGACCCTCAGGACTGGAGCACCGGTGCTAGCTACTCGCCTTGCCACCCGACCATCCGAGCTCGAGCTGTCCATCTTTGTCCTTTAGCTGTGCCCGGGCCCGAACCGACGTGCGCCGCGGTAGACGTCGACGGGGCTGAGTCTTCTGATCTTTCCAGCGCCGGAACAAATCATCGGAACTTGGCGCGTACTCGAAATCTCGATAGTCAGGTCCGGCGTACTCCAGAAACTCACACATCTCGCGTAACCGGGAATGCATGCGGAACCCAACCCGAACGAGCAGTGAATCAAGGTCGTCAGTGTCGGGCACATCCTCGTAGTTAGAGGTGAAAATCGTCGGTTTGCGGTCGTTGTATCGGGTGTTGACGATGAAGTTCATCGTCTCCTCCACCCAGTCCGTTGGCCGTTCAGCGCCCAGATCGTCAAGGACAAGGAGCTCGGCGTTCATGACCCGCCCGAGCACATCCGCCTCCGAGGCGCGTGTCACCGGGTTGTATGTGCTCCGAATCGTGCTCAGCAACGAGCGGGTGTCAAAGTACACGCCTCGAATACTCTTCTGGACGATGACATCTCGGAGCACGGCGACCGCGAGGTGCGTCTTCCCGATGCCAGGCGGCCCGATCAACAGCAATCCCTTCTGGACCACCGGAAACGCCGCCGTAAACTCCTCCGCCTTCTTCACCGTGCGGAGCAGCTGCTCGTTCGGATAGGTGACAAAGGTCGAGAAATCGCACTTCTGATAACGAGAGGGGATGTTCGCGTCCTTCAGCAGGTCGGCCGTCACCCGCTGTCGCCAACACTCACAGCGCTCGACGCGTCCAGCACCGTCCACATCGCGGGAACGCCAGCCGGTACCGTGACAGCTCGAACAGGTCATCAACACTCTTGCAACTGAAGGATTGGAGAACCCCTACAGGATACTCCTACTCGCGAGCTTAGCGGGTACGACGTCGGGGCTTCTTGGTGGGTGCGCTGGGTGCAACACGAATCTGAGGGGTTGCGCGAACGAGACTCGACGGTGCCGCCTTGACAAGCGCCGTCCCAAGTCGTTCCTCCCATTCGCCAAGACCAGGGGCCATCTCTCGCTTCACGTACGCCATGAACCCATTCACTTCCCGTTGCATCTGGTCCATCTTGCGGCGCATGTTCAAAATGATCTCGACGCCGGCGAGATTGACCCCAAGGTCGCGTGTCAGCGTTAGGATGGTCTCGAGCTGCTCCAGGTCCTCTGTCGAGTAGAGTCGCGTGTTCCCCTCGGTTCGAGACGGCTTCAGGAGACCCTCTCGCTCGTACAGCCGTAACGTCTGTGGATGAATGTCATACCGTTGCGCAACGGCGCTAATCATGAAATGCGCTGTGCCGGGCTGCTTCGGAGACATCACTGTCACTCCACACTGTCACTCCACGAACAGGTCTCTTCGGGCGTCGGTCGCATGAATCTGCCCGAACTCCAGGAGCAGTTCCTTCGAGCGTTTGTCTTTCACCCGCGGCAGCACCAGCATGACGGTCACGATCAAGTCTCCCCGCTCTCCGGTCCGCGGAGATGGCGCCCCCTGGTTCTTGACACGGAACTGCTGACCGGATGACGTCCCCGGAGGGATTCGGAATCTGACGCGACCTGCAACCACCGGCACATCGAAGGTGGCCCCCAGGACTGCCTCACTGACGCTGATCGGTGCCTCCAGCCGCAGATCGTCACCGTCTCGCACGAATAACCGGTGAGCCTCCACCGCCGCCGTGATATACAGGTCTCCCGTGGCTCCGCCCCGGCGCCCGGCATGTCCCTTGTCTGGTACCCGCATCCTGGCACCGTCAGCAACACCGGCCGGAACCTGGATGGTGATCTTCTCCGTGCGGGATACGACACCCTCGGCCCGACACGACACACACGGTTGCTGGCGCTGACGACCCGTTCCATCGCATGGCGCACAAGTCTTCGTGAACACCATGTGCCCCCGCCGCCAGCGCGACGTTCCCGCCCCTTTACAGTTCGCGCAGGACGTTTCGGCCGCTCGACGCGTCCCGGTTCCCGCGCAGGCTGCGCACGCGTCAAGCCGTGTCACCAACATCCGCCGCTCGGTCCCCATCAGCGCTTCTTCAAAGCCCAGCGTGATCTCGGCGTACAGGTCGCTTCCCGTCCGGGCCGGGATGGCCTCGTCATCACGACCATCGTGAAGAACCTCTGAAAACAATTCGGAGAAGGTTGCCGACGCGTCTGGTACGGACGCCGAGAAATCGAACCCGTGGAACTCAACCGACGCGCGCTGACTTTGGGGCGCCGGATCGCCATGCGTGTCATATGTCTTCCGACGCTCCGGGTCGCGCAACGTGTCGTAGGCCTCGGTGGCTCGACGATAAAACGCCGCGGCCTCACGGTCACCAGGGTTGATGTCCGGGTGATATTTCCGTGCCAGTCGCATATAGGCCCGCTTGACCTCTCTCACCGAGGCACCGCGGTCGACGCCAAGGATCAGATAGAAATCCATGTGATGCCGCTAGTTCTTCTCGTCCTCGACAACCTCCGCATCGATCACATCACCGCTCTCGGGCGACGTCGCCTCCGTGGTGGCACCACCAGACGGAGCGTCGCCTGCATCCGATGGCGTGTCGGCGGGTCCGGCCTGCTGGTAGAGCTGCTCGGCTACTTTGTGCTGCGCGGCAGTCAGCTGCTCGATGGCCGCATCGATCGCCGCGACATCACTCCCCTCGCCGGCCTTCTTCACGGCTTCGATCGCAGTTTCGAGCGGCTGACGGGCCTCGGCCGAGAGCTTCTCCCCTGCGTCGCTCACCATCCGCTCGGCCGTGTAGACCATCTGGTCCGCTCGGTTGCGGGTCTCGACTTCTTCCTTCCGCACCTTGTCCTCGTCGGCGTGAGAGTCGGCCTCTTTCACCATCTGCTCGACCTCTTCCTGGCTCAATCCACTGGAAGCCGTGATGGTGATCTTCTGTTCCTTCCCGGTGCCGAGGTCCTTCGCCGACACGTTCACGATCCCGTTGGCATCGATATCGAACGTAACCTCGATCTGAGGCACGCCCCGCGGCGCCGAGGGAATCCCGACCAGGTGGAACTTGCCCAACGTACGGTTGCCCGTCGCCACGGAGCGTTCACCCTGCAGCACATGGACCTCGACGCTCGTCTGGCTGTCTGCCGCCGTCGAGAAAATCTCCCCCTTCCGGGTCGGGATCGTCGTGTTCCGAGGCAATAGGGTCGTCATAACACCCCCCAGTGTCTCGATACCAAGTGACAAGGGCGTCACGTCGAGGAGCAGTAGGTCCTTGACGTCACCCGACAACACACCCGCCTGTACCGCCGCACCGATCGCGACGACCTCGTCCGCGTTGACACCGCGGTGAGGTTCTCGCTCGAAGACTGCCTTGACGAGCTCCTGCACTTTCGGCACTCGGGTCGAACCACCAACCAACACGACCTCGTCGATATCGGATGGCTTCAACCCGGCATCGGAGAGCGCCTGCTTGACGGGACCGACCGTGCGCTCGAGCAGGTCGTCAACCAGCTGCTCAAACTTGGCCCGGGTCAGCTTTCGCTGCAAATGCTTTGGACCCGACTGGTCGGCCGTCATAAAGGGCAAGTTGATCTCCGTCTCTACCACGGTGGACAGTTCCATCTTGGCCTTCTCCGCAGCTTCCCGGAGCCGCTGCAGTGCCATCTTGTCCTTACTGAGATCAATCCCCTCGTCGGCTTTGAAGCCGTCAACGATCCATTCGATGATCCGCTGGTCGAGGTTGTCACCCCCGAGGTGTGTGTCGCCATTGGTCGCCTTAACCTCGACCACGCCTTCCCCTACCTCCAGGATCGAAATATCGAACGTCCCGCCACCGAAGTCATAAACCGCGATCGTTTCGTCCTTCTTCTTGTCGAGTCCGTACGCCAGAGCGGCCGCGGTTGGTTCGTTGACAATCCGCATGACCTCGAGCCCGGCGATTTGACCCGCGTCCTTGGTGGCCTGCCGCTGTGCGTCGTTGAAATAGGCGGGGACGGTGATGACCGCCTTTTCCACCTTCTGACCCAGATACTCCTCCGCCGCCTGCTTCAGCTTCTGTAGCACCATTGCCGAAATCTGAGGCGGAGAGTACTCGGCCCCAGCGGCCTCCACGCGGGCGTCACCATTCGCAGCCTTGACGACCCGGTACGGCACCATCTTCATCTCCTCGGACACCTCGTCAAACCGTCGACCCATGAATCGTTTGATCGAGAAGATGGTGTTCTCAGGATTGGTCACGGCCTGGCGTTTCCCGACCTGCCCGACAAGTCGCTCATCGCCCTTTGCAAATGCCACGACCGAAGGGGTGAGGCGGTTCCCTTCAGGGTTGGTGATGACGGATGGTTCGCTACCCTCCATCACCGCCACGACCGAGTTGGTCGTGCCCAGATCGATTCCAATAATCTTGCTCATCGTCTGCTTCTCCGCTCTCCAATGATGTCTGTATTCTTAAATTCTATAAGGACCACTATTATAAAATATGAGTGTAAGTGTGTCACTTTATTTAGCAAGTTTTTGTCGACCTTCAGTCGTGAATACCCGATAACATGGCCAGTGTGCCGGACCATATGGCCATACAGGGCTGGCGAATCTGCGGGCTCCGCCCCAAAAAAACCCATGCACGACCGTGTACAATTACCAAGATCTAGTGACACAGATGATTTCCAGAAGACGATAATGGCGGAAATGGCGAAGAAGAAGACACGAGGAAGCCCATTGATCTGGCCGGCGCTCGCGTTCGGTGCGTTTGCCGTCGCGGCCCTCCTGGGCGTGGTCAGTGGCGTGCTCTTCGCCTATTCACCCGACCTGCCAGAGGTCTCCGAGCTTGACGGATACACGCCGGGTACGATCACCAGCATCTACGATCGGTCTGGTGTGCTGATCGGAGAATTCGCGACAGAGCGACGCCTCATCCTGACCTACGATGAGATTCCAGAAGTTTTTCGGAACGCTATCGTCGCCGCCGAGGATGGAGATTTCTTCAACCACGTCGGCTTCAATATCCCCCGCATCGTTATCACCATGGTCTCGAACATCATCAAAGGAGACCTGACGGCGGCCGGGGCCAGCACCATCACCATGCAACTCGCCCGAAACGTGACATTGAGTGGGGAGAGCCTCGGACTGAAAAAGACCTGGCAGCGCAAACTTCGCGAGGCCTACTACACGTTTCAGATCGAAAAGCGCTACACGAAACGGGAAATCCTGACACTCTACGTCAATCAGATGTGGCTCGGCACATCCGCCCACAGCGCATATGGCGTCGAGGCTGCCTCGCGGTTGTATTTCGGAAAATCGGCAAAGGCGCTCGAACTTGGCGAGGCGGCCATGATCGCGGGTATTCACCAGACACCCTCGCGGCAAAGTCCGCTTGTCAACATCGAGCTGGCACACAGCCGCCGCAACTATGCACTGCAGCGGATGGCGACCGAGGGCTATGTGTCCCAGGAAGAAGCGGACGCGGCCATGGTCCAGCCGATCACGCTGGTCCAGCGAACCGAACGAAGTAATTCGATCGCACCGTATTTCATCGAGGAGGTGCGCCAGCACCTCGAAAAGGAATACGGCGTGACTCGTCTCTACGAAGAGGGCCTGAGCGTCCACACAACGCTGGACGCCCGCTTGCAGGCCGCTGCAAACAAGGCCGTGGCGGACGGTCTCCGCGCGCATGACAAGCGTCGTGGCTTCCGCACGCCAGAGCACAACATCCTCGATGACGCCGAGGTTGAGATCGGGACCGAGGCCGCCGCGGAGGCGCTGGCCGCCTACGAGCGCAGCCGATGGGTTTTTGCCATGGCCGCCGAGGACATCGTCCCCGCGGTTGTCACCAGCGTCGACTCTGACGCCATCCAGGTTCGGTTCGGACCATATACGACGACGGTCGTGCCAAAAGGTCTACGGGCACTCTCATCGGGTGGGAGCGAGGGGTTTCGAGGAATCGGACGCACACCGGCCGACCAGCTCGTGCGACCCGGTGACCTGATCGAAATCAAAATCACGACGCTCGACACAGTCGATGCCGATGGGAACGAACTCGCAGAACCGACCATCGAAGCCGAGCTCGACCAGGAGCCGCTGGCAGAGGCCGCCCTCCTGGCGATCGAGAATCGGACGGGTCGGATTCTCGCGATGGTGGGAGGCTACGACTTTGAGCGTAGCAAGTTTAATCGGGCGACGCAGGCCTATCGCCAGCTGGGGTCTCTCTTCAAGGGTGTGCTATACGCGGCCGCCATCGACCAAGGCTTTACCGCTGCGTCGATCGTGATAGACGAGCCGGTCAGCTACGAAGTCGGGCCCGAGCAGGACCCCTACGAACCGACCAACTACGACAATACATACGAAGGACCGATCACTCTGCGGCGGGCGCTCGAGAAGTCACGGAACGTCCCCGCTGTATGGATGATGAACGAGCTCGGACCGGAAACGGTCGTTGACTTTGGACGACGTCTCGGTTTCACTTCGCCGATTCCTCCGTTCCTCTCGGTGGCCCTCGGCTCCGCCGAAGCGACCCTGCTGGAAGTCACCGGCGCCTACTCAGTGTTTCCGAACCGCGGCACCCGTATGGTCCCGTATCGGATCGAACGGATCGTGGACCGCGCGGGTGATGTGCTGGAAATCGGGCGTCCGGTTCCACAGGATGCGCTTCGACCGGATACGGCCTACATCATGGTGAGCCTCATGCGCGGCGTGGTCCAGCGTGGCACCGGGGCGCGCGCGTCGCGGCTGGGCTGGCCGCTTGGCGGAAAGACCGGCACCATGGATGAGTACACCGACGCCTGGTTCGTAGGGTTTGATCCAGACATCACGGTCGGGGTCTGGGTCGGCTACGACGAAAAGAGAACGCTCGGCGACGCCGAAGAGGGTGCACGAGTCGCCCTCCCGATCTGGATCGACTTCGTCCGTGCGCATATCGATGGCCGCGAGGCACCGGAAGGGTTCCTCCCGCCCGGCAACATCGTCTACCGATCGATCGACCCGATGACCGGAGAGGTCACCGAGCCGTGGTCGAGCGGTGCACTGCAAGAGGCATTTATCGCAGGCACTGAACCTGGCGCCGCCCTCTTCCAATAGCCGAAACCACGCTTGGCCTGACCGGCGCCTCGCCTACGCGCCGTCAGCTCCGGTCTCGTCCACCGCGCCGACCCCCTCGCCGAGAGTGCCGGCCGCCTTCTGCATGAGATAGGTCTTGATGAAGCCGTCGAGGTCGCCATCAAGCACACGGTCGACGTTACCGACATCCAACTTCGTGCGGTGATCCTTGACCATCCGGTACGGATGCAGCACATAGCTCCGGATCTGACTCCCGAAGGCGATGTCCTTCTTCTCCCCCCCGATCTCCTCGAGTTTCTCGTGCTGCGCCCTAACCTTCGCGTCATAGAGACGCGCCCGAAGCACCCCCATCGCCGAATCACGGTTCCGGTGCTGTGATCGCTCGTTCTGACACGACACGACAATACCGGTCGGCAGGTGAGTAATCCGAACCGCCGAATCCGTCACGTTGACGTGCTGTCCGCCGGCCCCGCTCGACCGGTAGGTGTCGATCCGAAGGTCTTTGTCATCGATTTCGACATCCAGGTCCTCTGGAAATTCGGGCCACACAAAGACCGACGCGAACGACGTGTGACGCCGCGCGGCCTGGTCAAACGGAGAGATGCGAACGAGGCGGTGAATACCCGCTTCAGCTAGGAGCAGGCCGTAGGCGTAGTCCCCTTTCACGGTGATCGTGGCCGCCTTGATCCCAGCCTCATCGCCCGGCTGATAGTCGATAATGTCTCGGGTAAACCCTCGTCGTTCCGCCCAGCGAAGATACGTTCGCAGCAACATCTCCGCCCAGTCTTGAGACTCCGTCCCACCCGCTCCAGGGTGAATCGTCACAATCGCATTACAGCGATCGTGCTCACCGCTGAGCATCTTCTTTATTTCGGCCGCTTCGACCTCACGGGAGAGCTTGTCCAGCGCCGCCTCCAGATCGTCGCCGACGCTTTCCCCTTGGCCCGCCCAGTCGACCAGCACCTCCAGGTCATCACTCCGCTTCTTCAGAGAAATCGCGAGTTCCTGGTCCTCCTGAAGTCGTTGACGGCGTTGCAGTACACCTTGCGCGGCATCGTTGTCGTTCCAGAAGTCCGGCGCCGCCGCTTGTGCCTCGAGCTTGGCAATCTCCGCTACCGGGCTGGTTGCGTCAAAGATAGCTCCGCAAGTCAGCCGCTCGTTCCATCAGGTTCTGATAGCGTCGAATCTGTTCGTCGAGCTCAATCTTCACTCCGTTTCCCTCCTACTTGTCTCGGTTAACGTCGTATCAGTTGCTCACACCCGGCCAGGTCGAATGCCCTGCGTCAGGCCCACGACCAGCAGTAGCGCCAGTGTCATGAGACCGCAGGCAAACGCCAGCAGATCACCGTATCGCGTATACGGTGTCACGTCGTCGATCAACTTCACGTCCGTCGTCAGCACGTCATCATCGAACAGTGCAGTCTGAGCGATCACGCGACCGTAGGGATCGATGACCCCACTGATACCGGTGTTGGCGGCGCGGACGAGAAACCGCCCCTGTTCGATCGCCCGCATGGTCGCCTGCTGGAAGTGCTGGTAGGGCGCTGCGGTCCGGCCGTACCACGCATCATTGGTAACGGTCGTGAGCAGACGACTCCCACCCACCACAAATCCCCGAACGAGTCCCGGATAGATGATCTCATAGCACACGGCCGTCCCAATCGGCTGGTCATCCATCATCAGTGTGACGGGGCCGTCACCGGCTGAAAACCCCCCGACGTTTTCGACGAGCGGTGATACAAACGAGAGCAGGTCACTCATCGGTACGTATTCGCCGAACGGTACGAGATGCTGCTTGTGATATACACCGGCCGTCTCGCCTTGCGGGTCCACGAGTACCACCGCGTTGTAATACCGAAGCTCATCAGCCCATGTGAGGTCGGTGGTCCCCAGTAGAAGATGGATACCGCGCTCACGCGCGAGACTGCGGATACGCTCGGAAAGCGCGTCGGTCTGGAAGGCGAAGGGCGTAGCCGCTTCCGGCCACACGACGAGACGCGCACCCTTGTCGGCGGCCAGATTCGTCAACGCCAAATACTTGTCGAGAATCGTCTCCCGCAATGCAGGGTTCCATTTGTCCTCCTGGGCGATATTGCCCTGGACTGCCGCCACCCGCAGCGGGATGCCCGCCTCGACCCACTCGCCCGACCGCACGCGGAGGTGTCCGAACAGCAGGCACGCGACGATGAGGGCGACCGTCCCCGCCATGACGCCGCCCGCCCGACGCCGTCCCACCAGAACCAGATAGGCCAGGGACGCACTGACCGATGCGACGAGAGCCGAGACACCGAGGACCCCCACCACACTCGCCAGCTGGGCCACCCACAAGACCGAGGTCTGACTGTATCCCAGGAGCTCCCACGGGAACCCGGTAAACACATAGATCCGGCCCAGTTCACTCGTCACCCAGACGGCGGGTGCTGCAAGTATGAGCGCGGCGCCAAAATGCCGGCAAAGCATCCAGGTGGCGACCGCGAACAGCGCCGGGAATAGCGCCAGGTAACCAACGAGCAGGAAGTGAACGGCCCATGATACCGCAGCTGAGAGTCCACCGAACTCCTCCATCACCCGAGGAATCCAGTAAATCGTCCCGGCGAAGTGGACGACGCCGGTCAGGAGACCGCGGCGAAACGCCTGAAGCGGACTGGATGCGTTGGCGGTCGTCACCAGGAGTGGGAGCAGCGCAATCCACGCGAAGGCAGGATGACCGAAACTGGGAAAACTCAGGAAGAGTAATACGCCCGAAAGGAGGGCGAGCATCAGCGGGTCACGAAGGCCTCGAACTGCTCTTCAGCCTCCAGACGCCTCATGATGCGCTGGGTTTCGGATCTGTCCGCGTACGGTCCGACGCGAACGCGAAACAATGAGCTGGGAGCGCCGACCTCGGGCCGGATCACGGTCGCTGGGAAGCCCTTGCCCGAGAGCTGCGTCACCACCTCCTGCGCTGCTGCCAGGGAGCGCAGGGCCATGACCTGTACGGAAAAACCATCGGTCACCTGGGCACCGGGCGGCGACCCGAGTACCGATGTCTCCGACTCCGGCGACTGGTCATCGACCGTGGCTGGCTGGATATTCGCTTCAAGGGGCTCGGGTGTGTCGCTTGGCGCGTCGCCACCGTCGAGGACCTGCGCCGTCGACGGTTCCACGTCAGGTGAACCGTCAGTTGAGGTCGGACCAAGCACATCTGGAGCCGTCTGGCGGCCGTCCAAGCGGCGGTAGTAGGTCAGCTCGGAACTCTCGCCGGCGGCCGCAGACGGCTCTGAGCGTGGCGAGCCGAGCGTGGGCGGTGGCAGGTCGACGGGCAGTCTCCCGACAGATGTTCCGGTTGGCGTCGCACCACCGCCAATCGGGACGCCACGACCGACCAGCACACCACAGAGAAACACGACCACAGCCACAACCGTGGCCGCCATGAAGAGAAAGACGATCTGCTTCGCGGTTGGGATCGTCTCGTTGGCAGCCGCAGGACGCATGAGGTGAGCAAACGTTATTCCGTCGCGCTCCGAGCCTTATGTCGACCCAGGGTCATCCCCGGGAATGCCTTTCGGTAAGAATACCCTCAGCAGATCAACAGGCAGCGGAAAGATCAATGTCGAGTTACTGTTGCCCGCCAGCTCGGTCGCTGTCTGGAGATACCTGAGGGTCACAGCGAGCGGCTGCTTAGCGATAACCTCCGCGGCGCTGGCGAGCTGTGCCGACGCCTGGAACTCGCCTTCGGCGTGGATGATCTTAGCACGTTTCTCGCGCTCGGCCTCTGCCTGTTTGGCCATCGCGCGCTGCATCTCAGGCGGCAGATCGAGATGCTTCACCTCAACCGCAGACACCTTGACCCCCCACGGGTCGGTCTGGCTATCGAGGATCTGCTGTAGATCCTGATTCAGTCGCTCGCGTTCGGTGAGCAGACCGTCTAGCTCCACCTGGCCCAGGACGCTTCGCAACGTCGTCTGCGCCAGCTGCGATGTCGCGTAGTGGAAGTTCTCAACCTCAACGATCGCCCTGAGGGGATCCATGACCCGGAAGTAGACGACGGCATTTACCTTCACCGACACGTTGTCTCGCGTGATCACGTCCTGCGGCGGCACGTCCATCACGATCGTCCGGAGGCTGACCCTCACCATGCGGTCGATCGGTGCAAACACCAAGATCACACCCGGGCCCTTGGGACGCGGCAAAAGCTTCCCGAGCCGGAAGACCACACCGC
>Ga0310123_10000645_pt1 | contig 30704 bp, 29 predicted proteins | sample CB6_AW_1057_MG_FD_203505 | JGI IMG/M metagenome (GOLD analysis project Ga0310123, IMG submission 203505) | Marine microbial communities from Western Arctic Ocean, Canada - CB6_AW_1057 | ecosystem: Environmental > Aquatic > Marine > Oceanic | place: Canada: Western Arctic Ocean | collected... | reverse complement strand
TCCGTCCTGCAGCGGGTCCACTAGCTCGGCCGCGATGTTCATTGCCTCATCCATACGGTAGGTCTCGACCTTGACGACGAGCACCCGGTGCGCTGACAGGTAGTCGGCAACCTGCCAGGCGAGACCTCGCATCGCCGGGCGGCCGGGTCGAACAGCGGCTGAAGGGGGAACAGGCGGTGTGGCCATCAGTGCCCAGATAGCTGGTTCGCGAACCACCGGGGTCTTGTCTGGGACGGAGCGTAACTGGTAGAGCACGCCGATTGTTCCCAGCGGGATGATGACGCCAATCGCCAGCAACACCTGACCCATTGTTTAGAGTACACTAGCATAGACCGTACGGGCGATTGGCTTTCCTCGCGTATCAGAGGGCGTCGCGATTGGTCCGTAAACCCCAGCAGGGTCATCCGTGACCCCGCGGCAGAAAGGAGGACTCATGAGGTGGCTCATCGCGCTAGGAGCGCTGACTGTCATGGTCGCGCTCACCGGCAGGGCTCAGGCCCAGGAGCTCATGCCTGGCGATACCGCGCCACCGTTCGAGCTACCTGGAAGTGACGGGAAGACGCATCGGTTGGCCGACTACGCTGGTACGACGGTCATCCTCGCGTGGTTTCCGAAAGCCTTCACCGGTGGTTGAACGGCCGAATGTAAGTCGCTGAGGGAAAGCAGCGACCAGTTGAGTCAGTTCGACATCGCCTATTTCATGGTGAGTGTCGATGATCCCGAAACCAACAAGGAGTTCGCCGAGTCGCTTGACGCGGACTTTCCGATATTGAGCAACCCGGAGAAGGACGTCGCGATGGCGTACGGGGTGATCAACGAGGAACGGGGGTTCGCGAATCGGTGGACCTATATTATTGGTCCGGACGGGACGTTACTGGAAGTAGACAAAGACGTGACTCCCACCACCGCCGGTGCGGATCTGGTGGCCCACTTGACCGAGTTAGCTGTGGAGAAGCGGTAAAGGCCGAGACCGCCTAGTAAGAACTCCGCCAGATAGACAACGGGCGGGAGACATCTTAACCACGTTGCCCGCCTGTTTTTCTGTACTGCGCCCGACCGGCGGCGCGCGCGGTCAGCACACTTAGTCCGTTTTTCGTGTTTCCGGCTTCTCCTGGACCTCGTCCTTGAAGCCGCGTATGGCTTGGCCCACGCCGCGGCCCAAACCGGACAGGCGGTTTGCTCCGAAAATTAGGACCACGATAAAGAAAATAATCACTAACTCCGGGAGACCGAGCGGACCGAATAACGCAAACAGCGGTGTATTCATGATGGCCCTTCCTCTGAATGAACCTGATCCCTAGGATACCACGCCCCCCGACGAGGCTCAGGAGTCCGGAGCGGTCGGAATCGACTGGGCTAGAAGCACAGACATTCTTGGGTCGGATCTCACCGCCTCGCAATCCGGGTCCAGGCGGGCCCGCGTACGATTCAGCGCGGGGAGCTGTCCGAGCGTCTCCTCGAAGTACCGGATGGCGCGGTCGATGTTGCCATGTAGCCCGCAAAGCCCGGAGATGTAGTACTTCGTGAATGGGTCGTCCGCCCCGCGCGCGAGTCGGGCTTCGAATGACTTCATCGCCCTGGCAAAATGGCGTTCTGCGTCTTCGGGCTGGCCCATCCGGGGAGATAGGCTGCTCCGATCTTGCGATCGAGCTCGATCAAACTGCGCTCCTTCAGCGCATGATCTAATCCAGCCAGTGCTTCCACCTGCGGCTGGAAGATGCGCAGCGCGTCCCCATACTGCCCTCGGAGGTACCGGACATACCCGGACGTGTATAGGTGCCGACGATCTGTAGCCCCCCTCCCGTCCTGAGACGAAACGTTCCTGCAGGCCGATCGCGCACCGGCAGGCGCCTCTGCCTTGTCGTATTCGCCAGGAAAGGCTTACAGCAGCCCAAGCGGGAGATGTGCGTATCCGAGGTCTGGATTGATGTCGGCCGCACGTTCCAGGTAAGCGATCCTCGCGTCGAGGTTTCCCTTGCCGACCCAGTACTCTCGATCGAGAGATGAGAAGACGTTAGCGTTACCCGGTTTGAGCCGAGCGGCCTCCTGGATGCCTGCGATCGCTTCGTCGTAGCGCGCGATCGACAGCAACGACAACCAGAGCCAGCGGTGCGCGTCAGCCAGTTTTGGATCGAGCTCAATTGCTCGACGCCCCATCTCGCCTGCTTTGGGAGATAGATGGCTCGGACTCTGGAATTGTCCTTTGAAATCGTAAGCGGCACCGAGCGCAGCCCACACTGCGGCATAGTTTGGGTCGCACGTCGTCGCCTGCTCCAGCAAGCAAACAGCCCGGGCAAGGGCTTGAGTGGTACCTTCCATGAGATTCATCATGGCTCGCGACCTGGCCTCCTAGGCGTCGACAGACGATGTTTTCTGATGTTCGATCGCGGCCACTTTACTCTCGTTCAAGGTCAGGCCGATGCCCTTGCTCAGCTCATACATGATCTTGTTTTCCAGCGTGAAGATATCGCTGATCTGCCCATCGATCTTGATCGTGCGCACAACCGTGCCCGACTCGACATCGACCCGATTCGCCGATGTCGTAGGTCGTCGCGATTGGAGGTGACCGGAGCGCCGACGCGGCCTGCGCTTCCTTGAGCAAGCGTGCGAGACGGCCTGCGTCTTCTCGGTACTGCGGCGCGATGAACTTGAGTACGACCTCCCGTCAGAGACGTGTGTCACGAGGCCGAAAGACTTCACCCATACCGCCGGCACCAAGTTTATCGCCGAGCTCGTAGTGCAGTACGGTGTGACCGGTGGAGGGCATGGCTGCGTAACGGAGCTTTCTCCATGTTACCCTACGGCTCCATTCATCGGGTCATGTCCCAAGCCGATACCAACGGAGCCTCGCTGGACGAAACCGCGACCCCGCGAACGTATCGCCTCGCCCAACGCCTTGGCCTTGTCCTTGGTGGTGCTATCTTCTGCCTGCTGATTGTTAGCCCAGCCCCATCTGGACTCAGTGCCGAGGGATGGCGGACCGCAGCTGTCGCCATCTTGATGGCGGTCTGGTGGATGACCGAGGCCATTCCGATCCCTGCCACCGCGATCCTGCCGCTCGGGCTCTTTCCGATGCTTGGGGTGCTCGACGCTCAGGGCGCATCAGCGCCCTACGCCAACGAATTGATCTTCCTCTTCATGGGTGGATTTTTTCTCGCGCGCACAATGGAGAAATGGGGCCTCCACAAACGAATCGCACTCGGAATCATGTTGTTCGTGGGCACCGGCGCCAACCGCCTTATTCTGGGCTTCATGCTCGCCACGGCGTTTCTCTCGATGTGGATCAGTAACACCGCGACCACGGCGATGATGCTGCCGATCGCCCTGGCCGTCGGCGAGATGTTCCGCCCCCAGGACCAGGAGGGGTCTTACAATTTCGGCATCGCGCTCATGCTTGGCGTGGCGTACGCAGCGTCGATCGGTGGCGTGAGCACGCTCATCGGGACACCGCCAAACGCTGTCCTTGCGGGCGCGGCCCAAGAGATCCTCGACGTCGAGATTGGCTTTGTCCAGTGGATGGGGGTCGGTGTGCCTGTGGCCCTGGTCATGCTTCCCTTCACGTGGCTGATGCTGACCCGCGTGCTCTATCCGCCGGGTGACCTGTCCGGCGACGGCGCTAAGATCATCGAAGGGGAACGGCGGGCCCTCGGGTCGCCGAGCACGGGCGAAAAGCTTACGGGTATTGTCTTTGCGCTGACGACACTCGCGTGGGTATTTCGTTCGGAGAAGACGATCGGTGGGTTCACGATTGTTGGTCTTCAGACGCTGGCACCGAATCTCCGGGATTCGACGATTGCGATGTGTGCGGCCGCCGTACTCTTTATTCTGCCCGTCGACTGGAAGAAGGGAGAGTTTGCGCTCGACTGGAATACGGCCCGACGGATTCCGTGGGGGGTACTGGTCCTATTTGGCGGGGGACTTTCACTCGCCCGCGCGATGGACCAGTCTGGTCTGACGGCGTGGATCGGAGGGGGTGTCGGATTATTGCAAGCGGTGCCGGTGCTTGTCATCGTCGCCGTTGTGGTCATCTTCGTTGTCTTTCTGACCGAGCTCACATCGAATGTGGCGACGGCCAGCATGGCGATGCCACTTATGGCGGCGGCGGCGATCGGGGTGTCGATGGAGCCGCTCCTCCTGATGACGACGGCCGCGCTCGCGGCGTCGATGGCGTTCATGCTGCCGGTCGCGACACCGCCAAACGCAATCGTGTTCGCCTCGGGTTACCTCACGATCCCGCAGATGAGCCGCGCCGGACTCCTGCTCAACCTCTGCGCGATCGTTGTAATCGCCGGGCTCGGCAGTGTCCTCATTCCGTTCTTCCTGCTCGACTGAACGGTCCGTCGAGTATCCGAAGGCAGGTGTCATGCTTGATTCTCCAAGTATGGTTGGGCGTAGTCTCACACCGTCCGGTATGCTAAAGCTCTGTGGGATACCTACTGCGACTTCCGGTCATTCGTACTCTTCACAAACGACAGTTGTTGTTTCCGACTGTCATTTTGATCGTCGTCGCCGGTGTACTCGTGCAGGGGGCTCTCGACCGCAACCAGCGCCAGCGGATGACGTCGGAGTCGGCGGAACCGGCCGTCGTGCCGGAGGCTCGTCCCATTCTGCGTGGCGACCTCGAGAAAACGCCGCTCACCTATTTCTCTGATTTCTGGAACCAGCTGGCCGAAGGGGCGCGCAGCAACCTCGTCTTGGTCGGTCCGACGGCGACGCCTGGCGTCTTGATCGGACCGCGACTCGTCCTGACGACCGTGCAGCCGGCGTTGGCCGTAGTGGCGGAGAGAAGTCGGATCGCACTCACCCGTGAGGAGCCTGAAGATGCGGTGGCCGAGAGTGAGGCTGACGAGGCAGACCCTGACGAGGCCGAGCCTGACGGCGGCGGAGGGGACACGGTCGAGCCGGTGGCCGAGGAGGCTAATCCGCATCGACTCCGTGCCTGGAATGAAGAGCTTGGCCTCGCGCTGTTCGACATTGACGATGCTGACGGGACGGGGTTCACGCTCTCAGATCCGCGCCGTTTGCCGTCCGGCTCGTATCTTGGTGCGGTCACGCTCGATGGAGATGGTGCCCCAACGGTCACGCCGGGATATCTGGTAACGACCGTGGCGGAGGCTGACACCAGCTCTGGAGGCATGATCGTGTCGATGGATTTGGCATCGACGCTGTCGGTCGCGGCCATCATCGACCTTGATGGCGCTATGGTCGGTCTGGCCTACGACGGTGGGGCCGGACGCAGGGTCGTGACGACGACCGAAATGCTTGGTCTGATCGAGTCGCTACAGACCCAGACGGTCTGTCGTAGCATCGAAGTGTCTGACCTCGACGATGACATCCGGCGGCTACTCGGGGTCGAAAGCGGCGTTCTCATCGAGTATGTGCGTCCCGAGGCGTTCACACAGGAGCCGTCGCTGCGGGGCGGCGATGTTCTGCTGGAGTGGGGTGACACGCCTCTCGAATCGACCGAGCAGTTCGCGAGCCTGTTCGATGCTCAGACCCCAGGCTCCCTTGTCCGCTATCGGGTCCTTCGTGGGCGCCGGCGCGTGACCGGCGGGACGATCATGCCAGCACGAAACTGCGCGCCGGTGACCTCCGAACCCGTACGGCTTTCGCAGTTCGGACTTGCGGTGCAATGGGCCGACCGGGCCGGCAGCGAGACGATGTCACGCGACGGCTGGTATGTCGTGGCAGTCGCACGCGAAGGGTCTGCTGCTGCCGCCGGTGTGCGGGAGCGTGATTATCTCCGGTCCGTCGACGGACAGGGAGTCGAGGATGAAGACGACCGACCGATTCTGGAAGCGGCCGCTGTGTCGGAGGAGGCGTTCGTGCTGTCACTTCTTCGAGACGGCCGGCCGAAGCTGATCGCTATGTCGCCGGCGGCTGGAGACGAGCCGGAAGCGGTGTTGGCCGAAGGCGAAATCGAGTCGGACAGATAAGCGGTGGCCCTGCCCACGACACCATGAGTGAGCACGATGATCCCGTCACATCTACGCGGCGGCGGTTCCAGGCCGTAGCCAACGCGTTGGGCGCTCGGCTGTCGGTATGGCGTTGGACGAAAGCGCGGTTGGGGACGTCCTCTTTCCCAGAACAGCACTACCTCATCATTTTGGCAGTCGTGGTCGGAGTCCTGACCGGCTTTGGCTCGGTCGGTTTCATCTTATTACTCGAGGCTGTCAGCGAATTCGCTCGGGGTCCAGTCTCCGGCCTGTTCTCGCGCTTTGGTTCCGCCCAGCTCGTGCTGTTGCCGGCCATCGGCGGACTGCTGGTCGGGCCGATCGTGCACCGGTTTGCTCGCGAGGCCAAGGGGCACGGCGTCCCTGAGGTGATGATGGCCCTCGCGTTGCAGGGGGGGCGTATCCGAAAACGAGTCGTCACGGTTAAGGTTATTGCGTCGTCGTTGACGATCGGGTTTGGGGGCGCTGCCGGCCGCGAAGGACCGATGGTCCAGATCGGTTCAGCGATCGGGTCGACCATCGGTCAGTGGACGCACCTGGCGTCGAAGAACCTGAGGACCCTGGTGACATGCGGCGCAGCTGGTGGGATCGCGGCTACGTTCAACGCACCGATCGCGGCGGCCATCTTCTCGATGGAAGTGCTGACCGGACGTATCCAGACCGATTTTCTGCTCGTGCTTCTGACCTCACTCAGCTCGTGCATGATCGCCCGTCACTTCCTGGGCAACTTTCCGGCGTTCATGTCGCCGGCCTACGACCTTGTGAGCGCCGCCGAGTTGCCCCTGTACTTCTTGATGGGGCTCCTGATCGGGGCCGCCGCCATCGGATACGTGAAGCTGTTGTATCGCTCGGAGGATCTGTTCGGAGCCTGGGACTTTCCCGACTACCTGAAGCCGGCGATCGGCGGTTTAGTGGTGGGGTTAGTCCTTCGATACTTCCCAGAGATATATGGCTCGGGTCTCCCGGCTGTGGAATCGGCCTTGTGGGTTCGGTTTTCGTGGCAGTTGCTCCTCACGCTGTTCTTCGGCCAACTGTTGGCCAACTGCGCGACCTTGGGGTCTGGCGGCTCGGGCGGGGTGTTTGCTCCGAGCCTGTATATGGGTGCGATGCTCGGCGGCGCTTTCGGCTCTTTCACGCACAGCATGTTCCCAGACTGGACCGCGGGGTCTGGGGCGTATGCGATGGTCGGTATGGCGGCGTTCTTCGCGGCGACCGCAAAGGCGCCGACAACCTCGATCTTGATTTTGTTCGAGATGACCAACGACTACCGGATCATGTTGCCACTCATGGCGGCTACCGTCGGCAGCGTGTATGTGTCGCACCGGCTGTCTCCGCTCAGCGTCTACACGCTCAAGCTTCATCGGCGCGGTGTCAGCTTCCCGCATGGTGATGACCACGAGCGCGCGATGGTCGAGACGCCGCCACCGATCCCTCCGACCGAAACGGCAGGGGCCTGACTCGCTACTGTTTGTCGTCGACGACGATTTGCTGGAGCGCGGCGTCGTCGACCGGGAGCTCAACCTCCCCGGTGGGGTACTCGTTGGCGTCAAGCATGTAGGCGATGATGTCGACGTAGCTCTGGGGACTGAGACTCGCCGGTGCGCCCTGCGGCATCGTGGCGCGGATGGCCTCGAACATGGCGCCGAGGGTAAGGTCGGCCCATCTGAACGAGAACGGGACGCCAATGAGCGGAGGTGCGATACCGTCTCCGAGCATGTCTTCGAGGTGGCAGGCGGCACATTCGCGCCCGTAGGCGTCCTTGCCCCGCGCGGCCTGTTCCTCTGTGAAGACACCCGCAGATGTAGCGCCTTCCTGAGCAAGAACCTCTGTTCTCCCGACGGCAGCCAGGGCCGTGGCCGCAGCCATTGCTCCTATCACCACCACACCAGCACCACTATGCGGTCGTCTCGCCATTAAATTCTCGTCCCTCCCTCGATGAATTTGGTTGCGATCACTATATCATCCGGTCCCGCACCCTCGTGAACCCGCAGTGGTCGCAGTCGTCACCACACGAGTATCAGAAAGATCGTCAGGTTGATACCGTGCGACGTGAAACAGAGAGGGCACGCCACTCGATTGACGAACAGCAGGGCGTAGCTGAGGTAGACTCCAAGACCGACGGTCAGAGCACTCGCCGCGACATAGCCGACGGGAATCGGTGAGGGACCGCCGATCCATCCGAAGACTATACCCAGGAGGAGGGCGATGTAGTAGAACTGGCCTAAGAGGGAGTTGGGAACGAAGAACATCCGCGCCTGAGGCGTGAAGACAATCGAGGCGCAGGTGTGTTCATCCATGCGGCAAAAAGACGGTATCCAGCGCGCGTCTGGCCTGACCCAGCTGAAGGCGACAGCGGTGAAATAGCTTGAGATCAGGAGACCGGTCCCCGATAGGCCGATGAGGAGGCTCGTCACGCCGTTCAAAGTCACCTCGTCGCCACCAGCGCGCCCCAGATGGCGATTGCGGATCCGCTCAGCGGCGGTATCCAGCGATGGTGCCAGACATTCTCGATCATCACAAAGACGGCCAGGCCGGCGATCCAGAGGAGGTTCATGACGCCGCCGACAAACAACTATCCTCGGGTCCGGTCACCACAGCTCGGGGAGCAGGCGTTCGCGTCCTGGTTCCACCTGGAGGTCGAACGTTTTCAGCGTCGTATTGACAAATCCGTAGTACCCGACCAGACCGGCCAGGTCCATCACTCCCCGTTCGCCGAGCAGCTCACGGGCTCGGCGAAACGTAGTCGATGACAGCTTTTCCTCACTGACCACTTCCCGGACGAATCGAATGATCGTCCGTTCGCGATCGCCGAGCCCAGCGATGTCTCCGGCCGTGTCGAGGCCGCCGCGGGTCTTGACGAGGGCAATGATCGCCGGCTCCAATCCGGCCCGCTCGGCAGCCGGCTGGTGCGCTGTCCACTCGTATTGGCTGCGCAGCTCACGGGCGGTTGCGAGGATGACCAGTTCCGTCAACCGCTGGTCCTTCTCTGTTCCGAAGCGCAGATAGCTGCTGGTCGGGAAGATGTGCTCGGCCATCAAGGGACTGTAGATCCACATCGCAACCGGGCCCCACAGGTCCGACTCATACCGGCTACCTTGGGTTACGATCAGGTCGAAGGCACGCTGACCATCGAGATCGAGTTGCTCCCGTCGAGGGAGCGGAAGCCGTGCCCACGAATCGGTGATGATGTCGCTCGAGATATCGTCCACCATGACAATGGCCGGGGCCTCGGCGGCAGGTGGCTCGGGTGTCTGAGCCGACTCGACGACATCGCTCGTCGAGCAACCGGACCACATCGTCACCGTTAACGTCACGACCAGCCATCCGATCCCACACGATCGCATACGGCACCTCCTTGTCCGTTGTCCGGCGGCGCCACCGACCGCCGCGGGATGGTGGATCATCGTTCGGAGGCTGTCAATGTCCAGGCCCGCAATACGCGTCGACATGTACAAAACCGACCCAGGTGGCATATCGCAAGCCGGGTGGCCACGAATGGGGTGGGAGCGACCGATCTGGTAAGCGCGCCCACTCCGATCGTGATATGCGGGTTAAACCGCTGGAGCGCCGAACGCTCCCGAAACATGCCGACCCATTCGATGTCGGCCGGCCTGGGCCCGCTGTGGTTTGTCGCGAATGCGTCGTGTGGGTCGTCACTGTCGATCCTGTCACGGAACGGTTCCAGGCGTTCCATCAGACGACGGTGAAGGGTTACGAGTTCGAGCGTGAGTTCAACGCCGATCGTCGACGACACCTGCGCCCGCGACAGATGGGTCGTGGTAAGTGCGAGCGGCGCCTGCTTCCGTATGACGTCGTCCACCACGTCGGCGATCGCTTTCAGATCATGTCGTCTGACGAACTGCTGCACGAGCGTCAGATGTGGAAGATGGGTGAAGTCGAAGTAAAACCCATCGGGCGGCGCTTGCAGGATCTGGTTCAGTGTTGTCAGCACGTCACCCAGCGAGTCGGGCAGGAGCAACGCAACATCGATCGCCGTGTGTGTGGGGTCGGCCACACACGATGGTTTATTGTGCAGCGCTTCGAGTCAAGACCGATGCGACACGACACGTTCTACGCTCGCGACCGGTGGTGTCGCCGCTACCACAACGCGTGGCGTTAGAATTACGGTCAACGACAATGAGGACCACAGAATCAGTCATTCGGCAGATGACCCGGTTGGCAGTCAGACATCAGGCTGTGAACCTCGCGCAAGGCTTCACTGACGAAGCGCCGCCCTATCCGTTGGTCTGGGCGGCGGTCACGGCTCTCCTCGGCGGAACCGATGCGGGTATCGAACGGTTGCAGCAGGCCGAGGCCGGACACGCCTCCAGTGGGTCGGCTCCCGGGCTGGAAGAGGCACTTGGGGCGCTCCAGAATCCTCGCGACGTGCTGAATCAGTACTCGTTTCCGTTTGGCCTACCCGAGCTCCGGGAGGCGATCGCGAGCTACACGGAGCGCTGGTCTGGGTTTCGGCCTGACCAGGAAGAGGAGACGACGGTGGTGCTGGGTGCGACAGAAGGACTGGCTTCGGTCTTCGGAAGTGTCTGTGCACCGAACGACGGCGTGATCGTGATGCAACCGTTCCACGAGATGTATCCGTCGCAGGCGGGCGTCTTCGGCCTTCGTCCTGTGTATGTCACGTTACGGGAGCACGACGGAGCGTGGCAGCTCGATCGAACCGAGCTCGCGCGCTCGTCCTCAACACGCCCCACAACCCGACCGGCAAGGTGTTCACCGACGATGAAATGCAGTTCGTGGCGTCACTCGCGGTGGAGCATGACCTACTCGTGGTGACTGACGAAATCTACGAGCACTTTGTCTACGATGGGCACCGGCACGTCGCGCTGGGCACTCTACCGGGCATGCGCGAGCGCACGATCGTCGTGAATTCGATCTCGAAAACCGGTCATGCCACCGGCTGGCGAGTGGGGTGGGTCATTGCGCCCAAGCGGCTCACCGCCAGAATTCGCGCTATACACGACACGTTGGTCATCCAGGCACCAACCCCACTCCAGAAAGCGGCGGTGCAACTGCTGTCGATGCCCGATCGGTTCTTTGAACAGCTTCGAGCACGCTACAGCGAGAAGAGAGACACGCTGATCACTGCGGTGGAGCGGGTCGGTTTCCGTGTCGCCAAACCGCAGGGTGCCTACTATCTGTTCGCAGACTACAGCGGAGTGCCTCGTCTCTCCGGGCGGTCGCCCATGGAGGCCGCGATGCTGCTGGTCGAGACCTTCGGGGTGGCGACGGTGCCCGGGGACAATTTCTATGTGGATTCAGGCCACCCGGTGAAGTACGTGCGTTTTGCCTTCTGCCGGGGGCTCGATACGCTCGCCGAGGCGGCACGGCGACTTGAGGGCCTTGGCTGAATGTCGCGCTCGGGGTGGACGCGCCGCCCTTCGGCGGCGATAATCGGCTCAAAGAGAGGGCATCGGCCCTCGCGAATCCGCGGCGGCACGCTGCGCCGATAACGGGTGGACGTTCCTATCCAATGGAGGTGTTCGGTGAAATTTCGACCTTCTGCACTGTTGTCCCTGATTGCTGCTGTCATGGCGGTGCTGCTGGCATTGGCAGCCGGTGTCGCCGCTCAGACGCCAGCGGAACTCAAGACCGCGTGGGGTGACCCGGATCTCCAGGGCACGTGGAACAACATTACCGGGGTCCCCTTGGAACGGCCCGCCGAGCTTTCGGGTAAAGAGTTCTTCACCGAGGAAGAAGCGGTACAATTCGCCGAGCAGACGTTGCGTCGCGTCGACCGTGATCGCCGAGACGGGGAGATCGAAACGGATGTCGGGCGCGCGTATAACGAATTCTGGTCTGACCGCGCGACTAAGTACCTGACCCAGTTGAATACCCGGACGTCGCTGATCGTTGATCCACCAGACGGACAGCTCCCGGCCCTGACGTCGGCAGGGCGGGCGCGAGTCGACGCGCGCCGCGGGGCACGGCAGATGAACCATACGTGGGCCGACCGAAATCTCTGGGAACGGTGTCTCACACGCGGTGTGCCTCGACTGCCAGGCTCGTACAACAATAATTTCATGATCGTGCAATCGCCTGATTACGTGGCGATCTTGGTCGAGATGATTCATGAAACTCGCATCATTCCGCTGGATGGGCGACCGGCTATTTCCTCTGGAATTCGCCAGTGGATGGGGGACTCTCGGGGGCGCTGGGAAGGCGAGACGCTCGTCGTCGAGACGGTGCACTTCAGAGACCAGCAGGAGTTTCGAGGAACCAGCGCCGATCTGCGTCTCATTGAACGTTTTACCCGGGTCGACGACAAGACCATCGACTACCAGTTCACGATTGACGACGCGACGACCTACACCAACCCGTGGACGGTCGTGTTACCGATGAAGAACGTTGACGAGGATGTTTTCGAGTATGCCTGCCACGAGGGCAACGTCGGGATGCACGGCATCTTGGCTGGCGCTAGGGCGCTCGAAACGACACAGGCCAGCGCGGCCCGGTAGTCCCGCACAACAGACCATACGAGAGAACGATAAAACGATGACTGGGGGGCCCTCGGTCACCGTCTCTGGACCGTAGGACGCCTCAGCGCACGAGAGAGACGATAGATAGGTTCTCATGGCCCTTCTCACCCGTCGGGCGCTGCTAAAGGGTTGGCTGGCGCACGGGGTTCAGTCCGCCTCCGGCGAGGCGCAAGCGGTCGTCCACCGTCCTCCGACCCCGCTGGCTCCGGATGCGGTGACTCACAGCTGGACATCGTTTCTCGGGCCGTCTCACAACGCCGTCTCCACTGAGACGCTGCTCAGACGGGAGCTGCCACCACCGCTCGTATGGGAATTACCCAAGGGCAGCGGCTACGCGTCGCCCGCCATCATTGGTGACCGTCTTCTCTTTATCCACCGGCTGGACGACGCCGAGGTTGTCGAGTGCCTGCACGCCGAAACCGGAGCCTGCCGATGGCGCTTCTGCTATCCAACCGCTTACCAAGATCGGTACGGCTACAACAGCGGTCCGCGTTCGAGTCCCATCATCGACAACGGTCGGGTCTTTTCGGTCGGCGCGGAGAGCAAGCTCCACTGCCTGGATCTGGAGACCGGCGAAGCGGTCTGGATGCGCGACTTCAGGGCGGAGTATGGCGTGACACAGGACTTTTTTGGTACGGCATCGACCCCGCTGGTCGAGGGCGGTGTGTTGGTTGTCAACGTCGGGGGGCCTCGGGGCGCCTGTGTTGTTGGCTTTGACACCGCCACTGGCCGGGAGAGATGGCGGGCCGGCACCTGGGGACCGAGCTACGCATCGCCGGTTCCGGCGACCATCCACGGTCAGCGCCGCGTCTTCGTCTTCGCCGGTGGGGAGTCGCGACCGCCAGGAGGAGGTCTCCTTTCTCTCGACCCGGCCACCGGGGCCGTCGATTTCACGGTGTCTCACCGGAGCCGCACCTATGAATCGGTCAACGCCGCCTGCCCGGTTGTGTTTGGCAACCACGTCTTTATCTCAGCTAGCTATCGCGCTGGCGGTTCGCTCGTCGAAATACAACCGGACTTCTCTCACCGTGTCGTGTGGACGACCCAGGACTTCGCCCTGCACTTCAACACGCCCATCTACCGCGATGGACACCTCTATGGTTTTGATGGTCGAAATCAGGGAGATGCGTCACTGGCCTGTGTCGACGTCGCCACCGGGCGCGTGGTCTGGCGCGAGGTCCCAACCTGGACGGAGACGTTCGAGCAGAACGGACGCACGCGGGAGTCCGTACTGGGCGCCGGACGGGGCTCACTACTTGCAGTCGACGGGTCGTTCATCTGCCTTGGTGAATTTGGTCACCTGATCTGGATGGATCTCACCGCCGCGGGCTACACCGAGGTCTCGCGTACGTGGCTGATAGCGGCTCGGGAATCGTGGGTGTTGCCGGTACTCAGCCGCGGCCTGCTCTACGTCACACAGAACAGTCGTGAGTTGATCACGGGCGCGCCGCCTCGACTGCTGTGCTATGACCTCAGGGGTGCTGGGCCCGACTGAGCTGTTTTGCCAGAACCGTCACCAGACGACCGTTCTGGGTATCGGTGCCGACCGTGATCCGCAGCTTGTCATCAAGCCCAGGGGCATCAAAGTATCGAACGAGAATGCCGTGGGCTTTCAGTTCCTCATAGGTCGCTTTTGCCCGCCCATCCACCGGTCGAACCAGTAAAAAATTAGCCTCGCTCGGCCAGATGCGGAATCCCAGTTCAGCCAGGGCTACGGCGAGACGCTGTCGCGACGCGCAGACTCGGGCCGTCACCTCGCGACAGTGGTCGACATCGCGAATGGCGACCGCCCCGACCCGGGCGGAGATCGCATCGACGTTGTAGCTGTCCTTGACCTTGACCAGCCCCGCGAGCAGCACCGGTGAGGCGACGGTGAATCCCAGCCGCAATCCTGCGAGCGCGTGCCCCTTGGAGAGTGTTCTGAGCACGAGGACATTGTCGTGGCGTCGCACGAGATCCAGTGCGTTCCCGGTGGCGAAATCGACGTAGGCCTCGTCGATCACGAGAAGACCGTCGAGCCGGCCCGCCAGGTCACTCATGACGTCGTTCGGTATCCGGTTACCTGACGGGCTATTGGGACTAGCAACGAGGGTCAGGGCGGCGCTGGCCTCGACCAGCGCGTCGACCGGCAGATCATAGGTGTCCCCGAAATCTACTTCCACAACCGGTGCAGCCTGGATCTGGGCCAGGGTTCGATAGAGGGCGTAGGTCGGCACCGGATACGCGACTGCGCGCGCCGTATCGGCCACGGAACGCACTAACATGGTCAGAATGTCATCGCTCCCATTACCCACCAGAATCCAGTCGGGGTCGATTCCGAGGACATCGGCGGCGGATGCACGGAACTCGTTGGCGTAGGGGTCCGGATACCGACGCAGCTGCTCGTGGTCGATGTCCCGGAGGGTAGCCATCGCCCGAGGGCTCGGAGGATACGGGTTCTCGTTGGTGTTCAGCTTGATGACATCGTCGTCGGGTGAGGGCTGTTCGCCGGGCTTATACGCACGAAGCGAGTCAACGGCTGCTCTGAAGTACGACATGATCGACCTGTCATTGTAGACCGCCGCGACCGGTCGGCCATGCCCACGCCCCGTCTCAACGTGCTTCACGCCATTCATGACTTCCTTCCGCGGTACCAGGCGGGGTCTGAGATCTACGCGTTCGAGCTGTATCGTGCTCTGCAGGAGCGTCATCGTGTGACTGTGCTGTGCGCGGATTTCGACGGTAGCGAACCGCATGGGCGGGGCTTCACGACGGCCTCACCGTCCTGGAGATCGTCAACGAATGGGTCTGTCGATCGTTTAAGACGTATCGGTCGCCTCTCTTGGGTGAACGTATCACGCAGATACTCGAGGCCGTCCACGTCCACAATCTCCTGAATCTGTCGTTCGATTTTCCGCGTCTGGCGCACGCGTCCAACGCTGCTGTCGTGGCGACGCTGTACGACTACATCCTCACCTGCCCCCCTCGGGGGGCGGATTCATCGGTGGCCAACCGCGTCTGCCACGAGACCGAGAGACCGGTCGCTGTGCGCGGTGGTCGGTGTCTTGTAGACAACCCGACGCCGTGGTCGTCCATTTTCACGACCGGAGCGTTGCCTATGAGTTCGAGCGGACGAGGTGTCTTCACCAACAGCTCAACGAGTTCTTCGGTCTACAGACGATTCCGACCGTGGGTCAGCTGGTTAGGGCAATGCTGGGCTCGCTGACGTTACATCTGCGGCTGGAACGCCGGAGTCCCGCGCGTCTCCCACGCGTTGTCGGGCTCGCGTGTGCCTGGCCCCTGGGCCAGCGTTTTGGCGCCCGCGCCGATGTCAGCCGGCGGACAGTCATCCCAATGAGGCCGACGACGTGAAGGTGCTGATCGTCGTGCACGGCTTTCCGCCCCACGCGCAGGGGGGGAGGGCGATCTTCGCCGACCTCCACGCGCGGACGCTTCACTAGCAACACGGTGGCACGGTCTATGTGCTCACGTGCGATCACGATCCGGCCGCTCACGAATACCGTGTGCGAGCCGAGCACCGGAACGGCGGGACGATTGGCAGGAACGGCCCACGAATCGTTCCGGTCGGGGGCGGCTCCGTATGTGGGTCGCCTTTCTTCTGTACGGTCATCAAAGGGCTGAACGGCAGACCAGGCCAGTCGCTTGAACGTAGAATGAGTCTGTGGCGACAGTAAGGAGCAGACTATGAAGGGTCATCTGTCCATGCGTTCTGGCAACCCGGCACTCACGGCCGACACCTTTGCCTCGTTTCCGGCTTTCGCCGGTGACGAGGCGATGACCATCGGCGGGACGGTCAACAAGACAGGTCTGTCGTTGGTTATTTTGCTGGTCACCGCGAGCTATGTGTGGAATCTCGGCGCCGCCGATCCGTCGTTGTGGGCATTCACGCTGACCGGCATCATCGGAGGGCTACTGGTCGCCATCGCCACGGTCTTCAAGCAGACTTGGGCGCCGTTTACGACGCCCCTGTATGCCGGGTTGGAAGGACTCGCGCTGGGTGGGATCTCCGTAGTGTTCGAGGCGAGGTATCCCGGGATCGTGAGCCAGGCCGTGTTTCTCACGTTCGGGACGCTTGGCGCACTCCTGGCTAGCTACCGCTCGGGTCTGATTCGGGCCACGGAAAACTTCAAGCTCGGTGTCGCGGCGGCGACCGGCGGGATCGCATTGGTCTATGTGCTGAGTTTTGTCCTGGGTTTCTTTGGGGTCAGCGTGCCGTTGATCCACTCGAGTGGGACGTTCGGCATCCTCTTTAGCGTCTTTGTCGTCGTGATCGCAGCCCTCAATCTGGTCCTGGACTTTGACTTTATCGAGCAAGGCGCGGAACGACGGGCGCCAAAATACATGGAGTGGTATGGCGCGTTCGGGCTACTCGTGACTCTGGTGTGGCTGTACTTGGAAATCCTTCGTCTGCTCTCGAAGTTGCAGTCCCGTCGCTAGCTCAGGACATTAGCTCTGCTTCACGCCAAGAAAGATGGTGTTCCAGCGGCCGCCCTTTCTGAGCCGAGCCCGCACCCGGTCGACTTGCGTGACGAACCCGTGAAAACGGAGGCGCTGCTCAAACTTCCGATCCTCCCACGCCGACCAGACCGCCAACGCCCCCCCGGCCTTAAGCGCCGCATAGGCGGCCGCTACCCCGGTGTTGTCGTAGAGTCCGTGATTGGCTGGTGCCGTGAACGCTGCGGGACCATTGTCGACATCCAGCACAATCGCATCGAACTGTCCGGTGTTTGCTCGAAGCGTGAAGCCGACATCCTCGCCTGCCTTGACCCGAACCCGTCGGTCGTTCAGCGGGCGTCCTGCGAGCGAGGCGAGTGGACCACGGTTCCACTCGACCACCGCCGGTAGAAGCTCTGCCACCGTCACGATGGCGTCCGAGGACAGCCGATCGAGTGCCGCTCGCAGCGTAAATCCCATACCGAGTCCCCCGACGAGTACCCGGGGCCGCTCCTGTGCGTGCATATGCTGACAGGCCAGCGTGGCCAGTGCTTCCTCGGAGCCGTGCGTGCGGCTCGACATCAGGGTGTCGCCGTTCACCGAAATTAGGTACTCCGTGTCTCGCACCATGAGACGAATATCGCTGCCGTCCAGGGTGCTGGTCTGCCCAAGCAGTTGCCAGGCCTTTCGTGTTGGTCGCATCAATTTTGACCGCATCGATGGATCTGACTTGCCACAGTCAGCGTGGGTTACGAGTACGGAGTGGGCAGAAGAAGAGGCGCACGAGTATCGCAGGTGATGGCCGACGGCGCAACGTGTTGGGCCCGATTCGCACAGAGGCACCGTCGGTCGTTGTTGGTTAGGGAGGCGTCACCTATATGCTTGTGCAGACAACTGCGGAGTATCTCCTCGAAGTGCCAAAGATCTCACCTATCTGCCCTTGACGGCTACCAGCGATCATCGGTACCGTGCGCCTGATGGCGGCGACGGACTTCATGCTCTCGAGTGAACTGGTAACCGTGCTGCTTGTTGTCGTCCCTCTCGTGGTGATTGGTCTCTCTCTGCGGGCGAGACGCAGCAGCGGGCCCATTAGCCACTCCGAGCTTCGCAAGAGAATGAAATACCTGCAGCAATTCCAAGATTCCAGACCGGCCAGATTCCGAGTATTCTTGACCGATTCCCACATTATCAGGGCCGCCTGTTAGAATCGATTAGATCGCGTCGACAGGTTCAGTCCTGTTCACAATTTCAGCTTCTGGGGGCGGCGCGAAGCATCTCGGCCAGGACATCGCCTATGCGTGCACGAATCAGTTCGTTCCGCCGTGGAGCGAGTGACACTGCTGCAGCAGTAATTATGTACGAACCAGTGTTCGGTTCTCTCGAGAACGGCTCGCCCTTTACGGAGGCATGAAAATAAGGCGACGACTACTGAAAACGATCGGTGTGGTAATGACGTTCGCAGCACTCGTTGTCGTGCTGCAGCTGACCACGGCGCCGCTCTGGGGGCAGGCTGCGGAAGCGACGGCGTGGGGGCATCCGAACCTCGAGGGCATCTGGCTCGATGTCTATTCCACGCCATTCGAACGATCACGCGAGCTTGGTGATCGAGAGTTTGCGACCGCTGAAGAGCGGGCCGAAACGGATCAGGCACGCATCGGGCTGGACGTATCCGCTGGGCGGAGCTTCCAGCGCGGCCCACGCGGGACGGCGCAGGATGTGTCCGGGGCCTACAACGCTGTCTTTACCTCGGTGAAGCCGGCGGGACCGCGGACGTCGCTCGTCGTCGACCCGCCCGACGGGAGGCTTCCAAGTCTGACGGACGAAGCGAAGAAGCAGAGCGAGATGCGGCGCGAATGGCAACTCATGCTCATGCGGAACACTCCGACCTGCGAGCAAATGGCACGCGGCTGCGAGGGTGGGGAATATGGGCCCCCGTCGCCACGGCGATTCGATGTCTCGCCCTTTTACAACACGGCGCGGATGAACCGCCACGACGGTCCCGAGGATCAGAGCTTGAGCGATCGGTGCATGGGAGGGCGAACCCCTAATTTCAACGGCTTCCGCCGAATCGTGCAAGGCGAAGATACTGTCGCATTGGGTTATGACACCGGGCAAGGCCAGGGTTTCCAGCGCGTCGTCAACCTGAGTGGGAACCATCCGGTTAGCTCGGTCCGTCTGCGTCACGGCGATGCACGTGGGCGATGGGAAGGTGACACCCTGATCATCGAGACGACGAATTTCTCACCCAAGTTCCCGTTTCGTGGCTCAACCTCGAACCTCAAGCTGATCGAACGTTACCACCGTGTCGACGCCGAGACGCTTGAATACGAGGTCACGGTCGAGGACCAGACAGTGTGGGTCGCGCCGTGGACGGTTAGGCAAGAACTGAAGCGTCAGAGCGATCAAGAGAATCGTATCTACTACGAGCCGCGATGCTCTGATGGGAACTATGGCCTGTCGGCGATGTTTATCGGCGCGCGGGCGAAGGAAGCCGAATTCGCCGCAGGGACCGGCCCTGATCCGTTCTCGTTGGATGCCACGACGGGCGGCGGGGGTGCACGGTAGGAGAGCCCACAGAAATCCATCTGGCTTTGACGTTGCGCCGCGCGACCGGCAGGGCTAGTTTGGCCGCACCGATTATCTTTTTTTGAGCCTGCCCCGACGGCTGCTCAGAGATCCCCAGACTCACAAAAGGGCGAGAGGCACTGTCGCTTCTACGGCCCTGACCCTGGTGCGCCCCTCGGGCACTATGCCGTGACGACGACCCCAGGTCATTGTGCCTGGGGTCGTCGTCATCCACCTTAGATGGAGTGCCCAACACATGACATCAGAGGATCTCAGTTCCTGATTCTATACGGGATCCTTCTACGGGCTGGGACTGGTCATGGTCCTGTCTGGCGTGCTCTATCTCACGACCGCCAGGAGATGTTTTCCCTCGTATCGAGGCTGAGGATCGGACTTCGTCTCTGGTGCACACAGGTCTCATACTGCTTGTTGGTGGTGCTTTCGGGGTCGTGTTGAAGGACATCCTGCCCAGCGCCTATCTCTAAGCCAGTTTTGCGTCCGCTTCTGTCATGTGTAGGTCCGGGGGCCCGATGACTCCTACCTTGTCACCCCGTATGGTGCCAAAGCTCGACCGAGGCAGGGTCACGGCAGATACGGCAGCCTCCGTGCCTGTTTCCTCTGCGCTAATGCGAAATCCCCTTAGGAAGCACCGGCGTCAGAGCAACGGCCAGGTTGTCGGCAATCTTCAACATCCCGGCCACGTTCGGGTGCACCACGTCGGTTGGTAGCAAATATAAGGGATCGGCGAATGCCGCCAGTCCGTCAACCAACGTGAGATTCGGGTCGGTCGCCTGACGCCCCATGACCACGCGGCTGATCGCGTCGCGATAGTCCTGTGGCGTCTCCCCGTTGTCGTTCTTGGCCCCGGTGTGGTCCGAGCGATGGAAGACCGGCGTGACGCAAATGACCGGCTTCGTCGGTGCCGTTTCCCTGACGGTGGCGAGGAATGCTGCGTATCGTTCGCCATACTGCGCGGCGGTCTCGGGCTCTCTTTCGAAGGTGCCACCGAACGAGTTCGTGCCGATCGCCAGAACCAGCACGTCCCAATCGTCACGGCTCGCAATGTACTGCGCGACGACGTTCTCCCCGCGCGCCGACCCCCCGAACCCAAGGTTGAGCGGCACGCAGTCGGCTTTGAAACACGCTTGCCAGGGGTAGGTTTCACGCGATAGGAAGACCCCGTGCCCATGCGTGATCGAATCACCATGGAACAGCACGCGAGGTCGCGTGTCTGGCTCGGCAGCCGTCAGCGTTGCGCCCGCGTCGATGCCGACTCCGTTCACGATGATTTCGCCGTTGCGATAGTAGAAGGGCAAGGCTATCGTGAATGCCGCTTCACCAGCGATGGCATCAGGCTGGTCGTACAGCACCACCTCCTGCGTGGCAGCGTCGATCGCGCCAGGCACGCTCGAGATGTACGCACCATTCCGATAGACATCGAAATACGGCGGTCGCGCACGCTCCCACGCCACTTCCGGGCCACGTGACCGGTCCGGCGCCGCGACAAGGGTGCCCCGTAGCACGATTTGCTTCGAGTCGGTGCGGAATCGCACAAAGATGCCGGCGGCGGATAGCGCCCGGCGGGCGGCATTGTCTGGCCATCGGTCGCGCCAAACCTTGGGCACGCGCACCGGCTGCATCCCGTCTTCGCGTGCTTCCCACGCTCCAACGTTGGTCCAGTCGAGCCGCTCGTCGTCGTGCGCGACCCACTGCATGTCGGCCGCTGTGCCGGCCGGTTCCTGCTCCGCGCCGAGCGCAGGGCCCGCAAGGCTCAGCGCGAGGCCCACGCCCACACCTGCGACAACCGCATCAATCTTATTCATCTTCATCAGCCTCACTTTCGTCAGTGCTTGGCCTGGGAATCGCTTACCTGTCGCAAAAAAGGGCGGGGTCTCGATCCGAGAAACCCCGCCGGTCAGTGTACTGCAGAATCCCGCGCGCTTAGAATGATGTTGACGACGCTGCACTGCACTTCCACAGTCGCATCCAGCGTGTCCTTGGGCTTGCCAAAACTGTAGCGCCAGAGGAGAGTTCCCTTTCGAGTGGCACTCCTTTCGAATACCAAAATCGCTTCAAGAACACCCTGGATTGATTGACATGAGTTGGCCAGTCTTAGGAAGTCCGTGACCTTTTTGACGGCTTCCGAGAATGAACGCGCTCGCCGGGCGACTGCGAGGTATGATGGGCCAGTTCCAGTCCCGCCCGGAAAGTGATGCACGATCGCATCAGTGGTTTTCATTCTTTTTTTGTGTTGCTCCGAGTTCCCTGGCATGACCACAACGCCAGAGCATACGACCTCGAACCGCGCCCGTCGATAACCGCTGGGGAATTGCAAATCAATTTGCGCAGACCGGTGAAGGAACACGGTCACCTACGGTAACGCTATAGAGCTGTTCGATGGGCGTGCATCGCGGTGAACTTTCTGCGTACCTATGACGTTGCCACGGACGGGCGACAGTTCTGGATGATCAAGACCGCTGATCTTGCAGGTGAAGGTCTGCCGATTGAAATCATCGTCGTCCAGAACTTGCACGAAGAGCTGAAGCGCCTAGTCCCCGTAGGCTGATGCCCTTACAACCGACACCGCCCTCGGCTCCTCCTACTATTTATAGAGGTGACAGGCTACCAGCCGCTCTCCTGTTGCGTCGCTGAGTGCGAGCAGCGGCGGTGTCGTCGAGCGACACACATCCATGACCTCGACGCAGCGATCGGCATAACGGCAGCCGGCGACGATATTGATTGGTGCCGTGATCTCGCCTTTGATCGATATCGCCCGGCGCTTCCGCTCGCTCTTCGGGTCTGGTAACGGATTCGAGCCGATCAGAACCTCGGTATACGGGTGTTTCGGTCGGAAGAACACGTCGTCGGAGGCGCCCACTTCTACCAGCGATCCTTGGTACATGACGGCCATGCGATCCGACACGTATCGGACCATGGATAGGTCATGGGCGATGAACAGCATGGTCAAACCCAGAGATGACTTCAGCTCACCGAGGAGCCTGACCACCTGGGCTTGCACCGAGACGTCGAGCGCGGAGATCGGTTCATCACAGACGACAAACTCCGGCTCCATGATCAGCGCCCGAGCGATGCCGACGCGTTGCCGCTGGCCGCCGGAGAACTCGTGTGGGTAACGCGAGGCGTGATCTGGCTCGAGTCCGACGCGACACAGCCACTCACTGATCCGTTCTCGTATCGGTATCGTCTGGGCGTTGCTGTGCAGTCGCAACCCCTCGCCGATGATTTCGTCGACGGTCATGCGCGGATCGAGACTTGAATACGGGTCTTGGAAGATCATCTGCATGCGGCTGGCATAGCGTTGAAAGTCAGCAGGCCTGTAACGCTGTGGCAGTTTCTCACCCTTAAAAAAGACATCGCCGCCGGTCTTCTCGTGTAGCCCAAGCAGTACTTTTCCTAAGGTGGATTTACCTGATCCGCTTTCGCCGACCAGCCCGAGGATCTCCTGTTCGTAGACGTCGAGAGTGACGTCATCGACAGCATGCACCACCTGCTTTCGACCGACGTCGAAGTGCTTGGTCACATTCCGGGCCTCGATCACCGCATTCATGCCGTCTCTCCACGGAAGAGGTGCGGCGCGATGTCCTGGGGAGCGCCGTCGTGGTGAAGCCAGCAGTTGGCGTAGTGGTGTGGATTGAGCGGAGACCTTTCCGGATGGTTCTGTGCGCACAGCCGCATCGCGTAGGGGCAGCGTGCGTAATAAGCACAGCCCTTGGGAGGGTCGAACATGTCGGGTGGAGTGCCCTCGATGGGCTGCAGGCCCTGCTCACGCTCCGGGTCGTTGCTCGGCATCGCCCCTTGGAGCCCGAGCGTGTAGGGATGGGACGCGCGGTAGAAGATGTCATCGGCGCTGCCTTTTTCTACGATCTCTCCCGCGTACATGACCGCCACATCGTCAGCCATACGCGCGACGACACCGAGATTGTGCGTGATCAGTACGACCGCCATACCGGTCTTGCTCTGAAGTTCGAGCAGCAGGTCTAGAATTTGCGCTTGGGTCGTCACGTCGATGGCGGTCGTCGGCTCGTCGGCGACGAGGATGGATGGCTCGCACGCTATGGCCATCGCGATCATGGCCCGCTGCAGCATTCCGCCAGAGAACGTAAAGGGGTACTGCCGCGCACGTGCGGCGGGCTCAGGAATACGCGTTTCTCCCAGGAGGTCCACGGCCCGCGCGAAGGCCTGCTTGTGCGAATAGCCGCGATGCACCTGCAACGTTTCCGCGATTTGATCACCGACCCGCATGGTCGGATTGAGTGAGCTCATGGGATCCTGAAAGATCATCCCGACCCGATCGCCGCGAATATCCTGACCGTTGATGATCTTCTGCTTGATCACGTCGACGCCCTCGAACATCGCCGTGCCACGGGTGATTCGGCCGGGTGGCATCGGTATGAGCCCCATGATGCTCTGGACGGTGACGGACTTGCCGCAACCGGACTCTCCCACGATGGCCAATGTCTTTCCGGCGCGGACATTGAAGCTCACTCCGCGCACTGCCTTGACAATACCGCCGTAGGTGTCGAACTCGACATGAAGATCGTCGACGGTCAGGACCGGCGGATCATCACTGGATATCTCTGACCGGATCGGCATCACTCGCGTCCTCGCATGCGCACATCCAGCGCGTCCCGCATCCCATCGCCCAGCAGGTTGAAGGCGAGCACCGTCACGCTGATGAAGAGCGCCGGGAAGATCAGCTCGTGGGGATGGGAGAGCATGGTGCGGATACCTTCGTTGCACATACTGCCCCACGAAGGAATGGGTGGTGCGACCCCCATACCGATAAATGACAGGAAGGCTTCGGTGAAGATCACGCTCGGCACGGCGAAGGTCAGAGTCACGAGGATCACGCCCATGGTGTTGGGAATCATATGGCGCATGATCAGATAGCTGGTCTTTGCGCCCAGCAGCTGTGACGCAGCGATGTAGCCTTCTTCACGAATTTGCAGTATTTGCCCCCGCACGAGGCGTGCCGTCGCAGGCCATCCGAGTATGACCAGCGCGACGAGCATTGGCATGATGCCACTCTCGCCGGGACCGATGCCAAAGGCGATTTTAAAAAGGATCATGAACAAGAGAAACGGGAGTGCCACGACGAAGTCCGCGAACCGCATCATGCCCTGGTCGAGACGCCCACCAATAAAGCCTGCCGCGCTGCCATACGCGATGCCAGCGACGACGAACAGCAGTGGTGCAACGATACCGATTAACAACGACACACGAGCGCCATACATCAGTCGTGCGAGCATGTCCCGGCCGAGGTAATCCGTGCCCAGCGGGTGATAGGGAAGCTCCAGTGCATCCCCGGGCTGAAGCGTCGCGGCATCGTCTACCCAGCCGAACACAACCGCTTCCTCTGCACTGGTCACGCGAGCGACCTCGACCTGCAGCGTCGTGTACTGGGTTGCCTCGCCGCCGCTGGCATCGAGCAGAACGATGGAGTACCAGTATCGCCCAGGTCTGAGGTCCAGACGGTCTTCGAAGCTCACCTGTTCAGGGTTGAAGACCTCCGCGAGCGGGAGCCCCAAGGCGCGGTCTGGCTCTGGAGAATAGACATTTCTGTAGACGCGATAGCCGGCAGCGCTCACGACGGGATCCCAGGCGATACGGACCGCCTGTGTCGTCGCCGGCTCTGCGAGGCGAATCGCTGCGGTGGCCTCCTTGGCCACCCCGGCGTTTTGCGCCGGGAGGGTTGCGGTCACGCCTGCCCATGGCTGGTAGGGCGTCACGATCACGGCCGTCGGTGGTAGACCTGGGGGTTGGCTCACCTGGTCGAGGTCTTGCGTGGCCGGGTCGACCGTCCACACCAGCGGGCCGCCAAGTGTAAAGAGTGCGAGTGCGACGACGATGTAGAGCGAGATGAGCGCCCGGCGGTTGGCCTTCAGTCGGCGCCACGCGTCCTGCCAATACGACAACGAGGGTCGGGACATGGTCTGCGTCTTGCGTTCGACCGCGACGGGCTCGAAGTCGGCGGGGTCGAAGCTCAGCGGCGCGGTGCTCATGCCATGCGCACTCTCGCGTCGACCAGCCCGTACACCAGATCAACGATGATGACCATCACGACTAGGAACGCGCCGTAAAACACGGTCGTGCCCATGATGACGGTGTAATCGAGTTGCTGAACCGCCTGCACAAAGTAGCGGCCGAGGCCAGGGATCGCGAAGACTAGCTCCACGACGAAGCCGCCAGTGGTGATCGCGGCGATCGCGGGACCCAGTACGGTAACGACCGGCAGGGCCGCGTTGCGGAGTTGATGCTTGAGGAAGATACGCGTCGGTGGCAGGCCCTTGGCTCGGGCCGTGCGTATGAAATCGGCGTTCATGATCTCGAGCATCGACGAACGCATGAGGCGAGTGAGGAACGCCATTGTGCCGAGCCCGAGGACCAGCGACGGCACGATCATGTGCTGCACCGTTCCCCACCCGGCGACAGGCAGAACCGTGACGCCGAGTCCCGCGTTGATGTTCACGAGCGTGATCTGCCCCAAAGCGGCGAGGACGAAGCTGGGTACGGAAATAGCCAGAATCACCAGGAACATGATTGCCACATCCGGTAACTGGTTGCGATACAGCGCCGTGAGAGCGCCCCAGAGGATGCCGCCGAAGGCTGCAAATGTAATTGCCAGAATGCCAAGGGTCGCCGAGATCGGAAAATGCTCGCGAATGATGTCGTTGACCCGCCGGTTCTGTTGGGTAAATGAGATTCCGAAATCGCCCCGGGCCATGTTGCCCACGTAGATCACGTATTGCTCGAAGATCGGCCGGTCGAGACCGTAGCGTTCCTCGAGATTTCTCCGAATTTCCACGGTCGTTGCCCGCTCGCTGGTGAGGGGATCGCCTGGCACCATGTGCATTGCGACGAAGGTGGTCGTCGCGATGAACCAGACCGTGATAACCCCTTGAACGAGTCGCCTGATGGTGTATCGGAGCACGGCAGGACGCTATTTAAGGTGTGTCGATGATGAAGGCGTTGGTGTAGTCCGGGTCTGTGCCGACGGCTCGGCGGATGACCCCGCGCAGCCTCGGGTCCTGCACGTAGACGATGCCACGCTCGTAATTGTGCAGCAGGACCACGTCCTCGTAGAGGATGTTCTGAATCTCACCAAACGCGTCCATGCGGGTCTTCGGGTCAATGGAATTCTGTGCCACACGCACCAGGCGGTCGAGTTCTGGGTTCTTGTACAGGCCGCGATTGTTTTGGTTCCAGGAGGCATACAGATCGGCGAAGGTGAGCGGGTCGTCAAAGTCGGGACCCCAGCCTGCCGCCACCAGGTCGAAGTCACCGGAGGTCATCTTGGCCAGGCGCTGCTTGAATATTTGCTTGTCGATCTTCACCTCCAGCCCGAGCGTTTGCATGACGAGGTTTTGGTAGTACTCGGCATGTTTGTTGGAAAATGGGCTGTCGCCTGTGAGCAGGACCAGCGGCGGGATCGCATCGACGCCAAGCTCTTGTTTGGCGAGCGCCAGATACCGACGTGCCTCTTCCACGTTCGGCCGCGTGGTGGGCGGCGGATACTCTTGGCGAAAGAGACCGTTCACCCCGTTGAGCCACGCCGGGAAGAGTGAGACGCCCGGCTGATAACCGGGGATCTTGATCACCTTGTAGACCAGCTCGCTCGGATCGTTGATGAGCTCGAGTGCTTTCCGGAGACTGTAGTTGCTCGTGATGCGTTCGGGTCGGAAGTTGAAGTCGAGATAGAAGACGGAGCCGTCCTGGTAGCGCTTGATGTTCCAGCGGAGCTTGAGCGCGTTATCAAGCGCCTCTGCGTCGAGGCCGGTGGTGGCGATGGCGCCCTGTTTGAAGAGGTTCACCGCGGCCGTGGTGTCGGACGTGATATACGGCATATCGAGTACGTTGATTCGAATGCGTTCGGCGTCCCAGTAATAGGGATTCTTTTCCAGCCGGACGTGGGCGCCGTGCACCCAGCGCACCATTTGAAATGGACCGTTGTAGAGCAGGTCGACCGCATCGGACCCGTAGCGTCCGTCGCGGCTGCGGTAGAAGTCTTCCCTGAGCGGAAAATAGGTTGGAAAGGCAACCAACTTACTGAAATGAGAGGTCGGTCGTTCGAGTTCGACTTCGAGCACCCGGTCGCTAATCGCCCGCGCGCCGAGTTGGTTTCGGGGCGACTGACCGGTGTTGATTGCCTCGGCGTTCTTTAGCGGGTAGAGGATGAAGGCGTACTCTGAGGCGGTTGCGGGATCCAGCGCCGTCTGCCAGGCGAAGACGAAGTCGTGTGCGGTGACCGGCTGCCCGTCGCTCCAGAGCGCATCTTCGCGCAGCCAGAAGGTGGCTCCGGTCTCTCGTAAATCCCAGCGCTCGGCGACCGCGGCCTCGAGCCGTTGGTGCTCGTCGTACCGCAGTAATCCCTCCATCACATGGCCAAGGATCATGCCGCTGACCTGGTCCGTCGCGCGCGTGCTGTCGAGCTGCGGTGGTTCCTGCGCCAACACGAGGGTGACGGTGCCAGTGTTGGCATCGATGCCACTCAGTGTCCTCGGGCCACCGCCGGTCAGGTCTGATGCCCATGAGAGCAATCCCATGAGCAAAACAAAACCGACCGTGGCGACGACGGAGAGCCACAGCACTTGCTTGATGGCGGTGCGACTCACGGTGTTGGCAGGATTTTCGATTTCCCCCATATCTCTCCATGCGACTCAGGCAGGATGTGCAACGATACCTCTATTATCCACCTGCCCTCAATCAGGTCGAGGTGGCCATGGCCACGGCCGGCTCGCCACGCTCATAGCTGGTCGTTCCTCTCCGGCTGGTAACATCGATAGTCACGGCCCATCCCGTCTGGACTCCTGACAGCCGTCGGATCGTGTTTACGTCGACCGGGGACGGCCTTTCCCATCTCCTTCTGGAGCCGCCGACCCTGGCTTTTGAAGTTGAAGGATTCATTGATACTCCAGGGCAGTCCTATGATGTATCGCCTGAGAGACAGCGACTTATTAAGGTGAAGCTCGAACGCGATCTGCCTCGGGACAAGATTCGTGTTGTTTCGGACCGGGCCGCTGCGTTCGACTAGCGCGAGTTGCCGAAACTTGAGCAGCGATTCAACATGTCGCTCTCACCCGGCACACCGCCCTCGGCTCCTACTCTGTCACCGCCAAGATCGGCGAAGGCGGCATTGGGGAGGTGTATCGAGCACGAGATCAAAACTCGACCGGGACGTGACCCTGAAGGTTACCCACGGCGTTTATGGGCGGTCATGGTCCTTATCCTTAAATGGGGGCGGCAAGCTTTCAGCGCGACAGGTCGAGCACTGGCATTTGGAAAGGACGGCCCGGGTCCAGCTCGACGAGACGCGAGCGATGTGTGGAATCGCGGCCGTCCTCGTTGACCGGGCTAGCATCGGCGACACGTAAGACGACCTTCTCCTTGGCCTGCGGTGGCGCGCCAATCTAGAGGGTTTTCGGAAGAACCATCACGGTGGCGACGCTGCCTGTGCCGGTCAGTCTTCCGGTTTTCATTCGAATCAGTCCTCGCTTCTCAATATTAGGCAGCTCCGCAGTGGGCGCACAGAAACCTTTGGTCCATCGTGCAGCCTGCTCGATGCGAGACTATAGGGGCTGTACGAGCCCTGGTGCCAGGCGGGTGGCCCGACGGAAAGACTACAGACCAAGCTAGCCGACGACAGAAATCGCTCGCCCTAGCTAGGTTCGACTAGTTACACAACCCAGAACGGCTTGGGTCCTCGACTAGACCGCTCGATCGGCTCTTTGCCCTGTTTACGGACCACACCGTCGCAGAGAGGAGGCCGTCCCACGCTCGGGCCCGATAATGGGATTTTGTGAAGGCCCTGTTGCTGTCAGGCTTGACGTCCGCCCCATCCCGGCGTAGGGTCGTGATTCGTGGACCATTTGTGATCGGGTCGGAGGTGTTTCTATGCAGCGATACACGGCGGTTGCCGTTGGAGTGTTGGCGGCGGTGGTGATAGGCGGATGTGCAGGGGAGGAGATCGTCGCTCCGGTCGATTCACCAGTGACGGTCGAACGCTCGCAGTTTTTTCTGACGGTCACGAACGTGGGGATTCTGCCACTATCTGACCTGACGATCGGTATCAAGCCAGGCGGTGTCAGACCCGAGTACCAAACCAGTATTCGTCGGCTCGCGAGCGGACAGGACATCGACATTCCGTTCGCTGATTTTCGCGGCGTCGACAGGAATGCCTTGAATCTGCAGACCGTCAACCCGCGGTCCATCCACATCACGGCGAGCGACCTCGAGGGCACAGAGTACGACGTCGAGTTCCCCTGGGAGTGACGCTAGGGCTGATGCCGCCGACGAGTTCTGTGCGACTGGTCCGCTGAGGCATTGTTAGGTTGAGGCGCAAGCGGAAAAGTGGGCAAATGCCCAGCTGTACTTGCTACGAGTTGATCTGACAGTCACCATGGTTGTGGACCGTCTGTCAGATGACGTCTATGCGGCGGCCTCGCTGATCATCTTCTCTTTTCAGATACGCATGGGTTCTGTCAACTGGATCGAAGAAAGACATTCGACTCCCTGATCTAGCGACTCCCTAGGCGTCGGTCAGCAGGCACACGTCACCGGGTCCCATTCAGCCAATGCCCGCGTGCGGAGCACACGGTGATGCACAGCTCGCAGTAGATGGCGCCAGACCCGGAACAGGTTCTGGACCACGCCGTGGGTCGAGGTGAACCGTTGTAGATGGGCCAGACGACTTGAAGCTCCACATCTGGCGTTCCCGCTGCCGCGTTGGTTGATGGGACACCTCGGCGCGGTTGTTCGCTTATTGATCGGTGCGGTGCACGATGGACGGCATCACGGTCCGGTTGGCCGCCGGGTAGCTGCGCAGCTTGTCGGTGATCAGACGGCGGGGGAGACTGCCCTGTTTCTTTAGCAATTTCAGAAAGAACCGGACCGCGGCACGGCGATTCCGTCGCGACTGGACGAGAATCTCAAGGAGGTCCTCAACATCCCGGAAACTCAGGCTGAACCGAAAGTAGAGCCAGACGGCGTGAGCGATGATTTCCGACGGGAATCGATATCCGTGGTAATTCGGTGCTGGATTGATCATCCAGCAACTCTGACACCCTGAACCTCAACCTGACAGTGCCCTCTCTAAGAACATAGGCTCATTGGCCCACTTCGGTTTGACGACGTACGATGGAGCCGACGAGCGGATTCGAACCGCTGACCTGCTGATTACGAATCAGCTGCAATGGGGGATCAGGATGGGTCAGGACGCGTCTTTACAGACGAAAAT
>Ga0310123_10000643_pt1 | contig 30735 bp, 27 predicted proteins | sample CB6_AW_1057_MG_FD_203505 | JGI IMG/M metagenome (GOLD analysis project Ga0310123, IMG submission 203505) | Marine microbial communities from Western Arctic Ocean, Canada - CB6_AW_1057 | ecosystem: Environmental > Aquatic > Marine > Oceanic | place: Canada: Western Arctic Ocean | collected... | reverse complement strand
CACAATATGAGTTGCTATGAAGAAGTCCTGTGCGCCGCACGCAGCGTACAGCGCGACCAGCAACATGAATTCTCTGGACTTCAGCACCTCCCTCAGAGGCAACGACGTGTCAGGCGCCATCGGTTCGTCAGATGCAATGACAGCCGTGGTGGGCGATATTGGAGGATGAGACCGTATGACGGTTAATGCAACCGGAAGCACCACAACGGCGTTCACGGCTCCCAAAATCGCATAAGAAGTTCGCCATCCAAGCGAGTCCAAAAACGACGCCATCAGCACAATGATTACCAACTGACCGATTCCGTTGCCTGAAATCGCCGCGCTGGCGGCCAGCCCCCGACGCTCTGGGAACCATCGACTCATCAACACGCTGACCGGAGCCACCGACGACGCGGCGTGCCCCACCGCGAACACCAAACCATACAGCACATACAACTGCCAGGCCGCGTTTATCTGCCCCATCAGAGCGATCGCCGCCGCCCCGACCACTGTGCCTATAGCTATTATGACCCTGATGCTATACGTGTCGATCAGCCGTCCCACAATAGGCATCGTCAACGCAGACACCACCATGAAAATTGTGAAAGCGGATGTCAGAGCCGAACGGCTGAGGTCAAGGTCCTCGCTCATGGGCTTGAGCACCAATCCGAAGGCCATCCGAGTGCCGCTGCTGAAGAACAGCACCGTGAACCCCGAGGCCAGAATGACATGGCTGTAATCTAGTCGTCTTCGAGTCTTTTTCATAGCTGGCCGCATTCTCTTACACATAGCCTTCGGAGACAAGCAGGGCCACCGTATTCTCAACACGTCTTGCTGACATCTGGCCGCTGCCTGGACGTGTCCGATTCTCAGGCGTATCATTCTGCCGTGCACAAAAAACTCCAACCAGGAGAGTGAAATGACATCCAGTGTCAGCGATGTGGTGATTGTGGGCGGCGGAATTGTGGGAATTGCCACCGCTTACTTTCTCGCCAAGTCCGGTGTGAAATGCACAGTGATCGAGCGTGACGCAGTCGGCAGTCACGCCTCGGGATTCGCTTATGGAGGTCTCAGTCCCACCGGAGACTCAGATGCCTCAGGCAACCTTCTGCCCGACGCCCAGGTCTCCAACGAAGGGATGCGCCTGCATCGAGAGTTCGCAACCAGCTTGCAGGCTGAGACAGGCATCAATACCGAGTTTCGAGAGCGACCGACGTTGTCTCTGGCTTTCACAGAGCAGGAAGTCCGAACTGCCGAAGCCCATGTTTCAAAGCTCGGCCAAATCGAAGGCTGGACGGCCCGATGGCTCCATGCAGCCGATGCCAGAGCCATTGAGCCTCGTATTTCCGATGAAGCTTTGGGTGCGATCTATTCGGAGGGAGGCGCCGACGTGGAGCCGTACCGCTTCGTCCTTGCGCTGCTGGGCGCGGCCGAGAATCTCGGCGCCACCATACGCCACGGCGAGGTGACGGGTCTCAAACGCGAAAGCGGCCGAGTAACTGGCGTCGTTCTGAACAATGGCGAGGTCTCTTCGGACTGCGTGGTTCTGGCCGCTGGCCCATGGACCGGAGATGCGTCCTCATGGCTGAACATACCCATCAACGTCAGCCCTCTGAAGGGCCAGATTCTGAGGCTCCGCGCTCCGGGCATGCCCTTCCGAGTCTCGATAGGCTGGGACGGCAACTACGCGACAACCAAGCCCGACGGCCTCCTGTGGACAGGCACCACTGAGGAGGAGGCAGGCTTCGACGAGAACCCCACGCCCGAAGCCCGCGACCAGATCATGACATCCCTCCTGAAGATGATTCCGTCTCTGGAAGACGCTCAACTGGTCCAGCAAACGGCATGCCTGCGTCCTCTGGCCGACGACGGCCAACTGGTTCTTGGGGGTGTGCCTGATTGGGACGGCGTGTACGTCGCCACCGGAACCGGCAGAAAGGGCATTCTTCTGGGGCCGGCCATGGGTCTCATCACCTCGGATCTGATAACGAAGGGCGCCACCGACATCCCCATCGAGCAGTTCTCGCCATCGCGCTTCGCTCGATGACGCCTTGATTCCGAGGCCGACAACCATCCACCCGTGAGCCACCAGAGGGGAAACTGCGTCATTGAGTGCTAAAGAAACGCCACTAGAACGCCCCCAACTGCATGCGCGTGAGTGGTCTAAATACACGCTCGCCTCGGCTATCGTCCAACGTACCCGTGATAAGCACAAGCAGAAACGACAGCCTGGCGTAATCAGCCACGCTCAGGAATTCTTCACCACGATAACAGGGGCCGATACCGACGTCTGTTCGTCCCGATGGACGCCCTTTCTAAAATAGCTGTTGAGACCTAGAACGGGGGCAAACGTGAACCAAGCCAACTCAGTCGAGGCACTCAGGAACAGCTTTACCTGGCATTGAGATTCGGCCTGATTCGCGAGTTCTGCGAGCAGGCCGAACGGCTGACCGTGGTAGCGGAGGGGGCTGAAGCCTTCGCGTCACTGTCGAAAACCAACCAGGTGCTGATATTCACGTGACTCCCGCAGATGGTGGAGCTATTCACCAGTGTCGCCCCGGACGCTCAGATCATCAATCCCTGAAATTACTGCCTGAATCGAATCAATCTGGTATCCTGATCACATAGCTGACGGCTGATAGCTGACGGCTGATTACTCCAAGCGAGGTGTTTCGTCATGGCGACGGTGTACATCCCTTCGTTGATGCAAAAGTTAACCGACGGCCAATCCAAAGTCGAAATTGAAGGCGCCACCGTCCGCCAGTTGATCGCGCAACTCGAAAGCCAGTTCCCAGGCATGAAGGAACGGTTGGTTGAAGACAACCGCATCAAGGGGAACATTTCCGTCGCCGTGGACGGCGAGATCACGCCTCTGGGAATGCTGGAAAAGGTTGGCGAGAACAGCGAAGTCCATTTCCTGCCCGCCATCGCCGGCGGCGCATAAGTATGTCACGCGGGAGGGTTTGAAACCCTCCTCTACCAGTTTCGGGCATCCTCGCGAAAACCCTTCAAGACCCTCATGGCGCCATCTTCGGAGCATGTCCAATTTGTCTTGCTGGGCAGAGCCGAAGCATGTGATTACCTGAAGCTCAACCGTCCCCATATTCACAATCAGATTCTTCACGTTCGTTCAGATTGACGAGGGTGACGGGCAACCAGATGATTTGCTTCGCCGGTCGTGATAGGATTCTTTTGCCGCCATCGACGGCAACCTACCGCAAAACACAAAAACCAAAGGAGCAAACTAGATGTCAGACGACGTGATTCGAGGCGTGATCGTTCCCGTCCTCACTCCATTCAACCCCGACGAGACCGTTGACGTTGAGTCCCTCAAGAAGCTGGTGGACTACCTGATCGACAACGGAGTCCACGGCATATGGGCCTCCGGCACCACCGGCGAGTTTGGAAATATGTCCGACTCAGAGCGCATCAAAGTCATCGACACTGTGGTCGAGCAAGTGAATGGACGAGTCCCCGTGATTGGCAACGTCTCCGGCGGAAGCACTCAACTTACCGTGTCCCTCGCTCAACAAGCGAGCGAAAGTGGGCTTGATGGAATCGCCGCAACGCCGCCCTACTACTATCCCAATGCTCAGGACGAACTGCTGGACCACTATCGTTACATCCAGGATCGGGTTAGCCTGCCGCTGTGGGTGTACAACATCCCCCAAACAGTCAAGACAGCCGTGGCTCCTGAGACAATCGCGACACTGGCCGCCGAAGGCGCGGTTGTGGGAGTCAAGGACAGCTCCGGCGCCGGCGAGCTCCTGGCTCAGTTGAACGTGCTTTGCGAGCAGGGCGAGATATCGCTGCTGCGATTCCTGGGCACAGCTTTCCGTGTGACCTCTGCCGGCGCAGTGGGCGCGCAGGGCGTGATTCCGGGAATCGCCAACCTTATCCCCGCCATATGCGCCCAGGGCTGGGAGGCCGGAGAGGCAGGCGACGCCGACGGCATTCGAGAAGCCAATGCAGGCGTGATTGTCGCAGGCAAAGCCTCGCGAATCGCCCAGGGTGGCAGCGCCAACGCCGCCGCTTTCGGGGCCATGAAGGCATCACTCAAGATTATGGGAATCTTGGAGCATGACACCCTCTCCAAGCCTTTCCGTCCTCTCGCTAACGAGGAAAAAGAGCAACTGCCGCCCATCCTCAAGGAGCTTGGCCTGCTGAATTGAGCAACCAGGGTTCTCAACTAGCGCCAGACGACCCTCAGCCGGATGACCGCTTCGTGACGGTGCGAGGCGTCCGACTGAGGTACGCGGATTGGGGCGACAGCGGGCCGCTCATGTTGCTGCTACACGGGGACATGCGAACGGCCCGAAGTTGGGACGCTGTGGCTCGTGACCTGTGCGACCAATTCCACGTTCTATCCTTGGACTCCCGAGGTCACGGCGATAGCGATTGGCCGACCACAGGATACAACTTCGCCGAGCGCGCAAAGGACCTGGAGGCATTCTGCGACGCCCTGAATCTCAGGAAGGTGCTTGGCGTTGGACACTCAACAGGCGGGGTGGTGATGAGCCTGCTGGCCGACACACGGCGGGACATCTTCGAGCGTTTGACACTGTTGGAGCCGATGGTAACGGTGAATGAGAAGTTCCAGCGGATGGTCTCCACAAGAGCGACCAGCCCACGCCGGACCTGGGGCAGTCGCCCGGAGCTTTACGACTACCTGAAGGCTCACCGAATGACCGGACGTTGGAGGGAGGACGTCATTCGCGACGTCGTGGCCCACGAAGCTGTGAAGCTTCCCGACGGCAAGCTTGACATGAAGTGGTCGCCCGACTCTATGAAATGGTCGGAACGGGAGGGCGACTATCTCGACCTCAAACCAATATTCCGACGACTGGACATACCCATCTTGTTCATCTCCAGCGAAGGGCGCGCCGATGGATTCGTCGAACTGGACCCGGTGATGGCGGAACTGCCAGACTTCTCCATGCTGAAAATCCGAAACACCGAACACAATATGTACATGAACAGGCCGGACGCGATCTCCTGGGCCATCAACGCATTTGTCCAGGGCCAAGAGGTATCGGGCACGATTTAGAGTCTCGGCATACGGTCTCAGATGAGGCTACAGCCCGCCAAGTCAAGACTGCTTATAACCCCAGATCAGCGCTCCTCGCTTTGTAAGCGTCAACAGCGTTGACCGACCAGTATTGCCTAATATTCGCGCCGCCACCGAGGAAACGCTCAGGGTCTTCATCATAATCTCTTCGTAGTGGTCATCTGATCACTATCGTCTGACTCCGCTTGAGCTACCTGCCGGTGAACTTCAAAATCGTGCCCATGTCTCCCACAATCCACCCGGTGTCCGAGTCTGTGAATGCCACGCCGCGGAGAATCTCGTCAGTGCCTGTGACCTGTGATTTCCAATTCACGCCACCGTCGGTGGTGTAGACAATCGAGCCGAAGGACCCGATGGCCCAACCCCTCTTGGCATCCAGGAATGCCAAATCCCACAGGAAGCGGCCTGTCCGGGCGTCGTGTCGCTCCCAGGTCTGGCCTCCGTCTGTCGTTCGAGCCACCATGCCATCCGTCAGGAACTGGCTGAACTGGAGTCCGCCGCTAACGTCGCCGCTGCGGCCCCGCGATCCTGCAATCCATCCGTTGTTCTCGTCAACGAAGAATATGCTCTGTTGGCCGATGGCGGCCCCGCTGGCGCCGGGCCGAAGCTCCCACGACCTGCCTCCGTCGAAGGTGTGGAACACTCCGCCGCCTGAGAACGGTATCCAGCCTCGATTGGAGTTCAGGAAAAACATGTCCGAGCGGATGGAGGTGTTGCTCAAAAACTCGCGAACCCACGTCTCACCGCCATCGACCGTCCTGAGAATGCCGCTGCCTCGCTCGGTGAGTATGAGGCCGGCTTTGGAGTCGGTGAAGGTGACGCTTGCCAGATTGAGACCCAGGGTAATCTCCTGACCGGCCTGTGTTTCCCAGGTCTGGCCGGCGTCGGCAGTGTGGATGATGAGTCCTAGCTTTCCAACAACCCACCCCTCGGTGGCGGTCTGGAAGTCGAGGCTGGTCAACTCTAGTTGAGTCCCGGCGTTCTGAGCTTCCCAAGTCTGGCCGGCGTCGGATGTATGCAGGATCGTGCCATTGCCACCGACCGCCCACCCTCTTTGAGAGTCCACGAAGTCAACGGCGTTTAGATTCGATTCCGTGCCGCTATTCTGTATGCTCCAGACCCCCGGAGCGTCAGACGCAGGCGCGTCCTCGCTGTCATAGCGCGCTGTGACGACAAACGTCGCTGTGATCAACGCTGACAAAAAAATTACCGCGCCGATCAGCACTTCCAAGGTGGGTTGACGAGTGTAATGGAAACCTTTAAGCAATCAGGTCCCCTGAAGCGGCGGGCAGAACTCCGAGATTGCGCGCGGCATCTGCTGACAGGCGGGATAGCCTCTTAATGGTTGGAAACACCGGCAATATAATTATGGACGCGCTTCCTCCATGAGGTTATCTCTGTCTCATGATAGAGGATTTACGCTCCAGTCACACTGGAATCGTACTCGCGCACATCGTTGAGGTCGCGCAAGGCGTCGCCGACGAAGTTTGTGGATAGCACTACCATCATTATCACCAGTCCGGGGAACGTCGCCAGCCACCACGCGTTGGAGAAGAACGGACGTGCGTCATTCAGAACACTGCCCCATGTCGGAGTGAGCGGAGACACGCCCAAACCCAGGAAGGTCAGTCCTGACTCAAGCAGAATTGCAGCAGCGAAGAATACAGACGACAGCACGATGACCGGTGGCAAGGCGTTAGGGAAGATATGATTAATCATCAATCGAGCGTCGGTAACTCCCAACGCCCTAGACGCCAAAATATAGTCCTCCTCTTTGATGGCAAGAACCATCCCGCGAATGACGCGCGCGAAGTCGTCGATATATGCGAGGAATATAGCGAAAATGACGTTTTGAAGTCCCAACCCGAAGATGCCCACGAGCATAACCGCGATGATGAAGTTGGGGAACGCCCATTGGATGTCGATGTATCGCATGACGATCATGTCCACCCAACCACCATAGTAGGCAGCCAGGACTCCCAGAGGAATGCCGACAAGGCCTGCCAATGTCAGTCCGAACAACCCCACTATCATCGATACACGGGCGCCGGATATGAGGCGACTTAGCACATCTCTGCCTAGATTATCGGTTCCGAAAGGATGGCCAAGGGTCGGTCCCTCAAGCAACTCATAACCCTGGATCTGAGGATCATAGGGGATATTTTTGACTATGCCGATGCCCCATTTGGCATCAAATTCGGCAATCTGTGTGTATCCTGCGGCCAACACAAACAAGATCAGGACCACAAGCCCAAACATCGCCCTTTTATCACGGGCATAACGACGAGCGTATACCTTGAACCCTCTACGATTGCGCCTGACCTGACCCAGGTCAGCTTCCAGCGCTGCTTGAGATTCTTGACTCATTATGCGGTGCCCCTTAGTCCGTGTAGCGAATTCTGGGATTAACGAATGCGTACAGAATATCCACTATGAAGTTGGCGAATATGAACAGCACCGCGGTTAGCAAAATAACTCCCTGCACTATCGGGTAGTCACGTCCAAGGATGGAATTCACCAACAGCCGTCCCAGGCCATTGATCGCAAACACGACCTCTATGATGACCACGCCGTTCAACAACAGAGCGAGAATAATGCCCATGACCGTAATCACAGGGATCAGGCTATTGCGAAAAGCGTGACGCCAGATGACAACGCGCTCTCCCATCCCTTTAGCGTAGGCAGTTCGGATGTAGTCTTGGCTCAATGTTTCCAGCATGGCGGACCGGGTCTGTCGCGCCAGAATTGCGGCGGAACCGGCCCCAGTTGCAATCGCCGGAAGGATAAGGCGGCTGAACCAATCCCAGAAATGAACGCCGTTTTTGTCAAATAGAGGCATATAGCCGAATACCGGCAGCAGGCCAAGCCAGACCCCGAATAATAGGATGAGCAGAACTCCCAGCCAGAAACCAGGCATTGCGAGACCAAGGAAAGCAATGAGGGTCGCGCTATGATCCCAGATCGAATATCGGCGGGTGGCTGATATTATGCCTGCGGGAATGCCTATCATGATAGCAATCAAGAAAGACACCAGTGCCAAAGATAAACTACGAGGTATGGCGGTTTTGATCTGATCGACGACTGGCAATCTAAGGTAAATGCTATCGCCCAAGTCTAGTTTCACAATAGATTTTAGATAAAAGAAATACTGAACCGGGATGGGCCTGTTCAGCCCCAACCTATTCTTTATCTTTTCGATGTTTGCCGGATCGCCCTCGTTGCCCACCATGGTGGTGACGGGGTCTCCGGGCAACGCTCGAATGAAAAAAAATGTCAGCGTCGCTGTGGCCCAGATGGCAAATAGAGAAAACAGGAATCGACGTATCAGGTATCGCTGCATGATTAAATTCGCTTTATCTGAGGACTCAGGGTCACACGGTTACCAGGGTTCTTCATGATAAACGAGCTTCGGGAGGCCGTCATCAGTTGATGGTCGGCCTCCCGAATTTGGTCAGTTACCCAACCGTGGGCGAACACCCACCTGGGACGTTATCGATCAATCCAGACCGCGCCCAACTGTCGCAGAGCGTGAATCCAGACATAACCCTTGATGTCGTCCTTGTAGGCGGTGCGCTGCATCGGGTGGAACGTGAACACGCCGTGGAAGGTTTTGTCCATCTGTGCGCTGAGCTCCAAGATGAAATCCAGTCGGTCGTTGATGTCCACAGCCGCCTTCTGCTTGAGGTTCAAGCGGTTGACGATCTCGTCGTTGTACCCGTAGGTGTTGAACTTGGCGCCGTCGGCGAACCAGTCGTCGATAGCGTCGTCAGGGTCCGGGTCGCCCCCTGAGCCGCCCATGAAGGCGTCCCATTCACCGGCCGCGCGCCTGGGCTGATAGACGGAAGTCTCCACCAGGTCAGGAACCAGTGTGACGTTGATCTGTTCCTTCACCAGCGCGCCAAGAACTTCCAAAGCCACCTTGTTTCCCATCTCTGCCATGACCTTGACCTCGAAGCCATCGGATAGTCCGGCCGCGGCCATCAGCTCCCGTGCGCTGTCTGGATCGAAGGCGCGCATGCTGGATCCGCTCAGGTCGCGGAAGTAGAACTTCTCTCCTGGTGGAATCGCGCCGTAAGCAGGAACCGCACGGCCTTGGAATGTCCGCTCGATGAACACATCGCGGTCGATCGCTCTGCCCAGAGCATAGACAACGTTGATGTCGTCCCAGGCAGCGGATGAGTAGCCGCGCTTCTCTTCGCGGTCACCACGCATGTTGAAAGCAAGCATCTGGAAGCCCACGTCCGGGGTGGTGTTAACGATAATGTCGCTAGACTCTTCGAGTCGGCCATAGAACTGGGTCGGGAAGCCATAGATCATGTCAACCTGACCAGTTTCCAGGGCTGCGATCAGCGTGTTGTCCTCTGGGATGTTGTAATGCGTGAGCCTGTCAACGCAAGGCACGCTTGGGTCGTAGTAAGTGTCTCGGGCTGCCGACAACTCCAAACGCTCGCCGAAGATATGCTCGTCGACCCTGAAGGGGCCTGCGCCAACGGGTATACGGTTGAATCCGCCTTCGCCGACTTCGGCGATGGTCTCTTTGTCAGACAGGGTCATTACGCGACCACTGGCCCGCTCAACAACCTTGGTCAGGAAGGATGCCCTGGGGTACGCCGCCGAAATTTCCAGCGTGTAGTCGTCGATCTTCACCGGTGTTGAGACGCCCGCTAGTCCCTTGGTATGGAGGGACTGAGTTGCAGGATCAAGCTGATGCTCGTATGTGAATACCCAGTCGTCAGCAGTGACCGGTCGTCCGGTGTGGTACTTGGCGTTCTCGCGCAATTGGAACGTGTAGGTGAGCAAATCGCTGGAGACGTCCCAACTCTCGGCCAGGTCCGGAACAGGCCTCAACTTGGGGTCCAACTGCACCAACCCAGACAGAACTTCGGCGGTTATGGAGAACTGGATAACCTGGTTGACTGTCGGCGGGTTAAGGTTCGTGAACTCAGTTATGCGGTTGCCTAGCTTAAGGTGGCCGCCTCGGGTTTCGCAACCTGCCGCAAGGTCACTCCAGAACGTGAGTCCAGTGGACTCTGCTACCGCGGGTCCAGTCGTTGTCTTGCTAGGACTAGTCCCTACTGCGGATACTGGCGCTGGCACCGCAGCGGCTGCGGGAGCGGCTGCCGCTGCCTGTGCTGCGGCAGCCGGAGCGGCTGCGGCGGCCGCGGCGGGCGCTGCGGGCGCCGCGGCAGCTTGCACCGGCGCGGGGGCTAGCGCGGGGGCTGCTGGCGCGGGGGCTGCAGCCGGAGCAACAGCAGGAGCGGCGGCGGGAGCGGCAGTCGATTTATCGTCTGCTGAACATGCCATGGCCACAATGGCAATCGTCAGCGCCATCACGCCTATTAAGAATCTCTTCCCTGCGATACGAGGCAACATATGCCAGACCTCCATTTGTTCTATTTTCCAATTTGCTAAATCGCCATGACCCCGATCTCGGTGTCAAACATGCGTAAATGCGTAAAATGGAACTCGACGTCCTGAAACGCACCTGGCTACCAGACTGCAGGATTTTAGGCACAACTCCGATTATATGTCAAGCCTAGTCTGACAATGGTAGTTCTGCATTTCCGACATGTTTGGCAGATCCGTCATATTTTCAGGGGAGGCAAACTCAACTCTTTTCCTTTCACGCAATAGTATCTTCCCAGCCAGAGGAACGCCTCCCAGGATCAAAATACAGATCTTGTTACTCGTCACGTCGCATCTTAATCTCGCTCAAGTGGTTGCGAATAAAATTGGACGAGGGTTATAATCGCCCCACTATGAAAAATCACACGCGATTGTCACTGCTGATGTTCTTTTTGGTCGTTGGAGTTCTATCTGCGTGTAGTAGCGCAGACCCTAAGGATGGTTCGTCGTCACAGGCGTCCGCCGCGTCTCAACCGGGAGCATCCGGGCCTCTGCTATGGAACATCCTTCCCCAATTCCCGCCCAGGCACGAGGTGATCAGCCGCCGCTTGTTGGGGCTTAACGATCTGACCATGGTGGACGCCAACACAGCCTGGATCGTTGGAACTGACGGGGCCGTCGGCCACACAACCAACGCAGGCTTAGACTGGGTGCTCCAAAAGACGGGAACCGCCATCAACCTCACATCTGTTTCCTTCGTGGACGCTACGCAAGGTTGGGTTGTGGGAACAGCTGGCACCCTTCTGCACACCACTGACAGCGGGACCACCTGGACTCCATTGGAAGGCATCAAGGGCGTATTCTCGCTGGATGGAATAGATTTCGTCAGCGCCACCACTGGGTGGACCGTCTCTGACACCGGCGGCGTTTATATGTCATCTGACGGCGGGGTCTCGTGGACCAAGCAGGAAAGCAACACTAAACAAGACCTCATCGACATCGTAATGCTAGACGACGGCCAGAATGGCTGGGCTGTGGGCTGGTCGGGCACTATCATTCACACCGCGGACGCCGGAGCCACCTGGACAGAGCAGAACAGCGGCGTGGCCGAGATACTAAACGGCGTTTGGTTCGTTGATGCGAACATCGGCGCTATCGCTGGGAGCGAAGGCACAATTCTCCGCACCGCTGACGGCGGCGTCACCTGGACTCAACAGACCAGCAACACCACAGCAGACTTGATTGGAATTTTCTTCTTCGATGCGCAGAACGGCTGGGCCGTCGGTTCCAAGAACACCATAATGAACACCACCGATGGCGGAACGACATGGACGCAGCAGAAAACATCCACCTCATCGGACGCCATCAGAGCGGTCGTGTTCACCAGTCTTGACAGCGGACTGTCCGCTGGAAGCGGCGGTCATATCTGGAAGTGGGGAACGAAGTTAGAGGAGTAAGCATGCCTGAATTCACGACCCGACCAACGATTATGGGAACCAGAGGAGTTGTGACCTCAGGCCACTATCTGGCAACCGCCGCAGGCTTCCGCATCATGGATCAGGGCGGCAACGCCATCGACGCCGCTGCGGCCATGTGCTTTTGCCTGAACCTGCTAGAGCCTCAGAGCAACGGCGTCGGAGGCGAGGTGCCCACCCTTATTTATTCTGCCAAAGAGCGCAGGGCGTTCGCCGTCAGCGGCATGGGCTGGTCTCCTAAAAACTTCACTATTGAATGGTGCCGCCAGAACGGCGTGGACTTGATTCCTGGCGACGGCTACCTCCCTGCCACCGTTCCTGGTGTTGTCGGGGCGTGGGCCGCCGCCGTCAGCAGATTCGGCACGATGAGCTTCTCACAGATACTTCAGCCGGTCATCGAGCTAGCCGAAAACGGCTACCCGGTCTATCAGCGAATGCACGACAGGCTGCAGCAATTCTCGGAACGGTTTCTCAGTCTCTACCCCACCACCGCCGCCATATATCTCCCCGACGGAAGGGTTCCAGAGGTGGGCCAGATAATCCGAAACCCCGACTTTGGCAAGTCCATGAGGATCATGTGTGATGCCGAGGACGCAGCCAAGTCTCAGGGCCGGGTCGCGGGCATCGAGGCCGCGCGAGACGCATTCTACAAAGGGCCCATAGCCAAACGCATAGCCGAGTTCATCCGAGAGAACCCGGTCATGGACGCCAGCGGCGAAGCCCACGCAGGCCTGCTATCAGAGGAGGACATGGCCGAGTGGGAGGCAACCATCGAACAGCCAGTGACTTACGAGTACAAGGGCTTGGACGTCTACAAATGCCCGTCCTGGACTCAGGGGCCTGTGTTCCTGCAACAGCTTGCCATTCTGAAAGGCTTCGACCTCCAGGATCAAGGACATAACACTACTGAATACCTGCACACGGTAATCGAGTCGGCCAAGCTGGCCTTCGCTGACCGCGACACCTACTACGGCGACCCACTATTCGACGAAACTCCACTGGGCATGCTCCTCTCCGAGGATTATTCGGTGGGACGGCGAGAATTGGTCGGCGAGAAGGCGTCGATGGAATTCAGGCCTGGCGACCTAGGCGGCGGAGTGCCGGACTACGCCTTGGCGTCGGTGGCGGACGACAACCGGCGCGCTCTGGGCATCGGAGCCAGAGACGTCCAAGACCTGGGATTCGACCACGCCCATGTAGGCGACACAACCCACCTGGACGCCGTGGACAGCGAGGGCAACATGGTTGCCGCAACGCCCAGCGGCGGATGGCTAGGCACATCTCCGATCATTGAAGGGCTGGGATTCCCTCTGGGGACCCGAGGCCAGATGTTCTACCTCAACGCCGAAAGGCCCAACGCGCTTGCTCCACACAAGAGACCCCGGGCAACCCTCACGCCATCTCTTGTGATGAAGGATGGCGAGCCGTACATGGTCTTCGGCACCCCTGGAGGCGATGCCCAAGACCAATGGACACTCCAATTCTTCTTGAACTACGTCGAGTTCGGCATGGAGCTTCAAGAGGCCTTAGATGCCCCGACGGTGCATTCGGTCCACTTCCCGTCGTCTTTCTATCCGCGAGAAGCGTTCGCCGGACGTGTTTTCGCAGAGTCTCGCCTCGATCAGGAAGTGTTCAGCAATATGGAGGGCCGAGGCCACGAGATGGTCAAAAACAGTCCATGGCAGCATGGCAAGCTTATGGCCATCCGATTCCACAAGGACACCGGCCTGATCGAGGGCGCCGTGTCGGCCAAGGGAAACATCGGCTACGCCCTGGGCTGGTGACACCTCTCACGCCATCCTGAGACCGCGGTCGAAGGGTCGTCGTCCGTAGAACAACGATTGTTTGTCAGGCGTCCAGACCCTTCGGGTCGTTCAAAAACAGGTCATCTCTAGCGCCTGTCGATTCTTCTTTTGTTCATTTTTCATTGCATCACCTGACGCTCCGATATAACATCACGCCCACACCCATTCGATCAGGCGAATCGTTGGCCTCACAAGCAAGAAAATCCAGTTCTAAGTTCCGGATGTTCGTCGCTTTGCGTCACCGGGAGTTCCGAAAATACTTCTACAGCATGCTGTGGCAGTCGTCCGGCTACGCAATGCAGTTTCTCATCGTGGGCTGGCTGGTGCTTGAGCTTACCGATTCTGGTTCGCAGCTTGGCTTCGTGATTTTCCTGTACGGAATCCCAAACCTTGCCCTCATGCCTCTGGCAGGAATCGCCGCCGACCGTATGGATCGTCGTCAGTTCTTGATTATCAGCCAGGCGGCGGTGACCTTCACCTTAGTGGCGTTAGCGACACTGACGATGATGGAACAGATAGCCATATGGCATGTGTACGTCGCCGTCACAATGCTTGGGGCTATCCAGGGCTTCGTCATGCCTGCCAGCATGGCGATAGTGGCTGATCTGGTCGAGCGTGACGAAATCCTCAACGCAAATTCGCTCAACTCTGCGGTGTTCAATGGGACACGAATTTTGGCTCCTTTCGTCGCGGGGTTAATCGTCGAGATGGCGGGTATAGGCGAGGCGTTGTTCGTTAACGCCGCCTGTTTCGGGCTGGGGACCATCCACATCTGGAGTTTGCGAAACGTGCCCTCCTACGATTCAGCCACCGAGACGAACGTCTTGGGGAATCTCCTGGAAGGGCTAAAGTTCACCGTCAAATCACCTGTGGTGTTCGGCATCGTCGGCATGGGGTTCGCGTTCGGATTTTTCGGAGCGGCCTATTTGCAAATCCTGCCCGCCTTCGCGAAGGACGTTCTGGGCCTCGATGCTGTAGGCGCAGGACTGTTGCTTTCCGCCTCGGGGGCCGGCTCGCTGGTGGGCAACCTGGCTCTGGCAGCGCTGGGCAACTCGCGCCACAAATACTGGCTTCTGCTGGGAACCATCATTATTTTCGGCGTGTCCCTGTTAGCGCTCGCTTGGTCAACGTGGCGCCCGGTGTCGCTGGTCTTGATGTTCTTCGTCGGCATGGGCTTCGCAGGCTTCATATCAGTCATGACGACAGTGCTTCAGCTGACCACCCCTCCAGCCATGAGAGGCCGAATAATGAGCATGATGCTGATAAGCGCGTCCCTTCACTACCTTGGCGCTCTGCCCTTGAGCATAGTGGCAGAACTGTATAGCTGGCCGATTTCCCTGACCGCAGGCTCGTTGCTGATGCTGTCCGTCGTAATCTGGCTCGGAGTTCTGAATCCGTCGATTCGGCGCATGCATGTGGAGTAGGCGCCAATTGTCGAGTGTCCAGAGGGACTCCAAACGTTGATTAACCATTCGAAATTGTGCCTCCAAGAAGCAGTTGAATCCGTTATAACGAATATGTGAAAGGATTCACACTCTGTCCCGGAGGCATTAGAATGGAGTTCCTCACTGAGCTTTCCTGGAAGATGTATCCGTCCTTCTTCATGATGGCGATTGGACTGACGGTCCTGATCATGGGCGCGGCGATAGATCATCGAGGCCTCTACAGTCCGATGTCTGACCCCACCAAGATGTACAGGTTCGTGATCAGATTCCGCATCGCGGTCATCGGAATCACGATGGCCGGAGTGGGGGCCGCGTGGAACTAGGACATTCTGTGGCTGTTCGTCCTGTCTCTGGCCTTCGGAGGCGAGGAGGTTGTGGAGTCAACCGTCCACCTCTACATACTTCGAAGGGGGCCGAGTCGCCCGGCTACGGCGTAGCGTTCAGCCATCAGCCACGAGACGATGCCACCCTGAGACCGCAGTCGAAGGGTCTAGTCGCGTGTAGGTCGCGCCTGTCATGTCAGCGACCGGATGCTTCGCATCGACTCAGAATGGTCATGCGTCATCACTTTGCCACCTTTCGACCTGGCCTCCACTGAATTGAATTGCTCGTCCGCGCTCGCAGACAACCGAAGAATTATTCGCCTCGAAACGGCTTGATAAAGCATTGCTATTTTCTTAGAAAGAAATTAGTCTTTGTTTAGCACAAATGTTGGCATCGGATTGCCAACCGTGTGAACCATAACTCCCCCAGTATAGACCTTGCAAACCCTTTGTATTGGTGTGGGACAGCGCCGAAGCGGAGGATTCCTTAAGACAGAGAAGGGTTGCGCTATGCACAGAAACTCCAGTCCTCTGCCTTCACAATTGGACAAGCCTCTGGAAGAGTTCATCACCACGCATATGCCGCCGTCATCCAGTCGGATTCCGCCCATCTACCGCGAGACAACCAAGTGCTACGCTTACATGTGTCCCTATGCCTACGGATGCTCCGAGAAGACCAACCGCCCGGCCCAGGTTATGATGCGTCGGTGCATGCGTTACATGCCTGAGGAGTTGAGGATCAAACCCGCGCTCTCCGACTTCTCCCTGGACCTTCTCGCCAAACATCGTGAAAACGGGGAGGGACTCTCTAAGCAGACCAATGCCATCCTCGACGAGCACCGCCCCGACGGCCCAGTTCGCAAAATCGCTCTGGAAGCCTGAAATCTCGCCCTCTAGCTGACCTGCGGCCTGTGCTGAACCCAGGGACGGGCCGCTTCGAAGGCTGCGCTGAAGGCCAGAACTGTTTCCTCGTCGCCATGACGCCCAACAATGTGCAGGCCCACGGGCATGCCGTCTGAGTCGAAGCCGCAGGGGATACTGGCGGCGGCGTGACCGATTGTGTTGATGGGATGAGTGAAGGGCAAGAATCCCCAGGATGGGTTTGGATAGGGGTCCTGATCGTCGATCTTCTGCGGATACTCCTCTGTGGAAAAGGCTGTGACTGCCATCGTTGGAGACACCAGAACGTCGTACTTCTCGAACACGTCGCCGAACTGTTGAAGCATCCGATCTCGCTCTCCGACTGCCTTGGCGTATTCGGCTCCGGTGACCTTAGACCCGGCTTCGATGCACCAGCGAGCGTACCAGCTGAGAGGGTCGTCCGGGTCGTCCAACAGGTGGCCCTGCGTGAGGTATGCGTTAGAGCTAAAGAACGTGAACCAGGTATCGAAAGCTCCCTCCAGCTTCAGGTCTGCCTCCTCGACGGAGCATCCAAGCTCGGCGAACACGTTGGCGGCTTTCTCCGAAATCTGGGCCACCTGGGGATCAACGGCCCCATAGCCGTAGTCGGTGCTGTACCCTACTCGCAGACCCTCGATGCCTCGGCCCACGGCGGCCTCGAAATCCGGCGTTGGAGCGCGCAGAGAGCCGGGGTCGCGTGAGTCGTATCCAGCAATAACCTGAAGAAGCAACGCCGAGTCCCGAACGGTGCGGGTCAGAGGCCCCTGCTGGCTCGTGTAGTTGGAGGCAGGGGGCGCATCGACTCCCGAATAGCTGGACACTCGGCCCTGGGTGGGTTTGATGCCGTATGTGCCGTTGAAGCTAGCCGGTATTCTGATGGAACCTCCGCCGTCGCCGCCAGTCGCTAACGACGTCAGCCCGGCTATTATGGACGCCCCCGCGCCGCCGCTGGAGCCGCCGGAGGTGCGCTCCGGGTTCCAGGGGTTGCGGCACGGCTCGCCCAACCGGTTTTCGTTGGCTCCTAGCAGTCCGAACTCCGGAGAGTTGGTCTTGCCCAGCATAATGGCTCCCGCTGCCAGCACGCGCTCCACGACAGCGCAGTCGGCATCGGGAATCCGGTCTTTGTAGGCGAGCGAGCCTCCGGTAGTGCGGACTCCTTTTGTCATCTGGAGGTCTTTGATCGAGATGGGGATGCCGTGCAGAGGGCCAAGCTCGTCACCATCGGTCACAGCCTGCTCCGCTTTCCGGGCGGCGTCCAATGCGATCTCCGAGGTGACGGTCAAGTAGGAGTTGAGTTGAGGGTCGAGACGGTCAATGCGGTCGAGATATAGCTGGGTTATCTCGACGGGCGACACCTGTTTTTCTGCTATAAGCTCTCGAAGCTCTGTCGCTGGCGCAAAGGCTAGATTCTCGTCAATGTTGGGCATGAGGATCCTCCGTGAAGATTTTGGTTTCGCGCCCGAATTATGTCACGCCGCCTGCGGTATGCCAACTGTGGATGCTGATGAGTTCCAATGGGAATATAATGCACGAAATCTGACGGCTGACGGTTGAAAGCCGGAGGCCAGGAGAGCAATCCAATACCTTGATCCCACCCTCTGAAATTCAAGAGCCTAGCGCTGCCCGAATGTGGGCTGGCCTGGTTGCCGCCGCCGCCGGAATGTTCCTGACTGCGTTGGACATCACGGTGAACGTGGCCCTGCCGGAGATCACCGAAAATCTGGGCACTGACCTCGAGACCATCCAGTGGATCATCATCCTTTACGTCGGCTCGACCACGGGAATGGGGCTGGGTCTCGGCGGCGCGGGGGACGTTTATGGCCTCAAGCGAGTGTACGTCATCGGACTGCTGGCCTACACTCTGGCGGTATTTTTGATAGGCATCGCTCCGGACCTGCCGCTGGTGCTGGGCTTGCGGGTGACTCAGGCGGTGGGCAACGGCTTGATTCTAGTGTCGGCCCCGGCCATTGTCACTCAACTATTTCCGGCTCAGAATCGAGGCCGCGCCCTGGGAATCATGGCAGGTCTCGGAACACTGGGGATGATCGCAGGATCGCTGGGCGGTGGATTGCTTGTGGATGCCTTCGGTTGGAGATCGATCTTTCTGGCTCGGGTGCCTCTGTGTCTTGTGGCAGTTGTCTACACCGTCGTAGCGCTGCGCGCAAGTCCGAAACCGGAGGTTCGCCCGTCCTTCGATATTCTTGGCGCTCTGACGTTGTTCGCCGGCATGGCGTCGTTGATCTTGTTCCTGACTATCGGTGGGCGCAGCGGTTGGACGCTTCCTCACGTGGTCGCATTGGGATTGTCTGCCGTAGTCATCCTCTGGGTTTTCGTGCTGGTGGAGAGGAAGGCCGCTCGTCCCATCCTGGAACTGTCCCTGCTGAAAGACCGAGTCCTGGCCCCGACTTTGATCGTATCGTATCTGGTATTCATATCGACATTCATCAATTGGTTCATCCTGCCCTTCTATATGTCCGACGTTCTGAACACCAACGCTCAGACGTGGGGGCTGGTGATTATGCTGATGACGGTCACCAACGCCATATTCGCTCCGGTGGGGGGCTGGCTGTCCGACCGGATGCCACCTGCATACACGATCACGACGGCTGTGGGCATCTCGGCCTTGACTATGGCATTGTTCACGACGCTGGGTGTCGATTCTAGTGTCTCGGACGTCGCGATCCTGATGGTGGCGGCCGGTGTCGGGATGGGCCTGTTTCAGGCGGCGAACGCCAATCTCATCATGGGGACCTTTCCGCCTGACCGGCTTGGCATGGGGGGGGCAGTAATGTCGCTATCTCGAAGCCTGGGCACCGTGTCGAGCGTCGCCATTATGGGGGCGGTCTTCTCGGCGCGACAGTCGGCGAGAGGCGGCACGGGAGACGAGGCCCAGGAATTTGTCCTGGCCTTTCAGGACCTGTACGTTCTGTCTGCGCTCCTGGCGCTGACGGCTATGGTGGTGTCGTTCAGCTACTGGCCTCGGGCGATTCGATGGATGTCAGCGCCGCGGCGAAAGGCGTAGCTCAGGGTTTCCACAGGCCGATGACGTGCTCATTGTGCATGCGACGCTCTATGCCAGACTCGGAGTTCGCGATCCGGCTGACAGGCATCCTCCGGATGAATTTTTTTGTGTCGTCGTCGAACCTCGACTGGATTGCAGGCTCGACCAATTCAGTATCTTGGAGCAATCTGCGAGACTGGCCCACGACATCGCATTTTTCGTCATTCAAATCACAAGTATTGAGCATCGTCTTTGCCTGAATGATGCGGACAGCGAGAGGGTCGATATCAAACCCAAAACCTCGCCTACCCAGTGTGGCGGCCACTACCAACGCCGTCCCAGACCCCATTATTGAGTCTAGCAAAACATCTCCAGACTCGGTCAACTGGTCGATGAAGATATGGGGAAGCTGAGGAGGGAACGTGGCCGCAAAAGCGTGGAGGCCCGTGGCTCCTGTGACTGCTGGGTTGGTCGTGAAAATCCAGATCGCCGGAGAGTAGTTTCTCCAATCGGTTTCTGTTAGAAATGTTTAATTCGATAGCCATAGCGACATAATACTAACGCTCACATCCCATGTATAGAACATCATGAGGTTCGGTAAAATTGGTCGCTCGCTACTCTGCGAGCCGCAACGCGATCAGCCTTGTTTTGTTGCCGGCGCGATTTGGAATGCCGGCAGGCACGATGATTGTGTCTCCGGCCACTGCCAACGGAGCATTTAATCCGGCGCTCGCTTGATAGCTCCAGACAATTTCGCCGTTGGTCCTATTCAGAGCATGCACCGTTCCGCCGAACACTGACGTGATCACCAAGTCGTTGACAACCGTCGCGCTGCCAACAACGAGATCGTCGAATTCCGTCTCCCACATGATGTCGCCGGTGTCAGCTTCGATAGCGACCAGAATGCCCGTGCCGTCCAAAGACTCGGTCTTTTTGCTGCTGGCTGTGAACGTGGTTGGCAGGTTCATGACAGGGACATACACGACTCCCTCTGCGTAGGCCATGAACGTCTCAACGCCGCCTAACGCCCCCGGGTACACGACGACGCTTTCGCCTATTGGAACCTCGGTCAGGTCGTCATTTTGATGAATCCCCACGGCCGTGACCCAAAGCTCTTCGCCCGTGTCGGCGTCGAAGGCGTGTACCGTCCCGGTCTTTCCCGCGCCGATGGCGATGTCGCGATCCTGGCCATTGATCCGCTCGGTGGTCAGGATCGGCGTTACGTGAAAATCCAGATCAAAATTGTCGTGGGGGCGCACCTGATTGAACCAGACAAGCTCTCCCGTTTTATGGTCTAGGGCGACTACTGAATCTGTGTACAAATTCGGCCCTGGGCGGCTCGATCCGTTCGGGAACTCTTCAGTTCCCGGCCACGGCCCCGGATTCCCGACGCCCCAGTAGGTAAGACCGCGTTCGGTGTCGATGGAAGCCGGGAACCAGGCCCCGCCGCCACTGTTCACTTCGCGGTTGCCCCAGATGTCGTCTGAGTCAACGGTGTTGAAGCTCCAGACGATGTCCCCCGTCTCCTGATCCAGAGCGTATATGATGCCTACGCCGTCGCCGAGATACAGCCCTTTTTCGCTGCGCGGCGCGGTGCTGAGGTACACCAGTCCGTCATATACAATGGGCTGAATGTTGATTCCTTCATGGTCGGTGAGCTCGATTTCTGCCGTCCACAGAGTTAACCCGGTGTCGATGTCCAGCGCCTCAAATTCGGATGCCGAAACAGCGGCGAAAATCTTGCAGTAACCCACTGCCAGTCCATTGGGAGCAACTGAAGGGCCTTCACCCCGATGGTTCCATATCGCCTTGCCTGTATCAAAATCCAGCGCGAATATGTTGCTTGGCAGGTCCTGAAAATAGACGACTCCGTCTATGACCAGCGGGTTCGATACCGCCGCTCCCCAGTTGGTTTTTTCGGGAAGATCGAATGTCCAAACAACCTCCAGACGGTCGATGGTATCGGATGATATGTTGGAGTCGAAATTCGCCCTGGCGCTGGCGTAATCTCGATTTGGCAGAGGCCAGAGACTGCTGTTTCTTGCCACCTCCGGGGGTATCTCTTCTGGGGACGGAGACGGCACACACTCGTTTTGATTCATCGCCGTCACGGGCACTGGTCGAGCAGTCGCGACAGGCATAGGAACTGTTCCAGGAGTGACTACGACGGGTTGCTGCGCAGCCGCAGCAGGCGGACTGGATGTGGACTCCGACGAGCACGCTAAGACAAATGATGTGAGCGCGACGCATACCACAACGGTTCGGAGTCTGAGTTGCATGGCTGAGGCCAATCCTCCTTCGGTTCCGTGTCCGTTTGAATTCGATGCGCGACAGATTTTTGCCAGCGCGTCCAGTAGTATTCTGCCAAATGCACAGTGCCAAAGATACACCTCATGTCGCTTTCGAATCGCGTTCAGTTTCTCTCTATGCCCATTTCCCTGCTGTTCTGACACTGGTATCCTGAGCGGGCGGTGCCAGACCGCCACAAACCTAATGCTATGCCTTGAGGATATTAATGAACATTGCTCGCTTCCTGTGGAACAACCGAATCCAATGGGGCATCGTCGAAGGGGACGAGGTTCGAGCCATCCAGGACAATTTGTATGAGGGAGCGCAGGCTGGAACCAGATTGTGCGCCCTCTCAGACGTGCGGTTGCTGGCCCCCATCGACGTTCAGACCAACAAGGTCCCCGCCATCGCCGCGAACTATGGAGAGAAAGACCAACGCGACGGCCCAGGAATCTTCATGAAACAGCCCGGAACCATTATCGGACACAACGAATCTATCGTCTATCCGAGGATCGGGCGCTCCATAATCCACGAGGCTGAGGTTGGAATCGTCATCGGCAGGCGCGCCAGACACATCAGTGTGTCCGAGGCGATGGAATACGTGCTGGGTTACACATGCGTCAACGACGTAAGCGCCAGAGAGCTTACCACTAGCGATCTCGGGGCGGGAACCAGCATGCGTTGGAAACATTTCGACACCTTCTGTCCCATCGGCCCATGGATCACGACGGGTTTGGACGGCGACAATCTTCAAATACAGTGCCGTGTGAACGGCCAGACCGTTATGGACGGTTCCAGCAGCGGCATGATCTGGAAGGTCGCCGAGCTTGTAAGCTGGGTGTCCGAGGTAATGGCCCTGAACCCCGGAGACGTCATCCCCAGCGGTTGCCCCGGAGTCGATGAGATCAACGTCGGCGACACGGTTGAGGTCGAAGTGGAGGGAATTGGCACTCTGAGCAATCCGGTGGCGGCAGACGTCTAGCTCCTCAATCCAATAGATGGAGAGCAATTGGAAGAAACCTGCGTTGATGGTCTGGGGAGGATGGTCCGGTCACTCACCGAAAAAATGCACGGAGCTGTTCGGCCCGTGGCTGCAAGAACAAGGCTATGAGGTCGAAATTTCCGACAGCTTGGAGGTGTACCTGGATGCCGACAAGCTCAAATCACTGAGCCTGATCGTGCCGGTCTGAACCCAGGGAGAGATTACGAGAGATCAGACGTCCAACCTGCTGGAGTCGGTAGCCAGCGGAGTCGGCGTCCGCGGGGTGGCACGGCTGTATCGCCGACTCGTACCGCGAGGCGGTTGACTACCAGTTCATGGTCGGCGGTCAGTGGGTCTCCCATCCCGGAGGCTACAACGACTACGAGGTCAACATTGCCAGCCACGAAGACCCTATCACCGCTGGTCTGAACGATTTCTCGATGCACACCGAGCAGTATTACATGCACGTTGACCCCAGCAACGAGGTTCTAGCGACCACAACGTTCGGGATATCAACGAATCAGTGGCATCGCTTGGTATCCGTCTCCGTGGATTAAGGATTGTGTGATCCCCGTTGTCTGGAAGCGTCGCTGGAGCGAGGGTCGGGTGTTTTTCTTTTCGCTTGGCCACAAGCTGGACGACTTCGAGGTCCCAGAGGTGATGGAGATTACACGACGAGGAATGCTGTGGGCAAGCCGATGACGACACAGAAATCCGATCTCGACGGTGTGGGCATCATCGGATGCGGGACCATCAGCCCTCAGTGCCTGGAGAACCTGCCTCTGTATCCTGGCGTGGAGGTTGTGGCATGCTCGTATATCGACATAGACAGGGTCAAGAGCAGAGTTCAGGAATACGGAGTGTCGAAGTATTTCTCGGTGGAGCAATTGCTGTCCGACCCGAATGTGGACATCGTGCTGAACCCGACAACTCCGGACCACCACGCTCAGGTGAACCTCGCAGCCATCGCCGCAGGCAAGCACGTCTACAACGAAAAGCCGTTGGCGATTGACCGTGAGGACGGCAGCGCGATATTGAACGCCGCCCGCGGTCAAGGCGTCAGGGTCGGATGCGCTCCAGAAATGTTCCTGGGAGGCGGCATCCAGACCTGTCGCGGGCTCATTGATGCTGGCGAGATTAGCCGGCCCTTTGCCGCAACTGCCTTCTTTGCAAGTCACGGCCACGAGAGTTGGCATCCAGACCCTGCGTTCTACTACCAACGGGGAGGCGGGCCGATGTTCGATATGGGGCCATATTACCTCACCTGTCTGATTGCTCTGCTTGGACCAATTCAACGGGTGACCGGCTCCTACACCAAAGCCACCGCCGAGCGCACCATCACCAGCGAACCTCGACACGGCGAAATCATAACCGTCGAGGTTCCGACCCATGTAACCGGAATCCTGGAGTTCGCCGACGGACCGGTTGCGATTGTAATTGCCAGCTTCGACGTGTGGGCATCCGAACTTCCGCGCATCGAGATATACGGTACTGAGGGTACCCTAAGTGTGCCCAATCCAAACAACTTCGGCGGGCCCGTGCGTTTGAAGCAGGGACGAACCGACCATAGGGCTAACGTTCCGCTGACCCACCCGGAAGGCGGCAGAGGACTGAGTGTGGCAGACATGGCACAGGCCATCATCAGAGATCGAAAATCCAGGGCCGACGCCAAATAAGCAAACCACGTTTTGGACATCATGCACGCCATCCACGAATCGTCAGATCAGGGCAGTCACATCGCGCTGAAGACAACTTGCCGACGTCCAGAGTCGGTCCCTCCTGGCCTGTCGATCGGCAGTTTCGACAGATAGGCAATCGTCCGACACTTCCCGATGTATAATGGCGTCGCGTCCGTTCACACATAACTGTATTTGATTTCCCTATGGAGGCAGCAATGGCCCTCAGTGTAACCGAGGCTTCCCGTCCCGTTCACAAAGTCAGCATGACGTTCGATGTAAAAGTCCCCATGCGTGACGGGGTTGAACTGTCCACCGACATCTACATGCCTGAGATCGACTCGCCCATCCCCACGATCCTGATTCGGACGCCCTATGACAACAACAACGAGGCCGTCGTTCAGGACTGCATGTACTTCGCAACGCGAGGCTACGCCGTCGCAGCTCAGGACGTCCGGGGGCGTTGGGATTCTCCAGGCGAGTGGTACCCGTTCAGGTTCGAAGCCGAGGACGGCTATGACACCCAGGAATGGCTGGGCCGTCAGGACTGGTGCGACGGCAATGTGGGCACGGCTGGTGGCTCCTATGTCGCGATGGTGCAGTGGCAGTCTGCCCCTATGCGGAGCAAGTATCTGAAGGCAATGGTTCCTCGTGTGGGATACTCCAACTTCTACCATAACTGGGCCTACACCGGAGGGGCCTTCCAACTGGCCTTCAACTACCGCTGGGCTGCCATCCAGATGCACACCCGAACCAATCAGACTCACTACCTCTGGTTCCCAGAAGAGAACAATATGTCAACGCTGTTCTGGCATCTTCCATTGAATACGATGGCCGAGGCCGCTGGGCGAAGCAATAGGGTCTGGAAGGACTGGGTAGCACATCCCAGCTACGACGATTACTGGAAGGCCATGCGACCCACTGAGGAGAGCTACACGGAGATCGACGTGCCAGTTTACGGCATGGGCGGATGGTACGACGTGTTCCTCCAAGGCACGCTAAACAACTATATGGGCGTCAGCCAGCAAGGGCTTGAACCGGGTAAGAGCAACCAGAAAGTGGTCATCGGCCCCTGGATTCACAGCCTCGGTGATTCGGGCAGGGACACCGGCACAGGCGACGTTGAGTTCGGAGAGTCCGTACGCATCGACCTGATGGATGAACACGTCCGGTGGTTCGACTACTGGTTGAAGGGCATAGACACCGGAATCCAAGACGAGCCTCCGGTCAACGTGTTCGTCATGGGCGCGAACCAGTGGCGTGCGGCGTCAGATTGGCCGCTCCCTGAGACTCAGTACACGCCCTACTATCTTCGCAGCCGGGGCGGTGCAAATTCGATGTTCGGAAACGGCACTCTAAACACGTCTCCGCCATCAACTGAGGAATCGGACCAGTTCGTTTTCGACCCCAATCATCCTGTTTTGACCGTCGGTGGAAGTACGTGCTGTTCCGAAGACCTGACGCCCGTTTCTATGGGGCCTCGCGACCAACAGCAGGTCGAGTGGCGCCCTGACGTCCTTGTGTACTCGTCGCCGGTCTTGGATCAGGACGTCGATGTCATCGGGCCGGTCAAGATGACACTCTACGCAGCGTCCGACGCTCCAGACACCGACTTCACGGCCAAGCTGGTGGACGTTCACCCCAACGGGAGTGTTATCAACATCGCTCAAGGAATCATTCGTGCCAGGTATCGGGGCTCGTGGGAGACGCCGACCCTGCTGGAGCCGGGGAAGATATACGAGTACACAATCGACCTGTGGTCAACCAGCAATCGCTTCCTCAAGGGCCATCAGATTCGAGTGGAGGTCTCGTCCAGCAACTTCCCTCAGTTCGACCGCAACCCCAACACAGGACACGCTTTCGGGATGGACACCGAGACCTGTATTGCCCACCAGACCATCTACCATGACGAGGATCATCCGTCCCACATCCTGCTACCGATTGTGCCCACCAATTGACGGGACAGAACTGTTTCGATAGTGATGAGGACAAATTATGCACATCCGTATTTCCTACATCTACCCGTCCCCGCCGCGAGCCAATGAAGCCCACGACCTGATTGCCGAGTGGGTTGGCCTAAATCCAGGCAACCTCACTGGCAATGTTTCTCGCTCAGTGTTCGGAGAGACTCCCACCTTTGCCATTTCAACTCGGCTTGAAAACATGGATGCGTTTGAAAAGAGCCGTGACGCAATGATGGCTAGTTCCGAGATCCATGAATTTACATCCAAGCTGTCACTTCTGTTGAGACAGCCGACGAATGTCACAATCGCCAATGCCCTAACCATCGGCGAGTCCCCCGCTGATAACACTCGATACACTCACAGAACGCGATTCCATCCTGGCCCGGGTAACGTTGGACGACTCCATGCTTTGCTCGGCGAGTTCACGGAGGCGGAGCAGGCGGCGGGCAGAACGACTTACAGTTTGTTCGAACCGCATTACGACCCCACAGGTCTCATATTCATTGGCAGGGACACCTATCAATCGCTTGATGAGTATGAAAATGTGGCCAGGGTATGGCAAACTATTTGAAATATTTATGCCTTACGGAGGTTAGCAAATTGGGGCCTCATTGGACTGAATTAAAATATTGATGGACCCCATTTAGCTCTGCTTTGAATTGAATGCTTACCGAAATTTAGGAGAGACCATTGAAGTACGACGTTGTAATTGTAGGCGCAGGCTCAGCCGGCGGAGTGCTTGCGTCTCGCCTGTCCGAAGACCCGAATCGGTCTGTTCTCCTGTTAGAAGCAGGACCGGACTTCAAGGATTTCGAGAGCCTGCCCGACAAAGTAAAATACAGTTACAACGCTTGGGCGTCGGCCTACGACCCGGACGCCTTCACATGGGGTTACAGCGGCACGGCAGGACCCGACCGAGAACCCATGATTGTTCCTCGTGGCAAGGTTATGGGCGGCTCCAGCGCGATCAACGGGACGGTGTGGTTCCGAGGCATCCCCGAAGATTTCGACGAGTGGGCGGAGCAGGGCAACACCGAGTGGTCGTACATCAAGACTCTGCCGTACTTCCGAAAGTCCGAGACTGACGCCGATTTTCTGGGCGACGACTTCCACGGATCCGACGGCCCTATTCCGGTCAAGCGTTACAAGAAAGAGGACATGCTGCCCAGCGTTCAAGCGTTTTGGGACGCAGCGAAAGGCGCGGGATTCCCGGAAACTCACGACCTGAATCACCCGGAGTCCACAGGCGTTGGAGCGCGCCCCCTGAACAACGTCGAAGGTGTGCGAATGAGTACCGCGCTGACGTATATCGACATGACCCGTCATCGGCTCAACCTGACCGTCCGGTCTGACGTCCACGTCCGGCGGATACTGTTCGAAGGCAATCGCGCCGTGGGCCTGGAGGTCGAGAGCGGCGGCGAAAAATTCACTATCGAAGCCGAAGAGATCATCCTGAGCGCTGGAGCCATCAATTCGCCTCAACTGCTGATGCTTTCCGGCATCGGTCCGTCGGAACACCTGCAAAGTCTTGACATTCCAGTAGTTCAGGATCTGCCAGGCGTGGGAGAAAATCTTCGCGACCATCCAACTGTGTTCCTGCTTTACCGTATCGACATTGAGCAGGACGAACTCAACACGTCGCCCGTTCAGGCAGGAATGCGCTACACGACTCCCGGCTCACCATATCGCAACGATATGCAGATGAGTCCAATTCTGCGAACCAGCGAGCATCGACCTCCCGGCGTTGAGTTAGACGACGATTCCCGATATATGGGATTCAGCGTCGGACTCCAAAAGGCCGAGGCAGCTGGACAGCTCCGACTGCAATCCGCCGATCCTCACGACCAGCCGCTGTTAGACTACCGCTACCTGACTCACGCTTTCGACACCGAACGTCTTCGAGGGGCCGTCAGGCTGTGCGTCGATATCGTGTCGCGGCCTGAGTGCAAGGACGTCCTCCTCGAACGGGCAAATCCCACCGACGCCGACCTTGAGACCGACGAAGCGCTGGATCGATGGCTCAGGGCAAACGTCTCCACGCAACAGCACTCTTGCGGCACCTGCAAGATGGGGCCGTCGTCAGACCCGATGGCCGTCGTTGACCAGTATTGCAAAGTCCATGGTATCGAAGGACTAAGGGTCGTGGACGCATCCATCATGCCCGACGTGGTGCGGGCCAACACCAACGCCTCAACTATCATGATCGGCGAGCGCGCCGCAGACCTAATCATCGGACAACAGTAACCCGATAAACAAAAAAACCTCCCTGCTACCTTCGCGGAGGGGGAGCCGAAGCGCTTACAAAGGAGCAGAGAGGCCGAAAGTTGGGGAAGTTGGGTTGAAACTGTCCCTAGAGCCTTATGATAGCGTCGATAGTTGTAATAGTTCACGAACTCCGTGATCGCGACTTCCAGGTTTCCTGGAACATCGTATGGGATCTGGTTGACGTCAAGTTTAATGGTCCGGTGATACTGATCCAGTTTGCCGTTGGTCTGAGGATGGGAGGGCGAGGCCAGGATGTGGCGTATGCTCACCAGCCGCAGGTATTCTCAGAAGGAATGAGAGATATAGCCCGGCCCGTTGTCAGAGAGTAGCCTTGTGCGATGCTCCCAGGGAACATCGGTCATGCCTGTGAGGTCGACTGCGTTCTGGACTACCTCATGAACGAGTCTGATGTCATGTCTGTCTGAAGTCTCCAGGCGAGGATGAACCGTGAGAAGTCGTCCATCACTGTGACCAGGTAGTAGAAGCCCCATCCTGTGACTCTGAAGTAGGAAGCGTCAGTGGCCCACATCTGGTGAGGACACGTGGCCTTGGCATGGAACTCCTTGCCAGCGGCCATCTTCATCTCCGGACTCTTTACCAATCCCTGACTATTGAGGAGCCGTCAAACGGTGGATTCTGAGATTGAAAAGCATTTGTTGACGGTGATCCATGCGGCCAACTGTCTGGAACTCAGATCGGTTTGCTCAAGGGCAACATCAAGGACCACGGATTCCTCATGAGGACTCAGGCGGTTCCAGGATGGACCTGGATGTCGACGGTCCTCAAGGCTTCCCTGCCTTGTTCAGGCTCTCCAACGGTAGCGGTCGCTCTTGGACACTCCAAGCTCTGACAGAACCTTGCGCTTGGAACCTGAGGATGACTCCACCTTCTTAAGGACTTGAGCCTTCGCATCGGCGCTCATGCGATGATATGGCCTTCGTCTAAACCCGGTATCGACGTTTTTTTCAGACGGTGAAGATCCAACGACAACTCAGCCACCAGATGCTCAAGGTCTTCGCTTTCCTGCTTGAGAGCGTTGATCTCCTGGCGAGTGGCGTCACGGATCGTGTCACGACTCAGGCGCTGCTTGCCTGCTTCCATGAACTCTTTGGCCCACGAGTAGAAGTTGTTGGGTTTTATGCCTTCGCGTCGACACAGTTCGTTGACTGTGACCTCGCGACGAAAGCCCTTCGAGGACTATATGGATCTTCTCTTCTGCGGTGTATTTCCTGCGAGTCGCTGATCTGACCTGGGGAACAAATCGTCGAGTGTCCTGGCTCCGTTCTTCAGCAGACTGATTCTTGTCTTGGGTGTTGTGAGTCACTTGTGCTCCTTCCCAGAGGCATAAGATGACCTCTGGGAAGGAGCACGCTCTACCTACAAACAGTCCCCATTAAATCCAGGTCCGAAACTATCCCGGATTCGCTGAAGTTCCACAGCTTCAGCGATTACAATAGGTGAGAATGTTTGACAAGTCTTGCAAGCAGTGACAACTATCAGTAGGAATGGGAGGAACGGAAATGCCTATTAGTGGAACCATGAATACCGGCCCGAGTTTGACCTTTGTCGACTGTGAGCTCGGCGCCAGTGCGGGCGGTGGTTCGGGCCAAGCGCATGCGCTTGGCCGCCGAGAGGTCGTCGTCAGTGGCAAGCGAGTCAAGACCGTGGACATGCATGCGCATTGCATAGTTCCGGAGGCGGCACAGTTGATCAATCACCCACTGGAAGCGCCGGGTCTTCAATGGTCCAATATCGACGACCGTCTAGCGCAGATGGATCAAACGGGCGTCGATGTCCAAGCGCTCAGCATCAATCCCTACTGGTACCGAGCTGAGCGCGATCCCGTTGCCGAATTGATCCGGGTGCAGAATGAAGCCCTGGTCGGGTTCTGCGCCTCGCATCAGGATCGGTTCATCGCCTTTGCGACTGCGGCATTGCAATATCCCGACCTCGCAGCTGAACAGGTCGAGCAGGCAGTGAAGACGCTCGGCTTCCGCGGCATCGGCGTTGGCGGCAGCGTCGCCGGCGAGGATCTCGCCAACCCGAAATTCCACCCGTTCTGGGCCAAATGCGAAGAATTGGACGTGCTCGTCTTCATGCACCCGCTCGGCACCAGTGAATTGGAACCGAGCGGCCGATTGGCCGGGAATGGTCTCCTGACGAACACGATTGGCAACCCGCTCGAAACCACGATAGCCTTGTCGCATCTGATCTTCG
>Ga0310123_10000642_pt1 | contig 30760 bp, 24 predicted proteins | sample CB6_AW_1057_MG_FD_203505 | JGI IMG/M metagenome (GOLD analysis project Ga0310123, IMG submission 203505) | Marine microbial communities from Western Arctic Ocean, Canada - CB6_AW_1057 | ecosystem: Environmental > Aquatic > Marine > Oceanic | place: Canada: Western Arctic Ocean | collected... | reverse complement strand
CCAGGTTTCCTCTCGCCGTTTCTGGAAGCCAGACTTCGACGCCCTGTTCCCCAGCGGGCTGAGTCAGTTGTTCCTGAGCCAACCGGATTCTCTTGTTCAGGATCTCCTCGTACTGCTCTTCAGTCAGGTAAGAGACCGCCATGTGCATATGGGACATGGCATCCACACTCCGACCCCCAAACGCAACCCACTGATCTGGGTCAACAGAAAGCGGGTTGTTTGCCGTGTTGTCGAGTTGAGTGCGAAACAAGAGCGCCGCACCCTTTGGCAGCAGTGGGCGAGCGTTATCCTCGTAGCTGTATGAAAGCTGCCAGTTGTGGTCGTATCTGCTGACCGAAGTCAGCACCTCAGTGGGACTCCCTGGGTGTCCTGTGAAATCGTCGACTCTCTCCGGCCAGATCACCTCCATGGACTGCGCGACGCCCTGCAGATGCATGTGCGGTCGGACGCTGTTGATCATGATTGGTTGATCTAAGACGACCACACGCGTAAGAGTCTGGGTGCCGTGAGGGGGTATAAGGATATCCCGAGCTCTTGGCTCTCCCGGAGTAAACTGATCGATCAGCTGGTGATACTCCGAGGTGGACTCGTACAGAGGTCGTTGGTCCTCTGGATAGAACCAGAGAGCGATCTCAACCTCATCCACAAATTCTTGCCCTGTCAGGGCGTAGTGCATGCCCCAGCTGAGAGATCCCGGCCCGGCACCCAACAAGATTCCAGTATCTTCAGGAAATAGATCCCAGCTCTTTCCGGCTCCCGCCCCGACGATACGTCCGGATGGTCCGTCTTCCAGACGAAGTGAAACGTTGTTGTGGTGGAGTGCTCTTCGGCCAGCCGGAGTGTTTCTCAACTCCGCAGCCCTCAGGTACCGCGGCTCCTCAAGCGCCGGCCACTCCACAGTCACGTTGGGCCACCGGTCTTGTCCCGAGGCAGGGAGAGGAATGAGGCCAGTCGATATCTTCATGTCTGGGGGGCCCAGTAATTGTTCGAGCTCCCAACCCTGAGTCCAGTCCCATTGGTTCCTTGGGGTGGGAGGGAGGTCGGCCGGGTCGCCCTCAGGAGCACCGGCGTCCGCCCACCGTACAACCGCATCGATCTCATCTTCGCTTAAGGCAATGTTGTTCTTGTACGCCTGAATGCCGATGGTCGGGTCGATGCCCCATGGCGGCATGTGGCGGATTGCCACCTCTTGCTTGATCATCTGTGCCCATGGACGGACTTCGTCATAGCTGGTGAACGCCATCGGGCCTAAACCACCTTCGACATGACACCGCATGCAGACCTCTTGCATGATTGGTGCGATATCTTTGGTGTAGGTGGGCGCAGACTCTTGGGCCCAAAGCCCATTGGCCATCCCCGAGGCCGCGAGGGCAACGGTTAACACTACCGCAGCTCGAAGTCCCTTCCTCATAGCTTGAATCTCCTCGGTTGAGCGCGCGGGACCGCGGTTCTCTTCCTTCCTCTATTAGCTTCTGCCTGAGAAAAAAGCCAGCTCTGACTCTCACTCCTCAATTTCGCCATGCGGATATTCCTGGACCTCAGTAGGTTGGGTCATACATCATGATAGCGGCAGATGTTTCCGTGGATGGGATCGGCGGTCAATCCTAGCTTCTGTGCCTTTTCCACAACTGAGGTAACAATAGCGAGGGAAATTTAGCGAACTGTTGAAGGGGTCGGACAGAGGGCTCTCACGGCCAAATCCTTGTAGCTCACCAGGTCCGCGAGCGACAGTTCTGCCGAGTGGAGAAGATGGGTTACGGGACCCCGGATGGAGTTGGAGCCGTAGGGCCCCGGATTCGATCCACAGCGAGGCGAAAGCCCGAACTCAAGAACATCACAAATGACGGAGGAACGGTCATGATCCAGAGCCGAAGAGAATTCATAAAGAGTACGGGTTTGGGGAGTATTGCGGTGTTGGCTGGCGGACCTTCAGGGGTCCGCTACTCGTGGGCTCAGACCCGTGGCAGTCAGGAGGTACTCTTCGCCCAGACCCCTGTGCTCGATATTGGATACGAAGACAACGGCAACAGCCAAGGCTTCCCGGTCATTCTTCTTCATGGCTTCCCCTACGACGTTCGAGCCTGGGATGGAGTGGTGCCGCCCCTAGTAGACGCCGGATACCGGGTGCTCATGCCATACCTGCGGGGGTATGGACCCACGCGGTTCCGAGATCGTTCAGCGCCACGCATGGCGGAGCAAGCTGCAATCGGACAGGATGTGATCGACTTTGCCGACGCGCTCGACCTCGAACAGTTTGCTCTTGCCGGGTTTGATTGGGGGAATCGCGCGGCCTGCATTACGGCGATCCTTCACCCGGAAAGGGTGCGCGCCCAAGTTGCCATCGGGGGGTATTCTGTGCAGAACACCGTAACTCGGTCGCCCCCCGCGCCCCCTGCGGCAGAGGCACGACTTTGGTATCAGTGGTATTTTAATACTGAGCGGGGGCGGACAGGTCTGGAGGCGAATCGACGTGAGATCTGCCGGTTCTTGTGGGAAACCTGGTCGCCTGGGTGGCAGTTCAGTGACGAGTTATTCAACCGCACAGCGACATCGTTTGATAACCCTGACTTTGTTGATGTGGTGATCCACTCTTATCGCCATCGACACGGGAACGCTCCGGGGGAGGAACGTTTCATTGCAGTGGAGAAAGAGCTGGCGGAGCGGCCAACAATTGAAGTTCCTGCGGTCGTGCTGCGGGGTGCGGACAGTGGGTTCGGGCGACCATCAGCGGACCCCTCTGCAGATCGGGCGAGGTTCACCTCTCTAGTGGCGCGCCGCATCGTCGACGGTGCGGGGCACGATCTTCCAGCGCAGACTCCGGACGCAGTGTCGTACGCACTGCTTGAACTTCTGGCGTAAATGCGGAATGGACCTATGACGACCAGGCGAGAGTTCTTGCACGGTTCGATGGGAGCATTGGCCTACGCGGCCACTTTATCCTCCCCGGCGCCCCGTCGACAGCCGGCCCGCACGGGCTATCTATGGGCCCCGGTCTATCTGGAGCACGACACCGGAGACGAGCACCCCGAGCGACCAGGAAGGCTCCTGGCGATCGACGACCGTTTGAGGCAGGCCGACTGGTACGCGTCTCTTCTTAAGCTCGAACCAAGGGAGGCCGAACTCAGTCCCGTCGAGTTGGTGCACGACCCTGAATACATAGCGCTTGTCCTCCGTGAAGTGGAGGCGGGCAGACGTGAACTGTCCACCGGGGACACGACCATTTCGGCCGCGAGCTACCTGGTAGCGTTGCTGGCGGTGGGCGGCGTGCTCGGAGCGGTAGATGCGGTCATGCAAGGTCGGATCCAAAACGCCTTCTGCGCTGTGCGGCCTCCAGGCCACCATGCGACCCGTGACCGGGGCATGGGTTTCTGTGTGTTTAACGGGGTCGCGATCGCAGCCCGATACGCCCAGGCGACCTATGGCATTGAACGAGTCCTCGTTGTGGACTGGGACGTCCATCACGGCAATGGGACCCAGGATCTATTCTACGCAGATGGCAGTGTCTTTTACATGAGCACCCACCAGTCCCCATTCTACCCAGGAACTGGAAGGCGAGAGGAAACGGGGGAGGGTCTAGGAGCCGGCCTGAACATGAACCGCCCGTTTCGTGTGGGAGCCGGAGATGCGGAGATCGTGGGAGCGTTCCGGAACGACCTCCTTCCGGCTGCCCTGGAATTCCAGCCGGAGCTGGTTCTGATTTCGGCGGGCTTCGACTCCCGCGTCGACGACTTGCTTGGAGGTTTCCGCGTGACCGACGACGGGTACCGTGAAATGACGAGAATCATGCTTGAGATCGCGGACGTTGCGGGGAACGGTCGCTTGGTATCCGTGCTGGAGGGCGGCTACAACCTAACGGGACTGGCGTCGGGTGCCCGAGCGCATATGGATGAGCTTGTGAACGCTTGAATAGAACGTCTCGGTACAGCTTGGAATCACTGTCAGCGCCCCAATCGCAACCATTTGCTTAAGGGAGTGAAAGTACTAGTCGAGCAGTGGCGCCACGAGTACAATACCGTCTGGCTCCACATTTCTTTAAGCTGCTGCCCCCAACTTATTGAGGCGATTGGGCCTGATCTTGAGCCTGACCTTGCTCTATGGACCTCATTCCAGACTCCATGGGGTGGTTGGACTAACACAGTAGGTGATACGGCTCTTGGAAGCAGGTCAATGAGGGGCACTTATAGCTGGACTATAGTCTCTTTCCCTGAACTGGAGGGCTGAACAGATGAGCGACTACACTCGCCGTCGCTTCCTTCGGACTATGATGGTGGCCACCGCGCTTGGGGCACGGCCCCAAAGTGTCTTTGCCAGGCAAGGTCAGGTTCGAACCATTGCGGGGACGGGCGTTGCCGGATATGAACCGGAAGGCCAGGATGGGCTACTGGGCTCTGAGACGCCGGTCAATAATCCTTACGGCGTAGTTGTTGGACCAGATGGTGCCCTGTTCTTCTGTGAAGTCGATACGGGCCGAACCCGTAGGTTGGATTTAGACACGGCCCGGTTAACCACGATCGCCGGCAACGGGGAAAAAGTATACTCAGGAGACCAGGGGCCGGCACTCGACGCCTCCTTCTCGGCACCGCATGAGATCCGGTTCGACCGCGAAGATAATCTCTTTGTCGTCGAACGCGATGCGCACGTTGTCCGTCGGATAGACGCTCGTACTGGAATCGTGTCTACCGTGGCTGGCACGGGGGAGGCGGGATTCTCAGGTGATGGTGGGCCAGCCATTAATGCGCAGTTACGACAGCCACACAGTATCGCGTTTGACGCGGAGGGTGATCTGCTGGTGTGCGACATCGGCAACGCGAGGGTCCGTCGCATAAATTTGAGATCGGGTACGATCTCGACTCTCTCGGGCACGGGTGATAGACAACAGGCTACTCCGGACGAAGGTCCGCTCGAAGGGACACCACTCAGGGGACCCCGCTCAATTGATACCGACAATGAGGGGAACGCCTATCTGGTGCTACGAGAGGGAAACGCCGTATTTCGACTAGATCTGGGTGCCAACCGGCTCCAGCGGATAGGGGGAACAGGCGATACGGGCTTCAGTGGTGATGGGGGACCGGCAGTCACCGCGACATTTAACGGTCCCAAGGGGATCGCCTACTCAGCTTCGGATCACAGCCTGTATATCGTTGACACGGAGAACCACGTAATCCGTCGTCTGCGCCTGAGTACAGGAACGATCGAAACGATCCTCGGCACAGGCGGGCGAGGTGACGGTCCCGACGGTAACCCCCTCGAGTGCAGGCTTGCTCGCCCGCACGGGGTATTCGTTCACGAACAGATCGTATATGTGACAGACAGTGAAAGTCATCGTGTTCGAGCTCTGGAAGGAGTTCTTTAGGGTGTGTATCGGTTTCACCCGGACTATCGGTGGCCTATTCATTCTTTGGGCTGCCATCGGACTAGATCTTCATGCTCAACAAGGGGCGATATTGAGCGTCGAAGAGACGGGTGGCATCCGTCGCACTCGGTTTCCCACTCACGCACTCCTTGAGTTGCCACGGGGTCGGCTGGCAGTAACCGACCCTGTCCGGATGACAGAGGGAGACACAGAAGTACAGGTGCAGGGCACCGGCCTATTGCACTGGGACGATGGCTCGATCCGGGCGTTGGAGGTTGACTTCAATGTTAGCATCGGCCCGCTGGAGATGAGGACGTTCGAGCTCCACTACGGTCCGGACATCCCCCAACAGACTTCGGTCGGACCTGGCCTCTCGGTTACCGAGGCTCCCAACTTTGTCCAGTCGGGCAACATCAGATTCAACAGGAGTGGCTTCCCGCTCCTCCTTTCGGTCGACTACCGTGGGGAGCTGATTACCACTGGCAATAACGGCCTTACGGTCATTGACGATGCGGGAGTCCGGTACGACTCGTCTGAGATCAAGTGGGACTCGGTAAAGATCCTTAAGAGTGGGCCGGTGACTGTGCAACTCCGTTATGAAGGCACGCTGGAGCTCAACGGGGGAGGCCATGTCGATATCACGATCGATCTAGAGATGCCGAACAGCAAGTCGTGGCTGAAGATTTCTGTCTTCGTCAGTGATCTTGATTTGCAGGTGAGGGAGATTGCGATTGAAACGCCGCTGAGGCTCGGTGAGTATCCGTGGACCTGGGATTTTGGGACGCCTAATGGAACGTACGGTGTGTTCAGAGACTCAACCGGATCGGTCATTCTGACTCAGATGATTAGTGAGGTAGGCGAAGGATCCTGGCGCGTGCTGAGTGGACCGGTAGGGGAGGAACGTCCCTACGAAGAGAGCGTCGCCGGTAGGTCCGAAATCGTACGCGGTTGGGCCCACCTCCGGAACGATACACAGGCTGTGGCTTTTGCGATCGAGGGAGTTAATGAGACTACCGGAACGTTCACCGCAGCTCTGACTGGTCAGGGTCAGACGTCTTTCGGTTTTGCCGCAGCGGATCCGGCCATGGAGCACTCGCTCACTGTCTACCAGCACTTTGTATCAACGCCAGTGTCGATTGGAGCAGCGACGAGTCCCGCCTCCATTCTGAGTTTACTTCAGGTGCGAACGGAGCCCCTTCCCGCGGGGTTCTGACCGCGACCTCTTCTTGGAGATCCAGACGATGCTTCACCACCCTGACCGTTAACGGGGAACCATCTCACGAAGTGGACCTGGCTACCCGCAAGGGCCGGAACCCTCTTAGGCGAAAGAAGCGCTAAGCGTCAGGCACGGGATTCGTCTGGGCCTAGTTCGAGCTCGTCCTTTAAGAGCTTGTACTCAACGCTATCCACGAGCGCGAGCCAACTTGCCTCAATGAGGTTCTCGCTGACCCCGACCGTGCTCCAGACGTCGTCTTCGTCTGCGCTGCCAATCACAACGCGAACCCGGGCTGCAGTCCCTTTGCTTGAGTTGATCACTCTCACCTTGTAATCGACCAGGTGCATATCGGCCAGGCTGGGATACGCCGCGCTCAGCGCGCTCCGCAGGGCGGTATCAAGCGCGTTCACGGGTCCATCACCCTTGGCCACCACATGCCGCATCTGGCCGCGGACCCTCAGCTTGATGGTCGCCTCTGTCGAAGGATCACCCCCTTCGTCGGTTACCACGCTCACCCGGTAGTGTAGCCGCTCGAAAGCTGGCTGATATGTTCCCGCGACCTTCTGAATGAGGAGGTCAAAAGAGGCCTCGGCCGCGTCGAACTGATACCCTTCGTTCTCGAGCTCCTGCACTCGCTCCAGGATCTCTGTTATTAGCTCCTGATCTTGCTGTAGCCGATGACGGGTCGCCTTGGCGATGATGTTGGATCGTCCCGACAGCTCGCTTACCAGAATCCGCCGCTTGTTTCCGACTGTCTCCGGTTCAATATGCTCGTAGCTCTCCGCCAGACGGTTGACTGCGTGAACGTGCATTCCGCCCTTGTGGGCAAACGCGCTCGAACCGACGAAGGGCTGATTAGCCCGAAAATTCATGTTGGCGATCTCGTACACGTACCTTGAGAGTTCCGCTAGACCCTCAATCCTTCCTTCCCCTAAGACTTCGTAGACGTCCCTTTTAAGTGCCAGATTCGCGGCAACGCTGATCAGGTCGGCGTTGCCACACCGTTCACCGAGTCCATTGACCGTTCCTTGCACCTGAGATGCTCCTTCCTCAATGGCGGCAAGTGAATTCGCAACCCCCACATCGCAGTCGTTATGACAGTGGATTCCTACGGGAATTTCCAGGGCTTCCCTAGCGGCTCTCACGCCTTCAGTGATCCCGGGAGGGAGACTGCCCCCGTTCGTGTCACAGAGCACCACAATCTCAGCTCCCGCAAGCGCGGCAGCTTCGAGGGTTCCTAGCGCGAAATCGGGGCTGTGCTTGAGCCCATCAAAGTAGTGCTCGGCGTCGTAGATGACACGTCGGCCTTCGGCTTTCAGGAAGGAGATTGAATCGCGGATCATCGCGAGGTTTTCTTCCTGGCTAACCTGAAGGACCTCCGTGACATGCAGGTCCCAGCTCTTTCCGACGATTGTGATAACAGGAGCTTTCGAGTCGCGAAGCGCACGCATCCCAACGTCATCCTCAGCCGCTGTATCACGGCGACGGGTCATTCCGAATGCCGTGATCTTCGAGTGCCGCCAGTCCCTGTCTGCCGCCCTCCGAAAAAACTCGGAGTCTTTCGGATTCGAGAGCGGGTACCCTCCCTCTATGTATTCGAAACCAAGCTCATCCAACTTCTCGGCGATTTGAAGCTTGTCGCGGAGAGAGAAGTTGACGCCTTCGCCCTGGCTTCCATCCCGAAGGGTCGTATCGTACATCTCGATCCGACGCATTTCGTGCTGTCCCCGGTCCGAAGAAATAGGTGGCAGATGGACATGGTCTAAACCCCCGCAAGAAGTCAAGATCGGTTGCTACGGGAGGTAGTTAGCCCCACGGTATCCCCTTCCACCTCGAGTTCCATCAGTTCAGGGAAACCGGCGAAGTCATTTGGACGAGGGAGGAGGAGGTCGGAGGGATGCTCCTAGGCATGAAGTTCGTTTCTAAAAACGGGAGGGTCGCAAGAAACTCCGCAGAATCCTCGAGGTGCCACCGACCCTCCGTGGCGTTTAGGACCATTTGCCCTCATAGCGCTTTGCGGTCGCCGGTCCGGCGCGCCTATAATGATACAGGGTGAGGTCTCCAGCGGCTAACTATTGTCATCCGCGCTCACTCGCGCCGAGAGATACGGCGCAACTTCGGCAGAGCCCAAGGGGGGTAACATGACGCCCGTTCACTCCAGGTTCCTACCCACACACAACAGGCTAGCAGCTGCTTTTACGGTGTCCTTGCTCGCAGCTGTCTCTTGCCAAGCCGGTGGGAGTGGCTCCGGCGGGGACGGGGATGACATAGGGGGCGTAGTCGTTGGACCTGCTGGGCCGGAGGCTGGCGTCTGGGTGATTGCCGAAACGGACGATTTGCCCACGACGTTTGCTCGGATCGTAGTCACCGACGATCAGGGTAGGTACCTTCTCCCCGACCTCCCTGAGGGAAACTACCAGGTATGGGTACGCGGGTACGGCCTCGTGGACTCTCCTAGGGTCGACGCTACTCCCGGCAGCACACTGGACCTCACCGCCGTAACAGCACCCGATCCGGCATCCGCGGCGTACTACTACCCCGCCGGCCACTGGCTCTCGCTAGTCCACGTGCCGGAGCGTAGTGAGTTTCCGGGTACGGGTCCCGAGGGCAACGGGATTTCTCCGAACATCACGGTCCAGGCCGATTGGCTTCGGAGGATGAAGTCGGGCACCTGTACGGCTTGCCACCAACTCGGCAGTCTCGGAACCCGCAAGATTCCTGCGGCACTTGGTGAATTCGAGTCCTCGGTTGCTGCATGGGAACGGCGGATACTCTCCGGGCAAGCTGGTGCCGGGATGAGTGGAAGCCTTGGTCAAATGGGCCGCGAACGGGCCCTTGAAATGTTCGCAGATTGGACTGACCGTATCGCAGCCGGTGAGGTGCCTGTTGCCCCCGCTCGACCGGAGGGAATCGAGCGAAATGTCGTTATCACGATCTGGGACTGGGCCGACCCCACAGCCTATCTGCATGACGTTGCATCCACCGATCGGCGAAACCCGACCGTGAACGCGAATGGTCCAGTATATGGAGCGCTCGAACTGAGTGCTGATTACTTGCCCGTTCTGGATCCCGAAACACACACGGCATCTGAAGTACCCCTGACGGTTCGGGATCCAGAGACCGCACCGTCTGCTGCACCTTCGATGGTGGGGTCGTCGCCCTATTTCGGTGATGAGATCATCTGGGATAGCCGAAACAACGTCCACAATCCAATGCTTGATGCAGAGGGACGCGTCTGGATTACCTCCACGGTCCGTCCGCAGTCCAATCCGGAGTTCTGCCGAGAGGGTTCGAATCATCCGTCCGCGCAGCGTGTTCCGGTAGAGAATGCTAGGCGTCACCTGGCGGTCTACGATCCCAGGACTAAGGAACTCACGCACATAAGCACCTGTTTCAGCACCCACCACCTGATGTTTGCCGAAGATGAGGACAATACCCTCTGGACCAGCGGAGGGGGACAGGTTGTCGGCTGGTTGAACACCCGGATGTTCGACGAGACGGGAGATGAGGAGGCCTCGCAGGGTTGGACTCCACTCGTTTTGGACACGAACGGGAACGGCGTCCGGGACGACTACGTAGAGGCCAATGACCCCATTGATCCGACGAAGGACAAGCGCATCATCGCAGGTTTCTACGCGGTCTCGCCCGCTTCCGACGGTTCAGTCTGGGCGTCGTCTCTGGGCTATCCGGGCGCAGTCGTTCGGTTGGACCCGGGACCCAACCCCGAGGAGACTTCGCTGGCAGAGTACTACCAACTCCCCTTGGACAGTAACGGCGAACCCATCGAAGGGTTTTCTCCGCGTGGGATGGACATCGACCGAAACGGCGTCGCATGGGTCGCGCTCGCGAGCGGGCATATGGGTAGCTTCGACCGACGCAAATGCACTGCCCCCCTGAATGGGCCGGAGGCGACCGGGCAACACTGCCCAGAGGGTTGGACCTTCTACACGGAGCCACTGCCTCAACTACAGGGCGTCGAGGGCTCTGGAAGTGCAGAGGCTAGTTACTACACGTGGGTCGATCAGTTCGGGGTGCTCGGTCTGGGGGAGAACGTTCCCATTAACACCGGCAACGCATCTGAGGCTCTCCTAGTGTTGAATGACGGGGAGTTCGTAGTTCTGCGGGTCCCTTACCCCCTGGGTTTCTACACGAAGTGGATGGATGGCCGGATCGACGACCCGGATGCCGGCTGGAAGGGGCGTGGACTGTGGACGACCGTGAGCACTCGAGCGCCCTTCCACATGGAGGGTGGCCAGGGGAATACGAGCAAGGTCATGAAGTTTCAACTCCGACCCGACCCGCTGGCAAACTAACAAGGGGCCTTCGGTCACGGTGTAGACGCAATATCTGAGGACTTCATGTGCGGGAGATACGGACTCACCATTGACCAGGAGGCGCTCTCGATCGCCTACGGTGTGGACGTGCTTCTGGCCGAACATCAGCCCCGGTATAACATCGCTCCCTCACAGGATGTGCCCGTCCTTCTTCAGAACGAGCACGGCCGGCGAATAGAGGGGTTTAGGTGGGGGTTGGTGCCATCTTCGTCGAAGGACACGAAGATCGGGTACCGTACAATTAATGCCCGCTCAGAGACCGTTTCGGTGAAACCCGCGTATCGCGGTGCCTGGAGGCAGCGTCGACGCTGCCTGATCCTGGCCGATGGATTCTTCGAGTGGCAAGAGTTGCCGTCAGAGAGGGGCCCGAAGGTTCCCCACTGGATCCGCATGGCGGACGGACGCCCGTTCGGATTCGCGGGGCTGTGGGAGCAATGGGATGGTCAGGGGCAGGCGCTCTTCAGCTGTACGATCCTCACCACAGCTGCCAACTCTCTGGTGGCGCCGATCCACGACCGAATGCCGGTGATCTTTGGTGACGAATCCGAGTGGAACATTTGGGTCGACCCGCAGGTGCCCTCGCCCGCCCTGACTGCGGCACTAGCGCCCTATCCTCCAGAGGAGATGCACGCCTGCGCTGTGACAACTTATGTAAACCGCCCGGCTAACGAGGGGCCGAGATGCATAGAGCCAACACGAACTACCGGTTAGGATCCTCCCATCCAGAGGAGTATTAGGTCCACATCATGACCCCGAAGCTTAAGGTAGTGAGAAAACTAGCTCTTGTTCATGGACAAGAGCAGGATGAGACCTTCGGTTGTTCGGTGGACGCTTTCGGGCCCTCTCTTTCAGGATTTCACTTAGAGTCATGACGAGTCTTCCTGCTGAGAGGTGGGGTAGGGAGAAGCTGACGCCCTCAGGATGACCTGGTGCCCGCGGTAGGGTAACCAACTCTCGCAGCGAGCGACCCCGCCCTGGCCGAACGCAAGGCTACGCACTAATATCAATCCGTTGTGATTTGTGATTGGGGGGTTAATTCGACTGGACTCAATTAGTCGCTTGTGGGGCGTCCGAGGGTTCTTCGAGATGGTCCCGCCTTAGTTCAAAGCTCATTCTAGTGAGGGAACCATGTTTGCATCTCTTCTTGGCACCTCTAACTCGCCGCGATGGTTAGCCTTGGTCCTGGCGGCTGCCTTTGTAGTGCCGACCTTCGTTCAGGGGCAAAGCGCTCAGGATCGGCGCAACCCGGACGGAGAGTGGCGCTACCAGAGTGCGGATGCCTGGGGCACCCGCTACTCGACGGCAGATCAGATCAACGCCTCGAACTTCAATGATCTCGAAGAAGCCTGGACCTGGCGGGCTGACAACTTCGGTCCTGAAGAAGAACTCCAATTCAAGGCTACTCCTCAATACATTAATGGTACGCTCTACACCATGGCCGGCCACCGGCGCACGGTGGTTGCGATCGACCCAGAGACTGGAGAGACGATCTGGACCTTCCGCGAGCCTAATACAGAGCGGTGGGAGCGTTCCATGCGTCAAAATTACGGCAAGGGAGTTGCCTACGCGGAGATCGATGGGAGGGGGGTGATCTACTACTCATCACCAGCCTTCTTCCTCCATGCGTTGGATGCGGAGACCGGTCTCCCCTTAGAGGGCTTTGGAGACCCGGTGCCACTCGATGGATTCGGGCAGACGGGTGTGGTAGACATGTTGCCTCCGCTGCTAAACGGATGGGGCCCGTGGGAGGACTGGGATGAACCCTACGACCCGGACCATGGAATCCCGAGGGAACTCGGCTTTATCACGACGTCCTCCCCTCCGATCGTTGTGGATGGGGTGGTTGTTGTGGGGAACTCCGCTGAGCAGGGCTACCTCCAGACACGGATCGAGATGGTTCCTGGTGACATCCAGGGATTTGACGCGAGAACCGGAGAGCACCTCTGGAAGTTCCATGTCATCCCTCGACCAGGTGAGTTTGGACATGATACCTGGGAGAGCGACGCCTGGCAGTGGACAGGCGATATCTCTTCTTGGGCACCCATCTCGGCAGATTACGAGCGTGGTATCGTCTACCTGCCGACCAACCCGCCGACTGTCGATTACTTTGGTGGCTTCCGTCCGGGAGCGAACCTCTTTGGGACGAGCACGATTGCACTCGATGTCCGTACGGGTGAGCGGGTCTGGCATTATCAGACCGTGCACCATGACGACTGGAACTACGACCTTCCGAACGTCCCGATGATCGTGGATCTGGAGGTGGACGGCGAAGAGATTCCGGCGGTAATTCAAACCACCAAGCAGGGGTTGATTTTCACCTTCAATCGCGAGACAGGTGAGCCCGTTTGGCCGATCGAAGAGCGTCCTGTCCCGCAAACACAAATCCCTGGGAACTTCTCGTACCCAACCCAGCCCATGCCGACTTGGCCAGAGCCGCAGGAGCCTCAGGGACTCTCAGAGGATCGGGTGATCGACTGGACGCCCGAACTCCGGGCGCAAGCACTCGAGCTCATAAGCCAGTACCAGATCGGTGGTTCGTATGTGCCGTGGCTGCACACGGGTAATGATTCCGAATTTTTGGGTAACATTCGGTGTGACGGTGGGCTCAATATTCCTAACCCGGCGACGTTGGATCCCACAACGGCCATTATGTACGTTCCCTCAGGACCGCGCTGTGGGGGTGGTTTTGTGATGCCTGGCGCCGAGTCCGATCTTCCGGATGACCCTGCGACGACAGGGACCACGATCTCCGAATGGGTTGCTGGTCCGGGGGGAGGTCTTCCGAGGATCGATGGCCTTCCTGTCTTCAAGCCTCCCTACCGCCGCGTGTCCGCGTATGACATGAATACGGGAGAGCGGATCTGGTGGGTCCCCGTCGGGGAAGTGGATGACGCTATTAAGAACCATCCTGCGCTCCAGGGCGTAGACACGTCGATGTTCGGTGGTGGTGGCCAGTCAATCCAGATGGTTGCTGGTGACCTTCTGATTGCTGAGTGGGAGACGGCTGACGGGCCCGCCCTCCACGCCTACAATAAGCTTACCGGGGACAAAGTAGGCGAAGTTCCCCTGCCGGGACCGGGTCAGTATGGCATGATGACCTATATGCACGAGGGGGAGCAGTATATTTCCGTGCAGGTGCAGAATCCGGCCCGATTGGTCACCCTGCGACTTCCCTGAGTAGGAAGGAACGGAGGACTCTGATACTACCGAAATAGGTGAACCCTCCCCGGCATCCATCGATGCCGGGGAGGGTTCACTTGTTTGGTGCCTCCCCATGCCAGCCGGTTCTTTGGCCTGTCTCTGGTGACAGACCGCGCGCCTCTATTACTTTAAGATAGCTTACCGTATAAAGATGTAGTCGAAGGTGTCTACCACCCACCCGCCGATGAAACACACCGCGATTCTGGGCACAACCGTTCTCGCCCTCATCGGTTCGCTCACCACTTCGGAATTGGTCACCCCATCCCTGTCCGCACAGCCGATTTCCGCCGGTGTTACCGTTACACCACAGGAGCCCGTGGGCCTTTCCACGATCGAGGTGGCAGACGTGGAGGTCAGCACCGACTTCACGGACGAGCAGCTCGTCTACTACCGTATGCAGACTCTGCTCGAACTAGACTTCAAGGCCATGCAGATGTACCGCCCGGGCTATTCCTTTTGGCAGCAAATCTTCACGATTCCTGATGGGTCCGTCGCATTTGGGAGTGCGGAGGACGGCCGGCTCCTCGCGGTCTTTCCGACTCGGGGTGATTGGACTCGAAGCGGACGCTGGGTAGAGGAGTCACTCTCTTCGATGCTTGTCGGGACACAGCTGGAGCGCCGGTTGACACGCCGCCGGGACCAGGTGGAGGTCCTGCTGGAGCCCGTGGTTGGAGAAGTGGTCCACAACGAAACTAGGGGGGAATTCCTTCGTCGAAATATCGAGCGATATGGCCCCTTTCTGCGGGAGTGGGGATCCATATACGAGCGATTCGGTGTTCCTGCTGAGATTGGCCTAGCGCAGGCTGCGGTCGAGTCGGGGTTGGACGGTAGGATTCGTTCGGAAGCGCGGGCCCTCGGGTTCTGTCAGTGGCTGGAAGGAAACTGGAACCGACTGAAGAGGTTGGCCCCTGTTGTCATTGAGGGATACAACCAGACGACACAAGCTCCCTACTGTGCAGCGTATCTCTTGGTTCTCGCCACGAAGTACGGGACCTTCATTCCGGCGCTGTCGGAGCACCATGCAGGGGGCACAAACGTCGGGCGGACGGTGATCAACGGGGCACGGTTGGGTGGTGAGGACACGCGCTCGCAGTATCTGCTTGGCTCGCGATTCGCTCTGGACCTCAGGAGCATCTCCACTCGGAGATACCGAGAGGTCGTACGTACGTATGGGCCTCGTTCTTACCGCTATGCCGAGATGGTATTTGGGAATGCTCAGACTATACGAGACCTTATGGGGGGCTCAGAGCAGGTAGAGATCTACGCAATGAGAGCGTCACGCTCGATTTCCCTCGACGAAGTCACTCGTGTTACCGGACTTTCCCTTGACGAGGTCCGGCGGTACAATCCGGCGCTTGTGCGTCAAGTACCGGCTCGCGCCAACCTATACCTTCCCTTCTTGGTTGAGGAGTTTGGGCCGGACGTTTCGTTCTGGCACAGACCGCCCAGCTCTGAATTCGCCTCCGTACTGAATGAATTCCTTCAGATTGGCCGTCTCCCGGAGGATTGGGACGACCGTTCGCTTGAGCCGGTCCTCATAGACTTCCAACGACGCTTCGAGGAGACGAACTCTGAGGAGGGCGCGGTGATGGCCGTGGTGTTGGGCTACTACATGGATGATGCGTATCGGAGTCGTCGGGCAGAGATCCTTGCGGAATTCCGGACCAGCGAACGCATCAAGACCCTCTTCGAGCAGGGCCTCCGGGAGCACGAGGCAGTGAGGTAAGCTTCAAGCCTGGGGAGCAGCTTAGCTTCCTTATTCCCTAATCTCTCCCTATTCTCTTTTTCTCTTTCTCTGCAGGTGATCTCCCGAGAGTTGAACTCTCGGGTACCCAGTCCCACGTTTTGAGTTCAGCCGTAGCACTCCAACCCGTCCGGAGGCAGACCCGTGAGAACAACTACTACGCGCGACCTCAGCCGCCGCTTCGCTCTAGCGGTCATGGCTTCTCTCGCTCTCACCGCGTGCGGAAGCGGAGAGGAAGCACCACCCACCCCCAGCGACAACCTGTCCGCGTCACAGGGCCCGACGGCGAACAATCAACTCCCTCCTTCGATCATCGGTGCAGCTGGTCCTCTCACTGGGATGGATCTCAAGTACGTGCCAGGAGACGAGGTTTCCACCGGCTATCTTGCCGTCCCTGAAGGGGAGGGTCCCTTCCCGGCGCTCGTTATCGTCCATGAGTGGAATGGGCTCGTCAACCGAGTCCGAGAGGTCGCCGATGATCTTGCCAATGAGGGATACGTAACACTCGCCGTGGACCTCTTCGATAGCCGGACGGGCTCCAATCCCGAAGAGAACATGGCGCTTATTGGCGAAGTTCGGAGCAACCAGGAGAAGATGATCACAAACATGAATGCCGCGGTGGCCTATCTGAAGGCCCGACAGGACGTGACAGGCCGAGTGGGTGCTATGGGCTGGTGCTTTGGCGGGGGGATTGCCATGTCGGTCGGGCTAGATGGAGAGAATCATCACGCAACGGCGATTTTCTACGGTGCGCTGGTTGACGACCCTGTGCGCCTCGCGGCGCTTGACCACGAGGTATACGGGACCTTTGCGCGTCTAGATCAGGGGCCCTCCCCCGAGTCGGTAGAGTCGTTCGAAGCTGCTCTCCGTACTGCGGGGATCGAGAATGACCTACACATTTACGACGATGTTAACCACGGCTTTTGGCTCCACGTTGATCAGGATCCCGAGTTACGGAGCGGACCGGCACTCGATGCCTGGCAGCGATTGAAGGCCTATCTGGCCCGGACCCTCCGGCAGGGGGAGTAGGTCCGCGACGAACCATGGATTGGATCTACACTCCTGAAGCTTGGATCGCCCTCGCGACGCTCACAGTTCTGGAGATCGTCCTAGGGATTGATAACATCATCTTCATCACGATCCTCGCAGACAGGCTGCCGGAGGAGCGTCAGAGCCGAGCGCGGCGGATAGGATTGGTGTTGGCGATGGGGACCCGCATCCTTCTCCTGCTGTCCCTTGCGGCGATCATGGGTCTGACTCGACCCCTGTTCGAGCTCCTTGATCACGGGTTCTCAGGTCGCGACCTGATTCTGATATTCGGTGGCTTATTCCTCCTTTGGAAGGCCACCCACGAGATTCACGACAAGCTCGAAGGGGAAGGCGAGGGGATAGGGGAAGCGGGAGTCGTGGTCACCTTCGCGGGTGTGATCACGCAAATTGCTCTATTGGACATCGTGTTCTCGCTGGACTCTGTGATCACGGCGGTTGGGATGGCGGATGATCTCCCGGTGATGGTTATCGCAGTTGTGCTGGCAGTGGCGGTGATGATGGTTTCAGCTGACACAATCGGCGATTTCGTGGGCCGTCATCCCACACTAAAGATGCTCGCCCTGTCGTTCCTCCTCTTGATAGGAATGGCGCTCGTCGCTGACGGGGTGGGTCTGCACATTCCGAAGGGATATATCTACTTTGCGATGGGGTTCTCGATCTTCGTCGAAGTGCTGAACCTTCGTTTTCGTGCTTCGAGGAGGAGGCCAGGAGAACTCCGGGGTCCGACGACTAAGGGTTCCTAATGAAAAAGCGTCTCCAATGGGCAGATAGACCGGTCAGTAGTTCGGCTAACGCTCCTTACCGCACAGAGATCGGCTCCTGGCTCGTAGCGGCCTGGCGGTGACGCTTCTTCCGTAGCCAAATGGGAATGCGGGTCACTAGGAGCACTGCGAGGATGGTTCCTAACAGGATGGGGAGGCGCGTGTCCGCCTTCACCAGCCAGTAGAAGTGGATCACTCCCAGAGCCGCCGTGGCGTAGATCAGCCTATGAAGGGTTGTCCACCGGTGACTCAGCCTTCGAATCCATCCTTTGGTCGAGGTTATCGCGAGCGGGATAAGAAGAACGAAACCCATGAAGCCCACCGTTATATACGGGCGTTCTATGATGTCCTCCCAGATCCAAGACAGCTGGAAACTCAGATCTAGTGCCATCCAGATTGAGAAGTGCAGGGAGGCGTAGAAGAAGGCGAATAGACCGAGGGGCCGGCGAAGCTGTATTACTGGATTCCATCGGGTCATTCGGCGGGTCGGTGTCACCGCGAGCGTGATGAGAAGAAGGATGAGGGTCGTGAGCCCAGTAACGTGCGTGACTTTTTCGATGGGGTTTACACCGAGCCATCCCAGGAAGAGTCCGGCTCCGATCCACGCGGCTGGCATGAGGGCCGAAACCCAGAGGAGAACCTTCAGGCCGCGAATGCTACCGCGGGTTGTCATGGAACGGGCTACCGAGACCCTCAGATCCAGCGGGTGAGATCCAACTCTGAATACATGTTGGCTACCTGGTCCGCGTACCCGTTGAACATAAGAGTCTCGCGGCGACGGAGTTCCCCGATTCGCCGCTCGCGGGCCTGGCTCCAGCGGGGGTGATCTACCTCCGGATTCACGTTCGCGTAGAAGCCGTACTCGCGCGCGTTGGTGAACCACCACGTATTCATGGGCATTTCTTCTACGAAACGGATCTTCACGATCGACTTGATTCCCTTGAATCCGTACTTCCAGGGCACAACGAGTCGGAGCGGGGCCCCATTCTGGTTCGGTAGATCGTCACCATATACGCCGGTGATGAGCATTGTGAGGGGGTGCATGGCTTCATCCATGCGCAATCCCTCGATGTAGGGGAAATCCAGGACGCGCATGCGCTGACCAGGCATCTCATCAGGACGTACCACGGTTGTGAACTCCACGAACTTTGCGTTTCCGGTCGGCTCCGCACGGCGGATCAGATCCGCCAGGGGGAATCCTCGCCACGGAATGACCATAGACCACGCCTCCACGCAACGCATGCGGTAGACCCGATCCTCTATCCGATGGGGAGCCAGAAACTCGTCGAGTTCGAAGGTTCCGGGGTTGTTCACGTGGCCTTCAATTGCCACGGTCCATGGCTTCGGGTTGAAGGATCCCGAGTTACGCGAGGGGTCCTCCTTGGCGGTCCCGAACTCGTAGAAGTTGTTGTATGAGGTGATCTCGTTCCAGGAGTTTACAGGCTCGCTTAGCTCAGATTCTAGATCCGCGAAGTCGGGGTCTTGGGATCGAATAGATCGCTGCAGTCCAGAGACCACTGACGGTGTAATCGCTAACGCCGCGGTCCCTGCTGCTGCCTGCTTGATGAAGGCACGCCGGTTGAGGAACACGCCTTCCGGGGTGATCTCGGAAGAGGGAATGTCAGGTGGGCGGCGAATGATCATGCTCGCTCCAACGGTAGGGGCGCGTGGCTGGTTGATCCTTCTTAACCCGTCCTTCGTAGGTGGGGTTCCGTGCCTGCTGTCAGTCCGCCACAATCACAGAGATCGAGCCACCCTGCTTCAAGGTGTTGGACGCAATGCACCCACGCTCGGCGATCGTGGCAAGCTTTCGCATAAGAGTGGGGTCATTGTGCTGCGCAGAGATTCTGATATCGAAGTGTGTCATGCGCGCTGGGGTGCCCTCCGAGCGTGCAGAAACGATCAACTCCACGTTAGAGACCGGGGCTTCTCGCTCTCGGATTGCTGCGAGGAGGTTGCTCATGAAGCATCCTCCCAGCCCCAGTAGGATGAGTTCGCCGCCCATAGGCCCTCGGTCCGCCCCACCCTTTGACTCCGGACGGTCGATGAATTGGGAGTGACCCCTCACGAATCCCTCTCCTGTGGAGGGTCCCACCTGTCGCACGGTCACACTTGGTCCGGCACTCATGGTGCCTCCGTTGGCATTTCACGTGAAAGATTCACCATCGATAGGTATATACGAACTTTGCCGCTCCGCGTCGATCCTGGGTCAGGAAACGGTCCCTTACGATGTCATCTAACCAGTTCTGGGTATAGATGACGTACAGGTCGTTCCCAGGATCTATCGTCCATCGGAACCGAATCTGCCACCCGAGTCTATCGCTCACCGAGTCGTACTGCAGGTTATTCACCACGAAGATCCACGGGTTGAACTGGTTGTCGAGGGTCACCCGATATAGGATGGGCTGGAATTCGCCTTCGGGCAGGCTCACTCTGTTCCACTCGGTGTCAAAGTTAGCGACCATTCCGACGAAGGGACGTATCCCCAGATTCACCACGACCGACTCACGAGTCCCTGACATGAAATCTCCGAACTCCAAGCTCGAGCGGGTAGAGAGGAGACGCCGGTTTGCGGTTCGTAGATCGAAGCGGTAGCGAGTGAAATTGTAGTCGGTACCCTCGGGCAGAATCACGCCGGGGTGGATCTCGAAGTTCCTCTCCAATCGCTCAAAGGATGGAATCATAGTCACATTGAAGTTGTCCTGGGACTGGAACTGCACCCCCAGCACCGTGAGGTTGAGGTCACGGGTGACCAGGCGGTTCTGCATGTTGGTCAGGAGGTTGGTTCCCACGTCAAAAGTTAGCTGACGGATCCATGGATAGGACTCTGGCCGGGGCCCGAAGCCAACTTGTCCGCTGTACGCTCGGAACCCTCGCCTCGGCGTGAAGCCGATGGCTGGGTTGTGGTTGGGCTGTATCTCAGTAAATCCTACGCTCCCGAACCAGCGATCATTCGGATACTCCGCCTGTAGGCCGTACGAGAGGTTATCACCCAGATCCTCAGGCTCTGTGCTCCCAAGGAAGTAGCCTGACATCATAAGGTTGTCGGACCCTCGGAATGCTGAAGTCGCAAGCCGAAAGTCCACTCCTACAGTGTGGAGGTCATCGGACCCTCCCGCAGTGCGGGCGTGCCGGCGGCTGAAGAAGGAACCGAGGTACGATTGGGTGAGCACCCTTCGTTTCAGCCTGAAAACAGTGAAGTCCTCTCCCAGTAGGGGTTCTCCCAGAGAGTTCATGTCCTCTCCGGTGCGGACTTGGAGGAACCCGATGTCTTGCGCACCTGCCTGACCGGTGAGCTTAGCCCCCACGTCAATTGCTTGTGGGACTCCCCCTGGCCCAAGCCCGATTTGTCGACTGAAGAAAGGTTCCACTCGCGGGATACCACTCGGTCGGAAGCCTCGTCCCCGGCCAAAGGCCTGAACCGGGCTTGATGCGAAATCAAAGAAGGGTGCTCCGTCGAGAAAGAAGTCACGCTTCTCCGGGAAACGGAGGGGAAACCGAGTCAAGTTCACAAGACGCTGGTCCACCTCGGTTTGAGCGAAGTCGGTGTTGACCGTAAGGTTGCCCCGAAGGCTAGGTGTGAAGTTGTAGAACAAGTCCACCCCGACATCGCTTTCCGTTTCCCTGGGCACAGGATTCGGTCCGCTAGACGCGTCAAAGGTCGCACTGGCTAAATAGGGCTTGATGTCCAGTCCGTGTCCTTGTGTCACGTTTGTGATTCCGAGTAAGAGGCCCGCGTTCGACATCCTGCGAAGTCCTTGATTCCGTTCATGGCCAGTCCAAACGTTTTCCTCGTTTTTCCTGCGCACTGTACGTTGGAAGTTGATCCCCCACGCGGGGGCGTTGGGGTCGAAGTTCAGGGTGCGAAAGGGGATCTCGATCTCGAGCGTCCAACCCTGCTCATGCCGGCGGGCGTATGCATCCCAAATCCCATCCCATGCCCGCTCGCTTCCTCCCCCCACGCGTAGGAGCGCATCGGCCATGAGCCCTGATGGGTTCATCTCAAAGAAGTACCCCGTCTGCTGGTCGAGGAATGTGTCCATCGTCCACATGAAGCGGTCATCAGCCGAGAGGAATTCGTCCCGCTTCATGGTGTTCCCGAACAACTGGTCGGGTTCGGAATCGTAGGCAGACACCCCCATGTAAAGACTCTCTGCGGTGAATACGATCCTCACCTCGGTTCGCTCCGTCGGGGTCCCCCCGAAGTCCGGGTCCTGCTGAATGAAGTCGGTAGCTGGTACCGCACGGGCCCAGACCGCTTCATCAAGCCTGCCATCGACTTGGATCTCTTCACCGTCACGGAGCCGTTCAGCGGTCATAGTTCGGCGACCCGAGGGCAGCTGACTGTCTAGATTTTGTTCTTCCTGGAGTTGTCCTGCCACGGGAGTTGCCACGAGTATGAGGGCAGGCCCAAAGATCGATCGGATGAGGAAGCGTTTGACCTGCGAGTGGGGGCGATCAGACCGGTATCGCCCGAATATGGAACAGGGTGTGAGCACGGATGTAGCTCCAGGTTTGATCAGAGAGTTGGGTGCCGGGAGGACGCGCCCTCCCCACCAGGAGTGTCGAAAAGCGGGAGATTCTTGTACGAAAGGGAGACCAGACCCCCCAGGGAGAGGGCTGGGTCCCCCTTTCAAAGGACGTGTGGCGACGTCGCAGGATTATAACGTCAATTTGCGCGCAACCCCCGATCCTAAAAGACCCCGTAGCTCCTTCAATTCGCCAGATAGCGGAGAATCGTGAGGTCTAGCTGCTCAACGCTCTGCTGGCCATCCAGTAGAGAGCGGCTTTGCCGGATCCGCGGTGATCTGCAGATGCGCGCATTGGTGATACGAGTATCCACCTGGATTGTTGAACGCGTGCTCGTCCATATGCTGCACGATTTGCAGGATGCACTTTTCGCAGTTGATGTTCGGGAGCTCTATCTCCGTCTCCCAGGGATCCAACCGACCCTCCGGCCGCGTGGGTTGGCCGTCAGCATCAAAACTCGAATGTACGAACAGGCCATCGGCTAGCACGGGAATCTGTGGCGAGTCCTCAATTTCAGCCGACACAGACCAAGGTCCTCTATCGCTATCTCTCGTGGTAGTAACCGGGTCAAGCGGCAACTCTCCGGGATGGTTCACGGCCAACGCTACACGGTAATGTCCGGGATGGTACACGGTTTCCTGAATTCTTAGAGGCAGATTCTGGCCCCCTACGGCTTGGGTAATGGCCCAACTCGGGGTGCCCCAATCAGCATTAGTACCACCACAGGGTCCTGCTTTCTGCGGGTCCCCTCGGTCATTTGTGACGAGCGAAGGGGCGGGGTCTAAAAGCTTGAAGTGGGCTGAGGCACTCGGAAGTCTGAAATCGGCGGAGGTGCCTGGCACGGCTATCGCTAGCCCAGCGACCAGAAGGGGAAATCGGACAGGGTATCTCATTGAAATACTTCCTTTGAAGGTGAAATACTGGGGCGCAATGGCTAGCGATAATACTATCGCTGTACCAGCAGTGGTTCAAGAGCAGTCGACACGGGGATACGAATAGTAATTGTGCCGGTTGCAAATAGTTGTTAGTGAGTGCTTACGCCACGACACCATAAGAGGCTGAGGGAGCCTTACGGAGTTTCCCTGGGCTTCCTTATAAATGCGTCTAACAGGGTTCGAATCTGTGACCCTTAGCTCTGGGGTCTGAGATTGGCTTTCGCCCAGGACAAGTAACTCCGGGAGGATTTTGAGCGGACCAAAAGAAAGCTCGATATGAGAAAGTAGTGCGTTTGCTTCGAGAAGCTGGATGCGATCCCTATCAACGTGTTTGGGGGGCTACTGTCACAACGCCGGTCTCGGCGTATTTCGAAAGATATGAAAACGGGCGAAAGCAGAACTGGACCGGTCCACGGGAGCAGTTCTCAATACGCCATCGCATACGCAATGAGATTAAAGGCCAAACTGAATGCGAAATTAGACCGGTCGTAAGGGTAACTCGGTTGTTCAGCCCATTCCCACGCGTCGCCAAGGTCGCTGTTGTGAGCCATGACGACCATGAGGCGACCATCGTCATCGAAGATTCCGCGTATGGTAGGTGTACAGGAACTGCCGTAATAGCATTCCCCGTAGTAATCTGGATTTCCGGTGGATCCAGCACCCTGGTTGGGCACTTGGAGGATCTCCTCAATCGGGTAGATAATCCGAAAGATCAGGTGATCCATGGGGATGTCCTCAATCTGGTGATTGGGGAGGACCTGTCTGATTTCACGTTCGAAATTGGCCCACTCATTTCTGTCCCAGAAGTCGTCGATGAAGAGAAAGCCGCCGGCGAGCAGATAGCTCCTCAGACCCTCTACCTCAGGTGGCGTAAGGGCCATGCGACCAACTTCGAGCATGTACAGGAAGGGGAAGCGGCGGAGTTGCGGATTGTCTAGGGTGATAGGATTTTCGCAGGAGAAGGTGTCCCACCCAAGGGTTCGCTGCAGGACATAGATGAACTGCCGGTCCGCCTTCGGGAAGTCCGTGGACCAGCCTCCTCTGCCGTAACCCCGTCGGGAGCTTGAGTACGCGCCTCTTGTAAAGTAGAAATTCTGGTGAGGATTGGGCTCCGGCCGGTTTATGTACCCGCGGGGACACTCCTGTTGCAGACTGAATCCGGGGCTCGGTGCCTCGCTGGGGTGTGACGGCGGAAGGCTCCTGTCCAGTGCCGCAGTATGGGAATCTCCAGGGGAGGCAAAGACAAAGGCGCCGACGGCCAGCATCACCGCCAGGGTGGTTCCTCCTCCTAGCACTCGCGCGGGTACCAAGGCGGGCCTCACCGGTCGATAGAAAGAACAAGGCGCACGAAAGTTACCTCACTTGTCAGACTCTCCTCTATATACGGAGGTATCTGGAGGGGGCACAAGGTCAAATGCTCTTCGACCCTTGCCTGACCTGAACCCCTTCCGTACCCTCCCTCCGAATATTATATCGTTTAAATTACACAAAGGTTCGGCTCTTCTCAAAAGGCTCGGAAAAGCCTTTCCATCCACGCAGGTCCAACTTGAGCTCTGATATTCACGTGTCAATACCGACAGAGACAGTACAGACAGCGGGAATTCAGCTTCTTAGAGGGGTCGAAGAGTCCGTACACCGAGAAGTCGTCGGGCAGGATGAGACTATCCAGGGGCTCCTCATCGCACTTCTGACTGGCGGTCACGTCCTTCTGGAAGGGCTTCCTGGATTGGCGAAGACCCTGCTTGTCCGGTCTCTTGCTGGTGCTCTTCGTATCTCCTTTCGCCGAATTCAATTCACGCCAGATCTACTCCCCGGAGATGTCATAGGGACCCCGGTCTATGATCAAGGAACGGGAGAGTTCCGGGTCTACAAGGGACCGGTGTTCGCGAATATGTTGCTTGCAGACGAGATCAACCGGGCGCCGCCCAAGGTGCAATCCGCACTCCTGGAGGCGATGGAGGAAGAGCAGGTTACGATCGACGGCACTACGTATCCCCTCCCGTCCCCTTTCCTCGCCCTCGCAACCCAGAACCCGATCGAGCAGCAAGGTACCTATCCGCTCGCTGAAGCTCAGCTCGATCGATTCATGATGAAGTTGCAAATCGGCTACCCCAGCCGTGATGAAGAGGGGGAGATCATCGAGCGTATTGCCTTGAGTCATATTAGTGCGGAGGGGGTCGACCCCTCACTGGATGAGGACCTTGTGTCAGAGAAAGGAGGAGTGGCCACTATTCCGGAAGTCCTTGAAGCCCGAGCCGAGCTTAACGGCGTGAATGTAGATCGGAAGATCCGGGACTACGTCGTCGACCTAGTGTTGGCGACTCGGGAGCCTGCGGACGCGGGTCTGCCGGAGTTCGAGGACCTTATCGAGTTCGGCACCTCACCGCGAGCGAGCATCTTTCTGACCCGAGCGGCGCGCGCTCACGCATATATCGAGGGCCGGGACTTCGTTCTTCCTGATGACGTCAAGTCCATGGCCTACCCGGTGCTTCGGCACCGGTTACGTACCACCTACGAGGCCGATGCACAGGGGATAGAACCCGATGATCTGATCGACCGGCTCCTCGACACGGTGCCCTCCCCTTAGGGAACGGCGCCGCACATGCTGAGAAGCCTGGGGAGGCGTGCTCTTCGGCTCCTGGTACGACGACCTGAGGGAGACCTGCCGTCTGTCGACATCCTTCGGCAGGTTCGACGGCTTGAGCTTCGCACTCGTGGGCTCGTGGACTCACTCTTCCCTGGTGAGTACTTGTCCGTCTTTCACGGTCGGGGCCTAGAGTTCTCCCACGTCAGAGGCTATCAGGTCGGCGATGACGTCCGGGCGATCGACTGGAAGGTCACGGCCCGCCGCGGCACACCGTTCGTCAGACAGTTTGTGGAGGAACGAGATCTGCTCCTAGTGCTTCTCGTTGATGTTTCGGGGTCGGGCCGATTCGGTCCTGGCGAGAGGAGCGCGGCAGAGGTGGCGGCAGAGATCTCGGCCGCACTCGCATTTGCTGCCGTCCGGAATCAGGACAGAGTCTCCCTCCTGCTCGTGAGTGACCGGGTTGAACACTTTATTCCACCCGGGTCGGGGAGAAAACATGTAGTTGGTCTGCTCTCTGATCTGATTTCGCACAAGCCACGAGGACGGGGTACTGACCTGAGCATCGGGCTGGATTGGCTCAGCCGTACCCTCTCCGGCCGGGGCACAATCTTCCTGATCAGTGACTTTATTCAGAGTAATCCAGGGTCGCCATTCCGCAAGACACTGATAAAGCTAGCGGGGGCTCATGACCTGGTCGCGATCCGACTTGTTGCGGAGGCGACGCTAGAGCTACCGGACGTGGGATGGGTTGAGCTGACCGATCCGGAGACTGGTCGCAGGGTGACTCTCAATACCGGACGGAGGAAGGTGCGCGAGCACTACCGTCACAGCGTACTCCGAGATCAGGCTGACACCGCTGCCCTCCTCGGCCAGGTCGGGGCCGAGTTGGTCGACATCAATACCGCTGGAGATCCAGTCGCTGCCCTCGACTCCTTTTTCCGCATGCGGCGGAGTACACCCCGATGAGTTCGAGGCTGGCAAATGTGGTGATTCTCCTTGCCGCAGTGCTCGGGGCTATAGCGGATCGTGAGCTTCTGGGGCAGTCCCAGGGTCCCCCAATTGAGGCCCGTCTGGTGGCGTTTACGGTGGACCCACAGTCCCCGGAGTTCGGGGAGGTGTTCGACCTTCAGCTCACAATCAGGATCGCGCCCGGGGTCATAGCGTTCCTTCCGGATACCCTCGTTTCAGCAACGGCCTCAGTGAGTGCCGGGCCGGGAGATTGGAGTGAGATCGCCGGCCCAGGTGATTCAGTAGATGTTCGAGCAAACTATCCAGTGATGGGGTTCTTGAATGGTCGGGTAGACCTGCCATCGTTGGAACTCTGGATCCGGCAGGTGACGGATCCAGAGATGAGTGGTGTGAGGCCGGCGAGCGACCTGGGTGACGCGCTACTGGACCCCGTGGACGGAGCCCGGAGAACCCTGATTCCTGTTGGGGCCATCCAGATCGCTCCGCTCAGGGAGATGGCCGAGGCAGGCGACGCTCTCTTTCCGAGGCCACCTGCAGATGTGCTCGGCGGCCAATGGAGCATCTGGCTCCTCTCTGCGATCGGCGTCACGATCATTGCCAGCACGGTCTTGGCCTGGTTTTTGATCTCGCGCTGGAAGCTGGCGAATAGTGCCACCGAGGGACACGACCAGGGTAGATCACCACGGGATGAGGCTCTTCGTGAGCTCGACCGAATCCGGGAACTCGGGTGGCATGCCGAGGGCCGATTTGTCGAGTTTTACGAAGGTTCGACTGCGGTCCTCCGGGGCTTCTCGGCGCAGTACGAGCAGGAGTGGGGTATCGCCCTGACAAGCAGTGAGTTGCTCGAGAGGCTCCGCGACCGCTGGGGTCCCAGTTCGGTTGAGGTCCTCGCGTCCGCGGTATCGGTAGCCGAGTGGGTTAAATTCGGGCGGTATCGCCCGGAAATCGAGGCTGCGGAGGGACACTGGATGATGATTCGCGACTGGATCGTGGGCATGCCCGAAGGATGATGCAGATCGAATTCGCCCGACCTGACCTTCTCTATCTTCTTGCCCTCCTGCCGTTTTGGGGCCTCCTCGTTTGGCCGAGAGTAGGTCGAGGTGTTTTGTACACCAGGGGAGATCCGAGGGAGAAGCGGCTGTGGTGGTCCAGTGTGCGAGCGGCTCTGATTCTCACGGCTCCCCGGCTCTTGAGAGCGGCGTCCTTGGCGTGTCTCGTGGTGGCGCTTGCTGGACCCGAGCGAGTCGAAACCATCGAAGAGATAACCACCGAAGGAAAGGGTCTTGGATTGGTCGTCGACCTCTCGAGCTCAATGTTGGCAGAGGACATGGGTGACCGAATCAGTCGGATCTCGGTGGCCCGTGAGGCAGCTGCTCGTTTCGCACTAAGGCGTCCCTATGATGAGTTGAGTCTCGTGGGATTTGGGGGCGAAGCCGTGACCAGAGTTCCGCCGACCACAGATCCCGAGTTGATAGCCCAGGGTGTCGAGACGCTGGAGATACAACTCGTTCGCGACGGCACCGACATCTCGGGTGCGGTATTGACGGCCATTGCACGGCTCCTGGAGTCTGAGCGTGAACCGAGGGTCGTGATCCTGTTGACGGACGGCGCTCATAACGGTGTCGAGCTGCCTCCGCTTGCTACGGCTCGGGCCGCCGCTGCGCTTGATGTCCGGATCCATGCAATCAGTTTTCTCTCTCCCGAAGAGTCATCTTTTGGCCAGCGTACAATCGGACGACAGCGGCTGGCCCAGGAGCGCGAGACCGTGCTCGAGGGCCTATCTGGACTCACTGGTGGGCAGTATTTCCGCGCTTCCAGTCCGTTCGCGCTCGACTCTATTTACCGGGCAATCGATCGGATCGAAAGCCCGGTACGGCAGCTTGTTGAGCGGGAAATTCGTCACTCTTACCGGGCATTGTTCTTCCTCCTAGGCCTGTCTCTCCTGGGGGTTGAGATGCTGCTTCGCGGATCTCGATGGGGGCTTGTTCCATGACGTTTCAGGACCCTTCGTTTCTTCATCTCGGAGTGGGGCTGACCGCACTGATCATGGTGGGTCTCTGGAGTCACGCTGGACGACGACGTCGCCTAGCAGAGTTTCTTGGCGGACAGCGGGCGGTAGACCGGCTTTCCCGGTCTAACTTGTACCGACTCAGGATTGAGCGAGCTCTCTTCTTGGGACTCGGTGGGCTGGCACTTGCCATCGCGGCGGCGGAGCCACGCTGGTTGGAGTTTCCAGAACCAGGGCTGCCGGTGAAACAGGTGATCCTGGCGATCGATGTTTCAGCGTCCATGCAGGCGGCCGATGTATCCCCGACAAGACTTGCACGGTCTGTGGGGGTTGCTGGCGAACTGGTCGATGCGCTTGAGGATCACCGAGTTGGCCTGTTGCTCTTCGCAGGAACCGGATATCCGCTCGCACCGCCGACTCACGATCATGAGGCTCTTCGTTTTCTCCTGGGAGGGATAACGCCGACGATCGCAAGCTCTCTCGATCCGGGGACGCTCCTGTCCGTCGGAATTGAAGAAGGAGTCGAGCTCCTTGAGCGGCCCACCGCGGTGGCTGTTAGGACAGAGGGGCGGGCTATCGGTGCCGACCTGTCGGGTCAGGAGCTAGTAGGGGAAAAGCTCATCGTTCTGATCGGCGATGGCGAGACCGGTGAGAACGACGACGGAGTGTCCAGGGCGATCGAAGTGGCCCGGGAAGCAGGGATTGGGATTCACACGGTTGGAGTAGGCACGACGTCAGGAGCAGGGATGATCATGCCCTCTGGCACCTACCAGCTGGGAGGCCCGGTTCTGGACGCGACTGGAACTAGGGGCATGTCACAGCTTCGAGAGCCGCTGCTTCGCGAGGTGGCTGCAGCGGGAGGTGGTCAGTATGTTAATGCTTCAAGTGAGACCGAACTTCGGGCTCTCCGCGTGGATCTTGAGGACCCGTCCCTAATCCCCGATCTGAGTCCTGGTGACGGTGTGCCGATCTGGGCGCGCTACGATCTCTCCTTCTTACTAGGCCTGGGAGCGCTCCTCTTGATTCTAGCCGAGGGCATGCTTGATGTGACCTTACCGTGGGACCGGTCCACCCGTAGGCTGAGGTTGGGATGACAACGGATGAGGGAAGGAAGGAGGTCTGGGGGAACAGTCGCCGTTGGGCCTTGATAGCGATGGTGGCCACCGCGCTTCTTGTACCAGTTTTCCTCCGGCAGGACCACCTCAGCCTCGAACGTGGGAATCGGCTCTACCGGGCTGGAGATTCCCCAGCCGCTGCGGAAATCTATCGCGGTTCCGAGGGAGAGGGCGATAGGATCCCTGTCGCTCGCTATAACCTAGGTACGGCTCTCCTACAGATTGATCCTGATTCGGCGGAGGTCTACCTGCGCGGAGCGTCGGAAAGCCAGGATCCCACTGCTGCTCAACGCGGATTCTACAATCTGGGGTACCGTTTTCTTACGGCTGTTCAGGGTCCATCGGAACCTGATTTAGCGATGGAGGCACTGTTTGGAGCAGTCGAAAATAATCGGGCAGCCCTCCACTTGGATCCCACCGATGAGAGAGCTCGTTGGAACCTAGCCTTAGCACAGCGCAGGCTAGATGCATTGGTTCCTCCAGGAGAGCAAGTCAACAGAGAAAGTAGTTCGAGTGAGAGTGATGATGAGGTCGCTATCGATGATCAATCGCTCGCCCGTTCGGAGACTGCTGACGCCAGGTCTGGTCTCGAGCCAGAGGATGCCAGGATGGCCGATAATACCGGTGAGCGTCAGGGCGCTCGGGAGGGAGCCCGTGAAGCTTGGGCCAGTCAGGATCCGGGGCCGCTGACTAGGACGGCGGCGTTCAGATTGCTCGAGAGGGTCAACGACGAGCCCGAGTCCCTGATTCGCGGGATTCTCTGGTCTCATCGCCCGGATATCGCCTGGTGGGAGTCCCAGCCGTACCCGGGAGGTGGGTGGTAAACTCTACGGCGAGACGACCACCTCCACGAATCCATTCGTCCAGCAGCACTGGTCGCCTTGACCGCTGTCGACTGCGTCGTGGTTGTCGACCATAACGCGCAGGAGATACTCGCCCGGTTCATCGAAGGTCACC
>Ga0310123_10000641_pt1 | contig 30769 bp, 21 predicted proteins | sample CB6_AW_1057_MG_FD_203505 | JGI IMG/M metagenome (GOLD analysis project Ga0310123, IMG submission 203505) | Marine microbial communities from Western Arctic Ocean, Canada - CB6_AW_1057 | ecosystem: Environmental > Aquatic > Marine > Oceanic | place: Canada: Western Arctic Ocean | collected... | reverse complement strand
TCAAATCCCTTGTCTTGAAGGGTGTGGCGCAAATTGCATACCAAAGCGAGGCAACTCATCTGGGAAATGTGGGCTAAGATAAAGGATCGTTATGGTTTGGGTAGCCTTATTCGTTCTCATTGGAGTGGTGATGATTGATGCAAAGATGTGGAAACTCATTAAAATGCATAGAGACCACAATCGAAAAGTTGAGGAACTCTTAATGCAAATTGCGGAGAAATCTGCTGGGAGTGCAAGCTCATCAGAACAGTAGAATCAAAGTCACTGACTCAACAAGCTCGCGGTATAACAGCCGTGGGCTTTTTTTGTGTGTTTACTGTAATAAAAACAGACCCCTGCTAGCGCTATTAAAGTCGCCGGATGGGGATTAAAATCACTATCAGTATCAGTTGCGCGCGAGGAAAGCTAGGAGATCCAATGCCGTTCTCAATATCAAAGATCGGTTTCGCTGTGTACTTTGTCATGCTGACCACTTGCATACCATATCAGGCGGTTGCCAAAGTGGCTTCGGTGTCGATACCGTTCGTGGCTTCGGACCAAACCAGGTACGTCACCGAAAAAGACCAATACCACCGGTTTCGTATTCCAGGCATGGTCGTTGCTCCCGACGGATCCGTGTTGGCTTTTGCCGAAGCGCGCCGTGGAAACGGCGGCGACCCGAGAATGGAAAAAAATGCACCCATCGACATAGTCATGCGACGGAGCACCGATCACGGCAAAACTTGGGAATCGATGGTCGTCATCGATTCCGGGTTCCAACCCGATGGTCCGGTTGACTACGGTGATCCCACACCCGTCGTCGATTCGGTCACCAAAGCGGTGTTTCTGTTCTACGGGCAAATGCCCGATGTTGGACAACCCGTGAGCAGGTACGGCCAAAGCGCCGACTCGAAATCCGGCCATCACATTGTGTGGGTCCGCAAAAGTACCGACAACGGGAAGAGCTGGTCAGACCGCCGGCAGATTATATACCCGGACGAGCCTCACGAAACAAGCGACGGGCTCTATTGGCGCATGGCCGAACCGGGCCCGGGTAACGGCATTCAGCTGCAATGGCAAGATTGTAATCCGTCGCTGAACGGCCGATTGGTGCTGCCGGCCAAACGTCACGGATCCAAGACACCCGATGGAGACGCGGTCGTCGATCCGTTCGTTTACTATTCGGACGATCATGGCGACACCTGGCATGTTGGCAACGTGACGGACGGTCCCGGCGCCAATGAAGATGACGTTGTCGAGCTGACTGATGGCAGACTCCTGCTTGATGCGAGGCAAACCAGTGGAACTTTCCGACGTCGCTATCTCAGCAACGATGGTGGAGAAACGTGGGGGCCCAACCAGCCTGGCGAGATCGACATCACGCCGGTAGACACTTCAATGATTCGCTTTTCCGCCAAGCGCGAAGGCGACGATCGTGATCGAATTCTTTTTTCGGGTCCCCGTGGGATTGGCCGTGTAGTAGCTCGTGAACACGACGAGCGTGACTTCGGTTTGACGCGAAACAATCTCACTGTCTGGACGAGCTACAACGAAGGCGAGACGTTCATCCATCCGGTGAAAATCACTCTCGAGATGGCGGCGTATTCTGCCATGTACCGGTTGGCCGACGGTGCCATCGGCATCCTGGTGGAATCAGCCAGCGAAAAGGGAATTGCCTACGGGGATATTACGTTCGTCCGGTTCAAGGTGTCTGCACTAGAAGATGCCCTTCGGCGGGAACGATAATTCTTGGGGTTGCTCGGCTTTATTGCCAGCGACGGAAACCACTCGTATCGTATAATCATGGCTGTGTGTGCCGTCGAACCCGGTGGCTTTCACTTCCAAGCGTCCATCCAACGTTTGAGAGTTCTATAAGCTCTACGGCTCTTCGATTTCAACCAGCCTCATTTGAATTCCAAAATGGGTGATTTCACGAGGCCGGTGTCTATCTGAACCCATCCCATCGGGGCTTAAGGTTGGCGACTGCTTCATCCGGGCCAACGAAACGGCATGTCCCGCCCCGCTGCGCCCCGCTGGCCGGTTGAAGTACACAATTCGTACCGCAGCAGCACCTTTGCTTCTCCCTTAATTCATGGGTTACAGAAAACACGCGGTTTGGTCGCACGCGAATAAGAACCGGATCGACTCTTGGCCGTGTGCGAACCCGTAATAGGAGAACAACATTGCCCACTCTCTAATCGGAAAAATATTCTGTAGAAAAATCGCTTGGGTTTCTGGCGGATTCCAGCTATTCACCCCTAAACGGGGCACGCCAGCTGGTCTGGGGCGATTTGCGTCCAACAGGTTCGATTGCCGGAGTTAATCAAGAACCTCTGAATCGATGAGTTTTGGCACTGAGCCCGAGGGGTGGTCTGGGTGGGTGCAAATCAGTGTGCTGAGCCCCCCGTCTCATTCTGAGAAAAGCGTGTTTATTTGGAACAAATTTCGATTGCATCTTAACATGCCCGGGCGTGGCCGTCCCAACCGCGCGATTTCCGTGCAGAAAGTGCGGCGGTGTGTCACGCCGCCGCACTTTCGCAACATGCAGTTTCTAGCGGCGGTCTGTTTCACCTCCGCACCTAGCGAAGTGCGTTTGGGCGCGTAGGAGGGGGCGGCCGAACGCAGTTAGCAAACCGCCGCAGATGTAACGGTATATGTCAAGTGGCTTCTAGCGGAGATCAGATTCAACGCCGTACGATAGCGCATGTCGCTAAGTCGCACAGTGTGCCACCGAATCGCGTAAACTCCACGTGTCCGTGCTGAAAACTCCGTCCGTATTTGCTATCATATACCTGGGTTTCGCGAACCACATGCACTTCACCGTCCAAGTCAGACATCTCGCTGAGCAGCAGGAAGTGGTCCGTAGCAACGCTGTGCGACGCCAGACCGTTGAGCTGAAAAGGAATGAAAAGTGGCCGGGTATGTTCCGATCGAAGTCGTTATCATCGCCTTTGGCTGCTTCGTGGCTCTGTTGTTGTGTGCGGCCGGTCTCGTGCGCCAGATCGATGTCTGTTCACGAACACGAAGCCGACAATTCTTTCGCCCCGTTGTCTTGTGGTGTGTCGGTGTCATGGGTACTCTTTGTTTGTATGTTTGGGTGTGTTTCTGGGCATCTGCTGGTTTTTCCTGGTGGAATATCTTACGTGGGGTCCCCGTCTTCGAGAAACGGATATGCGTGGCAATCGTAGTGATCGGATCCTTCTCGATTCTTCCCGCAGCCTTGCTCGAGTGGCGAAGACAGCGCTGGGGTGCCATCTTGCTGGTGGTTTCTGCGACGATCTGCACCGCGATGATGTATCGGCTGCGCGGAAATGGAAATGTGTATGACAGAGACATTTGGACTCTTGACTTGTCTTACTACGGTGAGGTTGTTCCGCTGTCAGTGATTGGTGTTTTGCTTCCGTTGTGGGCGGTGTCCCTACTCTTCTATCTCACGTCGATACGCTGGCGTCCATTCCGCTTTAGTACTAGACATATGCTCGCGGTCACCGCGTGCATCGCCTTCGCTTTGGCGTCGACTGCTGGGCTGTTGCTCAAGTCAACGAGGGCATGGGCCGAGCGCCCTGCTGCGCCAATCACTGCCCGCGAGCGTGAACATCAAGGCATCGTGTTGCGTGGCAGGGAGGCGCTAAATGAATTCGTAGCAGCCGCGGTTGCCGCCGACCCGTCGCGTCTCGATCGAGCCCGACAGCAATTCCATGGGGTTCAACATCAATTGAAAGGGGTCGGACCTTTTTTGGTGAAAGGGGTCCTGCAGAGCTGTACCCAGCAATCGAGTGTCGAAGTACGGCGTGAGCTCCTCATACTGCTTGCGTCTCCGGAGTCATGGAAATTACGACAAGCAGTGCATACCTACTCGATAACCTTCGTGTTGGGCCTTGTCGCTGATCGAACGGAAGACATCGAGATCCGATCAGTTGCCGTAAAGGTCTTGATGAACTGGTGCAGATGGAATCATTTGGCCGAAACCATGCTGACGCTGGACGACCGAGGTCAATTGGTGCCAGCCATCTCACAGTTCGTGCTGGACCGAGCTGGGCTGGCCACCGGGCAATCTGCGTACCGTTTGTCGGTGCCCGCCAGAGGGGAAAAGCTAGTGACGGCGTTGCCCGACTTAGCGAATGATCCACGCGACATTATTCCGATGTTGATCGCACTACTCGAACACGCACCACCGTCTACTGACGTTGTACCAGCTGCGGCAAGGTCACTGGGAAGACTGGGGCCAGAAGCCCGAGAAGCACTTCCCGCGTTGAATAAGGCTGCGTCATCGCATTACGTCCAAGTTCGATCGGCGGCTGAAGAGGCGATCCGACAAATTGAACACCGTGAGGCGAATCGCTCACACACCACGGAGCCGGTTCCGGAAACGTGAAAGAGTGGGAAGTGGCCCATAAGCTATCGGTCGCGGTAGGGACGCGGGTTACCCGGCGCCGTCGCGGTAGGAACGGCCCCCGCACAGATCCCAGCGAGCGGAACTACCGCACTGGGCTCCTACAAGTGACTAAGGGGGCATCGTCCTGTGTGATAAACGGCCATTTTCCAATGTGTAGTATCTAGCGGCAGAGCTCACAATCGCCGCCGGAAACTGCATCTCGCTAGATACGGACGTTGGCTGAGAAGCGGCGGACACATCGACCGCCGCTCGCAACTGCACCCAACTGGACTAGGTCCTAATTCCCTTCGTTAGTTGGGAAGCCCGCAGCAGCTAACCCCCCAACCGGGGCATTCCAGCCGGCCAGGCGCGATTTTCGTCCAATTGTTCGCTCCTTCCGCCAGTCGCCGCAACCTCTTCAGACCCCTGCTAGCGCTATTAAAGTCGCCGGATGGGGATTAAAATCACTATCAGTTTAAAATCACTATCAGTCCATGCTGCTCGGTGGACATCTTCCGGCTGAAACACTTGCCGGCTCGCAACCGACCGGTTTTGGCAAGGCCCGCAGCGTGCTGATGATCTATGCCAGTGGCGGCCAGAGCCATATCGACATGTGGGATCCCAAGCCCGATGCACCCGACCATGTGCGGGGCATCTTTCGTCCGATTTCCACCAGTGTACCGGGTATCCGCTTTACCGAGCACATGCCGGGAATCAGCACCATCGCGGATCGCGTCACTGTCGTCCGCTCGATGGCCCACGAGGATCTCGATCACGGTTCGGCAACCTACCTCTCGCTGACCGGTCGTTACCACCAGCAACTCAGCTCCAACCCCCCGCCCCGCTCGACCGACCTGCCCACGCTAGGTGCCATCCTGGCGCGGATCCCCTTTCCGCAGCGATTCTTCTATGACTCGATCCATGTCAACGGCCCGGCGCTGGTCCCGTTTGAACCATCTCCCGGACAGTACGGGGGCCTGCTGGGCCAGGCCTACGATCCCCTGGTGATCGGTGATGTGACCGAGGGAGAACTGGCGATCCCGGGGCTAACCACCGGAACACGGCTGGACAACCGTCGCATGACAAGCCGGGCAGACCTGAAGAAGATCCTCGACGAGTCTCGCCAGGAATTGCTCAGCAGCAACGCGGTCCGGAAAAACGAGAAGTTCTATTCCCAGGCCATGTCGCTTCTGTCATCACGCAAGGTCCGCGATGCCTTTGACCTGAACAAGGAACCGGCCCGCATTCGCGACGCCTACGGTCGCCACCGCTCCGGCCAGGCATGCCTGCTGGCTCGGCGACTGGTCGAGGTGGGAGTTCCCTTTGTGAACGTCATCTGGAATCACTCCAACCGCGGACAGGACCGCGAGCCCGACGTGACCGATGATTACGGCTGGGACACGCATAACGATATTTTCTACGCCCTCAAGGAACAGCTACTACCGCGATTTGACCAGACGCTGCCCGCCCTGATTCGCGACATGGATCGGCGGGGGTTGCTGGAGACCACGCTGGTGATCTGCATGGGTGAGTTTGGCAGGGCCCCGCTGGTCGCCAGGGAACCCAATTTCATCGGGAACAAACCTGGCCGCAAGCACTGGGCCGGCGCCTACTCGATCGTGATGGCCGGGGCCGGCGTTGGGCGGGGCCAGGTAATCGGGCTCACCGATCGCAACGGGGGAGATGTGGTGAGTGATCGATATGGCCCCTGGGACGTGGCAGCCACGATGTTTCATGCCCTCGGTATCGATCCGGCCGGCCATTACACCGATCCGCTGGATCGACCTCAACCCATTTCTGTCGGCAAGCCGATGACAGCGATTTACTCCTAGCTGCCGGTGGACGCCGGCAGGCGAAGCACCTAGAACTGAAAGAACATTAAGAACGCTCCCTTCCCTGCTCACTGACCTCGCCATGAAGACATTCTTTCTCCTCGCTCCCCTGCTGGTCGTCCTGCTGGTCATGCCAGGCTGTAGCAAGCCGGATGATCTGCCAGCTGACGGACAGGGCGGACCCCCCGTGGAGAGGCCGGAAATTCCGCCCATTGACAATGCCGCTGCTGTGGCTGTTTTGCAGAAGTCGGCCACCGGGCTGAAGAAGAACGGCCGTGGCAACGTGATTGAAGTCAACTTCCGTGGCACCCAGGTCAGCGACGCCGACCTGCCCCCGCTGGTCGGCCTGCTGGAACTGCGATCGGTGCTGCTCAATGAAACCGCCATCAGCAACGACGGACTCAAGACGCTTGGCCAACTCGCCGCGATCCAGAACCTCGACCTGCGTGGCTGCGCCATTGGAAACGACGGCCTGGCGCACCTGGTGGGCCTGGGAGAATTTGGAAACCTGCGTGCCCTGCGATTGTCGGGCCAGAACAACATGACCACGGTCGATGACGATGGCATGGTCCACCTGGTAGGGCTGACAAGCTTGAAGGTACTGGCGGTTGATTTTCTCTGGGTCAGTGAAGCTGGGCTGGCCAAGCTCGACAAGCTGGCCAGGCTCGAGGAACTTTACATGGCCCAGACCACCATCGGTGACGATGCCATGGGACTGCTGGGACAGTTCCCCGTTCTCAAGAAGCTGCGGATCTCTCGTAACCAGGTAAGCGACACGGGCCTCGAGATGCTGGGGAAAAATGCCCGGCTGGAGGAGTTGGACCTGAGCGAAAACAGCCTGGTCTCCGACGAGGGATTTCGCCACCTGGCCGGCATGGATTCGCTCAAGAAACTCAACCTCTGGCGAGTCTCGATCACCGACATCGGACTGGAGCACCTTTCAGGGATGGTCCAGATGCAGTCACTGAACCTGGACAACAGCCCGATCTCCGACGCGGGCCTGGTGCACCTGGCGAAGATGAAGAAGCTGACCTTTCTGCATCTCGGCTCCACGCAGGTCACCGACGCGGGACTGGATCACCTGGCCGGACTGACGAGCCTGGTGGATCTGCGGGTCACTCGCACGGCGGTGACCGAGGAGGGAAGCACGCGACTGAAGGAACAACTTCCTGATGTCGTGGTCCAGCTCAAGTACATCGAGGGCGAGTAGAGCCATCGGCTCTCCACTCTCCTCCCCGGAGGCCAGCGACTGGCGCTAGGCGACTTCCCAGCCCTCACGGTATTCCTTGCGGATGTACTGGTCAGCGGCCGGGCAGTTGGTTGCCTTGAGGTTCTTGGCATCCCAGTCAAACGCCTTGCCAACCCGGAAGGCGACGTTGCCCAGCAGGACTGCCTCGGAGAGTGCCCCGGAGTAATCGAAATTACAGGTCGTCGGCGTCCCTTCCTTGCAGGCCTTGATCCACTCGGCATGGTGCCCGATCGACTTGGGAATCGTCGGTGCCGGTGCCTTGAAGCCGGTAAACTTCTCGGCCGGGAAAAGGCGGTAGCTGCCGTAATCGGCAAACATCATGCCCTCGGTCCCGATGAACATTACGCCACTGCCCGGGACTCGTTCTCCCTCGATCTCACGTGGAATCAGGTTCCCGTCGTACCAGGTGAAATCGACCGGTCCCATGTTGCCACGGGCCGGGAACTTGAGACGCACGATCAGTCCCAGCGGGCAGGTCTCTGGATGCACTTCCGGACCCTCTGTTTCACAATGCGTGGGGTGCCTGAGGTTTAGTGCCCAGAATGGCAGGTCCATGTAATGACAGGCCATGTCGCCAAGTGTACCGGTGCCGAATTCCCACCACTTGCGCCACTGCGCCGGGTGATAACGGCCGGCCAGGTAGGGACGTTCCTGCGCGGGTCCCAGCCAGAGATCCCAGTTGAGGTTCGAGGGAGGAGCCTGGCCCGTGTCCGGACGCTCTCCGCCGCCCCAGGCCTTTCCGACCCAGACGTGGACCCCGGTGACGTCCCCGATGGCACCCGACTGGATTACTTCCACCACGCGGCGATAGTTGTCACCAGCATGGATCTGGGTTCCCAGCTGAGTCGCCACGCCATGCTTCTTGGCCGCCTCGGCAATTACGCGAGCCTCGTGCACGGTATGCGTGAGCGGCTTCTCACAGTAAACATGCTTGCCGGCTCGAATCGCCCGGATCGAGGCGGGAGCATGGTTATGGTCGGCGGTCGCCACCACCACCGCATCAATGTTGTCCGCTTCCTTGTCAATCATCTCGCGGTAATCGGCGTAGGTGCGAGCCGAGGTAAACCTCGCGGCGGCTCGCCCCAGGTAATTTGAATCGATGTCCACCAGGGCCACGATATTCTCGCCCTGGACGCCGCTGATATCGGCCGCGGCGCGGTTGGCCGTACCGATACAGGCAATATTCAGTTTTCCGCTGGCCGCTTTCGATTCCTGGGCATCCAGCTGGCTAAAGACACCGCCAGCAGCGAGCGTCGCTCCTGCGCCTGTTGCCTTGAGAAAGTCTCGCCGCTTGATATCGTTTTTGCGTGACATACTTCATCTCCTTGCCAGGAATCAAAGCCCGTCGGAAGGGGCTGGTTGGTTGTTTTGTATTTGTTTAAGTATACCGCATATTTCGGCAGGCAAGCTATGGATCTATGGAGCTCGAAAACACCCGGTTCGTCTATGACGGATGAGGTAGAAGAACGTCGGGATCGAACCTGGAGGCTACTTTTTCGTCTCGGGCGGGTAGACCTTGTGCGGGGTATGACAGGCCTTGCAGTTGCTCGCCTGAGCCGCTCGATCGCGCCGGTCCGACCCTTGACCACCGCCCTGGTCGCCTTGATTAGCTCATGCGTCTTCGCTTTCCAGCTTGCCGCATCTCCCTTGGGAGGCTTGTTCCCGGGCAGCGCCTTGACGTATTCCAGCAGGATATGCTGCTGTTCCACCGTTGCCGTCTCCTCCAGCACCTGCTTGAGAAGGCCTTCCTTGACCGCCGTCATCACCTTCTTGATGGTAAGCTCGGGGGTTTTTTCCTTTGCCCGCAGACCCGCCAGCGTCAGGCTGGCAACCAGCCCCATCGTCAGTGACAGCATGATCACTCGCTTCATCCGTCATTCTCCCCGTACCAGGATCCAGGTCTGTTTCTTGAGCACGAGGATACGCCAATTGACCGCGAGATTCAACGCAATATTGCCCGGATCGGCGCACAAAAAAACCGCCGGCCCCATTGGACCGGCGGTTGTCAATCGACTCACTGTTACTAGACGACCGGGATCTCGAATCCCTTTCGCGGCGTGCGAGCAATGAAAGCTGCAGCCTCGTCGTCACCGACAATCTGCTCTGCCTTGGGGTCCCACTTGATCGTCCGGCCCAGCCGGGCAGCGATCGCCGAGAGGTGACAGGTATTCATCGCCTGCACATGGCTGAACACGTCCGACACCGTCTGACCACCCTCGCGGATACAGCGGTAGAAGTTGTTCTTGTGACCCTCGGCCGGCTTGTCCTTGTAAAGCCGTGTGAGGTCACTCGCATCGAACTTCCCATCATCCCACTTCTGCTCGATCGGCAAACCGGTGATCTCACCACGGCTGACAAAAATACGGCCCTTGCTTCCCTCGAACAGGATCCCATTCCGACCACGACTGGTGACGATCATCTCGACCCCACTGGCAAACTTGCAGTTCACCGCGTAATCGTGGGACGTGTTGTAACAATCCGTGACGGTCGTGTACCCACCCTTGTAGGGAACCGGGTGCTTGGCGTCGCTCCCGTCGATTTCCACCGGCCCCATGCCCTGCTTGTCCTCGCCAATCGCCCAGGTGGCGATATCGACATGGTGAGCTCCCCAGTCGGTGAACTTGCCACCGGAATACTCGTACCACCAGCGGAACTGGTAGTGACAACGCTTGTCGATATAATCGACCTTGGGTGCCTGGCCAAGCCAGTACTCCCAGTTGAGTTCCTTCGGCGGGGTGCTGGTGGAGAAGGGGCCGCCCTGGGGACCGCCACCGATTCCCACGGTGATCTTCTGGATATCCCCAAGCAATCCCTTCTGGACCATGTTGATCGCCCGCAGGAACTTGTCACGGCTGCTCCGCTGCTGCGTACTCACCAGGAAAACCTGCTTGTCGTACTTGTTACAGGCATTCCGGATCAGCTGGTTTTCCTCGAGCGTCAGCGTCAGCGGCTTCTGGCAAAAAACGTGCTTGCCAGCCTGCAGCGCCTCGATGGCGATCTTCACATGCCAGTGATCGGGCGTGACCACGCTGACCACGTCGATATCGGTGCGATCGAGTACCTTGCGGTAGTCGCCCTAGGCGTCGGCTTTGCCCTTGCCAATATTCCCGGCCTGGCGGGCTTTCTCGGTACGACCCGAGTCAGCGTCGCAGACGGCGACTATATCGCCAAAGCTGTTATGACCACGGGCATCACCACTCCCCATGCTACCCACACCGATGCAGCCAATCACCGGCCGATCGTTCTTGTCCTGGTTGGCAAATGCCTTCTGGTTCCAGGCAAAATACGGTGTTGCGCCTCCCACCGCTGCCAAAGCGGCGGATGTTTTAAGGAAATCACGGCGATTTTGATTTGTCTGTTTCGTGCTTGTTTGCTTAACAGTCATGTTCCGTCCCATTGTAGAATTGCGTTTTGCCCGGGACGCCCGAACATCTGCAGGCGGCCGGTTACTACCAATGATCGTAAACCCCCCTGTTGGTAACTGCCGAGCACTACTAAAACAAAAACAGACCCCTGCTAGCGCTATTAAAGTCGCCGGATGGGGATTAAAATCACTATCAGTCCAGTTTAAGGACTGGGACGAGGGGCGGTACCACCAGCTGGTGCTGGACCGTGAGGCGGCAGTCGCCTCGGCCGTTTCCAGCCAGCGCATCCAGGGAACCTAGCGTCCTCTCGCCTCGATGCGGTAAAGATGAGTTGTGCTGCGCAGGTAAAGTGCTCCTTCACTCGCTGCCGGGGATGCCATGCAGCCTGCTTCCAGTTTATTGACCGACAACAGCTTGGGCGTACGGCCATGTGCAAGAACGGTTGTACGGCCGTCCCGGTCAAAGAAGTAAACACGTTCCCCGGATAGAATTGGCGAGGCAGAGAAGGAACCCCCGATGCGATGCTGTCAGACGAGCTTCCCGGATTCCAGGTCCAGGCAACTGGCGACCCCTGTCTTGTCCACGATAAAGTAGAGCAGGCCATCGGCGGCGACCACGGACGGTGTCGAGGATGCGCTGCCGGAAAACGTCCAGTCCACGTGTGTCTCTGTCACATCCCCACGGCCATCCAGCCGGACCGCCCAGATTTCCGGCTTGGCAAAATCGGTTATCACGTGGACCTTTCCCCCGGTAAAAACGGGACTCGGCACAGCCGAAAAACCACTGTAACGTACCCGCCAGAGTTCCTTACCAGTGGCTGGATCGTAACTGTAACATCCCTGTGCCGCCGGACTCACCAGTTGGGTCACCCCCCCATGAGTTACGATCAAGGGAGTGGAAAAGGCCTTGCGGGCAAAATCACCAACCACCGAGAGGTCGATCGACCGGCTGGTCTTCCAGGCGGTTTTCCCGGTCTGCTTGTGAAGCGCCGTAAGGTACTGGATGTCCCGGCCATCGCAATGAAAGATCAGATAATTCCCATGCAGGATGGGAGAAGAACCGGGACCCTCCTGGTGGTCCAGTGTCAGGTCGCGTCGGCTCCAGAGAATCTCACCCGATCCCGTATCCAGGCAAGCGGTCCCATAGGAACCGAAATGGACATAGAGACGTCCTTCTTCAATCGCCGGGGTGGGAGAGGCAAAGCTATTGAGCGCGTTCTTTACCTCCGGCTGTTCGATATCAAACACCTTCACATCATGGATCAGCTCTCCCGTCCTGGTCACGCATTGAGCATAAAGCTCCCGGCCTTCCTTGCGCGCCGACGTGACCCAGACCTGGTCACCCCAGATCACCGGTGATGACCAGCCGGATCCAGGAATCGCTACTTTCCAGCGGATGTTCTCACTTTCACTCCAACTGGTAACCAGTTTCTTTCCAGCGACATGCCCGTCTCCAGTCGGCCCGCGAAACTGTGGCCAGTTCTGTCCCACAAGCGGGGATGCGTCCAAGAGCACAAGGACACAGGTGGCCAGGAGAATCCATGACAGTAGCCGACAGCCGGAAAAAGCAAGAGCGTGTTTCACAGGGTATCTCATCGTAACGGTTATTTTTCAGGACTAAGTTCTCAACTGGCATCCAACTGCGTCAGCACCAGGTCCTCCTCGAGCGATCGATGCGGCGTGATGCCACGCTGCTGGAGCTGGCCGTGGTAGCTTCGCACCGATTCCTCCGGGTCCGCCTCGCCGTCGGCCAGTGCCCGCAGAATCTCAATGAATAGCAGCTGGTCTTCTGCCTGGTTGATCTTGCGACCAAACAGTGCCGCCCGCCCGCCATATTTTTTTGCCTCCCAGAGCATGCGGAAGGCATCGTGGGTTGTCCCTGCCGGCCCCCCCAGGATGCCCACGATCACCGAGCGGTCATAGGCAACCAGTTGTTCCATGGCCGCCGGTCCGAAGTAGGGAATCTTCAGGAACAGGGGGCGGCTACTGGAGACCACCCCTGCCAGGGTCCGGCAGATCGCATCATTCACGAAGCGGCCGACATCCTCCGGCGTGTTCTCACCGGGAGCATTGGGTTCAAAGATCTCAAGGAAATGGCGGAAGTTCTTTTCCTCCGCCTCCAGCCGGAAGGCCCGATATTCTTTCAACGCCTCCCTGTCCAGGAGCTTGTTGTTGTTAAAAGTGATCGAGTAAAGACCCAGGTCGGCCCCCTGGAATCGCTGGTCCGGGCTGCAGGGATAACGGTCCCCCTGAACCTGATCGATGGTCGTGGTCCGAAAGGGCATCGAAGGGTCGCGCTTGTAGCTGCCCGTCTGTCCCAGCCAGATATCCGTGGTATCGTTCACACGCGCAGCCGGGGTCACCGGGGAATCGTCAAAAATCCGTTCCTGGATGACCAGAACCTCGCTGGTGCTGGCGCTCATCAGCATGATATCGACCAGTCCCTGGCCGGTCACCTCGCGCATCGCCTGCCGATACTGGTCCATGGTCCGGTAGGGGTAACGATCCGCATCCTCTCCCCGGTCTACTCCGGGCGCGGCGAGTCCCAGTCCCATGTCCGCATCCTTGGCATCGGCCAGGATGAAGTCATGACAGCTCGGATCTGCCAGGATTCGTTCGATTTTCCTGTCAAGTGGTTTTTCCATACCCATGTTCTTTACCGGGATGCCTCGGCTGCGCCCCTAAAAGTCTCCTTCGGAGAAGGATATATTATCAGTTGTGCAGGGGGTGCGCCGACGCACGGACCCCTGATAATCATGCATCCCTTGATCTGGCGAGTACACGACATGGCCCTTGACTGTATCGTCTGCGGTGAGTGTTGTGTCGACATTCCAGTAAGACCTGTCCCCATCGACTCCCCGTTGCGGGACGAGCGAGTTTTACAGGTCGATCCCATACCGGCCGGAAGCGGTGGCATCGTCTCCAATTCCGGCATCGCGATGGCCCGTCTTGGCCTGGACGTGGCGGCACTGGCCTGCGTGGGAACCGACAACTGGGCCGACCACCTGATCGCCACTTACCAGACCGCGGGTATCGACACGAGCATGGTGATCCGCTGTGAAGAGGATGCCACCAGCGTGACGGTGGTTCTGATCGATGATTCCGGCGACCATGCTTTTATTTACCACCCCGGTGCCTCGCAACAACTTAGCAAACAGATCCTGCTTGACCAGCTTGACAACTTTTCCCAGTCCCGGTTTGCCCTGGTCGGGTACTACGGCCTGCTCCTTGATCTTGAGAACGATCTGCCGTCTTGCCTTGCAGCCATTCGCGAGACCGGGTGCCGGGTGGCGATGGACGCCGGGGGGGGTGGAGGCAGCCTGGCCCCGCTTGACAAGATACTTCCACACCTGGACATCTACCTACCGAGCTATAATGAGGCCTTTTCCCAGACAGGCCAGCGGGAACCGCGGCAGATGATCGAAACACTACGTGGTTGTGGCACCGATGCCGTGATTGGAATCACGCTTGGTGACCAGGGAGCGCTGCTGAGTCCCGAAGCCGGCGAGTGGCTGACGATCGATCCACTCCCCCCACCCGGGGATGTGATCGACACGACAGCGGCCGGTGACAGTTTTTTTGCCGGTTTTATCGCGGGCCTGGCACGGGGACTTTCCGTTGGCGACGCGGGTCGCCTGGCGGCCGCCACGGGGGCCTGCTCTGTGACGGGGCTGGGCGTGACGGGCGTCCGTTCCATTAACGAGACTATGAACCTGGCTGGCCTGGAGTAACCGCATGCCTGGCAAAACCCATTCCCTGCTGCTGGCGATGGCGGCCTTGGCGCTGCCGGGAACGGTCCCCCTCTGTGGCCAGGGGTTTGCACCGGACAAAGCGGTCTTACGGATGACCGTTGCCGATGGACTTGAAGTCCGGCTGGTCGCCAGCGAACCGGAGGTCCGCCAGCCGATCCTGGTCAAGTTTACATGCAATGCCTTGAAGTCACCCAGCTAGCGCCTACTAAAAAATGACCATCGAGCACTACTAAAATAAAAACAGACCCCTGCTAGCGCTATTAAAGTCGCCGGATGGGGATTAAAATCACTATCAGTTTTAAGGTAATATCCAATAATCGGTAGCGTTGCGAGTCGGCAACGAATGCATGAAAAGCAGTGAGAAAGACAACAAAGGAGTCCTTTCCCGTGATTCGTTTTCAACTGGCCCGGCTGACAGTCTTCGCGATGTTGCTCGTCGCTGGCCGTTGCGTCCATGCGGATGACGATGGATTCGTGCCCCTGTTTGATGGCAAAACCCTGGAAGGTTGGGTCCAGGTCAACTGTGCTCCCAGCACCTTCTCGGTCAGAAACGGCAAAATCTATTGTACTGGCAAACCGACCGGCGTGATGCGCACGGAGCGGATGTATCAGAATTTCGTGCTTGAACTCGAGTGGCGCCATCTGCAGCCGAAAGGCAACGCGGGGCTCTTTGTGTGGTCGGATCCGTTGACCAGTCGCGGCGTTCCGTTCACGCGATCGATCGAAGTTCAAGTTCTCGACGGGATCGAGGGACCGGGCTACACGTCGCAAGGAGATATCTTCCCCATACACGGAGCGTCAATGGTGCCCGACAACGGTCGTGGCGGGTCGCGGGCATTCCCCACGGAAGATCGCAGCAAGCCGTCGCCGGAATGGAATCACTACGAAGTCACGTGCATAGACGGCATCATCCGCCTGGCCGTAAACGGCAAGGTCGTCACAAGTGGTTCCCAGTGCTCCCCGCGAAAAGGTTATATTTGCCTCGAATCGGAAGGTGCGCCTATTGAGTTTCGCAACCTAGGGATCAAAGAACTTCCCGATGATGCGATACCGGACCAGTATGTTGCCCGAGAGACGGAAGGATTCGTGAGTCTCTACAACGGCGCCGATCTCTCGGGATGGAAGGCTCATGAAGGCCTGGTGGGGCATTGGAAGCCGAGTGACTGGCGCCTCGAATACGACGGACAGTCAACGGGCGAGGTCAAAGACCTTTGGACGGAAGACGAGTTCGAGGATTTCACGTTGATCGTCGACTGGCGATGGAAAGGCAAAGACGAGCGGACGAAAAGACGTTCGCCGATTCTTCCCTCGGGGGATTACGCAAAAAACGACGATGGAACCCTCAAGGAAATAGACGTCCCGGTAGCCGATTCGGGGATCTATCTGCGGGGATCGACAAAGGCGCAAATCAACATCTGGCAGTGGCCGGTCGGTTCAGGAGAAATCTGGGGTTACCGAACCGATGCATCGATGCCCGCCGAAGTTCGCGCCGGGGCAACGCCCAACGTCAACGCAGACCGGCCCGTCGGCGAGTGGAACCGTTTCGAAATCACGATGTGCGGTGAAGATATTACGGTAATTCTGAATGGACAGACGGTGATTGATCACTGCCAATTGCCGGGTGTACCCCTAAGCGGTCCCATTGCACTGCAGCATCACGGCGACCCAATCGAATTCGCCAACATTTATCTTAAACGGAGATAGATTGCCGTGCAGGAAATGCCGCTTGTCCGCTGGCCTGACTTGGTGGTCATCGCGATCAACCTCGGAATCATGGTCGCCATCGGGATCTATTGCGCTCGCAAGGCCCATTCAGCCGATGCCTACTTTCTGGCGAACCGCCGCATGCCCGGCTGGGTCGTGGCATTCTCTATCATGGCCACGATTATCAGTTCAATGACTTTTCTAGCCATCCCGGGATATACCTTTGCCAACGACTGGCGGTTCGTACCGTCACACGTCTTATACGTAATTCCCGCGGCGGTGGCATATTTTATTTTCATGCCGTTCTTTCGTCGTGGCAACGTCCGCACGGCGTATGAGTACCTGGAACGCCGGTTTGGAACGTGGGCGCGAATCTACGGCGCTGTCGCTTTTCTCTTTTTCCATATGTTTCGCACCGGAATCATTCTGTACGCCGTCAGCCTTGCGGTTCAAACGATGACAAACCTCGACATGCCCGAGGTAATATGTATCCTCGGCGTGCTAGTTGCCATTTATACGATTGCGGGAGGCCTGGAGGCCGTCATCTACACCGATTTCCTTCAAGGCGTCGCGCTGATTATCGGCGGCCTTATCTGCACGCCGATTATGGCTTATCTGATCGCCGATGGTGACGGCGTGATGGCCGGCATGAGTCAGATTTTTAATGAGGCAAGTACTTCCGGCAAGTTCTCGCTGGGAAGTACCGCCTTGAACTTTAAAGAAAAAACAGTCTGGGTCATCATCCTGACTTACCAGTTTCAATTTCTTCAAATCGTCTGCACGGACCAGAGCATGGTACAGCGTTATCTGGCGATGAAGACGGACGCGGAAGCTCGACGAGGATTCATATTGAGCACCTTCTTGACTGTCCCGGTTTGGGTCTACTTCTCCTTCATCGGTTCGGCGTTGTTTGTCTATTACAACCATTTCCCCGAACCGGACATAGTCAATGCCGAACCCGAAGCGGTATTTCCTTATTTCATTCTTACACAGGTGCCGGCTGGGGTTGCCGGTTTCGTGATTGCCGGGTTATTGGCTGCGGCCATGTCGACATTGGATTCCAGCATTAACGCTTCGGCAGCAACCGTGACGACTGATTTCTATCGTCGATTTCGACCCCAGGCCGGCGACGAACGGCACTACCTGCGAGTGGGGCGATGGGCGTCGGTCCTGTTCGGTATGATCATGATTGGTATCGCGCTGATGATTCATTATTCACGCACCGAAACCTTAATGGAAATTCAAACAGTGGTTTACCCCGTGGTGAGCGCGGGGATGTTGAGCCTGTTCCTGCTCGGGTTCCTGACAGTCCGGGTCGGATCGCGCGCAGCCGCGATCGCCACGACTGCTACGGTCCTCTTGGTGGGGACCTGGACCATACTCATCACGGAGTTTGGCAAACAGCAGTTCCCATATCTTGCCAGTCTGTTGCCCAACGAGTTTTGGATTGGAGTCCTGCCGCACCTCTTCCTGATACTCGTCGCCTATTTAGCTAGTTTTCTGCTGCCGCGCCGCGCCGCGACAGGACTTGAGAACTTGACGATCTGGACCGCCGAGAGTCGGGAACAATAGAGCGTGTGGGCGGGTCGGAATAATGAATGTCCGATTTCCAAGACGCTGCGATCTGCTGGATACCGGACTCAACGGTTACACGAGACGCGCCACCTGACACCTTCTACCCGCCGCTGGCATACTCGAAACATTTGGCTCCCAGACCCGCTGTCCCAAGGCTTCCTCACAGCTTGGGAACTGAAATCAGCGGTTGGTTCCCGCCACCCGTTGGTCTGCGGCGATAGTAGGGCTGCAGTTCGACACCAAAGCCGCTGCTCATCTCCTTTTCCGCACGGGCCGCCCATGGCGAATCTGGGTGGTTCGCCACTACGTCCGCGAAGAGCCCCTTTGCCTGGGCAACATATTCTCGCGTCACCTCGCCGGTAATCATCTTCTGGCGACGGCCCAGGCTCCAGTGAATGAAATGCAAATTAGGTTCTTTACGAGCTGAGGCGATCTTCGGTTTCTTCACGAACTCGTTCAAATAAGCCCCGTACTCGTACAAACGAATTTTGTAGCACAGCAATTGAGCCCGCATCAGATCGGCGTTGGCTTGCCACCGCGGTGCGACTTCCTGGTCCCGCTCGTGCCAAATTCCCTCTAAAGCCGTACGCATCCGATCCAGATACCCCATGTAGACCAAGGCCTTGGCCTGTTCGAATTTTACCTGTTGGATGAACTCCCGTGGATTGATCGAAAAAGTCGTCCGCATGTCGATGATCTTGGCGGCCTCCGGATTGTACGGATTCATTTCGTAGATGATTTTCGTCAACCCGGATCGCATCGTGGTTTTCGTAATCTCGTCGAACAACACCTGTCGCACCTTCAGATCAGGCCGATAGGGGCGCATCGAGTCCAACCGATATCGGCGCTCGTCCAGACCCACAACGTCTAATTCGACACTGGGCAACATAAAGAAAATTCCACCTGTCTCGCGGGCCATACGACTTTGTTCGTAAGGTCCAAATCCACTGGGGTGGGAGTCCAGGCGACGGTGAAACCCTTCCGTTTGCAACTGCTCCACAAACCCCGACTCAGGCCCACGATCAACCGGCAGGTAATGAATGACAAACGTCTGCGGATGCTCCCATGAAATGTGCGCATACGGATACCCAAAGACCGCTTCGCGGCCCAGAATATAAATGTGACAGCGGGAGTCGCGCGCCAGGCTGATCGTATCCTGCAGGTGTACGTCGTGATCCGCACGATTGCCACTCTCGTCGCTGACCAGAATCAAGGCCATGCGCCGGCGCGAACGGCGGGCGTATTCGGAATAACGGTTTATGGAAAGGGCCAAGGCCGAGCTTGTGATCTCCTCACCCGAAGCATCCGTCGGCACGGCGTCGATTGCCTTCTTGATCTGTTCTAGGTTCTCTGTTGGCTTGTCCAAATGGACGACGAATTTCTTTCCAAAACTAGTCACGCCAGTCGTCAGACTTCCACCGCTCGCTATTTCTTTGATTCCAAGTTCGGAATAAACCTTGTCAATCCGGTCTCGAATGATCTTCTGATCGTCCTTCATGCTGCCAGACTGGTCAAAGCACCAAACCACCAACACCTTACTCGACTCCAGCATCGTGAGGATTTCCATGGTCAGCCGATCGAATGCCTGATCGTAGTTATCGACCACCGCACGCGCCTCGCCAGGAGCCCCCTCACCACGCTCTTGTACCATCTCACCGGGAGTGACTTGCTGAATCGCCGTGACTATGTCGATTTGCGGCAGCGTGTCCTCTACCACTGCTACGCCGGCCTCCAGTAAGACCAGTCAGTGATTTTATGCAGTGACTTGCGTCGCATGCGTGCTGGCCTTGGCCGTGGATTCGCGACCTCGGCGAGCGCTGGCCGCGAGTTTTACTGCCGTTGCCCAGGTGATCGACGACCGGTGCATGTCTTGCCACGACAGCGACACTCGAGAAGGCGGAATCGATTTATCCCCGCTACTTCAGAAGAGCAACGCCTCCTACGGGAAATATACCAAGCTATGGATCAAGCTGGAAAACATGGTGGCCCGTGGCCAGATGCCGCCCCAAGACGAAGCGCCGCTCGGGCCCGCTGAAAAAGAAACCATCACGCAATGGTTCCATGACTCGTTTGTTCTGCGGGAGGGAGAATCGCATATCGGGCCAACGCCCCTACGCCGTTTAACTCGCTACGAATTGGAAAACACACTGGAAGACATCCTAGCGATCCAACTCAAAGCACCCTATCGCGATGCCATCGCAGACCGCATGGATCTATCGAAAATTGAATCGATCGTGCCCTCGGACATCCCCGGGGAATCCGGGTTTGACAACGACGCGCACCGCATGGAAAAACTCAAGCCGCCGCTCAACGAGATTGCCAATGCCGTGCATTTCGCTTTGACAAAATTCAACCAAGATCCGGTCGCAATGAAGGCCGTCTTGGGCCGAGCGGATATCCCCACAAATGCCAGCGCGGTTGAAATCAATCAAATCATTTCAAAGTTCTTATTGCGAGCCTACCGTGGCAAGCGAGAACGATTGCAGGAATACACGGATGCCTATTATGACCAGTATCATAAACATGTTCGGATTTCCAAAAGTAGCAAGGTGAGCCTGCGTCATGTTTTTGAAATGATCCTGGTATCGCCGGAATTCTTGTACCGATTGGAAGCAAGCAAGAATGTGGACACGCCTTACCCGATCACGGGTGTGGAGCTGGCAACACGGCTGTCGTATTTCCTGTGGTCCACCACGCCAGATGAAGAATTGCTGGAGCTTGGCCAGGACGGAAGTCTGGTAACAGACGATGTTCTGAAGCAACAAATCGCCAGAATGTTGAATTCCCCCAAGCGGCTTTCCCTTTCCGAAAACTTTGCCGGACAATGGCTCGGCTTCGAAGATTTACTGTCCAACCGTGAGTACTTCTTGAACGAAAGATGGAACCGTGAGACTTACGACGAGGTCCTGTTTTTCTTTGACGAACTGATCAAATCAGACAAAAGCCTTTTGGAGCTGGTTCAGAGTGATTGGATCTACAAGAGTTCCTCGGTCCTCAAGGCGCCACAGCATGGTTACCAGCAAATCGATCCAAGAACTGTGCAAAACCTATACGAGGACGTCTTGTCCAGCAGGCAAAGCAAGAGCCAGGACAAGCACGCTAAATATGACCCGCCCGTGCTAGTAAAAACGAAAAACGATCAAGAAGGCGGTATCATTACTAGTGCGGCTGTCATGCGTCTGACGGCTTCGAAAAATCGCACCAGTCCCATCCGGCGCGGCGTTTGGGTCTTGGAGACTATTATCGGGAAGGACCTTGAACCGCCGCCGAACGTCCCTTCTCTGGAAGAAGCGCGCGATGCACTGAACGTCAAAAAGAATCCTTCGGTTGCCGAAGTGATTAAGCAACATGTTTCCAAGTCGGAATGCGTGTCCTGTCACAAAGCAATCGATCCATTGGGATTGGGTCTTGAGAACTTTGCGCCAACCGGCGGATGGCGAACACATTATCCAGACAAGGCTCCTGTGGAATCAGTTGGCGTGATGCCCAATGGAAAAACGTTTCAGACCCCTGGAGAGATGAAATTGTTGTTGCTGGAAATGTATCAAGACGACATTGTGAAAAACTTCGTGGAACAAATGTTTGCCTATGCCTTGGGTAGAAAACTAGAGCCGTTTGACCGAGTATCACTGGAGCCAATGCTGCACAAGGTTAAAGAGGACGGGTACAAAATAAACACGGTCATCCAGCAGATCGTCTTGTCAAAGCAATTCAGATACCGACAGGAATTCAAGCGAACGCCAACGGAAGAACTCCCCTTAAGAGACGAATATCTGACAAACATCCAGGCTGCCAAGATCCACATCGACCTGTTCGGTGCGGATGGGCGAGCTCCCTATGGGGAGAAACACATTGAGTTGAACGGTTCCGTTTTGGCGTCTATTGCCCCGAAGCCGGGCGATTCATGGGTAACACAGGTCATCGATCTCAAGCCCGAACAATTGACGTTGATCAAGAGACGCAACAACGTCCGCGTGGGCGGGCCCGGCGCCGTCACGGACTCATGGAAGTTCCGGAACCTGCAACTGGCCGTGCAACACAAGGACGGCTCGTGGGCGACCACGAATCAGGACAAGAAGGTCTATACCCATCCGAAAGATTGGGCATACTTCGAAGGCATTGCCATTCCAAGTAAGGGCATAGCTCCCGAGATCGTTCTGCGATTCAGCAATGGGACGGGAGGTTAACTTCAGTTGCTCAAGCCTTCGCTCCAAGCTTGCTGACCGAGGGATGAAACTAATCTCAGTAGTTCCAGAAATGGGTTGATTGCTCTACGTGCACGCAACGTCCTCTGGAAAATTACTTGGTACAAAACAGGTTATTACAAGGAGGGAATCCATGCGTTCATGACCGGATTATGTCGTGACAAAGCAAGACATACACGCCGATGCCAACGATTGGTTGGCGAAGGCATTGCGACTGGAATACGAAGGTACTAAATTGGAGAAAAATCACCACACGCTAGACACGGGGGGGCGCGATGTTAATACAGGGAGCGAAATACGCTTGGAGTGGTTCAGGCTCAACCCATATGGGAAATCCCAGCTTATCGAATAGAGCACTTTCACAGGGACTCCAGCCCATTTCAAAAGGCAAATCATGACCATAAAACAACAATCACGCGAGACTTCGTTCAACAGGACTACCAGTACCAGACGTGTGTTTCTTCAATACACGGCGGGTGCCGGCGCGCTATCGATCGCCTGTCCGAATATCTTACTCGGCGAAAGCCCCAACGAGACACTCAATGTGGCGTGTGTCGGTGTAGGCGGAATGGCAGGCGGGGAGAGCGTTAGGCAGGCTGCCAGCGCGAAGAATGCGCGCGTCGTTGCGCTGTGTGACGTCGACGCCAACATACTGGGCGTGGAGGCCAAGCGGAATCCGCACGCGAAGACCTTTAGCGACTATCGGCGGATGCTCGATGCGATGGGCAAGGACATCGACGCCGTCACCATTGCCACGCCCGACCACATGCACGGCCCCATCGCTTTGGCGGCCATGGACCTCGGCAAGCATGTCTATTGCCAAAAGCCGCTGGCGCACAATATCGCCGAAGTCCGCGCGATGACCCGCATGGCGGAAAGGAAAGGCGTGGTCACGCAGATCGGCACACAAATTCATTCGACAGATCAATACCGCAGCGCCGTCGCTGCGTTGCGTGATGGAGTGATCGGAAAAGTGAGCGAAGTACACTGCTGGATTGGTAACTCCTGGTCCGGACCGCCGGAAAAGCGACCGGACAAGACCGATCCAGTGCCCGCGCATTTGGATTGGGAACTCTGGCTTGGCGTGGCGCCTCGGCGGCCCTTTGTCAATGGACTTTACTTGCCTTACCAATGGCGTCGCTGGAAAGATTTTGGCGGGGGCACGTCGGGCGATATGGGTTGCCATATCTTCGACTCCGTTTTTGCTGCGCTCGAAATTACGACACCGGTTTCCGTCCGTTCAACGGGGCGGACGAACTTCGAAGAGACCTTTGCGCAGAGCTACCGGGTCGAATACGAGTTTCTTGGTACGGAGCGAACCACCGGTCCGCTGACCTTGACCTGGGCCGAACCCGCTCCGGTTGAAGCAGCGAAAAAACACTTGCCACCGGGGGGCCGTCTGCCGTCACAGGGATCGATACTCATCGGCGAAAACGGCATGATGATTTTGCCACATCCTCGTCATGCGCAGATTTATCGCGATGGCAAGCTGATCAATGCGAGAGTTACCGGCACCGGCTCAGTCAACCATGATCTCGAGTGGCTTGACGCTTGCCGAGACGAAGGAAAGTCCTCGACCCCGTTCTCGTTCTCCGGCCCGCTGACCGAAGCGGTCCTGCTCGGTGTGATCGCGAGCAACTTCAAGGACGAGAAACTACAATGGGACCGTGAAGCCATGCGCTTTACCAACAGCACGGACGCCACGGCGCTCGTGCGGCGGAAATACGCGCCAGGTTTTGAAATTGAGGATACGTAAGATCGAGATCGCGGTGATCATTCAACCGAAACACAACCAAGCCGCACTCTTTCGACACCGCGGCGCGACCCTCGACAAGACGGCAAGTATACAAGTCCTCGAAAAGAATAATGAAGAGAACTAGAATAATGAAGAGAACGAGAAGGACTGGTGTGTTTTGCGCTGCGTTGATGGCGGCGATCTTCGTGTCCGCGAACGTGCAGGCAACCGATTGGGAGGTGCTTTTCGATGGGAAGAATCTTGATGCCTGGGACTACCATTCGGGCGTTTGGGAAATTTCTGGCCAGGGCGAATTGCACCCCGTTAAGCGCGGTCCGAGCATTTTCACCAAGAAGCGGTACTGCGACTTTGTGCTGGAATTGGACGTCCGCATGGCCACGGAGAAGAAGAGCAACAGCGGCGTGTCCATCCGCGTCCACGACCGCAACAAGGAAATCGTGACCGGCATGGAAGTTCAGATACTGGACAACACGGGCTACGGCGTCCTTTTTAATGCGGGCAATGCCAACGGCGCGTTGTACAATCTAGCAAGGCCGTCGGTCGAAGCCAACAAGCCTGTCAGCGATTGGCAGCATTTTAAGATCACGGCCGACAAGAATCTCGTCACCGTGCAACTCAACGGCAAGCAGATCGTCAAAGCCGATTTGGACCAGTGGGGCACCGTTGGCAAGAACCCGGACGGCGGCCACAATAGCTTTCCTTACGCAGTCGGAACGCTGCCCCGTGAGGGCTTTATCTGTCTGCAAAACTACAATGCGTCACCCGTGTGGTTTCGAAACATCAAGCTGCAGAGACTCGGCGACCGTCAGCCCAAGCACACCGGACAAGAACCGATCGACCAGATACTCGAGAAGGTTTCTCCGATCACGCCGATGCCGTAGCGACATGTACGGAAACGCACGTTCGAAGCTTTGAAATGAAAACATCTGAGCCACTCAATTGTCCTCAGAAAAACGAGTCGTCGTTCCTACCACAGCCTTCCCCCTATCATAATATGAATCGTTTGACGACACATATCGAGGGTTCGATTTGTGAGCGGTTCAAGCAATCCTGAGAGGAGCTTACTCCGTGTATTCTTTTCGGACGGCAATTGTTCCCTTCGTCACGGCGTTGTGCGCTTTGTGTGCATCAATCTCGCGAGCAGACGAAAATTCAGCAAGGCCGCAGGCGATCGACTTCAACCGCGACATTCGTCCGTTGCTCTCCGACAACTGCTTCAGTTGCCACGGTCCGGACGCCGCGAATCGCGAAGCCGATCTGCGACTGGACACGCTGGCCGGGGTGACTGCTGCGCATGACGACGGCGCGGCTGTCGTGCCGGGCAAGCCTGACAAGAGTCTGCTGGTAGCGCGTATTACGTCTCAGGACAAAGACGAACGGATGCCGCCGATGGATTCCGGCCGTAAGCTTTCGGAGTCTGAGATTGACTTGTTGACGCGCTGGGTGGCCGACGGCGCATCGTGGGACGAACATTGGGCTTTTGCTCCGCCAAAACGTCCCGCTCCGCCAACGGTCGCCGACGCGGCTTGGCGCCGCAACCCGATCGATGATTTTGTGCTGTCGCGACTAGAGAAGGAAAAGCTCAAACCGAATCGCGAAGCCGACCGCCCAGCGTTGATCCGTCGCGTGACGCTCGACTTGACTGGTGTCTTGCCGACGCTTGCGGAAGTCGACGCCTTTGCGGCCGACGCATCGCTGGACGCTTATGAGAAAGTTGTCGACCGCCTGTTGAAGTCGCCCCGCTACGGCGAACATCGCGCGCGTTACTGGATGGACTACGTCCGTTATGGCGACACTCAGGGCATTCACGTCGACGCCTACCAGAGCCGCTGGCCGTATCGTGATTATGTCATCCAAGCGTTCAACGAGGACATGCCCTACGACCAGTTCACGCGCGAGCAACTCGCCGGCGATCTCCTGCCGCCCTATAACGTCGACCAGCTGGTCGCCACCGGCATGGTGCGCTGTGGGATCTCTACCGGCGAGGCTGGCACGATCATTGAAGAATTGAAGTGCAACCTGAAACGCGAGCGCGTCGAGATGCTTGGCGCGGTCTACATGGGCATCACCACCGGCTGTGCGGTATGCCACAACCACAAGTATGATCCGCTGACGCAGAAGGACTTTTACGCGCTCACGGCGTTCTTCAACAACATTGCCGAGAAAGCCTCGTGCGATGATCGCGCCGATTGGCCGCCGAACATCCGTGTGCCCAAGGCCGCGAACCGAGCCGCTTATGACGCGGTCATGGTGAAAAAGGCCGAAGTGTTGCGGCGACTCGAAGCGCGCCGGGCTAATTCCGATGCGCTGATTGCCGAATGGCTGGCCAATGGCGCCGGGCCACAAGCCGTGTCGACCGACGGCCTCGAACTGCGTCTCCGCCTCGACGAAAATTACAAAGAGGGCAGTGAGGAGAGCACGCTGCTTCACAATTCCGCGCCCAACGCCAAGCCGGCGACCTTCACAACGACCGGTCCCAAGCCACACTGGGGCGAAGACACCAATTTGTGGCCAGGCTTTCGGCTTGAGACCAACACACGCGTCAACTTTGGCCAAACCGGCGACGTTGAGAAGGATCAGCCCTTCTCTTGCGGTGGGTGGATCAAGCCGCGCAACGTGCCCGGCGGAAGATCCTGGAACACGAAGCAAGGCGCGCTGATTGCCCGGCTGGACGTTGGCGACAAGCATCGCGGCTGGAATCTTTACTATTTGGACGGCGCGCTGCAAGTGCAGCTCATTCACGCTTGGCCAGACGCGATCTCCGTCAAGACGGTCAACACGACTGAGTATCGAAACCCATTCATGCTTCCCGAGGGCTCGCACGGAGGAACCAACTCAACGGAAACTTTGCCGCGTGGCAGTTGGGCGCATGTGCTGTTTACCTACGACGGATCGAGCAAAGCGGCGGGCATTAAGGTCTATGTGAACGGGCTCGAGCAGAAGGTCGTTGCCGATTTGGACAAGCTGACCGGATCGATCCGCACGAAAGTACCGACGTGGCTGGGCCGCCGTCACGACGCCGAGCCAATGCAGGCGACCGCCTACCAGGACATTCGGTTTTATCGGCGCGCGTTGAATCCACAGGAAGTGACGCGCCTGATGCGCGAGGACATCGCCGCCGAGATTATTGCGAAGAAGAAGCCTAGTGAATGGTCCGATGATGAGCGTAAAGTGATTGAAGATCATTACTTTGCGGCGGTCGACGAACCCAGCAAGGCATTGGCCGCGCAGTTGCCGGCGCTCAATGCTCAGCTCGTCCGCTTAGGGGCAGGCGGCGCTCTCACGCTCGTTTGTCGCGAGAAGCCCGGTCTGGTGTACGCCGATGTGCTCGCCCGCGGCGACTACGGCGCCCGCACCGAGCGCGTGTTGGCGGACGTTCCAACATTCCTGCCGCCGTTGCCCGAGAATGCTCCGCGCAATCGCCTGGGTCTCGCCGAGTGGGTCGTCTCGCCGGAGAACCCGCTTACCGCGCGCGTGACCGTGAACCGAGCTTGGCAGGAATTGTTCGGCACAGGCATCGTCGCCACAAGCGAAGATTTCGGCACGGTTGGCGAGCGACCGTCGCATCCCGAACTGCTGAATTGGCTGGCGGTCAATTTTGTTGAAAATGGTTGGAAGGTCAAACGACTGTATAAGACTTTGGTGATGTCGGCGACTTATCGCCAATCGGCCGTAGCCTCTGCGGAATCGCTGGCGAAGGATCCAAATAATCGCCTGCTCGCGCACGGTCCGCGTTTCCGCATGGATGGAGAAATGCTCCGCGATAGCGCCTTGCAGGCCAGCGGCTTATTGGTCGACAAGATCGGCGGACCGAGCGTGAAGCCCTACCAACCCGCCGGCGTCTGGGATGCGGGCGGCGACGGAAAATCAAGTTATGCGCAGGATCACGGCGCCAATCTTTATCGTCGCAGCCTGTACACATTCTGGAAGCGGATGGCGCCGATGCCAAATATCGAAGCCTTCGACACCACGGACCGATCGGCCTCGTGTGTTCGCCGCCAACGGACCAACACGCCGCTGGCGGCATTGGTGCTGATGAACGATCCGCAGTTCCTTGAAGCGGCGCGAAAGTTGGCCGAGCGAACTCTCCTAGAGGGTGGCGCGACGGATCAGCAACGCATCGACTATCTCGGGCGCGTGTTGCTCTCCCATCCGTTCGATCCAGATCGTCAGCAAGCATTACTTTCAGCCCTACAGAAATTCAGAGCCCATCTCGGCGAAAACGAGGTCAATGCCAAGGCGCTGCTCGCCATTGGTGAATCGCCTGCGGTGAATTCGGCCAGCCTCGCCACGGGTAAACCGTGCATATGCTCGGCTCATGATCCCGGCTTTCCTCCCGAGTTGGCCAACGACGGCAGCAATAACACCGACCGATTTTGGTCGATGGACGCCACCCGCGGCGACCCTGCCTGGTGGCAGGTGGACCTGCAAGCACCGACCGATGTGGGTTGTGTGATCGTGGTCGGTTATTATCGCAACGCGCGCTATTACGGCTTCACGGTTGAAACCTCACTCGATGGCAAGACCTGGGAGATGGTTGCCGACCGACGAGATAACAAGCAGCCCTCCACACAAGACGGATACGTCTGCAACTTCCCGCAGCGCAAAGTTCGCTACATTCGCGTCAACCAAACACACAACTCAGCCAATCCGGGCCGGCATCTGGTCGAAGTGATGGCGTATCAAGAAGCCCCTTCCTCCGTGTCGGCCACGACGGCTATCTGGATGATGATGGCCACGACGGTCATGAACAGTGACGAAGCGATCAACAAGTAACACAATCGATCAGCCAAGGGTAACTCGCATGTCCGATCATCTTTGCTCCGACCACTACGGCGAAGGCCCCACGCCGTGTGACCTGCCTATTCCTCAATCGCTCAAAGAGGAGTGGAAGCGATTGGAGACGCGACGGCATTTTCTTGGCCGCAACGGCAAGACGTTGGGCTGGGCTGCGCTCGCCTCTTTGATGGGCGACGGCGCGTTGAGCGCGAAGCAGGCCAACGCTGCGAGCCTTCCCGCGAATCGCGGAATTCTTGGCAAGCCCCACTTCCAGCCCACCGCCAAACGCGTCATCTATTTGTTCATGTCCGGCGCGCCGCCCCAAATGGATCTGTTCGACTACAAACCGGGACTCGCCAAATGGTACGACAAGGATCTGCCCGAGTCGATTCGCGGCGCCGCCATGCCGACCGGCATGACCGCCGGCCAAACGCGCTTCCCTGTGGCGCCGTCGCAGTGGGGCTTCAAGCAGTACGGCCAATGCGGGCGCTGGGTTTCTGATCTGTTGCCGCACACTGCGAAGCTTGCCGACGACATCGCCGTCGTCCATTCGATGCATACCGATGCGATTAACCACGAGCCCGCCATTCTGCTGATCAACACCGGCAACATGGTCCCGGGCAAGCCGTCTCTGGGCGCATGGTTGGCTTACGGCCTGGGCAGCACGAACGAGAACTTGCCGGCGTTTGTGGTGCTTAATTCGGCGCTGACTGGCGGCAACGCGCAGCCGATCAACTCACGTTTGTGGGGCAGCGGGTTTCTTTCTTCGCGGTACGCCGGTGTGCTGCTGCGAGCCACCCAGGATCCGGTGCTTTATCTGAAGGATCCGAAGGGGATGGATCCTCAAGTCCGCCGCGCGATGCTGAATGCCGTCAGCCGCCTCAACCAGAAAACCTATGAAGAGTTCCAAGACCCAGAGACTCAATCGCGGATTAGCCAATATGAGATGGCCTTCCGGATGCAAACCAGCGTGCCCGAGCTTGTCGATTTCTCGGATGAACCGCAAAGCACCTGGGATCTGTATGGCCCCCGCGCCAAGATTCCAGGAACCTTCGCCTACAACTGCCTCATGGCGCGCCGTCTGGCCGAGCGAGGCGTTCCATTCACGCAGATTTACAAGCGAGGCTGGGACGTTCACGGCAACGTGGTCGGCAGTCTGCCCAAGCTCTGCGCCGATACCGACGCGCCCACCTATGCGCTGGTGACCGATCTCAAGCGTCGCGGGTTGCTCGACGACACACTGGTGATTTGGGGAGGCGAATTCGGCCGCACGGTGTATTCCCAGGGAGGGCTTTCGCGCAAGAACTATGGTCGCGATCATCACGCCAAATGCTTTAGCATGTGGATGGCTGGCGGCGGCGTTCAGGGCGGGAAGTCCTATGGGGCAACCGACGATTTCTCGTTCTCGATTACCGAGGATCCGGTTCACATCCGTGATCTCAACGCAACGATCCTCCATTGCCTGGGAATCGACCACCATCGCCTCGCCGTCAAGCTCCAGGGCTTGGACCAGAGGCTCACCGGTGTGGAAGAGTCGCACGTCGTTCGGAAAATCTTAAGCTGAATGTGCCAGAGGAAAGAATTTCACGAATCCCAACACCCCGGAAATAGTGAAACAGGCGGGTGCTCCAGGGCCCAGCAAGTCCCTGCCATTATTCCGTTCGGATCCCGGCAAACGTATGGCTAAGACGACACGCATCGAAAATGGACCGTGATTCTAACACAATCTGGACATGCCGATTGGACATGGCGGGGTACAACGAAAGCGCAAACCGAGTTCACATTACACCTTGTGACAATACCATGATGAGCGAGATTTTCCACCCCCTGCTGGCAATGATTGCCTCAGCGACCAACAACGAGTTGGCTAAGCACGTTGAATACCTCAAAGAAGAAAACAAGATTCTGCGGGCTCGCATTCCTGGCCAGATCCATACGAAGGTTTCCGAACGCGAGCGTCTGCTGAAGTGCGGCAAAGCGATTGAAGAGTTGATCGGTATCGTTTCGCCATCAACCTTTTACCGCTGGGTGCGGGATGAAGGAACCGACAAGCCGAAGGCGAAAAACCCGTACGGTCAGTTAACCAGGCTCTGAGCCATTATTGAAAAGGAAAAGTATGCCGTAGAAAGCAATTGAAACCTTTCCGGGTAAGGTCGATCCAGCCGCCCGGTATCGCTGCGTTGCAGCGAGAGTTGACGA
>Ga0310123_10000640_pt1 | contig 30773 bp, 29 predicted proteins | sample CB6_AW_1057_MG_FD_203505 | JGI IMG/M metagenome (GOLD analysis project Ga0310123, IMG submission 203505) | Marine microbial communities from Western Arctic Ocean, Canada - CB6_AW_1057 | ecosystem: Environmental > Aquatic > Marine > Oceanic | place: Canada: Western Arctic Ocean | collected... | reverse complement strand
AGATGATCGAGGAGATCAAGGTGGCGACCAGGAGGCTGTCGGAGGCCCTGGAGGTTCGGGGGCTGATGAACATCCAGTTTGCCGTCAAGGACAACATGTTGTACGTGCTGGAGGTGAACCCTCGAGCTAGCCGGACCGTGCCGTTCGTCTCAAAGGCCACCGGCATCTCGCTGGCGCGGGTGGCCGCGAAGGTGATGACCGGCGAGACGTTGGCCGAGCTGGGAGTCACCTCCGAGATCGTCCCGGTTCACACGTCGGTCAAGGAGAGTGTCTTCCCGTTCAACCGGTTCGCCGGCGTCGACATCATCCTGGGCCCGGAGATGCGTTCGACGGGCGAGGTGATGGGGATCGACGAGTCGTTTGCGTTGGCGTTTGCCAAGAGCCAGCTGGCTGCCGGAAACGACCTGCCCCGCGAGGGCAAGGTGTTCATCAGCATGGCCAGCCCGCACAAGACCCAGATGGTCGATCCGGCACGGCGGGTGACGGCGATGGGGTTCCAGCTGGTCGCCACTTCGGGGACCGCCGACGTGTTGCGTGAGGCGGGTGTGGAGGTCGAGACGATCAAGAAGCTGGCCCAAGGCCGCCCCAACCTGCTCGACTTTCTCGCCAACGGCGAGATCCAGTTCATCTTCAATACGCCCAGCGGTAAGGGGGCGCGGACCGACGAGGGCAAGATCCGGGCCGCCGCGGTGGCTCACGGAGTGCCCTGCGTGACCACCCTGCCGGGTTGCCTGGCCGTGGTCAGGGCGCTGGAGGCGATGGTCGAGAGTCCGTTGCCGAGGGTCCGGGCGCTGCAGGACTGGATGCAAGAGGTTGCCGCACAGGCATCGGGAAGCAAGTGACGGGTTCTGACAACGGAACGAGGCACAGAGATGAAATCACAACTCGTTGCTGTTGCACTGGGGCTGTTGGCACTTGGCCTTGCGAGCTGCAACTCGCCGATCAACATGTCGTCACCACCATCGCCTGAAGTTGAGGTGGTCGAAGGTTTCTTCCTTGTCAAGTACATGGTCGAGACCACAGACACCGAGGCGGAGGGAAGTTCGCTGAGTGCTACGCGGATCACGTTTCATCCGAACTACATTCGCGTCGAAGTTGAGTCGATGGGCAGAGGCAGGATCTTCGCGGTGGATCGATTGAGAGAATTCGAGTGGACTCCGATGGCGGCCGTAGGAGTCAAACACTTCAAGAGATCCATCGAGACCTTCAAGAAGGCCTCGGAGTCGAGCTCCGAGTCGCCGGAGGACTAGCTGCCGGGACGTTGCAGCCGGAGTGCCTGGCAGAGACGGTCCACCCGTTCCTGGTCGCCGTCGACACCGGCGTGCTCGACCAGCGGAATCGCTCGCCTGAGGGCCAAGTTGCGGATCTCGTCGACCTGGGCCTGAAGCTCGTCGGATCCGTCCGGGTCAGGAGCGTGTATCACGAGCGCCGCTCCCAGCTCCTGCAACTGATCGACCAGTTGGGCCAGCGTGGCGGCGAAGTCCGAATCGTCCGATGCCGCGGCCGGACCGATCACCAGGTTGACGACGTCGGGATGGAATCGAGCCAGTTGCCACTCGAGGTTTTCGAGCACTGTTTCGATTGGTGAACCGGGCACCAGTGTGTTGACCACCACGTCCAGGGGTCGGCGATAGGTGGTGCGGAGTTCGGCGGCGAATTGATCGGGAAAGGCCGTCTCGGCCGGCCCGTCGCCACAGAAGACCCAGGTCGCCGGACGCGGGCCGGCAACCAGTTCCCCAATTCGCTCCAGCGGAACAGGCCCCTGCGGCTCGTCCTCACCGGGGAACAGCGTCTCGAGAACCGCGCCTGTGTCGTGGGACGGATCGGGATCGAGTTCGCCGGCGGGCGTGCTGCCGACCAGTTCGGGCACCGCCGCTCCGACCGACTCGGTGGTCTGGACACCCGAAAGGTTCTCGATCGTCGCCTCGGGATCCGGTGTGTCCGATTCGTGCTGCGAGGCGTCTCGGGCTGCCTTTGCCAACCTTCGGGCCTGCCGTTCTTCCCGTTCGGCTGCCGTGCGGATGAGCAGCATACGTCGCCGCGACCGCGAGTTGTCTGCCAGTCGGAAGGAGGAACGCGGTGGCATGCCGGCGAGTGTCCTGGTTGCGCGGGGCAGGCAACGGGTAGGCCAAGCGATGGAACGGGGCAACATCCCTGCCCATAAGCATAGTCCGCAAACAGGTGTCGGGGCAGTGGTTGAACCAACGAAAGACGGTCGAGAATGTCGATAAGAAGCGAATGAGCCTGGTGTAGGCGCGGGAAGCGTCTGTTCACTGCACGCAGCGGCACAATGGCCGGGCGATTTCGAGATGGGAGAGGGTGCGATGGCGATGCAGTTTGCCGGCGCACGCTGGTTGGACGAACGAAGGCGACGGCGGTTGGCCGTTGACCAGGGAGCAGATGACATGACCGACGAGATGAAAGCTGCCGATGGTGACGGGGCCTCGAAGAAGAAACCGGCCAGGCCGGCGACTCTGAGCATCCGTTCGATCGTGCCCCGGTCCGGCTGGGCTGTGCTGGTCTGGTCGATGCTGCTGCTGGGAGCCTGCGACGCGGTGATCGCCGCGGCGTGGTTCCAGCAGAGCATCCCCGAACAATTCCAGGCCCCCTACTCAATGGTCTTCGGTCTCGGTTCCGCCACGGCTGCCACCTGGATGGCCGGCGCACTGCTGGTCGTCGCGGCACAGATGGCGCTGGTGATCGGTTGGGTGCGAGGTCACTGTCTGACCGACTTCGACGGACACTACCGGGCCTGGACGCGGGTTGCGATCAGCTGGCTGGTGATCGCTGGAGTGGTCGGCACCGGAGCCCACCAGGCGATCTCGCAGATGCTCTTGGCGCAGTTCGGCTTCGAGACGCTCTGGCAACGCGAGATCCTCGCGTGGCTGCTGCCCCTGGGTGCCCTGGTCGCCAGCGTGGCGTGGGTGATGGATGGTGAAATGAAGACCAGTCGCCCGGCGCGGCTGCTGATGTGGATCTCGGCCTCGACAGCCATCGCCGGGCTGGTGCTGGTTCTGGAACCGACCCTGATCGACGCCGGGTTGCTCGAACGGATTCCTCACCTCGTCACGTTCCTCAAGCTCACTGCCATGGTCTCGGCTCCAGGCCTGCTGGTCGTCTCAATGGGCGTCTTCCTCAGACACGTCGTCCACGTCTCGCCTGAACCGGCGCCGCGTCGCAAGTGGCGGAGGATGACGAAGAAGAAACGAGCCAAGACGAGCGACGGTGTCGAGTCGGACGAGGTGAGCGAGGAGTTGGCTGCCGAGGAGGCTGCCGAGGAGGCTGCCGAGGAGTACGAGGTCGAGGAAGAGGAGTACGAGGAGGAGTATGCCGAGGAGCAGGAGTCTGAGGAGGACGCCTATGCCTACTCGGAAAACGACGACTCGACCCACGGCTCGTACAGCGATGGCGAGTCGCATTACCGGATCGACGAGGCTGAAGTCGCGACCGATTACAGCGGCGTGTTCCCGGATCAGGAGGCTCTGAAGGGGTTGAGCAAGCGTGAGCGTCGCCGCTTGCGCAAGCAGTGGCGGGAGCAGCAGCGGCAGATGGACGGCTAGCCTCTTACAGGATGAATCGGCTGAGGTCCTCGTCGCGGGTCACCTCTTCGAGTGCCTCGCGGACGTAGTCTCCGTCGATCTTCAGGACACCCTGTCCCTGTTCGGGAGCATCGAAGCTGGCCGTCTCGAGCAGTCTCTCGAGGATCGTGTGCAGCCGCCGGGCACCGATGTTCTGCGTCGACTGGTTGACCTGGTAGGCGAAATCGGCGATCGCTTCGATCCCGTCCTTGCTGAACTTCAGCTTGACCCCGTCTGAGGCCAGTAGTGCCTGGTACTGTCGGGTGAGGCTGCTGGAGGGTTCGGTGAGGATCCGGACAAAGTCGTCTCGGGTCAGGTCGTTGAGTTCGACTCGGATCGGGAACCGGCCCTGCAGTTCGGGCATCAGGTCACTGGGCCGCGAGCGGTGGAAGGCTCCGGCGGCGATGAACAGGATGTGTTCGGTGTTGATCGATCCGTTGCGGGTCTGCACCGTGGTGCCCTCGATGATCGGCAGCAGGTCGCGTTGGACTCCCTGTCGGCTGACATCGGCTCCGCCCTTGCCCGACTCCTCGGGACCACAGATCTTGTCGACTTCGTCGAGAAAGACGATGCCGCTGTCTGAGGCCAGCCGGACGGCTTCTTCGGAGACGGCATCGTCGTCGAGCAGCCCTTCGATCTCCTGTTCGATCAGCACCTTACGGGCATCCGAGACGGGCAACTCGCGATCGTTGCCCTGTCGGGGCATGAAGCGTTCGAGCATGTTCTGGACATCGAGGTCGACCTGTTCGAGTCCCATGGTCGAAAAGACCTGGACTGGCGAGGCACTCTTTTCGACGTGGACATCCACGACGCTGTCTTCGAGTTCACCGTTGGCGAGCATCTTGCGGAACTTCTCGCGAGTCCGTTCGTGGCGTTCCATGGCCTGGGCCGTCTCGTCGGGGTCCTCCTCTGAGATCCACTCGGTGGGCGGCACCAGCAAGTCGAGCAGCCGCTCCTCGGCCCGCGCCGCCGCGTCCTCCTGGACCTCGGCCTGCTTCTGCTCGCGGACCATGTGGATCGCCGCGTCGACCAGGTCCCGGATCATGCTCTCGACATCACGACCGTAGTACCCCACCTCGGTGTACTTCGATGCCTCGACCTTCACGAACGGGGCTCCGGTCAGTTGAGCCAGCCGCCGGGTGATCTCGGTCTTGCCCACGCCGGTGGGCCCGATCATCAGGATGTTCTTGGGCGTGACGTCGCGGCGGAGGTCATCGGGCAGCTGCTTCCACCGCCAGCGGTTGCGCAACGCGATCGCCACCGATCGCTTGGCCGCATCCTGGCCGATGATGTGGCGATCGAGCTCGGCCACGATCTGCCTGGGAGTCAGCTCTGACACGCCAACTCCTCTACCACCACCTGGTCGTTGGTGTAGATGTCGATCTCCGAGGCAATTCCTAGTGCCGAGCGAACGATGTCGGCCGATTTCATCTCGGTATGAGCCACCAGGGCCCGAGCGGCGGCCACGGCGTACTGGCCGCCGGAGCCGATGCCGAGGATGCCGTCGGAGGGTTGTACGACGTCTCCGTTGCCGGTCACCAGCAGGCTGTCGGACTCTCCGACCACGATCATCATCGCCTCCAGTCGACGCAGCACCCGGTCGGTTCGCCAGTCCCGAGCCAACTCGGTCGCGGCCCGCGGGATGTTGCCCGGGAAGTCCTTCATCCGCGCTTCGAACCGCTCGAGCAACGCGAAGGCGTCGGCCGTGCTGCCGGCAAATCCGACCAGGACCTTGCCATCGAGCAGTTTGCGGATCTTGGTTGTGTCGGCCTTGAGGATCGTGTCGCCGTGCGTCACCTGGCCGTCACCGCCGATCGCCACGCTGTCGCCACGGCGGACCGCCAGGATGGTGGTCGAGTGAGACTTGGGCATGGGGGTTGGCAGGAGAGAGTGGGGGCGTTACCTGCATCAACGGTAGCAGTCGGTTCGGGGGGGGACAAGCAGCGGCGTCGGGCGGGGAAACGTGTTGCCCGGTTGCGATCGGTGACCGTAGAATTGCGGTCGAAGTTTCAGAGGACGGGGTTAGGAGTGAGCTGATGAGCGGAATGACACGCAGGACCGCGTTGGCGGGGATGGTCGGTGGAGTCGCCGGCTTGGCCGGTTGTGGGGGAGGCTTTCAGCTGGGGCCCGGTGGTCCGGCCTACGGCAGTTTCCTGGGCAAGACGCCTCCGTCGCTGGAAGGCGGTGGCACGTGGCTCAACGCCGACGCCCCCCTGAGGATCTCGGGCCTGGCCAACAGCGTGGTGTGGCTGGAATTCAGTTTCCTGCACTGAGGGGGTTGCCAGGCGATGGTGCCCCAACTGGTCAGTTGGCATGAGAAGTGGTCCGAAAAGGGCCTGGTTATCATTGAAATCGACAACGGAAGTATCGATAGCCTCGATGCGGTCGAAAGGCACGTAGCCGACGGGCAGATACCGTTCACCGTGCTGCACGACAAGGGAGGCACCGTCTGCGAGCGGTACTCGGTGATGGCCTACCCGTCGGCCTACCTGCTCGACAAGACGGGAACGGTGATCTGGGAGGGTCACCCGTTGGATCCGGCTGCGGCGACCGCGCGGATCGAGGCGGCGTTGTCGTAAGCAGGGTTCGGGTTGGAGGTCTCCTAGTCGCTGACCACCAGCCCATCCCGCAGCCGCATCGTCGCGTCGCCGGGCTCGATGTAGCTCTCGTCGTGAGTCACCACGACGACGGTGGTGCCGAGTTCTTCTCGGAGGTCTCGGAGGTAGCCCATCACCTCGGCACCGGTCCGGTGATCAAGTTCTCCGGTCGGTTCATCTGCGAGTACCAGCTTGGGCTGTTTCAGCAGCGCGCGGGCAATCGCCACCCGCTGCTGTTCTCCCCCCGAGAGTTCTCGAGGCCGGTGCCGTTGCCGGTCGCCCAGTCCGACGTGGACCAGCAGATCCTCGGCCCGCTGCCGCAACTCGCCGCTGACCCCGATTGGCAGAAAGGGGGCCAGCACGTTGTCCAGCGCCGTCAGGTTGCCCAGCAGATTGAAGCTCTGGAAGACAAACCCGACCTCGGTACGGCGGAACTGGTCCTGCTCCTCTCGAGACAGTTCGTTGATCCGGCGTCCGTCGATGGCGATCGAGCCGCCGCTGGGCCGATCGAGCGCTCCCAGCAGGTACAGCAGCGTGCTCTTGCCGCTGCCCGAGGGCCCCAGCACGAACTGGAAACTGCCGTCAACGATCTGTGCGGTGACACCCCGCAGGGCTCGGACGGTCGTCGGACCGATCGTGAACTCCTTGGTCAGATTCTCGATCTCGATCGAGTGAACCGGAGCGTTCTGTGTCATCGGGTCTCCAGCGGTCGTTTACCCACGGCGGATGGCCTCCATTGGCGAGAGCCGCATGGCCCAGATGGCCGGGTAGAGGCCTCCGGCGATCCCCAACGTCGCACTGAAGAACAGGGCAAAGATCAGCAGAGGCGGGCTGGCATAGAGCTGGAGTCGATCGGGCCAGGTGGTGTTGACGAATTCGGTCCCCACCAGTCCCAGCCCACACCCGATCACTCCGCCGGCCACACCCAGCGCGGCACTCTCGCAGGTGATCAGCACCATCACGTCGCGGCGGCTCCAGCCGTTGGCCTTGAGAATCCCGAAATCGATGATCCGCTCGGTGACGCTCATCAACATCGTGTTGATAATCGACAGCACCGCGATCAGGACCCCGATGCTGGTCATCACGCTCAGGAACAGGTTCAGGTCCGAGCTGAACTCCTCGAATCGTTCGGCCCAGTCATCGGACGTCCGCACCTCGATCGGCTCGGACTCCGCGTCGGTGGTCTCGGGTCCCGCGTCCGGTGTGCCGCCGCCGAGCCAGTTCTGGATGGCCAACAGCAGGTCGATCAGGGGATTCCCGGTGGCCAGCGCGCCGGCGATGTTGCCGCTGGACTCGATCTCGCGGCCCCGGAACTTCTCGCGAATTCGCTCGACCAGGACCTCTTTTTCAACCGTCCCATCCGGTTCGACGTAGAATGCACATGCGGTGGTTCGTTCGAAACGGGTCAGGCGACGCACGACGTCGATATCGACGATGATCGAGACGTCGAGCATCAATTGTCCGCAGTGGTAGATGCCGACGATGGTGAACTCGTCGCCGTTGATCTTCAACTGGTCTCCAATGCCGACATCGTGGTCCTCGGCGATCTGCCGGCTGATCACAGTATGGAGTTGGAGTTGGTCGGTCTGATCGAGGAAGCGGCCCTCGACCATCGCGTCCCGGTAGACGTCCGTTTTGAGTTTTTGTCGTTCGGCGATGCTGGTTCCGAAAAGGAACCTGGGCGGAGCGATCACCCGTTTGCCCTCGATCACGTTGACTCGCGACCAGACCTCCGGGTTGACCACCCCCACTCCGTCCATCTCGGCAATCTCCTCGGCCCAGCTCGCCGGAAGTCTTGAAAACAAGGGCAGCGGAGCGCCAGCCTGCATGATCGCCAGACCGGGAATACGGCTGAAGGTGTCGGTGACCATGCGGTCGATACCCTCGGCCACCGAGAACAAGCCGACCATTCCGGCGATGGCCACAGACAGGCCTGCCAGCGCCAGCAGCGACCTGAGGGGTCGCGAGACAAGATTCTGGATTGCGAATCGCCACATCGTCTCAGCAGAATAGGTCCCGTCCCCATTTTCTGGAAGTGACGCAGAGACAGGGGGCATGGACCCAGATCGATACAGATTGACCGAGAACGGCACAGAACGACTCCGATGACCGACCGTGACTACTACCAGGTGCTGGGAATCTCTCGCTCAGCGTCCCTCGATGAAATCGACTCTGCCTATAAGTCACTCTCGCTGAAGTTCCATCCCGACAAGAACCCCGACGACGCCCGGGCAGCCGAGCAGTTCAAGGAGGTGCAGGAGGCGTACGGGGCCTTGGGCGATGCCGAGACCCGTGCCCAGTACGACCGTTTCGGCGCGGCCTACAAGCAGGCTCGGGCTGCCGGAGCCGAGGCGGGCGGGTTTGCACCCGGCGAGATGCCCGGCGGGTTCGACTTTTCAAACCTCTTCGGCGGCGGCTTCGAATTCGGTGACCTGTTCGGCGGTGGGCGGGCGACTTCGAGTGAACCGGCTCGAGCCCGTCGCGGAGCCGACATCCCGGCTCGGATCCAGATCCCCTTCCAGGTGGCGGTACGCGGAGGCGGCCACGAGCTGTCGATTCGACCCGATGGTGAGGGGGGGCGGGTCGAGAGGATCACGATCAAGATCCCGCCGGGGATCAGCAGCGGCGAGAGGCTCAGGCTCAAGGGACAGGGGAGAACCGCCCCGGGCGGGCCGACCGGTGACGTGATGGTGACCGTCGAAGTGGCACCCCATCCGTATTTTCGACGCGACGGCGACAACCTGCTGATCGAAGTGCCGATGACTCCGGTCGAGGCCGTGCTCGGGGCGCGGATCGAAGTGCCGACCCTCGACGAGGGACCTGTCATGTTGACCATCCCGCCGGGCACCTCGGGAGGCTCAAAACTGAGACTCAAGGGGAAGGGTGTCTGCAACCAGAAGACCGGGACGCCCGGTGACCAGTTGGTGCTTGTGCAGATCGTCGCACCCGGGGAGCTTTCCGACCAACAGCGCGAGTTGTACCAGCAGCTGGCCGACTCGGACGCCGGCTCGAAGAGATCTCCCCGCAACGGACTGTGGGGTGCGTCGTGAACGGGTGGGCCATGTGGGCGGCAAGCGGATCAGCGACGGCGGCGGGGCCGGGTCCGGCCGAGTTGGCCCGGGAGGTCAGTTCGGTGCTGGTGATCGTGGCGATCCTGGTTGTCGTACTGCTGGGACTGGCGGCGATGGCACTGGTGCTGATGATGGGCGGTCGACTGAGACGTCGTGTGCAGGACGGATTGCCACATGGCAATCCGCCACCGGACCCGACGTGGCCCTTGCAGGTGCCTGTGGACGAGGAGGAGAATTGGGAAGATGGCTGATGGGGAGCTGGCCCCAACCAGCGCCACGGCGGACTCCAATCGCAACTCATGACCAGTCCCGTTCCCAACCAGCGTCTTTCCGCCTGGCGTCGCCTGCGGCACCAGCGTGACTTCGATCGGGTTTACGCCGCTCGATGTCGGGCGAGTGACGGGCGACTGCTTGTCTTTGCCGATGTGGGTCTCGAGAGTCGCGGGACGCGATTCGGGCTGAGTGTTTCGAAGAAACACGGCAATGCCGTTTGCCGCGGTCGCCTGAAGAGGTTGCTCCGCGAAGCCTTTCGGTTGCAGCAGGCCGAGCTGCCCGATGGGCTCGACCTGGTGTTGATTCCTCGGCAGGGCGACCTGCCGACGCTCGAGGAATTCAAGGCCAGCCTGTTGAAGCTGGCGGGACAGTTGGCAAAGAAGTTGGCAAAGAAGCCGGCTGAGGGGGGCGGTCGATGAGCCAGTTGGTTCGAAACTGGGTTGGAACCCCCGGCCGGGTCCTGTCGTGGTTGATGATCGGCTTGGTGCGGGTGTACCAGTGGACGTTGAGTCCGTTCATCGGCCGCCAATGCCGATTCCAGCCCACGTGCAGCCACTACATGATCGGGGCGGTTGAGAAGTACGGACCGATCCGGGGTGGCTGGCGGGGTGTGAAGAGAATCTGCCGGTGCCACCCGTGGCATCCTGGCGGTGAGGATCCGGTGTGAGAGAGCGGCCCGCTACTCGTCCATCACCTCGGTCTCTTTCGTCGACGCCAGCGAGTTGACCTTGCCCTCGGCCTTCTTGGTCAGCTCCTGGATCTCGTCCTTGGCCAGGTCGCGGTCGTCTTCGGAGAACTGTTTCTGTTTTTCGCCCGCGTCGGCCTGCTTGTTGGAGTCACGGCGGACGTTTCGGATCGCCACGCGGGCCTCTTCGGCCAACTCCTTGACTCTCGAAACCAGCTGTCGTCGCCGTTCGGTTGAGAGTGAGGGAACGTTGAGTCGGATCAGGCGGCCGTCGGAGTTGGGCGAGAGTCCGAGTTCGCTGGCCTGGATCGCCTTGACGATGTCGCTGATCACGCCCGGGTCGAACGGCCGGATCACGACCTGCTGTGGCTCCGGGACGCTGATGGTGGCGATTTGTTTGAGCGGTGTCGGAGCCCCATAGGCTTCGACCCTTAGGGAATCGACCAATGCCGGCGTGGCCCGTCCGGTCCTGAGTCCCTGGAGTTGTCCCTGGTAGACTGCAACCGCCTTGTCCATGCGGTCTTCACAATCCAGCAGAATCTCGTCCTGGTCCATGATTGCCGTCAGTCCTCTGATCCGCGAAGGGTAGGCTCACAAGGTACCCGATGCAGACGGTCATGCAAGGCGATCGGGTTTACTCGTCGGGCGTGGGGATCACGCGGGTGCCGATCCGCTCTCCGGCGATGACCCGTTCGATGTTGCCGGTCTTGCGGTAGTTGAAGACGACGATCGGCAGCCGATGCTCCATGCAGTGGTGGATGGCCTGGGCGTCCATCACTTCGAGTCCCTGTCGGAGCACGTCCTGGTAGGTGATCTCGCTGTAGAGCACAGCGTGCGGATTCTTCTCGGGGTCCTCGGCGTAGATGCCATCGACACGAGTTGCCTTGAGCACGACATCGGCTTCGATTTCCCGTGCCCGCAGTGCCGCGGCGGTATCGGTTGTCACAAACGGGCTGCCGGTCCCGGCGGCGAGTATGACGACTCGGCCTTTCTCGAGATGCCTCAGGCACCGCCTGCGGATAAAGGGTTCGGCGACCCCTTCCATGCGGATCGCCGACTGCAACCGTGTGGGGACTCCGGCATTCTCCAGCGCGTCTTGCAGGGCCAGCCCGTTGATGACGGTGGCGAGCATGCCCATGTAGTGAGCGGTAGGAGCGTTGATCGAGTGGCTGACGGCGGCGAAGTGCTTGCCTCGCAGGATGTTGCCACCTCCGCAGACGATCGCCAGCTGCACACCGGTTTCGACGACCCGCTGGATCTGTTCCGAGATCGAGGCCACCTCGACCATGCTGATTCCCGACTCGCCACTGCGGCAGAAGCTCTCGCCACTCATCTTCAACAGCACTCGTCCGTAGGCGGGTGCGGTGGCTGCGGTGGCTGCGGTGGGAGATTGGTCGGTCATCGCGGTCGGCCCCCGGGGTCGAAGGGTCTGATCGGGGGAGTCGAGAGTGGTGCTAGTTGCCGAGCACCCAGCGTGTGAAGCTCCCGGCGGCCAGGCCGCTTTCGGCGAGCACCTGGCTGACGGTCTTCGACTCCTCCTTGACGAACTGCTGTGCGGTGAGCACACCTTGTTCCTGGTAGAAGACCTTCATCCGTCCCTCGACGATCTTCTCGATGATGTTCTCCGGCTTGCCAGTCGCTCGGGCTTCTTCGGAGAGTCTCTCTCGTTCGGCATCGACGGCTTCGGCATCGAGGTCTTCGACGTTGACGGCCGAGGAATTCATGGCGGTGATGTGCATGGCGACGTCCCGGAGCACCTCGGCGCGTCCGGCTTCACCGACAGCCTGGAACAGGACACCGGTTTTTCCGTCGTGGTGGACGTAGCCGTCGACGGGCCCGTCGACCCGGGCCACCTTGGCCAGCACGATCTTCTCGCGAATCTTGTTGATGACCTCCTCGTATGCTGCACGGAGCGTCCGCGACGAGTCGTCGGGCGAGGGTTGGTCGAGCAGTGCGTCGGGGCTGTCGGCTCCTGGTCCGGCCAGCAGTTGAGCGGCACAGTTCTGTGCCAGGGCCTGGAACTGGTCATTGTTGGCTACCGGTGCTGATTCGCACTGCAGCTCGATCATCGCGGCGGACGAGCCATCGTCGGCGACCGCGATGGCGATGCGTCCTTCGGAGGTGGCGTTGTCGGCCCTCTTGAGCATCACCTTCTGGTTCTGCTCCTTGAGGATCTCGATCGCCTTCTCCTGGTCCCCGTCAGCGGCGACGAGGGCATGCTTGCATTCCATCATGGGCAGGTCGGTCAATTCCCTGAGCACCTTGACCTGCGCGGCAGTGATATCCGCCATCGAGAGTTTCCTCGCGTAAAGTCAGCGTATGTGAGATGGCCGTCGGGTCCGAGTGGTCTCCCCAAGTGTCTCCAAGGAGGGCACCTGAGATCGGACTGTTCCGTCGGGTCGGGTCGGTCTGTCGCGGGGGGCATCCAAGGAGGCCACTATCGCGTCGGCACGGCCTTGGGTTCGTCCTTCTTCGGAACCGGCTTCTCCTCGGGCACCAGCGAGCGGCCTTCGGTGATCGAACTGGCGAGGTGTTCGAGGATGAGTCGGATCGAGCGGATGCTGTCGTCGTTGCCGGGGATCGGCAGGTCTATGGTATCCGGATCGGAATCGGTATCGATCAGGGCGATCACGTTGATGCCCAGGATGCGTGCTTCGCGAACGCAGTTGTATTCGCGGCCGGGATCGACGACCACCAGTGCTTCGGGAAGCCGCTCCATGTCGCGGATGCCGGCGAGGTTGCGGTGAATCTTGCGTCGTTCGCGGGTCAGCGAACTCTGGCGCTTCTTCGAAAACGCCGCCATCTCACCACTCTCCTCCAACGCCTCAAGCTCCTCGAGCCGCTGCAGGCGGCTGCGGATCGTGCGGTAGTTGGTCAGCGTGCCGCCCAGCCAGCGTTCGTTGACGTAGGGCATGCCGCACGAATCGGCGACCTCGGAGATCGGACCGAACGCCTGCCGTTTGGTCCCGACAAACAGCACCAGGCTTCCGTTGGCGGCGACCTGCTTGAGGTATCGCTTGGCCCGCATCAGGCCCCGGATCGTTTCCTTCACATCGATGATGTGAATCAGATTCCGACGGCCATAGATGTAGGGCCGCATCTTCGGATTCCACCGGCTGGTACGGTGACCGTAGTGAATGCCGGCTTCGAGGATGTCCTTGACGACGATATCAGCCACAACAGGTGTCTCCCCAGAGCAAACTCTGGACGGGTGCAAAAAAACAAAGGCGAACCGTCGATCGTAGTCGGTGCTTCGGACTTCGTCAAACCCGTCGGTGGGGCTGCTAGCGGCCCGTTTTCCCGGCGGCGGGCTTCTTCTTTCCTGTCTTGCGAGGTGCCGCCGCGGGGGTCGGGGGCAGCTTCACCGAGGTGGTCTTGCTGTCGGAAGTCGCCGTCAGTGGGATCCTCCATCGCGCGGTCATCAGCTTGCACAACCCGCCCTTGCCGTCGCGGCAGACCTGGTAGGAAACGGCCACGTCGACGGTCGCCTTGCCCGGCGTGCCGGTCAGAGCCAGTGAGGCGGTGGCGCCGGAGTCTCCCTGGGGCTGGGCCTTGCGTCGCTTGCCCAGCGCATCTCCGGCGACCACTTCCTGGCCCTTGTTGCCCAGGGCACGGTAGATGATCGAGGCCCTGGGGTTGAGCTTGAAGCCGGTGGGGATGGCGAGTGGGATGGCGATCGAGAGCGACTTGCCGGCCTGGATCGTCTGGTTGCCGAGCGTAACCGTCTTGGCCGCCTGGGCGAAGTCGCTGTTGTCCGCGGCCGGTTTGGCGGGAGGCTTCAGGCCGGCGACCTTCAGTTCCTGCAACTTTCCGGTCTTCAGATCGACCGTGCAGATGCGGTGGTTGTTGGTGTCGGCGATGTAGAGCGTATCGCCGCCGATGGCGACGCCACCGGGCTCGGCAAACCGCGGAGGGTCGACCGTGTCACCACGCTTGCCGTTGCCCAAAAAGGTCGTCAACTTGCGGGTCTTCAGGTCGATCTTTTTGATCTTATGGTTGTAGCTGTCGGCGACGTAGAGCGTTCCTTTGTAAAACGTGACGCCGAGTGGGTGTTGCAGGCGAGCCTTGTCACCCACGCCGTCAATGTCGCCGAACTCGAACAGAGTCCGGCCACGGGGCAGGTCGTGGGTTCCGACGACGGTCTTGACCGAGCCGCCCGGTGAGGTGTCGACCTGGCGGATCGCCGATCCCTCGCTGTCGGCCACGAACAGGTACCTGCCGTCGGTGGCCAGTGACGAGGGTTGAGCCAGTGCGCACTGTTCGAGCGTCCCGTCGGTGATGTCCTCACGCCCCGTGCCGGCAAAGACGCCGATGCGGGTTGAGCCGAGCTTGTGAGACCACAGCTGGTGTGGCCCGGCCATCGCGATGTAAAGCGTGCTCTTGACGTGAGACAGTGCCCAGGGGCTGTTCAGCGATGTCTGCCGCAGCCCACCGCCGCTGGCCCGGAAGCGAGCCTGTTGGCCGGTGCCCGCCAGGGTCCTGACCGTCTTCTTCTTCAGGTCCACCACCCGGATCATGTGGTTCTCGGTGTCGGCCACGTACAATTCCTGGCCGATCAGCACCGTGCCTTGCGGATGATCAAAACTCGCGTCGGCGTACCTGCCGTTGCGACGCCCGATCGCTCCGCTGCCGATCGTCTCCTTGAGCGTCCCGTCGAGCCCGGTGACGACGATGCGGTTGTGGTTGGTGTCTGAGATAAACAGCCGGCCGCCTCGGGTGTCTGCCAGTATCTTGCCGGGGAACTTCAACGGGCCGGGCTTCAGGCGGTTGCTTTCGAGATCGAAGCGGACCGGCGACGTGTCCAGGGTGCCCTTCTTCGAGTGGTAGTCGACCAGCATCCCGATGATCTTGTCGAAGAGCTCGCGGTTGCCCTCGCCGGGCTGAAGACCCACGTAACGGCCCTCGGGATCGATCAGCGCCATCGTTGGCCAGCTGCTGACTCCGAAGTTCCGCCACACCTTCATATTGGCGTCGTTGATCACCGGGTGCTCGATCTCGTACCGCAGGATCGCTCGCCGGATCGCCTCGCTGTCCTTCTCGTTGGTGAACTTCGCCGAGTGGACACCGATCACCACCAGTTCCTTTTCATATTTCTTCTCGAGGAACTTCAGGTCAGGCAGCACGTGCATGCAGTTGATGCAGCAATAGGTCCAGAAGTCGAGTACGACGATTTTGCCGCGGAGGTCCTTGAGGTTGATCTCGCTGCCCGGGGCGACGTTGAGCCACCCGAGGCCACCTTCGAAGCCTGGTGCTGCCGGTCGGTTGGGGAACGGGTTCTCGGTCGGCGACTTCTTCTTCCCCTTGTCGGCCGCCTGGGCCAACAGGTCGTTGTTGCCCAACGGGCCGCCTCGATTCAGCATCAACACACCACCAACCAGCATCGCGAGGATGGTGATCGCGGTGAGGATCCGGCGGGACAGGGGCTGGGGAGAGCGTGTTGGGCGAGACTCGGTCATCACGTGAGTCGACCTCCGGTCGATTGTGGCTGGTTGTGGTGTGTGGTGTTGCATCGAGCGACCCGCACACGTTCATCGTATCTCATCATTCCCGATTCCTGCAAACGCGAGTTGAGCGATTGGAAGTCTGGGCTGTTGTGGCGGGCCCTGATCCCTTCACCACCACCACTCCCCGTTGACACTGCCAAACCAGTCAGATTATCGTCGATGACTGGAGGCTGAGATTATGACCGACACACGATCACACGACCCCAGAGCGATCTGCCCCGCGACGACAATCGCCTGCGTGCTGGCTTTCATTTCGACCTCGGCGGTTGCCGCCGAGCCGACGTGGGCCGAGAAGATGTTTGATTCGAGGTCTCACGACTTCGGCATCATCGCCCTGACCTCCAAGGTGTCCCATCGTTTCCAGGTCAAGAACCTCTACCGCGAGACGGTGCACATCGCGGGTGTGAAGACCACCTGTGGCTGCTCGGTCGCTCGGCCCAGCAAATCGACATTGGCCAGTGGCGAGGTGGTGACGATCGACGTGACGATGGACATGCGAAGAACTCGCAACGCGAGTACTCGGAAGTCAGCGGTTCTGACGGTGGTGTTTGATCGCCCGACGTTTGCCGAGGTCAAGATCCCGGTCAGCGCGCAGGTCCGCAAGGACCTGGTGATCGTTCCGGGATCGGCCGATTTCACGGGAGTGAACCAGGGGAAAGGGGCCAGCCGTACGCTGAGGGTGAAGTACGCCGGACGGTCCGACTGGACGATCAAACAGGTCGAGGTCAAGTCGCCTCACCTGGTGGCCCGGGTCGAGGAGGCTCGTCGCGCCCAAGTCCGCCGGCTGGGAATTTTCTCAAAGTTCTACGAGGTGCACTACGACCTGGTCATCGAGCTCAAGCCCTCGGCACCCGCCGGGCTGCTTCGCGAGACGATCGTACTGGTCAGCGACGACAAGCAGACGCCTCGGATCCCCGTGCTGGTCGAAGCCAGCGTGGAATCGGACTTCACGTTCAGCCCGACGGTCGGCGGAGTGGTTTCGCTGGGATCGCTGGTGCCGGGGCGGGCCAAGCGGGTCTCGGTGGTGGTCAAGGGTCGCAAGGATTTCCGGATCGAGAAGATCGAGGCGGGGAGTTCCAGCGGGGTTTTCCGGACCAAGCTCTCCGATTCGAAAAGCCGTGTCCACGTGCTGCCTCTGACGGTGACCGTTCCCGAAGGGCTCTCCGAGATCCGCGAAACATTCACGCTGAAGATTGATGGTCGAGACGAACCGTTGACGTTCAGCGTGTACGGCCGCGTGGTTCCGGCGGCCAAGCCGTAGTCGGGATCACCTCGGTCTCGGGAGTCTGCCTCCGGACGTTTTGTGGCGTCTGGCACCAGGCTCAGGATGACACGCTGGGTTGTCGACAGTTAGAATAGAGTTCCCCGCTGCGATCGTGCCGGAAGTCCTATCATGCTGACAATCAACACGCGAAGCCGTTCGCTGTGCAGTGGCCTGTCGCGTCGCGATCTGTTGCGTGTCGGTGGAGCCGGGCTGTTCGGGACTTCGGCGTCCCAGTTGCTGGCGGCCGAGAGCCTGCAGAGGGTGACCGGTGGTCGGGCCAAGTCGGTGATGTTCCTGTACCTCTTCGGCGGCCCGAGCCAGCTGGAGAGTTTCGACTTGAAGCCGGATGCAGCCAGCAAGATCCGCGGTCCGCTGATGCCGATCGCATCGCGGACACCGGGACTGTTGATCAGCGAGAAGCTGCCGCGGACGGCTGCCATTTCTGACAAGATCACCGTGATCCGCACGATGACGCACCCGCACAACGACCACAACGCCTGCCATTACATCCAGACCGGCCATCCCTGGACCCGGACCGCTGCCAGCGGCAACGATGTCAACGCTCGGGAAACCGACTGGCCGGCGATGGGCAGTGTCATCGAGTACGTCGAGCAGCATTCGCCGGGTGCTCACCTCCGCGACTTCCCCGACTACGTCTACCTGCCCAATCGACTCGGCCACCTGCAGGGCTACGATCGCACGGGCCAGTACGCCGGTTGGTTGGGTCGGGCCTACAACGGCCTGGCGACCGACATTCGCAAGAAGGACAAGAACGACAACCCGTTTTTTCGGGACTGCGACGACAAGGAACTGGATTTTCGCATCAAGGGGATAGTCCCCGAGACCGAGATCGGGCTCGATCGGCTCGATCGCCGACGCAGCCTGCTCGAACAGTTCGACACGGCCCGCCGCGAGATCGAGACCGCCAAGCGACTCACCGACTACCACGGCATCCGTCAGCAGGCGCTGTCGTTGGTCACGTCCGAGAAGATCCGCAGTGCCCTGGACATTCGTCGCGAGGCTTCGACGTTGCGCGACCGCTACGGCAGGCATCTCTTCGGGCAGTCGTGCCTGATGGGCCGTCGGATGGTCGAGGCGGGATGTCGGTTCGTGACCGTGCTGTGGGATGCTCCGGACGGCTACAGCTGGGACTCGCACCGCACCAGTGCCGATCTCGAAAAACACCTGTTGCCGGGATTCGACCAGGCCTATTCGGCCCTGATCGACGATCTCGATCAACGCGGACTGCTCGATGAGACCCTGGTGGTTGCGGTGGGCGAGATGGGTCGCACGCCCAAGCCGGACACTTCGGCCTGGGGACGTGGCCACTGGAGTCACTGTTTCCCCTGCGTGCTGGCCGGAGCGGGGATCCGCGGCGGCGGCCTGTACGGGCGTTCGGACTCGGATGCCGCCTACCCGGCCGAAAACGCGGTCAGCCCCGAGGATCTCTCGGCGACGATCTTCGATGCGCTGGGGATCGGCCACGAGATTCGTCTGCCTGACTCGCAGGGCCGCCCGGTGCCGGTGCTCGAGCGAGGCGAACCGCTGCGACGGCTGTTTGCCAACGCGTAGAGGGCTGGCTCGCCCGCCCTGGACGGGAGTGTCTGTCCCCCGCCCCCCGCCTCCCGGTGGCAGAGGCAAACTCACTCCGCTAGGGTGAGCGTTTCGCCCGGCTCACTCCCCAGCACAAGAATCTCACCCACCATGCCGAAGGTCCTCAGCACGTCAGTCAACGCGGACGGTGGTCCGCATTTCGAGATCCTTGCCGAGGCCGGATTCGAAGTCGAAGCGGTCGATCGCACTGTCGACCTGTTTGACGAGGCCACCCTGATCGGCCAGATGCAGGGCGTCTCGGCCATCTCCGCCGGGTCCGAACCCTACAGCGCCGCTGTGATCGGGTCGTTGCCCGACCTGCGGGTGATTTCACGCAGCGGTGTCGGCTTCGACGCGGTCGACCTGGCCGCCTGCGACGAGCACGGCGTGGTCGTAACGGTGACTCCCGGCGTCAACCATCACGCCGTGGCCGAGCACACGATCGCTTTGCTGATGGGCGTGGCCCGAGGGTTTCCCGGTCGTCACGATCGGGTGAAGGCGGGTCGCTGGTTCCGTGAACCGTATCCGCGGGTGATGGGCAGTACGCTGGGCATTCTTGGACTGGGCCGCATCGGCCGCGCCGTGGCCACGCGTGCTGTCGGTCTGGGCATGACCGTGCTGGCCTTCGAGCCTTACCCGCAGCAGGAATTCGTCGAGACGTGGCGGGTGGAACTGGTCGATGATCTCGACGACCTGATTCCTCGCTGTGACTACATCTCGCTGCACCTGCCGAACATGGCCGAGACCCATCACGTGATCAACGCACAGCGGTTGGCGTTGATGAAGCCCGGCAGCGTATTGATCAACACGGCCCGCGGCCCGCTGGTCGACGAGGCGGCATTGATCGAGGCCCTGGGCAGCGGCCCGATCCGGGCGGCCGGTCTCGATGTGTTCGAGGTCGAACCATTGCCAGAGGACAGTCCCCTGCTGGGACTCGACAACGTCCTGCTCAGTGGACACGTGGCGGGACTCGACAACGAGTCGCACGAGGGCACTTTTGAGATGGTGGCCGACACGATCATCAAGCTGCATGCCGGCCAGTGGCCCGCCGATCGAATCGTGAACATGAACGGCGTCACCGACTGGACTTGGTAGGATGGCCTCCTCCGAGGGCATCTCACAATGAACCACTCGCCCCATCGCAAACTGCAGACCGTGGTCACAGACGGGGCCCGGGCGTCGGTCGAGCCGGTGTGTGCTCCGATCGATGACTGGCTGGGGATCCACCAGCAGGTACTGGTCGGGATCCGGCGGCACCTGCACATGCATCCCGAGCCGAGTGGCCAGGAGCGTGAGACGACCGGGTACCTGGCCGAACGGTTGGGCGAGGTGGGGGTCGATGCGGTGGTGCTCCGCGACGGACTGGGGCTGGTTGCCGATGCGGTGATCGGGGACCCCGGTCCCGAGGCACCTCGAGTCGCACTGCGGGCCGACATCGACGCGTTGAAGATCCAGGACTCCAAGTCGGTCGAGTACCGTTCGTGTCGCGACGGCGTGATGCACGCCTGTGGCCACGATGTGCACTCCTCGATCGTGATGGGCGTCGCGTTGGCGGTGGCCGAGCGGGGCGGCGAGAGTGGTCTGGAGCCGGGGTGCGGGATGCACCTGAGATACCTGTTTCAGCCGGCCGAGGAGATTTGCCTGGGAGCGAAGTGGTTGATCGAGCAGGGAGCGCTCGAAGGGGTCGACGCGATCCTGGGCCTGCACGTGGATCCCGAGACTTCCGCCGGGGAGATCGGGGTCCGCTACGGTCCGTTGACGGCGGTCTGCCACGAGGTGGCGATCACGGTCCGGGGCGAAGGCGGACATGCCGCGCGACCTCACCAGTCCCACGATCCGCTCGCCGCCGCCATCTCACTCGCCTCGATCCTCTACACCCAGCTCCCTCGTGGAGTCGACTCGCGACAGCCCTCGGTGTTTTCGATCGGGCGGCTCAGCGGAGGCACCGTGCCCAACGTGATTCCCGACGAGGTCGAGATTCTCGGTTCGCTGAGAACGGTGGCGGTGGGTGCTGATACGGTGCTGCAAGCGAAGATCCGTCAGATCGCAGCCGGGGTGGCGATGTTGACCGAGACCGAGATCGACGTGTCGTTCCGGGCATCTCTGGAGTCGGTCCGCAACGACAGCGGAGTGACCTCGGCCATCGAGGAGGCCGCGTTGGCGGTTGCCGGAGAGGAATCGGTGTGGCGGATCGGGGAGCCGAGCATGGGGGGGGAGGACTTTTCGGAATACCAGCTGCAGGTCCCCGGCAGCATGTTTCGACTTGGTAGCGGCACCCCCGAGCGGCACCTGCTGCACACACCCGGGTTCGACATCGACGAAGCGGCACTGGTGCCCGGTGCGCGGGTGATGATCCGCGCCGCCGTGCTGTGGGGACTCTCGCAACAAAACGGTCTCGCCGTTTCGCACCCCGATGGGGATGATGATGGGGCAGGTGTGGGGGAAGGGACAGGAGGCTAGTCGGTCATGCCGATGTTGGAATTCACTCGAAACGATACGCCGACGATCGGTGTCGAGATCGAATTGCAACTGGTTGATCGGGAGACGCTGTCCCTGGCCAGCGCGATCGAGAAAGTCATCGCCGGGTTGCCTGCGGAGCTGGGTGATCGGGTCAAGCCCGAGTTGATGCAGTGTTACCTCGAAATCAACACCGGTGTCTGCAACACGGTGGCCGAGGTGGACGAGGATCTGAAGTCGACGATTGCTACGGTTGAGCGGGTGGCCGGTGACCTGGGCCTGGAGTTGTTCTGGGCGGCGACGCATCCGTTTTCGAGTTGGCGATCGCAGGAGATCACCGTCAACGATCGCTACTTCGAGCTGGTCGAGCTGATGCAGGACGTGGCTCGGCGGCTGGTCACGTTCGGCCTGCACGTGCATGTCGGAGTCGACAGCGGTGACAAGGCAGTGATGATCTGCGATCGGATGCTCAGACACCTGCCACTGTTCCTGGCTCTTTCAAGCAACTCGCCCTTCTGGGAGGGTCGCAACACCGGGCTGCATTCGAACCGGTCGAAGATCATGGAGGGCCTGCCGACGGCCGGGTTGCCTCATCGGATGAGGAACTGGAGCGAGTACATCTGGCTGGTGTCTCACCTGGTCGACACCGGCTTTATCAACACGATCCGCGAGATCTGGTGGGACATCCGGCCTCACCATCTCTTCGGCACGGTCGAAATCCGCGTCTGCGACATGCCGCCCAACCTTGACCAGGTGCTGGCCCTGACGGCCCTGATGCAGTGCATGGTGCAGGCGATGTCCGAGGAGATTGACCGGGGGACGTTCCAGTCGGAATACCATCCGATGATGGTGCAGCAGAACAAGTGGCGGGCGACCCGGTTTGGCCCCGACGCCGAGCTGGTCAACAGCGACGACTATCAGCAGTACTCGGTCCAGCAATCGATCGATCGGCTGATCGAGATGTTGCAACCAACGGCCAAGGAACTGGGGTGCGTCTCGGAGCTTGAGAGTGCCACTCATCTGCCGGGTTCCACCGGCAGTCGGCAGCAGTTGGCGATCTTCGAGGAGACAGACAGCCGTCGCGAGGTGGTCCGCCGGATGCTCGAGGCGAACAGGCCAAAATGACCACCGATCCGGTGACCTCCGAGACGTTGCGCGAGACGGTACGGGGCCTGCCGAGTGGTTCCGGCGTCTACCTGATGAAGGACGACGGCGGCCGGGTGATTTACATCGGCAAGGCGGTGAACCTGCGGAGCCGCGTGGGCAGCTACTTTACTTCCGCGGCAGCCCAGGAAATGAGGACCGCGGGGCTGGTGCCCGAGATCCGGGATGTGGAGGTGATCGAGACCGAGAGTGAGGTCGATGCGTTGCTGCTGGAGGCGAGGCTGATCAAGGACGTCCAGCCGAAGTTCAACCAGGAGCTGAAGGACGACAAGACGTTTCCCTACCTCGAGGTCTTCGTCCGCGAGGACTTTCCGCGGGTCGAGTTCACTCGAAAGCCGCAGGACCGCGGCACTCGGCTCTACGGCCCCTTTACCAATGCCAAGGCACTCCGAGGCGCGATCGCGGTGCTGCAGAGGGTCTTTCGATTCCGCACCTGCACACTGGACATCGACGACGGAGACGAGAGGTGGCAGTGGTTCCGGCCCTGCCTGCTGGCGAGCATCGACCAGTGCACGGCCCCGTGCAACCTGAGGATCAGCAAGGAGGACTACCGCCGGGACATCCGCCGGCTGCAGACGTTCTTGGACGGGGGCCGCGTGAAGCTGTTGCGTGAGCTGGATCGGGAGATGCAGCAGGCGTCAGCCGAGAAGCTCTACGAGAAGGCGGCGAGGATCCGGGACGAGATCCAGGCCCTGGAGAACCTGAACCTGCGAGGTGATCTCGAGGAGCACGCCCAGCCGGAGGTCTTCTACGTCGATCCCAAGAAGGGTCTTGCGGGCCTGAAACAGGTCTTCGGTCTCGACGAGCTGCCTCGGCGTATCGAGGGAGTCGACATCGCTCACCTGCAGGGGGGCGAAACGGTGGCCAGCCTGGTGCAGTTCATCGACGGGCTGCCTTTCAAGCATGGCTACAAGCGATACCGCATCCGCACCGTCGAGGGTGTCGACGACTACGGTGCGATCCGCGAGGTGGTTTCGCGGCGGATGGGTCGGTTGGTCCAGGAGGGCGAGGCGTTTCCCGACATCCTGCTGATCGACGGCGGCAAGGGGCAACTGAACGCGGCGTTGGAGGCGATGGAGGTGATCGGGGTCGATCCGCCGCTGACCGTGTCGTTGGCGAAGCGTGAGGAGGAGGTGTATGTTCCGGGCGAGGCCGAGCCCCGCCGACTCTCACGCCACGGCTTTGGGCTCAGGCTGCTGCAGTACGTCCGCGACGAGGCCCACCGATTTGCTCAGCATTACCACCATATTCTTCGCCGCAAGAGTACTTTCGGTAAGTAGCCGAGTGCCGGGGTCAGATCCCGGGCTCTTGCGGAGCAAACTCACCAACGATGGCCTTGGCCGCACGGACGCCGTCGACCGCGGCGCTGATGATCCCGCCGGCGAATCCGGCACCCTCGCCCACCGGGTAGAGACCCCGGCAGCCCGGCGACTGGAACGACTCTCGGTCGCGAGTGATCCGCACCGGCGCGCTGCCTCGCATCTCCGGACCCACCAGCACCGCCTCGGGCAGAAACGCCTTGTGGTACTTGCGGTTCAATAGTGGCAGAGCCCACTTGATGGTCGAGATCACCGTCGAGGGCAGCACCATTTCGAGTGACGCGGGCACGCTGCCTCGTAGATAGGACGTCTCGATTCGACTGGCCGGATCGGGTGAGCGGTCGGCCATGAAGTCGGCGGCACGATGGGCCGGGGCCAGGTATTCGCTGCGGCCCAACCGGTACGCGACCGCTTCAAACTGTTGCTGCAGGCGGACGCCCGCCAACGGATCGCTGGAACCAAACTCCCCGGGCTCGACCGTCACCATCAGACCGCTGCTGGCAAACTCCGTGTCGTGCCGCGAGTTGCTCATGCCGTTGGTACAGAACATCTCGGGCTCGGACACGCTGGGGATGATATGCCCGCCGGCACACATGCAGAACGTGTAGACATCGCGATCGCCCTTGGCCACCAGGTTGTAGTTGGCCGCTCCCAGCAGGTCCCGGTACTCGGGTCTCCCGTACGCCTCGGCATCGATCTGGGCCTGGGGCTGCTCGATCCGCAGACCCAGCTGGAAGGCACGAGGCTCCATGGGGACCCCCGCCTCCAACAGCATCTCGTAGGTGTCTCGAGCACTGTGCCCGATCGCCAGGATCGCCAAGGACGTGGCGATTCGGCCTCCGCTGGTCGCCAATGCCACCAGTTGCCCATTCTCGATCTCCAGACCCTCGAACCGGCACCCGAATCGGTACTCGCCCCCAGCCGCCTCGATCTCCTGGCGGAAGTTCCTCACCACGAATGGCAGCCGGTTGCTACCCAGGTGAGGCCGCTGCTCCCAGGCGACCGAGGGTTGTCGAGAGAACTCGGCGAAGCGTTGCAGCACCCAGTCGATGTCGGGTCCCGAGAGCCGACAGGTCAGCTTCCCGTCGCTGAACGTCCCGGCTCCTCCCTCGCCAAACAGGTAGTTGTCGTCCGGGTCGTGCTCGCCTCCGGAGTCGAACTGCCGAATGCTGCTCACGCGGTCCTTGACCGCCGGACCGCGTTCGAGGATCAGTGGCCGGTAGCCTCGGGTCGCCAGGAAATAGGCCGCCAACATCCCGGCCGGTCCCGATCCGATCACGACCGGGCGGTCTTCAAGCGGCAATTCGCCGGGCTCGGGGTCGTCGAAGGTGGTTGCGAGGTACCGGTCGACTCCCTCGCGACGAGCAAGTTGCTCGAGCCGGTTCTCCTCGTCAACAAGCTCGACGGCGACCGAATAGACGAACTTGAGATTGTCGCGTGAGCGTCCGTCGAGGCTCTTCTTGAGAATCCTCCAACCGGCCAGTTCGTCGAGCTCGACGGCCAGCCGTCGAGCCAGCTCGGGGCCGATGTGCTCTTCGTCGAGAGTCACCGGGAGCCGGACGTTGGTCACTCGCAGTGGCATGAGGACGAGGCCTTGGGATCAGCGTCTGCGGGCATTGGGCTTGAGAAAATACGCGACGCCCTGGACCCTGGTCTTCCGCCTGTAGACCCGGTCCCCGGCGGTGACGTACATCACGTTTCGCTTTGGACCGCCAAAGACCACGTTGGCCAGTGAACCGCGGTACGGCTTGGCGATGACTCCACCCATCCGGCCGGTCGGGTCGAACATCTGCACTCCGGCATAGCTGGTGACATAGAGTCGGCCGTTGGTGTCGACGGTCATCCCGTCCGAACCGGGTCGATCGCGGCCGGGTAGCAGTCTCAGTGGCAGGTAGTACCGTTCACGATGCGAGAGGCTGCCGTCGGGTTCGACTCGGTAGGTCCAGAGGTGTGGAGCGTTGCGTTCGGTTACCACCAGAGTGCCTTCGCCGGGCCAGAGTATGACTCCGTTGGGGCTGATCCCTTCGGCGACGACCCGCTTGTGTCGTTTGGGGCCGATGGTCCAGACCTTGCCGCCGCCAGGGTCGGTCACGAACAGCCTGAGGTCACTGCCGACCACCAGGTCGTTGCAGGCGATGTCGCTGGCGATGACGCTGTGGCTGCCGTCAGAGGCGTAGGCCACCACCTGCTTGTCACCGTTGCGGCAGCCGTACAGCAGTCCGTCGCTGCCGAACATCAGGCCGTTGGTCCGGGCCGACTTCTCGGCAAAGACGCTGATCTTGCCTGTTGCCGCGTCGATGCGGTGGATGCGGTCGTTGGGGATGTCGGTGAAGAACACGTTGCCGGCCGAGTCGACTGCCGGACCTTCGGTGAACCGGTACCCGCTGCCGACCAGCTGCCAGCTCTCGCCGGGCAACAGCACCTGCGTCAGAGGCATGTCCTGGGCCGAGGCGGTCGAACTGCAAAGCAGCACGGTCCAGGCGAGACAGGCGAGGGTGGAGAATCGGGTCATCGGAACATCCTGCGGAGTGTCTGGAGGCAGTTCGAGAAACGGGCCAGGTCGGCTCACTTGCTCTTCTTTTCACCGGCAGTCGTCTTCTCGTTCCAGCCACGCCACAGCCACTTCAGCGACTCGGGCATGATCGCGCCCCCATGTCGGCCGTTGTGGCCTCCGGTACCCATCACGAACTTGTGGTCGTACTTCGAGAACTTCAGGGCTGCGGCCATCTGGCGATTGGACAGCGGCCAACTGCCGTGGAGGTTGTCGAGATCGTTGGTGCCGTCCTGCAGGAAGATTCGGATCGGCTTCGGCTCGGTCTTGCGGATCAGGGCCGGGTAGACATGACCGCCCCGGATGTTGGTGAAGCTGCCGACGTGGCTCAGTACCTTGCCAAACTGGTCGGGGCGTTCCCAGGCGACCGTCCAGGCACAGATGCCTCCGGAACTGATGCCGCAGATGGCTCGCAACGAGGGGTCATCGGACAGCTTGTACCGCTTGGCGACCTCGGGCAGGATCTCCTCGAGCAGGAACCGGGTGTATTGGCCGCTGAGCGTGTCGTATTCGAAGCTGCGGTTCCGTCGCGGCTTGCCGCCGGGCTTGGTGGGAGGGATGGAGCCGGGGTTGAGAAAGATGCCGATCGTCACCGGCATCTCGCCCTTGTGGATCAAGTTGTCGAAGACCGTCGGGATGCGGAACGATCGCTTGGTGTTCACGTAGCCACCGCCGTCCTGAAAGACCATCACCGCCGCGGGACTCTTGCCGTCGTACTGACTGGGCACGTAGATCCAGTAGTCACGGACCGTGCCCGGGAAGACCTTCTTGCTGGTCCACTTGTGCTGAGTCACGACTCCCTGGGGCACGCCTTGCTGGACCATCGAATCGGGGCCGTGCTTGTAGTTGTCCTGGGCGAAGGCCGGTGAGGCGGTGAGCAGGACGAGTGCAAACATCGTGATGCGGGCGGGCTTGGTGATCATGGTCAGGGTTCCGGTGTGGGTGGCCGTTGACTTGTGCGGGGCGACTGACCCCAAGGGAAGTGGCCTGCTTATCGTTCCAGAAACTTGCGGTCTCCGGGTTCGAAGTTTCGAGGCTGGGGCGTGTGCTTGGTAATGATCTTCCAGCTGCGGCCGTTTTCCCGGAAGTCCGAGAAGTTCTTCGGGTTGTAGGCGACGTCCAGGTGGGGGGTTTCCAGCAACTTGCCGCCGGCATGATAGCTGCGAACGGCCGAGTCGAGTGCTCCGGTGACCAGCAGTGTCCGTTCGGCCGGGTACGGTTCACGGCCGTGGATGAACATGGCCTGGATGGCGTGCGAGAGTCCCTTGAACAGGCAGCGGTTGCCCCAGGGTCCATTGAACAGTGCGGTCGCCCGCGGCCGGCGTTCGCCTTCGACACGGCAGGCAAAGTTCCAGCGATTGGAGTCGCTGCCGACCTTGAGCACCGCCGCCTTCAGCCCGTCTCGGTACTCGACGAGGATCGCGTGCGGCGTGGTGTTTTCGTGGCCGGCGAGCAGTCGTTTCATCGATCGGGGACGTCGATCCAGTTCGGCCAGCATTGCTGCTTCGGCGAGGTCCATCGACCAGCGTCCCTGTGCGGCCGCGTCGAACAGTGCGTCGCCCTCGAGTACCTGCACCCGGGCGATTCCCGTCTCACCGACCTCGCCTCGTGCTTCGACCATCGACTGCAGCACTTCGAGGCCGTGGAAGCCATACGATTCCAGTTGTCCCCCATGGATCGAAATCGCCTCGGTGATGGTCGACCCACGTGGCAGATCCAGGCGAGGCCGTCGCTGGGCCAGCGGCACCGAGCTGCCTCCCATCAGCGGCATGCGGTTGGCTCGGGCCACGTCGACCATCTCGCGGGCCCAGTCCCAGCGATACGAGTAGTGCTTGTCGTTGAACAGCGGGACGAAGCGGTTGGCCTGTTTCATCACCGCCAGTGCCGCGTCGAAGAATCGCTTGCGGGGGTACATCTTCTGTCCGAGCTCGTTGACCGGATAGTCACCGTGTTCACCGATCGAGAGCACCGCATCGACCGCCAGTGAGTCGCCACCGACGCACAGGGCCTTCTCGATCGAATCGAACAGTGGCACTCCGAACCGCCGGGACACGTCACGTGCCATGTCGCCATTGGGGAACTGGTCGGCGAAGAATGACACGATGTCGACCCCCGGGTCGACCAGGCGGCCGCCAAAGAGGTAGGGCCGGAAGAAGTTTTCGAGGATATTGTAGGCGTGCGAGCGGAAGCGGAACTCGGTGAAGATCGCGGCCACCCGAGGCCGACGTCGGCTATTGCCGGCCGTCGCGGACGCGGCGAACAGTCCCGGAGCCAGTGCGCAGGCAGCCGAGCCTGCCAGCAGTTCACGGCGAGACAGTTGCCGGCCGGATGAGGTCATGGGTGCAGGTCCTGGGTGAAGAGGCCCTGGGGCCGGTTCGAGCAGACGCATTGTAGGTGTTGCCCGATCTGGCTGCACGCTATGATCGCCCCCAAGATGACTCGCAGCCCGAGCAACTCGCCGCCACGTGGCGCAGATCACCTGGTGAGATCGCTCGAGACCGCCGGCGTCCGCCGGCTGTTCACTCTCTCGGGCAACCAGGTGATGTCGGTCTTCGATGCGACGATCGGCAGCCAGGTCGAGTTGATCCACGTGCGTCACGAGGCGGCGGCGGTGCACATGGCCGACGCCTTCGGGCGGCTGACAGGCGAGCCGGGAATCGCCCTGGTGACCGCCGGTCCGGGCTTCACCAACACGCTGACTCCGACCTACGTGGCGGCGATGGCCGAATCGCCCGTCGTCGTACTCAGTGGCTGCTCGCCCGTTGCCCGGGACGGGCAGGGTGCTTTCCAGGAGATGCCCCAGGCCGAAATGGCCGGAGGTGTGGCCAAGGCGGCCTGGCGGGCCACCGACGCTGCCGGCCTGGGGCATGATCTTTCGCGAGCCATCCGACTGGCACGCGGTGGCCGACCGGGACCGGTGCACATCACGCTGCCCGGTGACGTGCTGAGCGAGACGGGTGAGCACCAGGTGGCCGGTCCGCCGGTGGCCGATGACTTCTATCCGATCGTCAGCCTGCTCGATCGAGACACCGCCGAGAACGTGCTCGAGCTGATCAACCAGGCCACTCGACCACTGCTCCTGGCCGGCCCGGCACTCATTCGCGGACCCGGCCTCCAGGCCCTGCGGCAATTCGAAGAGGCGACCGGGGTGCCGGCGGTCGCGATGGGGAGTCCTCGAGGCATCAACGACCCGGGGCTGGGGGCCTTTGCTCAGCCGCTGGCGAGTGCCGACCTGCTGGTGCTGGTCGGACGCAAGCCCGACGTCGGGTTGAAATTTCTCGAGGCACCATTCGTATCCGACGACTGCCGTGTGGTGCTGATTGACCCCGACGCATCGGTGCTCGAACAGTTCAGCCATAGGCTCGAATCATCGGGCCGACTGGTCGCCAGCGACCTGGCCGATTCGGTGCCGGCCATCGAACGGTTGGCGATGCTGTGCGACGAGCCGCGCGACGACCTGTCGGAGTGGCGTGGCGAGGTGGAGCAGGCGGTTGGATACCGGCCAGCCGGGTGGTCCCAGATCAGTGCCGAGGCGGGGTCGGCCATACACCCGGTGAGCGTGGGGCTGGCGGTCAACGAGGTGCTGGCCGAATGTTCCGAGTCGGTGTTCATTTCCGATGGCGGAGAGTTTGGGCAGTGGACCCAGGCGGTGGTCGAATCGACCCACCGAGTGATCAACGGTCCGAGTGGTTCGATCGGGGGTGGCGTGCCGTTCGCGCTGGCGGCTCGGGTGGCCTGTCCCGAGGCGACGGTGATCGCGACGGTTGGCGACGGGACGTTTGGCTTTCACGCCATGGAACTCGAAACCGCCATCCGTTACGACCTGCCGCTGGTGATCGTGGTCGGCAACGACGCGTGCTGGAACGCCGAGTACCAGATCCAGCTGGACGATTACGGTGAGGATCGGCTGGTTGGTTGCGAGTTGGCTGACACGCGATACGACGAGCTGTGCCGGTCGATGGGTGGCTGGGGTGAGAGGGTGGAACGGATCGAGGATCTGGCGCAGGCGTTGCGTCGGGCGATCGAATCGGGGCAGCCGGCCGTGGTCGACGTGCGGATCGACCGGGTCAAGGCACCGATCGTACGTCGCTAGTCCTCACCGGCCTTTGCGTCGTCTTTGAGCATGTCGAGTTGTCCGAGGCGGCGGTAGAGGCGGGGTCGTGTGAGCCCGAGCAGCCGGGCGGCTTCGGCCTTGTTGCCCCGAGCCCGCCGCATCGCCCTGGCCAGCTGATCGCGTTCGACCCGCTGCAGGACCTCTTCGAGCGGCTCGATAGGATCTTCGAGTGGCCCTCCGACACGTTGAGCATCGATCCCGGTGCGGAAGGCAAACGGCAGGTCGTCGGCTTCGATCAGGGCCGAACCGCGCTCGGCGGCGGCACGGGCCGCTTCGCGGATCACGGTGTTGAGTTCATCGAGGTTGCCCGGCCAGCCGTATTGGCCCAGGGCGATCCACGAGTCTGCCGAGAGGCCGCCGACCTGGACGGAGGCCGTCTGGTTGTGGCGTTCGAGGAAGTGCTGAGCCAGTTTCTGGAAGTCGTCGTCGCGTTCTCGCAGCGGTGGCACGCTGATGGTGATGGCTGAGATGCGATAGTGAAACTCTGGCAGCAGCTCCTCCCTCGCAACGGCTTCCTCCAAAGGCCTGGTCGAGGAGACCATCAGCCTCGGTGCTGGTGCCGGTGCCGGGTCATGGGTGCCGACGCCGTCGAGCCTCTCGAGT
>Ga0310123_10000638_pt1 | contig 30796 bp, 22 predicted proteins | sample CB6_AW_1057_MG_FD_203505 | JGI IMG/M metagenome (GOLD analysis project Ga0310123, IMG submission 203505) | Marine microbial communities from Western Arctic Ocean, Canada - CB6_AW_1057 | ecosystem: Environmental > Aquatic > Marine > Oceanic | place: Canada: Western Arctic Ocean | collected... | reverse complement strand
TGCTGGGCGGCATCATCGGCAGCTTCCTGAACGTCTGTGTCCACCGACTGCCGGCTCACGACTCGATCGCAGACGGCTGGAAGGGACTGTTCCATCCCCCCTCGAGATGCCCACGCTGCCTGCACCCGATCCGGCTGCTGGACAACATCCCGGTGCTGGGCTGGCTGAAGCTCCGCGGCCGCTGCCGAAACTGCACCAGGCCGATTTCGGTGAGGTACCCGCTGGTCGAGTTCTTCAACGGGCTGCTGTGGGTTGTGATGTACATGGTGGAGGTCGGAGACTACCGCCCGACCGATGGCCCACCCGCCGGCGGCAGTGGTCTCTTCGCCGGTGACCTCAGTCCGGAACCGGTTTTCGGGTCGGCCTGGCAGTCGGCCGAGGCCATCCTGCACCTCCGCTACCTCTACCACATGGTCCTGCTCGAAACCCTCGTGGTCGCCTCGCTGATCGACTTCGACCTGAAGGTGATCCCCGACAGTGTCACGGTGCCCGCGATGATCGTCGGGCTGGCCGGATCCACCCTGGGCTGTGTTTACATTCTCCCGGTCTGGTTCCAGGTCCCCGACAGCGTGCAGACCCTCTTCGACAACCTCGTCGGAGACCCCGACACGATCCCCGGCTGGCTGGGAGTGATCCGCGACGGGCCGAGGATACCGGGTTGGATCGAGGACTCGCGGCTGCTGCACGGACTGGCAGTCAGCGGAGTGGGGTTGATCGTGGGGGGGGGAGCGATCTGGCTGGTTCGCCTCGCCGGTCAGTGGGTGCTGAAGCAGGAAGCCATGGGTTTTGGCGACGTGACGCTGATGGCCGCCATCGGCAGCTTCATCGGCTGGCAGCCGGTGCTGGTGGTCTTCTTCATCGCACCGCTGTTGGCGGTGCTCTTCGCCCTGGCCAACTGGTTCCTCCGCCGAGAACGCGAGTTGCCCTACGGACCCTTCCTGGCCATGGGCACCCTGTTCTTCCTCTACGCCTTCAGGTTTCTCTGGATCGACCACTTCGAGCCCACCTTCGGCTACGGCCCCTTCCTGCTGCTGCTGCTGGCTGCCGGCGCGGCGATGTTCGTGCCGTTGCTGCTCGTGACCCGCCTGGTCCGCCGCGGACTGGGGATCCCCGATCTCGTGGCTCCCGATACCGGGCCGTGGCGGACCGCCGACCAACTGCACTACTGGGCCGGCGAACATGTCGACCGATTCGAGGGCCGCTGGCGGACCGGTCCCGAAACCGACTGGCCCGGCGGCGATGCCGGCCGAGGACAACGCCACGAAGCCGATTGGCGCAATCCGGGTCGCTGAATTCGTGAGAATTCAGCTCCAGCGACCGGTCCGCTACAATCGAGCCCATCATGATCACGATCGTCGATTACGGCATGGGCAATCTCCGCAGCGTGCAGAAGGCGTTCGAACGCCTCGGCCACGAAGCCCGGATCAGTTCGATTCCTGACGAGATCGGTTCGACAGAACGCCTGGTCCTGCCCGGGGTCGGAGCCTTCCGTGATGCGATCAGCGAACTCAAACGGCTCGAACTGGTCGAACCGATCCGCGAGCACATCAACGCCGACCGACCGTTCCTGGGCATCTGCCTGGGGCTGCAGCTGCTGCTCGAGTGCAGCCACGAGGATGGTGAGTGGGACGGGCTGGGGGTGGTCCCCGGCGAGGTGGTTCGATTCGGCTCGACCGAGGGCTTTCCCGAGGAGCTGAAGATCCCGCACATGGGCTGGAACACGCTCGACCCCGTCGCCGACGACTGCCCGTTGTTGGCCGAGATCCCTGCCGGCTCGAGTTTCTACTTTGTCCACAGCTACTACGTGGCTCCCACGGATGCCGATTGCGTGGTGGGCCGGACCGACTACGGGCTGCCTTTTGCGTCGATGGTCGGCCGAGGTCGGCTCTTTGCGACCCAGTTCCACCCCGAGAAGAGTCAGCGGATCGGGCTGCAGCTGCTCACCAACTTCACCACGCTCTAGGCACACGACCGATGGCTCCACCCTGCGAGCACCTCGAGCAACTCGACTCGGTCGGTTGCGTGGCCTTGCCGGAGTTCTGTGACCCGACAACCACTCGACGGATCGCCGATCGACTCGAGGAACTCTTCGAATCCGAGGGCGAGGCGGCCGGAAGCGAGTTCAAGCAGGAAACCGGGTGCCGGCGGCTGGCCAACCTGGCCGACAAGGACGAGCTGTTTCGTACGTTGATGGTCCGCGACGACCTGCTGGCCTACGTCGCCCACATACTCGGACCCCGCTTCAAACTCAGCAGCCTCAACGCCCGCAGTATCAACCCCGACTGCCAACTGACTCAGCCTCTGCACGCCGACATGAGTGCCCTGCCCGACGAGGAAGGATTCTGGGTCTTCAACAGCCTGTGGATGCTCGATGACTTCACCCCCGAAAACGGCGCCCTCCGCTTCGTACCCGGCACCCACCACCGCGGAGTGCTTCCCGCTGATGAGCTCGACGATCCGCTCGCCGACCACCCCGACCAGCAACTGGCCACCGGAACAGCCGGCACCGTGCTACTGATGAACGCTCACCTCTGGCACGGCGGACTCCCCAACCTCACCGATCGACCCCGCCGAGCCCTGCACATCTTCTTCACCCGCTCCGACCACCCGCAGCAGCAGTACCAGAAGCAGTTGCTCAGTGACCGGACCCAGGCAGGGCTGACCGAGCCTCAACGACGTATCCTCGCCCTGGACGACCCCCAAAACGACGCCATCAGCCTCGATCCAGCCGTCCGCAGCGGGTTCCTCAAGTAGACCAGCAGGGAGAGACCAGGTTGGAAACGGGTTCGGAGAACAGCCTGGAGATTATCCCGGCGATTGACCTGCGAGGCGGACGTTGCGTGAGGCTGCGGCAGGGAGACTATGCGCGGGAGACCGTCTTTGGCGACGACCCGGTGGCGGTTGCCAGGCAGTGGACCGACCAGGGCGGAACGCGACTGCACCTGGTCGATCTCGACGGAGCCCGGGACGGAATCCCCGCCAACGCCGAAATCGTCCGCGACATCGTGGCCGCCGTCGATGTGCCGTGCCAACTGGGAGGAGGGATCCGGACCGAGGAGGCGGTTGCGACGTTGCTGGGCGATGTGGGACTCGACCGGGTCATCGTCGGGACCCAGGCACTGAAAGAGCCCGGCTGGTTTCGAGACATCGCGAACTCGTTCCCCGGGCAGGTCTGCCTGGGGCTCGACGCCAAAGACTCGATGGTCGCCACCGAGGGCTGGAGGGATGTGTCGCAGACACCCGCCATGGAGATGGCCGCCGGCTACGCCGAATTGCCACTGGCTGCCATCATCTACACCAACATCGCCCTCGACGGAATGCTCGAGGGGATCGACACCGAGACACTCAACGATCTCCAACAACTCGCCGAACTTGGCCCACCGGTGATCGCCTCGGGTGGGATCACCACCATCGAGGATGTCCGGGTCCTGGTGGAGTTGGCCGGTTCGAGCCCGAGGCTGAATGGGGCGATCGTCGGCCGGGCTCTTTATGAGGGAACCCTCGACCTGGCCGTGGCGGTCGAGCTGACATCCAACCGGGCGCGCGATTAATCCTCGAAAAACGTGCTGATCCGCCAGCGTCGCCGCTGCTGGCGGTCCGCCGAGGTGCCGTCGTCGGCTTCGAGCTGGTTGACCATCTCGTCTCGCTGGAGACGAACCGCGGCCAGTTGCTGCTGCTTTTCCTGCAGCTGCCCTCTGAGTTCCTGCGACTGCTGCTGTGCGGTGGCGAGTTGATCCGAGAGATCTCGGCCGGCCTGCTTCTGCAGTTCGATCTCGCGATGCGCCTCACCCAACTGCTCACGCAATTGACCCTGCTCCCGCGACAACTCGCCAATCCGCGCCTCGACGGTTGAGATCAGTTGCGCGGCGGTGGCCTGTTCGCGAGACCGCGCCGCCTCGGTCTCGCCCATCGCCTCCTGCGACCGTTCGAGCTCACCCTTCACCGCCTCGCGGTCGACCTCGAGCGTCTCGATCTTCACTCTTAGATTGGCCGCCTCCGCTTCGTACCCTTGCCGTTGAGTGTCATGCGTTTGCTGTAGGCGGCTCAACTGGCGGCCCCGGATCGCCCAGGCCAAGAGCACCCCCACGAGCAGGCCGACTCCGGCACAGACAACAGGCAGCAAATCCATCACGGACTCCCACAAGGACTGCCCACGATCTCGATCGTTCGGGTGTTCCCTCGAACCAGACTACCGGTTTCCTAGCCCTTGATCACCCCCACGGGACGCATGCGGGCGACCTTGCTCGAGAGTCCTGCGGCGTGGACGACGTCGACCACGTCATTGACGTTCTTGTACGCGTCGGGGTGTTCCTCGGCCAGGCCCTTACGGCTGCGGGAGCGGGCCACGACGCCCCGAGCCAGCAGCTCACGATCAATCCGACGGCCCTGGGCATGCCGCACCGCCATGGTGCGACTCATCCTGCGACCCGCACCATGGCAGGTCGTGCCGAAGCTGCGATGCATGCTCCCCGGCTGGCCCACCAGCACCCAGCTGGCTCGACCCATGTCACCGGGAATCAGCACCGGCTGCCCCACGTCGCGGTACCGCAGGGGAATCTCGGGATGGCCGGCCGGGAAGGCCCTGGTGGCCCCCTTGCGATGCACCCACACCCGCCGAGTCTCCTTCTCGATCTCGTGCTCCTCGAACTTCGCAATGTTATGAGCCACGTCGTAAACCAGTTCCAGGCCCAGCTGCTGCCAGCTCGAACCCAGCACACGGGAAAACGCATCCCGTGCCAGCTGCATCAGCAGTTGCCGGTTGCACCACGCGTAGTTGGCTGCAGCCCGCATCGCACCGATGTAGGACTCGCCCTCGGGACTACCTACCGGAGCACATGCCAGCTGGCGGTCGGGCAGCTCGATGCCATACTTCTCGGGCACACCCCGCAACGACCTTAATGCGTCGTCACAGACCTGGTAGCCCAGGCCACGCGACCCCGAGTGAATCATCACGCAGACCTGGCCCTGGAACAGGCCCAGCACTTCTGCCGCCACCGGGTCGACCACCTCCTCGACCACCTGTACCTCCAGGAAATGGTTCCCCGACCCCAGTGTTCCGCACTGCTTGGCTCCGCGGGCCAGGGCCTTCTGGCTGACCCGCTCGGGCTCGGCACCCAACAGGCACCCCTCCGCCTCGGTCATCTCGATGTCGGCCTCCGTCGCCAGGCCCCGCTCGATCAACGACCTGGGACCCCGGGCCATCAGGTCTTTCAACTCGGGCCGATCGAACCGGTAGGGACCGCTGCGACCCGCTCCCGCCGGGACCGTGGCGAACAACTCGTCGATCAGCTCCACGAGTCGAGGTGCCAACTCGTCTTCGCGGATCGTCGAACGAACCAGGCGGACCCCGCAGTTGATGTCGTATCCGACTCCTCCCGGCGAGATCACTCCACCTCGCTCCGGATCGGTCGCACAGACACCACCGATCGCGAACCCGTAGCCCCAGTGGATGTCGGGCATCGCCAGGCTGGCCAGCTGGATCCCCGGCAGCATGGCCACGTTGGCAACCTGCTCGGGTGCCTGGTCACCGCGGATCTCCTCCATCAACACCTCGCTGGCGAAGATCAGGCCGTCGACCCGCATGCCCGGCTTGTACGACCTGGGAATCCGCCACAGGCAGTCATCGATCCGTTCCAGGGATCCGTGGAAGGCCGACTGGGTCATCGCAGCAGCCTCTCCCGGTTCAGATGTCGACAATCACCTCGGCCAACCATCGTCCATCCTGCTGCTCGACCTTCAGCCCGTGATAGGTGATCGCCTTGACTTCTCGTGCCAGCCGGTGCGGCTGATCCTCGATCACCTCGCCGCGGGCTTGTGCCAGCAAGCCGCCGGTGGTGCGAGTCACATCGAACTCGCGTCCGAGAAACCCGGTGGTTTCAAAACGGAACAGCAGTTCGCCCAGCAGATCGAGCAGCAGCAGGTCCGCTTCGGTGCCAGAGACGGCGATTTCGGCCCGAGCGTCCAAGCCCACCGCCCCAGGATCCTCGACCAGCAATGAAGTCAATCCCCGTGCCGCCTCGGCAAACAACTCATCCAGGCCCCCGGCTGTGACTCTCAGGCCAAGATCAGCGGTATGGTCGAACGTTTCAAACACGGCTCGGGCCTTATACCATGATCGGCCGCAGCGATGCCTGATCCCCTCGACGATTCCCGAACGCTCTCATCGGCCCGCTCATCTACGCGCGGCCGCTGGCTGCTGGTGGCCGCGGCGGTGCTCTGGAGCACGACGAGCCTGTTCGTCAAGTCCAAGGCCATGGGCGACATCGAGGGTCCGACGCTGGCGTGCCTGCGGGCCCTGTTTGCCGCCCTGTGCCTGGCCCCCTTCCTCAGACGCTCAGCGATCCGCTGGCGGCTCGGGCTGGTCCCGATGGCAACCGCGTTCGCCGCAATGAACGTGCTGTTCCTGACCGCGATGACCCTGACCACCGCCGCGGCTGCCGTCTTTCTGCAATACACCGCCACGCCCTGGGTGTTCCTGCTGGGGCTGGTGGTGCTTGGTGAGAGTTGGCGGAGGGGCAACGTGGTGGCGGTCGGACTGGCGGTCGTCGGAATCACCGTGATCGTCGCCAGCGACGCGGGCACACAGTCCTCGCTGGGCAACCTGTTGGCCATCGCCAGCGGACTCACCTTCGCAATCGTGATCATCTCTCTGAGGTATCTCAGAGACGAATCCCCGGTGTTCCTGGTGCTGGTCAACCAGGCCGCGAGTTGCCTGGTGCTGCTGCCTTGGCTGGCCTGGCATCCCCCGTCGCTCTCGCTCGGGCAGTGGGTGCTGCTGGCCGCCTTCGGAATCGTGCAGATGTCGATTCCCTACCTGATGTTCGCACGTGGCGTGAAGTCGGTGGCCGCCCAGGAAGCCGCACTGATCGTGCTGCTGGAACCGGTGCTCACACCCGTCTGGGTCGCGGTGCTGGGCTGGGAAGTCGCCCCGATTGCGACCTGGCTGGGGGGTGGCCTGATCGTGGGAGGTCTGCTGCTGCGATACACCGTCTGGTCAAGACCCGACGAGCCCCCGGATGCCCCCGAGGTGTGAGCGTCGCGGGAGATGGTCTCGAGCGGTCAGCAACCGATCAGCTTGTGACGAGTGCCACTCGGAGATCCATGACATTGGTGTGCGTCGGACCGGTCTGCAGCAGGCCGCCGGGAGATTCGAAATATGTGTACGAATCGTTGATCGCCAGGAACGGTTCGGGGTGTAGCTTGAGCGTGCGGACGGTCCGCCACAGCTCCTGGTCGACAATCGCTCCGGCCGCGTCGGTCGGACCGTCCTCGCCGTCGGTGCCGCCCGAAAGGATGGCGATGCGATCGAGCCCGCTGTCCCAGGCCGCTTCGAGTACTGCCAACACCAGTTCCTGGTTACGCCCACCACGCCGCGGCTGATCGGTCTGGGTCAATTCAACCAGAGGTTCGCCACCTGAGATCACGCAGGCGGGCAATTCGACCGGCCCCTCCCTGCCCCGGATCTCGCGACACAGCTCCAGCAACGCCACTCCCTGCTCCCTCGCAATGCCCTGGTTGTCCGAGCCGAGCGAGTGAACGTGGTAGCCCAGCGACCGGGCATGGTCGGCCGCCGCCGCCACGGCGACCGCGTTGTTGCCGATCACGTGATTGCTGAGCGAGTCGGGTAGTTCATCGGCCCGCCCTCCCCCGTCGACGTCTCCGGCACGCGCCTCCAGCGTGCGCCAGACGACCTCGGGCACGTCTTCGTAGCGTTTTGCAAACCGCTTGAGCACCTTGAGTGCCTGGAGATCGGTGCCGCCGTCGGCGACGGTCGGCCCCGAGGCGATCGTGTCGAGTGGGTCGCCGATGACATCCGAGATCAGCAGGCCCTGGATGGCTCCGGCCGCTCGAGCCGCTCGGGCCAGGTTGCCACCCTTGAGGGCACTGAGCCGTTTGCGGACGCAATTGAGCTGGTTGATGCTGGCGCCCGAGAGCATCAGCAGCCGGGTGACGGCCAGCTTGTCCTCGAGCGTGATGCCGGCACAGGGGGCCGGCAATAATGCACTGCCTCCTCCGGAGATCAGCACCAGCACCACGTCGTTTTCATTCGCGTCACCGGCCAGGTCCAGGATCGCCTGCGATCCGGCCACTCCCTCGACGGTCGGCTCGTTGACTCCTGCCGGTCGCGCCGCGTGCAGTTGAATGCTCACCAGGGACTTCACGCAGTCGGCCGGCACGTTGACCCAGCCACTGACCCGCTCTTCGACAAAGTCCGCCGGCAGCAGATCCTCGATCGCCGAAGCCATCCCGGCTCCCGCCTTGCCACCCCCGACCACGATCAGCCGCTCGAGAGCCTCCAGCGAGTGCTGGCGGCCGCAGACTTCCAGGGTCGTCCCGTCACAGTTGACCACGGCACGGACCAGGCGACCCGAGTCCACCGCGTCAACACCCGCCTGCCAAATGCTGCGGACGTCGGCGGTCGCTTCACCGGCCATCAGGCACTGGGACGGAGATGACGGTAGGCACACAGGACCTCGTAGAGATCCGGCGAGACTCCGATTTCGTCGTCGGCAAAATCCTGCAGCCAGGTGCGGTCGGTGTGATTGGCATCGGTGAGAATCTGGGTGAATTCCGCGAACGGGATGCTGACGGGCGGTTCCGGCAGCGTCGCAACACCCTCTTCACCCGTGAAAAGTCTCAATCGAGGTCGCATGGTCGTGTCCTCCGTGACTCGACGAGCGACAAGGTGGGGGCTTCCCTGCCCCGGGACCACGCTTGAGGTGGCCGCCGTCGTGGCTCGTCTCACAATAGAGATCGGCACGCGACCTGCGGGGGCTTGATAAGATTTGAGGGAATTGCAGTTTTTTCTCAACTCCGGGGCCCCGACACCCGACGCCCCTCGACTACGCCTCTCCACGCTGCTGACGGTAGACCTCCCGCAACATGTCCTCGACCGTCTTGCACGAGTCCGAACCGGCCCCGAGCACCGCGTCCAGCTTTGAACGGGCCTCCGACGTGGAATGACCCAGCCCGACCAGGGCCTGCAGGGCCTCGCTGACCAGGTCGCCACCCGCCTGGCTCACCCCCGCTGCGGAATCATCGCCGACCATCAGCGCAAAGGGAGTCATCTTGCGGTGCAGCTTGGCGATGATCCGGTCGGCCACCGCCGGTCCAATGCCCGGCAGCAACGTCAATCGCTCGGCGTCCCGCTCGACAATCGCTTCGGCCACGTCACGCACCGGACGGACCATCGCCTTGAGTGTCTTCTTGACGCCGACGCCGTCGACCGAACAGACCAGCTCGAAGAATTCACGCTCGGCATCGCTGGTGAAACCGATCAGCCGAGGAGTCATCCGCCCCTTCTGAGGGTTGCCCTCGAGGTATTCGATCGTCCGCAGGCTGATCTCCTCCCCCTCGCGACCCTGCAACTGCCGCCGGACAAAGTCGGGTACGTAGACCGCGTACTCGAACGACCCCACGTCAATCGTCGCCTCGGTCTCACCCAACTCGATCAATCGACCACTGATCCGTGTTCTCACGCTGAGAGCCTCCTGCCGGGGCCGTGATGAATGTGCAAGTGGCAGATCGCCACGGCACAGGCGTCGGAGACGTCGTGGGGTGTCGGAGGAGCCTCGAGACCCAGTTCCGACTGCACCACACGCCCGATCTGCTCCTTGTCGGCCCGACCGCTGCCGGTCAACAGCTTCTTGATCTGGGTCGGAGTGTAATGCACCACGTCGGCTCCGCCTTCGATCCCCGTCATCAGGATCGCACCGCGGGCATGGGCCAACAGCAGGGCGGACTTGGGATTGCGGACCAGCGAAAACACCTGCTCGATCGCGAGCACCGACGGACGGAACTCCGCCATCACCTCCGCCAAGCCGCTCCCGATCTCCGCCACCCGCTCGGCCAGCGACCGCTTGGCCGTCGAACGGATCACCCCCGCCTCGTGCAACACCAGCTCACCTCCAGCGATCGACATCACCGCGTAGCCGGTCCGGTTCAGCCCGGGGTCGACACCCACCACGTGGGCTCGTGCCGGGTCGGGTATTTCGGGAGGTGACTTCGTCATTCTCTGCGCCACAGCGTCTGGTCGTTGCGGTCCTCAAACGTGATGCCCAACTCCGCAAGCCGATCGCGGATCGCATCGGCCAACTCGTAATTCTTCTGCTCTCGCGCCACCGCTCTCAACCCGATCAGCACCTGCATCAGGTCCTCGACCAGCCCGTCGCCGTCCGCGACGGATTCACTCTGAGCCGGATCCCGGAACACTCCCAGCAATCCGCCCAGTTCCCGCAGCAGCGTGACCGCCGCCACCAGGCTCGACACCGACGACTCGTCGCCCGGCGACTCACCGTCCTGCAGGCCACGGCTGTCGATGAAAGCGTTGATCGCCGTCCGCAGGTCAAACAGCGCCCCGACGGCCCCGCCGGTATTGAAGTCGTCGTCCATCGCCTCCAGAAACCGGTCCCGCAATGAGCCAAACTCGTCATCCACCGCGACGGACTCCTCGCGACTGGCCGCCACCTCCAGGCCATAGGCCGACTCACCCGTGATCCGCTCGAACGCCTCGAACAGCCGGTAAAACCCCTGCAGGCTCCTGCCCGTCTCTTCGATCCGCTGGTCGCTGAGCTCGATTGGGCTGCGGTAGTGAGTCCCCAGCAGAAAGAACCGCACGGTCTCGGGGTGGTGCAGCGCAAACAGCTCCTTGACCGAAGCGGCTCCCTGCGATCCGGCCAGCTTGCCCGCCACCTGCTGGTTCTGTTCGGCCTCGAGTTCCAACTCGTCGGCGTCGGCGGCATCTCCGTGCCGATCGTGTCCCCCACCCACCTTGCCGGCGTCGGCTCCCGACTGCATCAGCCCGTTGTGCAGCCAGTAGCGGGCAAACGGCTTGCCGGTGCATGACTCGGATTGTGCGAGTTCGTTTTCGTGGTGAGGAAACAGCAGGTCGAGTCCACCGCCGTGGATGTCCAGCGACTCGCCCAGCAACTTGATGCTCATCGCCGAACACTCGATGTGCCACCCCGGCCGTCCCGCTCCCCAGGGACTCTCCCACGCCGGCTCACCCTCGCGGGACCGCTTCCACAACGCGAAATCGGCCGGGTGCCGCTTCCTCTGGTTCGCCTCGACCCGCGTCCCGGCCAAGGTCGCATCGACCGAACGACCGCTCAACTTGCCGTAGTCCTCGTCTCGAGACACCTCGAAGTAGACATCACCCTCCAGCGGATACGCGTACCCAGACTCGATCAACCTCTCGATCATCACCAGCATCTCGTCGATGTGATCGGTCGCCCTGGGGAAATGATCGACGCTGTCGACTCCAACGGTGGCGAGGTTTTCGAAGTAGTCCCGAGTCATCCGCTCGGCCAACTCCGACACCTCGGTCCCCTCCTCGGCGGCCCGGTTGATCAGCTTGTCGTCGATATCGGTGATGTTGATCACGTAGCAGACGTCGTAGCCGTTGTAGGTGAGGTACTTCTTGATCGTGTCGAAGATCACCGGTCCGACCATGTGCCCGATGTGGGCCGGCTTGTAGACGGTCGGCCCGCACAGGTACATCCCCACCCGCCCCGGCTCGACCGTCTCGAACGGCTCCTTGCTCCGCGTCAGCGTGTTGTAGACTCGCAGCGTCATGTCGTCTGGTCCATCTGTTGCCCCTGCTGATCCTGCGACCCGGTCGTGTCGACCAGCACGACGGCCATGGCACTGATCGCCTCGCCCCGCCCCACCGGCCCGACCCCCTCACCCGTCTTCGCCTTGAAACTGATCCGCTCGACGTCGGTCTCGAGCAATCCTGCCAACTGCTCACGGATCGCCGAGGCGAACTCCGCCAGCTTTGGAGACTCGGCGAAGACGATCACGTCGAGGTTGACCACGGCCAGCCCGCGGCGGGCCAGTTCGGACCTGGCAGCCTCCACGAAGACGCTGCTGGCAACTCCCCGGTACTGCGGATCGGTGTCGGGAAACCACTGGCCGATGTCTCCGAGTGCGGCCGAGCCCAGCAGCGCATCGGTGACGGCGTGCAGTAGCACGTCGGCATCGCTGTGACCGACCGCCCCGCGGTCACCGGGCACCTCGACACCACCGATCCACAACGGATGTCCCGGTTCCAGTCGATGGGTGTCGTGGCCGATACCGACCCGCATGCTTGGTCCCCGGCGACGAACAAAGACGGCAGAAGGTGTGGCCGCCTGCAGGCGAAAAGCGATCCGACGACCCAAGCCAACGCCTCGATCGGCGTGCCGCGGGCATGATAGCGGTCGACTCGAATCGTGACAACGCGAGTGGTTCCCACCGGCATCCCGCCACGAAGTCCCTGCCGCTCAGGCCGGATTGACACCCGCCAGACCCCTCTCCTAGACTCCCGCCCCGCTTGCCACTCCTCTCTCACCCGGCCCAGGCAGATGACGACCGCTCGGCCACTCGCTCGTCACGATACTACATCGGGTCACCACCTGACGGTGTCCGTCGCAACCTGCCTGTTGCTGGCGGCCTCGGTCCTGACGCTGGGAGGCTGCCGGCTGCTGAAGAGCTCCGGCAGCGAAACGCTCGAGAAGATTGGCCTGAGATTGCAGCCGCTGGGATCGGGCCGAGACGTGATCAGTCTGGAGTTCATCACCGTGCAGCGACCGGGCAACGACCCGCTACTGGGCGAATCGCTCTGGAATCGACTCGACACGATCGGCCGACGACCGGCTCGGATGAGAGCCGCGCTGGCCGAACAGGGAGTCCGAGTCGGCCAGGTCGGGGCGACTCCCCCGCCACCGCTGGAAGAACTGCTCGGACTCACCGCTCCGGTACACGACGACAAGGACACCCGCAGATCGACTCGACGGGACCTCACCGGCTGGAGAGTCTTTCTCCGCGACGGCGGCGAAACCGAGGTGGTGCTTCACGCCCAGCCACTGCCCACCCAGCAACTGGCCCTCAGCGGCGCCACGTCGGACACCGAGTTCCACAACGTGCGGTACCTGTTGAGAATCCGGGCGCGGCAGATTCGGGCGGGTTGGGTGAGGCTGGAATGCCTGCCCGAAGTGCACCACGGGCGGCAGAAGCTTCAGCCGACTGCGACCGAGGCGGGATGGGGCCTGAGAACCCGGCAGGACATCGTCCCGCTGTACGACCTGAGATTCACCGTCGACCTGACCGAGGGCGAAATGACCGTGGTGACCGCCACTCCAATGGCCGAACGCAACTCGATCGGTCACCGCTTCTTCACCATCGCCGACGGCCGCACCCAGCTGTTGGTCGTGCGACTGGCCGGAGTGCCCCTCACCGATCCGCTCCCCACCCGCACGGCAGGAGACACCGACTGATCGACGGATTGGTCCAGCAGCCTGTTGATGAACCCCAAGTGCAGGGGTCGGACTCCGAGTTCGTCAACGGCCCCCCTGGACCGATCCGGCGATTGAGTGTCCGCTGGAGCACAGGTCGTCGCAGGCCTGGGCCAGCCGCTGTGCCACCCCCGCCTCGGCCGCCTTCAGGTAACTGCGGGGATCATAGACCCCCTTGACGCCGATCTCACCGTCGATCTTCAGCACGCCGTCGTAGTTCTTCATCATGTGATCGACAACCGGACGGGTGAAGGCGTACTGGGTGTCGGTATCGATGTTCATCTTCACCACGCCGTACCCCAGGGTCTCGCGGATCTGCTCGACCGGCGTTCCCGATCCGCCGTGGAAGACCAGGTCGAACCGTGCCGACTCACCGTGCTCGGCGATCACCGCGGCCTGGCCATCACGGAGGATCTCCGGCTGCAGTTGAACCACTCCCGGCTTGTAGTGGCCATGGACGTTGCCGAAGGTCGCCGCGAACAGGTAGCGACCGATTCCCTCGAGCTGCTCGTGGACATAGAGCATGTCCTCGGGCGAGGTGTAGAGTTTTTCGGCCGGGGCCAGCGTGTTGTCGACCCCGTCCTCCTCGCCACCCACCACCCCGGCTTCCACCTCGAGAATGATCTCCTCGGCCGCACACTCGGCCAGCACCTCCCGAGACAGACTCATGTTCTCCTCCAGCGGCAGTTCCGAGGCGTCGAGCATGTGCGACTGAAACAGGTTCCCCTCTCCGGCAGCCCGCCGCCTGGCCGTTGCCGCGATCAACGGCCTCAGGAACGAATCGACCTTGTCCGGCTGGCAGTGGTCGGTGTGAAGCCCGACGAGGACATCGTGCCGCTCGGCGAGCCGATGAGTTGCTTCGGCGAGCACGATCGCCCCCAGCACGTTGTCACCGACGCCCAGCCCCGAGGCGAAAGTCCCGGCTCCCAGTGAGACCTGGATGATGCCGTCGGATCGCTGCTCGGAAAATGCACTCAGCGCCGCGTTGATCGTGACCAGCGACGTGACATTGATCGCCGGGTAGGCGTAATCACCCGCCTGGGCCGCGTCGATCATCGCGGCGTACTGTGCGGGTGTGGCGACGGGCATCGGAGTCCCTCGGTAGGCGTTGGTCGGAGATTCGAGCCGACTCGACCTCTTCAGCGGATGATTCGAGAGGCCGGCAGGACCGGCCGTGGGGCCGAATCGCTACCGACTTCGACTCTAGGCGATCCCACCGGCGCTGCCAACCCGCCGGAAAGCACCTCGACCTGCAGGTCATCGACCCGCAACTCGCCCAGGCCTTCCAACGCCACCTTCAACTGGACCTCCCCACCCCGCTTGGCTCTCCGGATCAACTCAAATCGCCGCCAGCCTCCGATTCGACGGCAGTGCAGCCGGCCGCCGGGCCCGCCGAGGGTATCCTCGAGGACCCCGCCGTCCAGGGTGCCGGGTCGGGCCGACACCAGGCGAATCCGACCGGTGATCCGGACCAGGTCGCCCGCCTTCACGGCCACCGAAGGCGAATCCACGATCACGGTGTGCTGCGGAAGTCGCGAGGGGACTGCGGCGGTCAGGTCCGATCGCGCCATCAGCCTCAGACAACTCCCGGTTTCCCCGTCCCGGCTCCGATCACCCCGGTAAACCTCTGCGGTCATCGTCATCCCGGCAACCGCCGCCCGCTGGCTGCTCCAGCCGGCACGGATCATCTGCTCGAGATCTTCGAAGTCGCCACCGGCCAGTCGTGGTTCGGCAACGACGCCCTGGGATCGAACCGCGGCAACCAGTTCCCAGTGACCGGGCAGAGTCTGGAAGCAACGTGACAGTATACTGGCCACCGGCGATGTCGATTCGCGGACAGCCTGCTCCCAGTGAGCCCGCTGCAGGATTCTCAGGGTCTGCAAGGTGGCGTCGCTGTAGATGCGGGAGGCATTGGCCGCGCCCTGGTCGAGCGTGGCGGCGGCCCGCGAGAGGAAGCTGGCGGCTCGTGTCATCAGCCTCGGTGCATCCGGCTGAGCGTGACCCAGTTCGACCAGTCGACGGTCGACGTCGCGGACTCGATCGAACCGGGCCTGGGCCAGCTTGAGCGCCATCCGAGCGGCACGTCCAGCGATCAAGGCGACCCGGCGACGCAACTCGGTGACCAGCTTCGGGTTGGACGTGAGCACGATGTTGGACCTGCGGTCGAAACGACCGATCTCAAGCACCACGCCACCGGCCACCCGACGTGTCGGTACACTCCGCAGACCCGTCGTCGTCACCTCCCAGGCTGTCGCCGTCTCGTCACCACCGGGTACCACCACCGACATGTCCGCCAGTGCCATCTGGCCGGGAACAAACTGTACGTTTTCGCCGATCCAGTTCGTCATCAGCAACCGCCCGTAGTCGCTGCGGAACAGCACCGCCTGCACCCTGCGGTCCACACGTCCGCCGACTGCTTCCTGCACCGGGGGTGCATTGGTCGCCACAACCTGCCGCCGACGCCGCACCCGGGTGTCGCTCGACTCGGAACGCTCGATGGTCGTGGTCCCGGCTGATTGAGATTCACTCGAGTCTCTCCGGCGGCCAATGGTCACCGGCAAACGACCGACCCGCATCGAGGTGGCGAGGAACGATTCGAGCAGGTCCAGTTCGAGATTGAGCAGGCCGAGCATCAACAGACGCTCGGCCGCGACGGGGCGGTCCGAGTCGAGCCGGGAGGTGGTACGAAAGCCCACGCCGCGATACCCCGCCGCCAGGGCAGACCGGACCTGCAGCTCGATCTGCTCGGGCTCGACCACCAGCGATTCAGAATCGACCCGGACCCAACTGAAGGCCAGCGAACCCGGCCGCGCCCGGCCGCGACGCTCGTCGAGCCACTCCTGGTGCAGCTTCAATGACAGCCCCGTCCCAATCACCTCGCGGCTGATCAGAGGCAGAAGCCTCTGGCGAGACATCACGTGCTCCTGTCCGTCCGCGTCCGCGACGATCGGTCGCCGCATCCGGCGATCGGCAACCCTCAGCTGGTTGACCCAGCGCAAGAGCGAATTCCACCCCAGCCGGCCGTCTCCGCCGGGGTCGAGCAGGCCGGAGGTTGTCGAGTTGGGATCGAGGTACCAGCAGAGGATCCCGTCGGCCTCGGACCCGATCGGCACCAGCGCCGCTGTGCCCGTGTCGGCCACCACGCCGGCAACCAGAGGCGGCCTCGGTGGAGCCGCCATCACCCAGATCCCCGCCGACCTCAATCGACCGATCAACTCGGTGTCCCGGTAATCGGGGACCTTTACCAGGTTCACCCCCGACGCCTTGAGCACCTCGGGCGGCTCACCGCGATAGACCACTAGCCGGGGCACGAACGGGAGATCGTTGACGTGGAACCGGTCGAGACGGACCTCGGCTGGCGAGCCACGGCGAGGGCCGCGATCGCCCTTTGGACCCGCCACCGCCAGCCCCGGGCGTGGAGCGACAATCGGGCCGGCACGCAGGTCGTCGACCAACCACTCGGTCTGTCCCGGGTCAGGATCCAGACGTAGAACCACGCGATCGATGTAGGCGTCTCGACCCTCCAATCGCGGCCGCTTCAAACGAGCCCGCAACAACACCAGCCGTTCCCGGAGACGGGCGGGGAAGCCATCCAGAGTCAACCGCTGCCAGCGACCGCTGCGTGTCACCCGCGGGCCGGGGACCAGGTCAGTCAGGACGCCTCCGGTGCGAGGATCGAGCTGGTGAGGAAACACGACACGCACACATAGCTGCAAGCCCAGCGAACGGCTCCATGCCGAAACCCCCACCGCCAATTCGTCGATCACACGAGCTGCCGGGATCGGCTGCTCCCACGCCACCGATGTCCCCAGGCGACGGGTCCGGACCATCACCCGCTCGCATCCCGCCGAATCCACACCACCGGAAGGCTCGCGGCGGTGAAGAGTCACCTCGGCCGTCGTCGAGGACACCTCAACCCGCGACGTCAACTCTCGGCCATCAAAACTCTCGGTGAACCGCTCCGCCGCCGGCAAAGACGACGACACCCCAACGACGAGCACCGCCGCCAACAGCAGCCAACGACAACGTGGCAGACCACGTTCAGGCTGGAATTCGAGCTGCTCGGGCAAGGGGGAGGAGTCCTTTCCTCCGGCCACCAGGCCGCGTGTCGGGGTCGAGTGAACTGGGAGTCTAGGCCAAGACCGGGATTCGGCCAAGACCGGCGTCTCAGGCCGGCTTGCGGCCGACATAAAGCGTTACCGATCCCAGCGTCAACGGCCGGATCGATACCGCCTCGAGCCCCACGTCCCGCATCAACTCGGCAAAGGCCTCGCCCTGAGGAAACTCGGCCGTCGAGGCGGGCAGGTAGCTGTAGGCCCCGTCGGGGTCCGGTGACAACCAGCGACCGATGCGAGGCACCACGCGGTTGAAGTAGAAGCGAAACAGGGCACCGACGACCGGGAGCCGCGGCACGGAAGTCTCGAGCACAACCACGTGACCTCCCGGACGACAGACCCGGGTCATCTCGGCCAACCCCCCGATCGTGTCGCCGACGTTGCGGATGCCGAATCCGACCGAGACGACCTGGAACCGGTCACAACCGCACGGCAGCTTTAGCGTGTCGGCTCCGAGATAGACGACCCGTCGGGCCTGGTTTGGGGCCTCGAGCCGTTTCCGGGCCTTTTGCTCTGCCCGCAACAGCATGGGATGCGTGAAGTCCGAGCCGACCACGGTGGCGTCCGGTCCCAGGCGGCCGACCCACGCCAGCGTCAGGTCGCCGGTTCCGCAGCAGACATCCAGCACCGGCAGGCCCGGCTGCAGCGGCACGCTGCGTACGGTCCGGCGGCGCCACCAGCGGTCCAGGCCGAGCGTCATCAGGCGGTTCATCAGGTCGTAGCGCGGCGCAATCGCACCGAACATCCGCCGGATCCGCTGTTGCGACTTGTCAACCGGCATCCGCCCGCCACCTCGTGTCCCGTCCCTGCGACCAGACTAGCCCAGCACCCGTGACGGGGACAGCATACCACCGAGCCAGCGGATGTGCCGGGAGTGGCTATCGACTAGACTGGGCGTCTCGAGTGGACCCAACAGTGGAGATGAGCCTGTGTCGAGCGACCTGGTGGTGGCGATCACCGGAGCGAGCGGGTCGATCTACGGAGTCCGGCTGCTGGAGGTGCTGCTGAGGGCGCCTCGACGGGTGCACCTGGTCATCAGCTCCGCCGGCAGCCAGGTGCTCGCCCACGAGCTCAACCGGGCCATCTCGACACAGCACCTGAAGCCCCAGGACCTGTTCGGGCACGGCGAGTCACTGGGCGAGTTGATCGTGCACGACCACGACGACTTCACCGCGGGGATCGCCAGCGGCAGCTTTCCCACCGCGGGCATGGCCGTGTGTCCCTGCTCGATGGGCACGCTCGCCGCGGTCGCCGGCGGACTCTCCAACAACCTCATCCACCGCGCCGCCCACGTGCACCTCAAGGAACGACGCCCGCTGGTGCTGGTGCCGCGCGAGACGCCAGTGGGGATCATCGGGCTGGAGAACATGAAGATCGCGGCAACGGCCGGGGCGGTGATCCTGCCGGCGGCACCGGGGTTTTATCACCGTCCCGAGTCGATCGAGGACCTGGTCGACTTCGTGGTCGCTCGCATCTGCGACCAGTTGGGCGTGGAGGCCGAGTTGACCAGCAGGTGGGGTGTTCCCGCGGAACACTCCGAATCTCAGCTCTAGTCGCCGGACTCCAGGGCGACCGCATCCTCCGACTCGTCCTCCTCACCCTCGACGACCGGATGGAACCCCTCCTCGATCTGCTCCCCTTCGACGGTCAGGAGCACCGGAGGCCGATTTTCGGCCTCCCACTTCTGAAGCGACTCACTCCAGCGACCCTTCACACCCTCCTCGAGCTTCGCCCAGCCACCACGTCCCTTGCACTTGGGAAACGTCGAACAGCCCAGCCACGGACCTCTTTTGCCCGTTCTCAGGAACAGAGGCTGCTCACACCTGGGACACTCGATGTCGGTCTCCAGCGGAGGCGGAGTCGGCAGCTTGACGTTGCCGGTCTTCTTGTCGAGGTTGACCACTCCGTCGCACTCGGGGTAGTGGGCACAGCTAAGGAATACGCCGAAGCGACCGGTCCGCTGGATCATCGCCTTCTGGCACTTCGGGCAGGCGACGTTGGTCCGAGACGGCTCGATCGGACGGCCCTGGTGATCGATCGGAGCCGCGTACTTGCACGGCTCGTCGATCTGAGTCTCCTCGATCTCGGTCACCACCTCCTTCTGCTCAGGTGTCAGCTTCCGCCAACTCTGCTTGTGCAGGCAACCGGGGCAGGTCAGAAACGGGCGGCCCTTGGCCGTCTTGCGACGGTTGACCGCCAGGGGATGCTCACCGCACTCCGGACAGTCGTACTCGGTCGGGATCGTCGGCAGGTTGAAGCCTGTGCAACTGAGAAACTTGCCGTTCTTGCCGAAACGGTACTCGGTCGGCCTGTCGCACTCCGGGCAACGGTACTCGTCGGGAGCCGGTTGACGCTCGGACTTCGCGTGCTTCATCGCCTCGTGAGCCGCATCGAGACTCTTGCTGAACGGTTCGTAGAACTCCCTGAGGAAGTCGACCCAGTCGGCCTTGCCCTCCTCGACCCGGTCCAACTGCTCCTCCATCCAGCGGGTGTACCCCACCTCCATGATGCGGGGAAAACCCTCCCTGAGCTTCTCGGTAACGACCTCGCCCAGGTCGGTCGGGTGCAGGGCCGCCGAGCCCCGCTTCTCGACATAGCGACGGTCCTGGACGGTCTTGAGAATCTGGGCGTAGGTCGAGGGGCGGCCAATGCCCTCCTGCTCGAGCTGCTTGATCAACGAGGCCTCATTGAAACGTGCTGGAGGCTTCGAGAATCTCTGCAGCGGCGAAATGTCAAACGGGGCCAGCAGGTCGCCGACCGACAGAGCCGGCAGCACCGGCTCGATCGACTCGGGAACCCCGGCGACCCGCTGGAAGCCGTCGAAGACCTGCACCCGACCGCTGGCCTTGAGCACCGCGCCGGTCGGCTGATCGTCTCGTTCCAGCAACACCGTGGTCAATTCCCACTTCGCATCGGTCATCTGGCAGGCCACGAACCGCCGCCAGATCAGATCGTACAGCCGGAACTGGTCCTCGCCGAGTTTCCCCTTGAGGCTCGCGGGGGAGCGGCTGACGTCGGTCGGGCGGATCGCTTCGTGGGCCTCCTGAGCGTCGGAGCGGTCGGTTTCGTAGATCCGAGCCGACTCGGGACGGTACTCGGGGCCGTATTCCCGCTCGATCATCTCCCGAGCCGCCTCGATCGCCTCGGGCGCCAGGTGCGTCGAGTCGGTTCTCATGTAGGTGATCAATCCGCCGACGTCGCTGCCGGCCAGGGCGTCCCCCTGGTACAGCCGCTGCGCGGCCCGCATGGTGCGGTCGGCGGTGAAGCCGAGAAAGGTCGCCGCGGCACGTTGAAGCGTGCTGGTGCGGAACGGTGTTTGCGGTTTGGAGTTGGAGGGCTTGGTGGAGATGTTCGAGACACGGAAGCGGGCGTCGGGGTCGATCCGACCGCTGACCGCGCGGCGAACCCGAGCCGGACCCTTCGCCTCCTCGTCGGTGCTCTCGCTGACCTCGATATCGAGCAGCCCCACCGCCGCGGCCGCCGACTTCACCTGGTCGGTGAAATCCTGAGGCGAGTCGCCGGGACACTCGAGCTTGAACGGGCCGTCGGCGACCAGAGCCAACTGGGTCGGCAGGCCGCTGTGCTCGGAGATCCATGCCAGACGCCGTTTCCGGGTGGGTCCCTTGCCCTTCTCATCCCGCCCGGCCTGGAACTCGGCATAGCCATCCACCAGCCCCGCAGCGGCAGCGGGATCCTGCGAGAGCATCGCGCTGATTTCCCACGACTCGTCGGGCACGTGGGCCCGGATCAGCAGTTCGCGGTCAACGATCAGCATCACCGTCACGCTCTGGACACGCCCGGCCGAGAGTCCTCCGGCAACCTTCTTCCACAACAGCGGCGAGACCTGGTAGCCGACGATGCGGTCGAGGATGCGGCGGGCCTGCTGCGCGTTGACCATGTCCATGTCGATCGTGCGAGGGTTCTGAAAGGCACGGTCGATGGCCTGCCTGGTCACCGAGTTGAAGACCACCCGCTTGAATCGATCCGCCGGCAGATCCAGCTCCTCGGCCAGGTGCCAGGCAATCGCCTCACCCTCGCGGTCCAAGTCCGTCGCCAGCCAGACGCTGTCACACTGTTTGGCCACCTTCTTGAGTTCGCGGATCATCTTCTGCTTTCCGTCGATCGGGACGTAGATCGGGCGGAAGTCGTTGTCGAGATCGACGCCGGGGACCGGCAGGTCCATCCCCTTGGGATTGCTAACCGGCAGATCGCGGACATGACCGACCGACGCCTCGACCTGATATTCCGGGCCCAGGTACTTGTTTATCGTCTTCGCCTTGGCCGGCGATTCGACGATCACCAGGTGCCGTCCAGTCGAGGTTGGTGTTTTGGCCATGAGACGTCTTGGAGGGAAGATCGGGTCCGAGGGGAAAGGAGGAGCAGCGAGCCGACTCGAGAATCAGCTGCTGGCCTTGTCACGTTTTTTTCAGGATCACTACAATGGCCCGCCGTCGCCGACAGCTAAGGCGACCGTTAAACAATCGCCAATGCTCCTGTCAAGTGGTGGGCCGGCCGCGGGCCGCGCAATCATCTTCGGATCGAGGACCCTGATGGCTTCACCGTTTCAGTTTTTTCGCAAGCACACCGCGGCAATGATGGTCGTCCTCATCGGGCTTTCGATGGCGTCCTTCATCGTTCTTGACCCGCTGATGCAACTGGCCCAGAACCCCGGCCAAATTCAACAACTCTCGGTGTTCCTGCTGCCATTGCTGGGCGCGATCCTAGCGTGGACGATCAAGGCCGCCAGTGGCCGCGCGATGGAATACGCTCTCTGGGGTGCCGTCGGAGGCGCGGTCGTGGCAGCCGGATGGCGAGTCACCCCCGAACTGGTTTCGTACGCGGTCCTTATCGGTGGTCTGGGTGTCGTGGCTTTCGGATTTTGGAATATCGCCGCCAGCCAAGACTCCACCGGAGCCACCCGCAGTTGGACCTCACGACGCTCGGACCTCACCGAGGTCGGGCTCCGCAGGGGAAAAGGACTGATGGTCAACGCCGCGGTCACCGCGGTCGTCACCGGCTGCCTCTTCGGAGTCGTCGCCGGAGTCGTCGGCAACGCGATCGGGCGACAATCCGCGCCCGCGATCATCAACGGTGAACCGCTCTCGATGAACCAGATCGAACGGCTCAAGCAGAGACGCCAACTGGCCACCAGCTTCCTCGCTTCACTCGCATCCGCCGTCGACCAGCAATCCGGATTCCGAGCCCAGAATCACTTCACCATCGGACCCCGCTTCGGACAGCCGCTGAGCATCGAACAGGACGTCGTCCTCGGCGAACTGTTTCACCGCGAAGCAGACCGGCTGGGAATCCAGGTCGACGACCAGACCGTCAAGGCCTACATCGAACGGTTCACCGGTGGACGTGAGGCCAAGATCTCGATCCACAACCAGGCCAACCAGATCAACAGGATGCTCAGCGATCCGACCAACCCAAACCGGTTCCAAAGTGCCGGACTGTTCAGGAACGAATTCCAACGGTTGACGAACCTCGCCGAATCGATTCCCGAGGGCAACCGGCTCGGAGGAGAACTCTACCGCCGGACACTCAGACGCATCGGAGCCACCGAGGCCGAAGCGTTTGATGCGCTCCGCGAGGAAATCCGGATCCGCACCGCAATTGATATCCTCGGACCCACACTCGCACTGCGACCCGAACAGGAAGCGATGTTCGGCAATTCGACCACCCTGCCGATTGCGCCTGCTGAAGCCTGGCAGCAACTCAGACGACAACAGGTCAAGCAGACGCTCGACGTGGCCATGCTGCCGGTTGAGGCGTTTCTCGACAACGAGGTGCTCGGTGACGGAGCCGTCACCCTCGCCTTCAACGACAGGACCAACGGAATTTTCCACAAGAACACACTCCCCAACCGGATCAAAGAGGGAAGCCCCGGGTTCTGGCAGTCTCGTCGAGTCAATGTCGGAGTCTTCACCATCGACTTCAATGAATTCGAAGCCCGAGTCGAAGACACCGACCCGGTCACCAGGCAACAGGTCACCGACTACTACAACACCCACCGGGAAACCGAATTCAAGAACCGCAACTACCGCGAGTTGCCCGAGGATTCAAACGAGAAGGACGACGAGAAGGACGACGAGAAGGACGACGAGAAGGCTGACGAGAAGGCTGACGAGAAGGCTGACGAGAAGGCTGACAAGAAGGCTGACAAGAAGGCTGACAAGAAGGCTGACAAGAAGGCTGACAAGAAGGCTGACAAGAAGGCTGACAAGAAGGCTGACAAGAAGGCTGACAAGAAGGCTGACGAGAAGGCTGACAAGAAGGCTGACGAGTCGGAGCCCAAGGAGCCGCCACCGCCGCTGGATCTGGATGAGGTCGACCCACCGCCGCCGCCGACGCCTCAGAGAATCGAGCCGAAGTACATTGCCCTGGAGACGGTTCGCGAGCAGATCCGCCGCGGGCTGTTGACCTGGCGAACCGAGAAGCTGATCCGCCAGGCGATCAAGGTGACCGAAGACGGCCCAGAAGGCTCTGACAATCTGATGCAGTTAATCGAGGCGGTGCGGCGGCCGACGGTGGTAGCAGCCGACGGCAAAGACGGTTTGCAGAACCGGATCGAGCAAGGCCGCATGATTCAGACCAGTGTCATCGGTCTCGAAGCCCGGCTCAAACAACTCGGCGAGGCCGCCCAGATCCCCTACCGATCGACGGGGCAGGTGACCGTGGCCGAAATCCACCAGCGGTCCGAATCGGCCGCAGGCGATACCGTGGCAGAGAGTGCCACCGCGGAGTTCTTCAGCGGGTTGACGCTCGAGCAGCAGATCAGGCAAGCTGCCAACCCGTTCGCATTCAACGCCGGGCAATCGGTCATCAGCGAGATCTTCTCGAGAGAGACCTCGGCTGTCTATTCGCTCGAGACACTGATCCCCGGCGAGTCGACCGTCTACAGCCTCACCGAGCCCCCGACCAACGTGACTCGCAACAGCGGGTGGGCCATGCAGCCGGACGCGAAGTACTTTCTCTGGGTCGTGCTCGAGGAGATCCCCGACCACTCTCCCACGCTCGAAGGCTTCGAATGGACCGGGGAGGAGACGCTCGAGGAGATTGAACAGGAGGCGGGATACGAGGTGCTGGTCGCTCCGCCTGGAGCCGATGACTCGCTGACTGTCACCGAGTGGTTCGAGATCCTCACCACAGACGGGAAGCCGGTCCGCAGCCGGCACCTCGGGGTCACCCGGACCAGCAGGGACGGCACGACGACGTACACGGCTGTCGAACATGTCGGAGACCGGACGCTCGAGGATGTCGTCAAGGAATCCATACGAATGGGGTTGGCGGCGAAGAAGGCCAAGGCATACGCCAACGAGAAACTCAAGAAACTGATCGAGGACGCCGGCAAGGACACTCCGCTGGCCGATGTGCTGGCTGACCGGACAAACTCGGGCGGAAAACTCGATCCGCAGCAGGACACCCCCGGAGCCGAATTGAAGCTCAAGGACCAGCCGATCCAGACAGCCGTCACCGCCCCGTTTTCGTGGCAGGCCAGTTCGCCGCCGACGGCCACTTCGACGGGGATCCCCGATCCCGTGCAACACGGAATCAGCCCGATCCCCGAGTTGCCCGTAGCCAACGGTGGCCAGGGGGCCGGCCAGGAGTTCATGCAGAAGTTTTGCGAGACGCTCGCCGCGGGCGAGGTCGGCGTGGCGTTCAGTTACGACCACACGGCGGTTTACATCGGCCGAGTGACAAGCCGGGACTCGGTCGAGCCCAAGGAGTTCGACTCGGAAATCAACGCTCTGCTCTCGAACCAGTCGTTCCAGCTGCACCGCAGGATCGAGACCAACAAGTTCCTACAGGCGTGGCTGACCGAATTTCAGAGCCGGCACGGGTGGGACGGCGTGGTGCTGGGTGTCAGACCCTGAGGGCCGCCCGACACGAGGCTCGCGGACTGGAAAACTACAGGCGTCGAGTATAACTTCAACGTCAGGGACTCCGATGAGGTCCGGCGACCGGCTTGGATCGCCCCCCGCTCCGGGGATGCCCCCGTTTGGAGCCCAGCTGCTCCGACAGCACACCGAATCGACTCGGCCTCCTAAAGAGCGTTCTTCCAACCGGCCCAGCCCCGATATCCAGCAAGAGCCCGTTTTCATGAGCAACGAGATCGACAACTCGGTAACCACGAGCGTCCTGGACGACCCGACTGGCTCGAGCGACGGCTCGATGATCGAAGCCATCGGGCTCAGCAAGTACTACGGTCAGTTCGTGGCCATCGAAGAGGTGAGTTTCGCGGTTCCCGCCGGCCAGGTCGCAGCCTTCCTGGGCCCCAACGGGGCCGGCAAGTCGACCACGATGAAACTGCTGACCGGCTACCTGGCACCCAGCCGCGGGCGGGCCCGGATCGGCGGCCACGACCTGGCCGAAGAGCGACTCGCCGCCAGCCGACTGATCGGGTACATGCCCGAGGGTGGACCGCTCTACCACGAGATGACTCCGAAGAGTCTGCTGGCCTACACCGGGACCGCCCGGGGACTCTCGAAGGGCCAACTCGCCGAGCGGACCGATTTCGTCGTCTCCAAGTGTTCGCTGTCGAGCGTCTGGGGCAAGGCGATCGGAAAGCTCTCACGAGGCTACAAGCAGCGGGTCGGCATGGCCCAGGCCCTGCTGCACGATCCCGAGGTATTGATTCTCGATGAACCCACCAGCGGTCTCGATCCCAACCAGGTGGCCCAGGTCCGCGACCTGATCGGAGACCTCTCCCAGAACAAGACCATCCTGCTCTCGACGCACATCCTGCGGGAAGTCCAGGCGATCTGTGACCGCGTGATCCTGATCAACGCCGGCCGGATCGTCTTCGATGGCCCGGTCGCAGACCTCGGCAATGACCCCGACGCGATGGAGTCGGAGTTCCGCAACCTGACTACCTCCGACGACTAGCCAAAAGCCCCCCCCGGCCCCGACACAACCCTCGAACTGAACCTCGAAACGGACTCCACGATGAACTACTTCTCGGCTGTCCTCCTGCTGGCCCTGATCGCCGGCGGCATTGGCTGGATCGTCATCAGCAGCGCGATCGTCCGCGCCGTGTGTCTCCGCAACGTGGTGAGTTACTTCTCGAGCACCCGTGGATACCTGTTCATCTTCGCCTTCGTCACGCTCAGCGGGTTCTTCGCCTACCGCGACGAGTTCTTCACCAACAACCTGGCCAACCTCGATCAACTCAGCGTCTGGTTCCCCTCGCTGCTGCTGTTCATCGTGCCGGCGATCACGATGAGTGCCTGGGCGGACGAGAAGAAGATGGGGACCGACGAGTTGTTGTTCACGCTGCCGGCCCGCGACTCGGAGATTCTGCTGGGCAAGTACCTGGCGGTGCTGGCGATCTACACCGTGGCCCTGGCCTTCTCGATGAGCCACGCCTTCGTGCTCGCCGCACTGGGTAACCCCGACTGGGGCGTACTGCTGACGACCTACTTCGGCTACTGGCTGGCCGGAGCCGCCCTGTTGGCCGCCGGACTGGTCGCCTCGGCCCTGACCGGAAGCACCACCGTGGCCTTCGTGCTGACCGTGGTGGTCTGCCTGGTTCCCGTCGGCATCGGGGCGGTCTCCAGCGAATACCAGTTGCTGCGTCGACTGAGTGTCGCCGAGCAGCTGTTCAACTTCACCAACGGCCTGATCTCACTCGCCTCGCTGGCCTACTTCGGCTCGCTGATCGGCTTCATGCTCTACGTCAACAAGATCCTGATCAGCCGCCGGCACTGGTCGGCACAGCAGGCCACTCACATGGGCTACCACTACGCGGCCCGGGTCGCCTGCTTGGCAATCGCCGTGGTCAGTTTCAACCTCTTCGCCACACGCAACGACACCACCATCGACCTCACCGCCGAAGGCCTCTACACGCTCAGCGAATCCACCCGCGAGGTGATCAAGTCGATCCCCGAGGACGGCTCGGTCAGCATCAGCGCCTTCCTCAGCACCGACATCCCCCGGCAGTACATCCCGGTCCGCAAGAAGCTGATCGGCCTCTTGCGACAGCTCGACCAGATCGGAGGCGGGCAGGTCAGCGTGCGGATCATTGACATCGAACCCTTCAGCGTCGAGGCCGAGGAGGCCGAGCAGAAGGGGATCCGCTCGCGACAGGTGCAGGAGATCAGCGGAGGCAAGGTCAGTGGCGAGGACATCTTCCTGGGACTGGTGATCAACGGAGCCGACGAGGTCGTGATCCCCTTCTGCGATGTCGGCTTGCCGCTGGAATACGAACTGACCCGCTCGATTCGGACCGCCGCGCAGGAAGAGACCAACCGCCGCCGCATCGGAATCCTCAACACCGACGCCAACCTCTACGGCAGCTTCTCGTTCGCAGGCGGTGCCCCCCAGCGGACCCCCAAGTGGCAGATCGTCAACGAACTCGAAAAGCAGTTCGACGTCGAGCAACTGCCCGCCGACGCCCCGATCGACCGCAAGAGATATGACCTGGTGCTGGCCGTGATGCCCAGTTCGCTGACCGCACCCCAGATGGCCAACCTCGTGGACTACGTCAAGAGCGGCCAGAGCGTGCTGGTGTTTGACGATCCGCTGCCGATGACCGTCCCCGGTGGCGCCCCCCGCCAACCCAAGCCCTCACCCGGTGGCGGCATGATGGGCATGGGCCGACAACCGGCTCAACCCAAGGCCTCCGGAGGACGAGCCACCACGCTGCTAGGAACTCTCGGACTCGAATGGGACTTCGAAGAAATCATCTGGGACGAGTACAACCCGCACCCGCAGTTCAGCCAACTCGCCCCGGAAATCGTCTTCGTCAGTGCCAGCCGCGGCGACGGCAACGCCAATTCGTTCAACTCCGACAGCCCCGTTACCAACGGACTCAACGAACTGGTGCTGTTCTACTCGGGATGCGTGCGGGCCCCGTCTGACGATGACAAGCCGGCCGGGATCAGCTACGAACAACTCCTGCTGACCTCCACCGATTCGGGAACGCTGAAGTTCGACGACATCATGGAAAGCGGCTTCATGGGACGCAGCCAGTTGCGACGTAACCCCGTCCGCACCAAGGACGACTACGCACAGGTGATCGCCTACCACGTCGCAGGCAAACGAGACGTTCCCGCGCCGCCCTTGCCGCCGGGTGTTCCCGGTGCCGAGGCCGCACCCAAGACGGTGACCGAAAAAATCAACTGCATCTACGTCGCCGACACCGACGTGATCTCCGACCAGATGTTCCTGCTGCGGGCCCAGGGACTCAGGCCCAGCCCCGACGGAGAACCAATCCAGTTCGACAACGTTACCTTCGCACTCAACTGCATCGACGTGCTCGTCGGTGACACCGAGTTGATCCCGCTGAGAACCCGGCGGGCCGAGCTGAGAACACTCGAGACGGTCGAGGCCGAAAAGAAGACCTCGCTCTCTGCACAGATCTCCGAGCTCGAAAAAGCCGAGACCGAATTCAAGGAACGGGTCGAGGCCAAGCAGAAACAGCTCGATGAAGACGTCAATCGCATCCGCGATGATGAGTCGATCGACGATACGACGCGGACGCGACTGATGCAGATGGCCCAGGAGCAACGCAACGAGGAACTGGAACAGGAGAACGAGCAAATCAGCCGGGAGAAGCAGGCCAAGATCCGTGAGATCCGCAACCGGACCGAACGTGAAATCCGCTCGATCGAGGCCACCTACAAGTGGGCCGGCATCCTGCTGCCCCCGCTGCCGGCCATCCTGCTTGGAGTCTTCTTCCTGTTCGCGAGAATCAAGAACGAAACCACCAATATCCCCGTCGACCGCAGCCGGTCGGCCTCACCCACGACATGACCCGGTCCCGCCTCTTCAAAGGCCGTCCCAGGAATGCCCGCATGAATACCGAAACACGAAACACCATCTGCTTTGCCACGGCCGCGATTGTCTGCGTCGGACTCGCCTTCGCCGTAAATACCGGCGGCCTGCCCACCGCACAGCACAACAAGAACCTCGGCAAGCCATTTTTTCCTGAGTTCGACGCGGTCAATGAGGCGCGTTCACTGGAGGTCATCGTCTTCAACAAGGGGCAGTCCAAGCCCAGCCGCTTCAGGGTCGTGCAGGACCGGACCACCCGTCGCTACGTGATTCCCAGCCACCACAACTACGAAGCCGACGCCAAGGACCGGCTGGCCAAGACCGCCGCTTCGCTCAACGGAATCAAACGGGCCTACTTTGCTGAACGCAACAACCTGGGCACAGACAGCTACCACGAAAAGTACGGTGTCCTGGATCCCTCTGAAGCCAGGTCCTACAGCGAAGGACTCGGGAGCCGCGTCACGCTGAAAGACGCCAACGAAACGGCACTCGCCGACTACATCATCGGACACAAGGTCGAGAGCGACTCCGGAGAAGACACCACCGACCGCTACTACGTGAGGGACGCCGGCGAGGATGAGGTCTACATTGCCGAATGCAAGATGGACCTCTCGGCAAAGTTCTCGGACTGGATCGAACCCGATCTGCTGGACCTCCAGGGCGATGACATCACACACCTCGTCATCGACCGCTACTCGTTTGACGAACAACAGGGAGCCGCCGTCGACCAGCAGGTCAATACGCTCTCACGAAAAGATGCCACCGACAAATGGACACTCCAGGGACTCGACAACCCCGATCAGGAAGTCGATGTCGACAAGCTCAGAGACCTCGTCTCCGCACTCGACAATCTCAAGATCGCCGGTGTCCGACCCAAGCCCAAACGGCTCAATCCCGACTTCAGCGTCGATCTGAAAGGCATCACCGACAACCTGGTACTCCGAGCCGAAATCGGCAATATCCAGCGCAGCCTCTTCAGCAGCGGGTTTTTCCCGGTCCAGGCCAAGGAAAACGAAGCGCTGAAGCTGTATGGCAACGCCGGTGAACTGCACGCGGCCACCAAGCAGGGAGTCGTCTACACACTGCTGTTTGGAGAGGTCTTTACCGGCTCGGAACTCGAAATCGAGACCGGACTCACCGACGACTCAAAAACAGACGAGGACGGCAAAAAAGAGGACGACAAGAAAGAGGACGACAAGAAAGAGGACGACAAGAAGGACGCCGGATCCGAAAACAGCCTCAACACCCACCGGTACCTGTTGATTCGAGCCAGCTTCGATCGCAAGTACCTCGAAGGGGAACCCACAGAGCCTCTCCCGCCCAAGAAACCCGAAGGTTACGACGAAGCCAAGAAACAACGAGACGCTGACAAAAAGAAGCCCGCTGACAAGAAGAAGCCCGCTGACAAGAAGAAGCCCGCTGACAAGAAGAAGCCCGCTGACAAGAAGAAGCCCGCTGACAAGAAGAAGCAGGCAAACGAAGAGTGCGGAGTCCAGGAACCGCCTGACAAGAAGACTGACAAGAAGACTGACAAGAAGACTGACAAGAAGACTGACAAGAAGACTGACAAGAAGACTGACAAGAAGACTGACAAGAAGACTGACAAGAAGACCGACAAGAAGGCCGACA
>Ga0310123_10000637_pt1 | contig 30802 bp, 17 predicted proteins | sample CB6_AW_1057_MG_FD_203505 | JGI IMG/M metagenome (GOLD analysis project Ga0310123, IMG submission 203505) | Marine microbial communities from Western Arctic Ocean, Canada - CB6_AW_1057 | ecosystem: Environmental > Aquatic > Marine > Oceanic | place: Canada: Western Arctic Ocean | collected... | reverse complement strand
CTCGGCGTCGCCAAGACACACGAGTTGTGGGCACGATTCCTGTCGAAGCCCCCCTGCACCGAACGGCTCGATGCACACTTCCGGGGGCTCAGCCAACGCCTGCTTGCCGAACCGACCCCGGAACGGATCGCCGCCACCGGGGTACTGGGCGACATGCCGCCGGCCCGGCCCGGCCCGACCTCCGGTTACGACAAGTGGTTTTCCGGTTTTCTCGACAAGCACCTTCGCGGGCAGAACGAAGTCCGCGAGTACGGGTTGCTCAACTACGGCGACTGGTACTCGATTCAATGGGATTCATGGGGCAACCTCGAGTACGACACGGCCCGGTGTTTCTTTCAGCAATACCTGCGGACCGGCGACCGCCGCTTCTTCGACCAGGCGGAGATCGCCGCCAGGCACCTGGTCGATGTCGACGTCGCGCACGAGGTCAACCAGGCGATCCGGGACTACGGTGGCAGCTGGCAGATCGAACCCGGCGCCATCTGGGCCCACTCGGTCGGACACACCGGCGGCTATTACGGCCGCTACGACGGTGAGAAGTACCACGACATCGCTCCCCTGGCGATGACGGGCGCCTACCAACTGGGACTGGTCGACCTGGGCCATCACTGGATCGGCGGTGCCTTCGACCACTTCCTGCTGACCGGCGAACGGCGAACGCACGAGGTGGCGGTCATGGCCTGCGACGCCATGGCTCGCCGCACCCCGACGCGATACACCGACCACCTGCGTGGGGTCGGCTGGCCGCTGCAGATGATGATGGCCGCATGGGATGCCACCGGGGACCAGGCCTATCTGTCCGCCGCCAACCGTCAGTGGCGGCGACTCCGTGAACACCTCGACCCCAAGAAGGGCTGGGTCATCAAGCTGGCCTTCGGTCACTGCAGCGAACCCAGCGACGCCGGTCGCTGCCGTGGCCAGAACGCCTACATGCTGGCGCTGACACTCAGCGGCCTGGCCCGTTACCACAAAGCCACAGGAGACCCCGAGGCGCTGACGGGGCTGACCGCAGGCATCGACCAGTTGATCCGGGAGTGCTGGAACCAGAAACACAAGGCCTACCACAGCACCTCCTGCAAACACCACCTCCACATTCCCCCTTCCGGGCAGAACTCCCCCGCGGCACTGATCTGCCAGGCCATCGCCTACGAGTCGGCACTGACCGGAAACGCCGAACATCGACGTATCGGCCGAGAGGCATTGACCACGCTGATCGCCGCTGGAATCAAGAACCTGCCCACTGACAACTTGAAGGGACAGACCGGATACGGCAGCATGATGTTCCTGTACACTCCCTACGGGCTGCCACTTCTGGAAAACCAACCACCACGAGCCACGCCACCGCGGGGCCGTTGACAAGGAGACGGACATGACCGACTCGACCGACCGACGCCAGTTCCTCAAGACGACCGCCTCCACCACGGCGGTTGCCGCCACCGGAATCGTCGGCGCCCACGCCGCCGGCAAGCCCCAGTCCCGGACGGTTCGACTCGGGATCATCGGCTGCGGGGGCATCATGGGCCACCACGTCCGCGGACTCGTCCAGAGGCGGGAAGACGTTCATTTTTCGTGGCTTTGTGACGTGGACCCGGCGCAGATGAACGCCAAGCAGGCAATCATCGGCAAGTTCCAGGACAAGCCGCCCCGACGGACCCAGAAGTTCGAAGACGTCCTCGACGATGCCAACGTTGATGCGGTGATCATTGCCACCCCTCACCACTGGCACGCCCCGATCGCACTACCGGCCCTGGCCCAGGGCAAGGACGTCTACGTCGAAAAACCGCTCTCACACGTCTTCAACGAGGGTCCGATGGTGATCCAGGCGGCCAAGCAGCATGGCCGAATCGTGCAACAGGGCAGCCAGATGCGCAGCAGTGCCGTCACGGACAAGGCCGAACGGCTGATCAAGGACGGCCTGATCGGCGAGGTGATGGTCTCACGAGCCTGGACAGCCGAAACCCGAAGCGTCGTCAAGCCGGTCGCCGACGGCAGGCCGCCGGCCGGGGTCGACTACGAACGGTGGCTGGGACCGGCCCCCAAACGAGCCTTCAACCGCCACCGCTTCCACGTCTCCTGGCGTCGGTTCAAGGACTATGCCAACGGCGAGATCGGTGACGACGGCATCCACGACATCGACATGGCCCGCTGGGGATTGGGGAACAACCTCCTGCCCAACAAGGTCTCCGCCGGCGGCGGCACCATGCTTCTGCATGGTCACAGCACCGAGTATCCCGACAACATGGTCGTGCGATACGAGTTTCCCGACGGGAAGGTGATGGTCTACGAGAACTACCCGTTCACCGCCTACGGAATGCACGGCTTCGACAACGGAAACGTGTTCTACGGCACCAAGGGCTACATGATCTTTTCACGTCGTGGTGCCTTCAGCACGTTCTTGGGCCCCAAGAGCCAGCGCGGCCCTACCGAGGGAAAGGAACTCCGGGGACAACGTGGTTACGCCGAGCACATGGACAACTTCCTGACGGCCGTGCGAACCCGGCGACAGATCACCCGGGCGAACGCTGAAGCCGCACACCTCTCGTGTGCCCTGGTCCACTTCGGCAACATCGCCTACGACACCAACAGCACGCTGGACTTCAACGCGAAGGCCGGAAGGTTTGTCGGCAACCCCGAGGCCGACAAGTTGCTGGGCAAGTCGTACCGCGAACCGTACGGGCTGCCGGCACTGGCCAAGACCGGCTGATCCCGCGGTGGGCGGCGGTGCGTGTTTTGCCACAGTGCGGTTCACGCATCGGCCAGCGTTCCGTCAGCAACCATCTGCTGGAACCGAGTCACCGACTTCCGCAATCCCTCCCCCAGGGAAGTCAGCGGCATGCGTGGAAAGGCGGCGATGGTGGCTTGGTCGTCGAGGTCACACACAAATGGCATCGTCGTCGCGTCCGCCGCCACGTCGATGTCCACTCCATCGATACCCGCCGCGGCACACGCCTCCCTCAGTGTCGCAAGGTACACGTCGGTGGGCACCGTCCGGCCCCTCAGGTTGAACGTTCCGTACCCTGCGAAGGGATCGAGCGCCGCCAGGGAAAATCCCGCCCCCACGTCTTCGACAAAGTGAAAGTGTTCACGTCCGTGGTAGGGCAATCGGTAGGCCGCCCCCAGTGCCACGGCCTTGATCGCCGTCGTCGGAGCCGATGTCAGGCCCAGGTCACGACCCGGACCGTAGGTCGTTGCCAGCCTTAAGCTGACTGTCGAAATTCCCGTTTCAGCAAAAAACGCCTGCGCCACCCCCTCGCCGGCCACTTTCCAGTATCCGTACAAGTTCGGCGGCAGATAGGGCACATCGGTGGTGACCGATTCCGAAGAATACAGTGACCGTGGACCATAAACCGCCGCGGAACTGGCACACACAAAGCGGTCCAGCGATGCTCCCAGCGAGGCCGCCGCGCGGAACATGTTGATCGTCCCCATGACATTGACCGACAGCCCTTCCATCGGACGCGCCTGGCAGTCGGGTGTCTGGTAGGCCGCCAGGTGAATGATCGCGGTGGGATCGGACTCCGTGACCGCCCGACGCACACCCTCCTCATCGGTGATGTCCCCGGAGATGAAACGGATGCGGTCGTGGTACCGATCGGGAATACGACTGAAGTCATCGCGGCGACTGAACCCCACGACTTCATCGACGCCGTTGTCGAGCAGATGGGCGACGGTCGCTGCGCCAATACAGCCGGTAGGACCGCTGACAAACACGGTGGTCATGAGCGAGAGGCTTTCGGGAGAGGATTCCAGGCATTCCAGCCAATTGGTCTCGTGCAGAATTCAGACAGCGGATCTGGACAAGTCCTTTGACACTGGAGAAAACTGAAGCAGAGATCAACGCCGCGTCATCCGGAATTCCGATGATCATCCGCCACACAATCGCCACCGCCCTGCTGTTGCTGGTCCCGCTCGCCGCGGCCGCTCCGGCAGCCGAAACGGTTCAATTGATTGAGACACCCTACATGGAGCTCATCCGTGATCGGATCGTGCACCGCGAACTCGGCCTGGCTCCCGCACAGGTCAACTCGATCCGCGGAGTCACCGACCAATTCGACTCGCGGCTGTTCATCACCCGCAATCGACGAGAAGACGAGCGTCGCCGATTGGTTCACGACTTGGTGAAGCGAGTCCGCCCGCGTTTGCGTTCGATTCTCGAACCGCAACAACTCACCCGGCTCAAACAGATCGAACTTCAGTGGCAGGGGCCGCGGGCCCTGTTGCGGGCCGACGTGCAGGCCAAGATGCTGCTGGCCAAACCGCAACTTGATGCGATTTCCGCCGCAGTCACCGCAACCGACAACGCCGTCCGCAACGCCTGGAAACGGACCCAAAAGGGCCGTCCACGTTCGACGGTCGAAAAGACGATCCAGCGAATCAAGTCGGGCGAAAGCCGCAAGATCCTCGGCCGGCTCGACGCCGATCAACGGAGCCGGTGGCAGTCACTGCTCGGTCGACCCGCTCCGCTGACAGAACTCGGAAAGGGACTGCGGTACAAGGCACCCGAGTTCGCCACCGGAATGAAGTGGCTCAACTCGCCGCCGCTGACCATGGACTCACTTCGTGGAAGAGTCGTCATCCTGCACTTCTACGCCTTCGGGTGAATCAACTGCATCCGCAACTATCCCTGGTACAGGGAGTGGGTCAAGCAGTTCTCGGACAACGACGTCACGATCATCGGAGTGCATACGCCGGAAACCAAGGCCGAACGAGACGCGGGGCGACTGCGAAGCAAAACCTCGGGAGCGGGACTTCACTTCCCGGTCGCCATCGACAACGACAAGAAGGCCTGGAACGCCTGGGGAAACAACTGGTGGCCGACCGTCTACCTGATCGACCGGCAGGGATACATGAGATACTTCTGGCAGGGGGAACTGAACTGGAATGGAGCCGGCGGGCAGAAGGTGATCGTCCGCAATGTTCGCGAGTTGCTCCGCGAAAGCCACTGACCTCACCGCCTCGCACTTGCCACACCGATCGGCAAGAATGGGATCGCCACATCTCACGCTCCATTGGATCGCGTCTCCGGATGCACATCTCACCGTTCACGCTGGCCCTGGCCTGCCTTGCCTCTTCGGTGTCCGCCGTGGCCACGTTGGCGGCCGACCCGGCCAGACCGGTCGACTTCGATCGAACCGTGGCACGGCTGTTGGCCGTGAGATGCCTGGACTGCCACAGCGGCACCAAGCCCAAGGGCGGGCTCGACCTTTCCGTTCGAGACCGGGCACGTCGCGGTGGCGAGTCCGGCCCCGCCGTGGTTGGTGGGCGACTCGATTCCAGTCTCGCCTGGAAACGGGTCGTAGACGGCGAAATGCCGCCCAGGCAGCCGCTCTCCGCATCCGAACAGGCGATTCTGAAACGCTGGATCGTCAATGGCGCCCGCTGGGGCACCGACCCCATTGATCGCTTCGCCTACACCACGTCGGCTCGAGCCGGAACCGACTGGTGGTCGCTGCAACCGCTGAAAGACCCCCGACCGCCAGCCGACAACGAACACAAATGGCCTCGAACCAACCTGGACCGCTTCGTCCTCGCACGTCTCATTTCCAACGGCCTGACACCAACTCCCGCGGCCACGCCCCGCCAACTGGTCCGACGTCTGCACATCGACCTGCTGGGGCTTCCGCCTGTTCCCGAAGTCGTTTCGGCCTTCGTTGCCGACCCCAGCGATCAGGCCTACGCCGATCTGGTCGATCGCCTGCTCGCCTCCCCCGGCTACGGAGAACGCTGGGGCCGCCATTGGCTGGACGTGGTCCGATTCGGGGAAAGCAACGGTTTCGAACGTAATGATCCCCGCAGGACGTTCTGGCCATACCGCGACTGGGTCATCGACGCATTGAACCGCGACATGCCCTACGACCGCTTTGCGCGACTGCAATTGACCGGCGACCTGTTGATCCCAGGCCGCGAGGGAGCCGCCTCGGCCGGATTCCTCGTCGCCGGTGTCCATAACACCGTCGTCGGCGGCAGTAAACGAATGAAACTGCTCGCTCGACAGGACGAACTCGAAGAACTCGCTGCCAGTGTCGGACAGACGTTTCTTGGACTGACGATCAATTGTGCTCGGTGTCACGACCACAAGTTCGACCCGATCCTCACCACCGAGTACTACCGGTTCATCTCGGCCCTGGATGGTGTCGTCCATGGAGAACGCCAGGTGGCCGAAACGGCCATCGAGGGACAATTGGCGAAGGTCAACTCCCAGATCAAGGACCTCTCGGGCAAGCTCGTTGTCATCGAGAAACGAGCACGCCAACAGGTCCTCAAGAAGCGCAAGAACTCTCCGGTCAAGAAACCTCGCGTGAACCGTCCTGCGCCCATTGCGGAATGGCGGTTTGACGACGATTTCCGTGACAGCGTCGGCTCCTTGCACGGGCGTCCGATCGGCGGTGCGCGGATCGACAACGGAGCCCTGGTGCTCGATGGAAAGGCCGCCTACGTCCAGACCACAACGCTCAAGAAACCGCTGGCCGAAAAGACTCTTGAGGCCTGGGTGAAACTCGACAATCTCACCCAGCGCGGTGGCGGGGCCATCAGCATCCAGACACCCGGCGGTCCCGTTTTCGATGCCATCGTCTTCGGCGAACGTGAGCCCGGACGCTGGATGGCCGGGAGCAACGGTTTCGTTCGCACGCAGTCGTTTTCGGGACCGCCCGAAACTGAAGCCAACCGTCAGCCAGTACATTTCGCCATCACCTACCGTGCCGACGGAACGATCACCGGTTATCGAAATGGCCGCCCCTACGGCAAACCCTACAAGACCGGATTTCAGAGGTATTCTCCGGGACAAGCCGAGATCGTCTTCGGGCTGCGGCACGCGCCCGCCGGGACCAACAAGATGCTATCGGCACGGATTCTCGAAGCCCGCCTCTATGATCGAGTCCTCTCGCCCGAAGCCGTCGCGGCCTCGGCTGGCCAATCCAGCACGTTTGTGCCACTCAAACAACTGCTGGCGGCCATGATCCCTGCCGAACGAAAGCAACATTCCGCACTGAAGAAACAACTCGCAACACTCTTCGGCCGCCAGAAGACCTTGGACCAAAAGACGCGGAGCAAGGTCTACACTGTCACTCCGCGACAGCCGCAGCAGATGAAAGTGCACATCCGCGGCAGTGTCACCAACTACGGTCCGATCGTGACTCCCGGCGGCGTCGGCGCCGTTCCGGGACTCCCGGCCGATTTTCAACTTGCCGCAAACGCCCCCGACGCCGACCGCAGGAAGAAGCTGGCCGACTGGATCACCTCGTCCAGAAACGCCCTGTTCGTCCGGGTGATCGTCAACCGTGTTTGGCACTACCACTTCGGACAGGGCTTCGTGGCCACCCCGAGCGATTTCGGATTCAACGGCGGCCGCCCCAGTCATCCGCAACTTCTCGACTGGCTCGTTTCCCGATTCATCCAGGACAAGTACCGACTCAAGCCGCTCCACCGCCGGATCGTCCTGTCTTCCACCTACCGACAGGGATCTCGCCCCAACCCCGCCGGGTTGGCCAAGGACGCCGGCAACCGGTTGCTGTGGCGGGTGTCCCCACGGCGGGTCGAAGCCGAAGTCGTCCGCGACGCCCTTCTGTCCGTTTCGGGTCAACTCAACCCCGAGCGAGGCGGGCCCGGCTTCGAGGACGTCTCGATCACACCAAACAACGGCACCACCTACTACGAAGCCAGAGACCGTGACGACCCGGCCCTGCATCGCCGCACCATCTACCGTTTCACACCTCGGGGCGGCCGCACGGCAATCCTCGACACGTTCGATTGCCCCGACCCGTCGACCGCGGCGCCGACACGGAACGTCACCACGACCCCTCTCCAGGCCCTCAGCCTGTTGAACAACCCGTTCGTGTTGCGGATGGCCGGCCGCATGGCCGAACGCATCACTCGCCGGATCGGTAACAACATCGACGCCCAGGTCACCCGCGCCTGGCAACTGGCCATCCAACGCGACCCCGACGCTCGCGAAAAACGCCTGTCCGTCGACCTGGTCCGACAGCACGGCCTCGCCACGCTCTGCCGCGGCCTCTTCAACATCAACGACTTCGTGATCATCGAGTGACAACGTGACAACAGTTTCCGACAGCTTCGACCGGCGACGCCTGTTGAACTGGGGCAGCCAGGGCCTGGTCACCACGGCGTTGGCCCACCTGCTGCAGTCCGACACCTCGCCCCAAGCGGCGATTCCGGGCTTTGCTCCCCGAGCACGACGAGCGATCCAGATTTCTCTCGTCGGCGGCATGAGCCATGTCGATTCGTTCGATTACAAACCGGAACTCGATCGCCATCACGGTCAGTCGTTGAAGACGGATGAAACACCGGACATCTTTTTCGGACGCGTCGGCCTGCTGCGTCGCAGCGACTGGGCATTCAAGCAGCGGGGCGAAAGCGGACTGTGGATCTCGGACATGTTCCCGCATATCGCCGAAATGGCAGACGAACTCACGCTGTTGCGATCACTCGTCTCCGACTCCGCAAACCACACCCCGGCCCTCTTTCTGCTCAACAGCGGATTCGGTGCCAATGGTTTTCCGTCAACCGGAAGCTGGATCTCCTACGGCCTCGGAAACGAATCCCAGTCGCTTCCGACGTTCGTCGTGCTCCCCGACGGTCGAGGTGGCCCCAACGGCGGCGCCAGCAACTGGAGCAACGGGTTCTTGCCGGCCCAGCACCAGGGAATTGTCTTCCGTGGTGGCAACCAGCCGGTTCGCGACCTGTTCCCACCGGGCAAACAGCCGCCCGGAGCCGATGCCGCCGTCAAGCGATTCCTGTCCGCGGTCAATCGGCAAAGCAGCGAGTCATCCGCCGGGGGGCTGGTGGACGCCCGTATCCGCAGCTACGAACTGGCGGCCCGCATGCAGGCGTCGGTCCCGGAAGTCAGCGATCTCACCGGCGAACCCCGACACGTGCAGGACATGTACGGCCTGAACGACAAATTGACCGCCGATTGCGGCCGTCGCTGTCTCCTGGGTCGACGGCTGCTGGAACAGGGCGTCCGTTTCGTCCAGGTCTATTCCGGCGGCCCAATCGCCGGCAGCCCGCGGGCCAGCTGGGATGCCCATGAGAGTGTTCGGCAGAACCACGGCCTGGAAGCATCCCGTATCGACCGCCCGGTCGCGGCTCTGCTCAGGGATCTCCGCCAACGCGGCATGCTCGACGACACTCTCGTCCTGTTTACGACGGAATTCGGACGCACACCGTTTGCCCAATCGGCGGCCAACGCCGTCGGTCCCGGCCGCGACCACAACCGCTACGGATTTTCCGGCTGGCTGGCCGGCGGAGGCGTCCGTCGCGGAGCCTCCTACGGCAACACCGACGATGTCGGCTGGAAGGCGGTCGAACACCCGATGCCCTGGCACGATTTTCACGCCACGCTGCTGCACCTGCTGGGAATCGATCACACCGGATTGACCTATTACCACAACGGCATTCAACGTCGGTTGACCAACGTTCACGGCGAGGTGCACGCCGGAGTGTTTGCCTGACCACCAAGACAATGCTCCGTTCGCGAGAGACATCCCATGACCTGCCCGACCTTCTCGACAGTGCTTCGGCTGGCACTCCTGGCCAGCTGCGGCCTGGCTGGCCTCATCAGCGAATCGGTCGCCGCCGCTGCACCCGAGCAGGCTTCCGGGCTAATTGAACAATCCGGAGTTCGCGGCGGGCTGGTCGTTCACCTGGGCTGTGCCGCAGGTGGTTTGACCCGAGCCCTGCGAATCAACTCCCGCTACCAGGTCCATGGGCTTGATCGAGACGCGGACCAAATCGACGCGGCCCGCAGCATGCTGCTCGCCGAGGGAGTCTACGGCCAGGTCACCGCCAGCCGCCTGGCCGGAAACGAACTGCCGCTGGTCGACGGCATGGTCAACCTGCTGGTCGTCGATGCCGCACAGGGCATCGCCCGCGGAGAAATGCTCAGGGTGCTGGCCCCGCAAGGGGTGCTGATGACCCGTAATGAGACCGGCTGGACACGCCACCAGAAGCCTCGCCCCGGCGACATCGACGACTGGACGCATTACCTTCACGATTCCAGCGGCAACGCCGTGGCGCACGACAAGCAGGTCGGCCCGCCCCGGCACTTGCAATGGGTCGGCAGTCCCCGCTGGTCGCGTCACCACGACCGAATGGCGAGCCTCAGCGCAATGGTCTCGGGTGGGGGACGCTTGTTCTACATCATGGACGAGGGGTCGCGGGTTTCGATCCAACTGCCCCCTGACTGGAAACTGGTCGCCCGTGACGCCTTCAACGGCACAATTCTCTGGAAACAACCCCTGTCGAACTGGCACAGCCACCTCTGGCCCCTCAAGAGCGGCCCGACTCAACTGGCTCGTCGCCTGGTCACCGACGGCCGGTGGATCTATGTCACCCTCGGCCTCAAGGCTCCATTGACCGTTCTCGATGCCGCCACCGGCGAACGTCAACGCGACCTGGCGGGCAGCGTCGGGACAGAAGAGATCCTCGTCAACACCGGGACGGTCTTCGCCATGGTCAACGACGGCGATTCGGCACTGGTGAAGTACAACGTCGAATTGAATCTCGGCGACCAGAGACGGGTCGCGCGCGATTTCCAGTGGAACCGCCAGCCGCGACGAGTCGTGGCATGGGATTCGGCCACCGGCAAGCGACTGTGGCAGTTCACCACCCGGATCGCACCGCTGACGTTGGTGGCCGGACCCAGGCGGGTCTATTTCCACGACGGCGAGAACATCGTCGCCAGAGACCGCAAGACGGGGCAGCCTGCCTGGACCGCCCCGGGACCGGTCAAGGTCAAGATCAACTTCAACTTCGGTCCCAAGCTCGTCCTCTATGAGGACGTGTTGCTGTTTGCAGGCGGCGATCGCACGATGCGTTCACTGAACGCGGCCACCGGCGAGGTGCTCTGGACCGCCCCTCACGATCAGTCCGGGTACCAGTCTCCCGAAGACCTGCTGGTGATGCAGGACCTGGTCTGGTCGGCCCCCACTACCCGCACCAAGGACACCGGCATCTTCACCGGCCGGAATCCTCGCACGGGCAAGATCGTCAAATCGTTCTCTCCCAACGTGGAGACCTACTGGTTCCACCACCGCTGCTACATCGCCAAGGCCACCGATCGCTTCCTGCTCCCCTCGCGGACCGGCATCGAGTTCGTCGACCCCCAGCAAGAGGCATGGGACATCCACCACTGGGTCCGCGGCGGATGCCTGTACGGCATCATGCCCTGCAACGGCCTGCTCTACGCACCACCGCACAACTGCGCCTGTTACCCCGAAACGAAACTCTACGGCCTGAACGTGCTGGCCCCGACCTCGGCCACACGCCGTGCACCCAAACCACTTTCCGATGAGCAACGACTGCGGCGTGGACCGGCATTTGACCAATTGCAGAAGGTCGATGCTGCTCCGGCTCACGCGGCCGACTGGCCCACCTACCGCCACGACCGCGGCCGCAGCGGAACCTCACCCGTCCCCGTCCCGGCCCGGCTGACCCGCACCTGGCAGACCAAGCTCACCGGGCGTCTGACCAGTGTCGTCATTGCCGACGGGCGACTGTTCGTTGCCGAAACCGACCGGCATACGCTCCACGCTCTCGACGCCAATACCGGCAAGCGACTCTGGTCTCGCACCGTCGGCGGCCGCATCGACTCGCCCCCGACAATCTTCGGACCCCGTGTTCTCTTCGGCTCGGCCGACGGCCAGGTGCACTGCCTGCGTGCCACAGACGGAGTGTTGGGATGGAGTTTCCAGGCCGCTCCGGCCGATCGCCGAATGATGGCATTCGAACAACTCGAATCGGCCTGGCCGGTTCACGGCAGCGTGCTGCTGCGAGACGGAGTCGTCTACGCCGTCTCGGGACGCTCGACGTTCCTCGACGGCGGACTGAGAATGCTTCGCCTCGACGCCCGCACCGGCTACAAGTTGTCCGAAACCCTGATGGACGACCGGGACCCTCGAACCGGCAAGAACCTCCAGACGACCCTCCAGACTCTTCAGATGCCCGTCGGACTACCCGACATCCTCTCGTGTTCCGACCAGGGTGTCTTCATGAGGAGCCAGCAGTTCTCGTTTGACGGCGAGCGACTGGCCATGGGTCCGCATTCGGGAAACCCAACCGTCCAGGGTTCAGTCCAGAAGGGCAAGACCGCCCACCTGTTCGCACCGATGGGTTTTCTCGACGGAACCTACTTCCACCGCGCGTACTGGGTCTTCGGCCGCAGCTTCGCCGGTGGTCACGCCGGCTACGCCCAAGCCGGCAAGTTCACTCCCTCGGGCCGTTTGCTGGTCACCGACGGCGAGACGATTTACGGTTTCGGCCGGAAGCCGCAGTACTACCGTTGGACGACGACGATCGAACACCAGTTGTTTGCCGCCCCGTCGCAGCCGCCTGAACAGGCCCGGTCGGCCGTTGATGAAAAGACGGCTCGCAAGAACGCCCGTCGCGGCAACACGTCGATGGTCCACGTCCCCAAAACCGAGACGCTCAACCCCAAGGGCAAGGAGTTGACGATCGAGGCCTGGGTGCGCACCAGCCGCAAGTCCGGGGTGGTGGTCGCCCGGGGCGGCCCGGCTGCGGGCTTCGCCTTGATCGTGGTGTCCGGCAAACCCCGCTTCCTGGTTCGCAACGGCGGCACATTGACCGTCGCCACCGGCAAGACCGATATCAGACGTCGCTGGGTCCACCTGGCTGGCCAGCTGGCCACCGACGGAAGCATGAGCTTGTTCCTGGACGGGAAGCCCGAAGCCACGGCCAAGGCCGCAGGGACCCTGACAGCCGACCCGGTCCAATCGATGGAGATTGGTGGAGACGACCTGGGGGCCGTGGGTGCCTACCAGTCCCCCTACTCATTGACCGGACAGGTCGATGATGTCCGACTCTATTTCGGACCTGTCACCACCGCCGAGATCACGGCTCACCACGCCGACCCGACGAACACCAAGGTCGCCGCAGCCCGGCTGGTTCTCGATTACGACTTTGATGACGGAAAGGCCCGCGACAAGACCAAGGGCGGCCACGACGGCCGACTCTCGGGCGTCACAACTGCCAAGGCTCGCGGCGGATTGGCCGTCAAGTTCGTCGGACGTCCAGGCCAGCCCCGAGCCAACTCGTTCGTCAAGCCTCGCTGGACCTCCGACATTCCGCTGATCGTCAGAGCAATGACCAAGGCCGGCTCAACACTGTTCGTCGCCGGCCCGCCTGACCTGGTTGATGAAGAGGAATCGTTCCGGCTTTTGGTCGGCGGTGCCAAGGCGATCCGGAAGACGCTCGCACGGCAGGACGCAGCACTGAAGGGTGCCGAGGGTGGTATCCTGCTGGCCGTATCGGCAACCGACGGCAAGACCATCGGACGTGTCCCGCTGGATGGCCTGCCGACCTGGGACGGGATGGCCGCGGCCCGCGGACGACTCTACCTCTCGACAACCGACGGACGAGTGATCTGCCTGGGACCCGCTGCCGGGAAAACGCCCTAGCCACCCGGGACCAGCCGGATCACTTCGACTTGCTGGCCGGAAGGCTCTTGATCCACGCGCGGAACAATGCGACCGCCCGCGTGTCGGGATACGATGTCGCCAACTGCGGCATCTGGCCCCGCCCCCGCATCGCCAACCGCTTGAACAACACCGAACGTTCGGGAACGCCGGGGACGACCAGCCGCGCATCGGCCAACTTGAACGTGTCATGCACCGGCACCGCGTCGACCAGCTTTGCCTTGGCGATCGGTGTCGAGAAATTGAGCTCCATCTGCGCGTTCCCACCACCGGCCGCAACGTGGCACTGCGCACAGTTGGCGTGCAAGTACGACCGCACTCGCATCTCCAGGCTTCCGTCCCCGTACGGATCGACCAGGGCGGGTTTGGACACAACACGACCAGCGAGCATTCGTCCGGGCGGCAGTTCCGGCTTGTACTTCGCCAACGCCTGCTTCACCTTCTCGGCATCCAGCCCGTCGTCTTCGAGTTGCTGCTTGAAACGAGCCCGGAGCTCGTCAATCGACTTCAGCGAGGCCAACCCAAGTTCGGCCAGCAGGCTGAGCTGGTTGACCGCCACGCCGCCATGAACGTGGTCGCGGTTCATCTGCACCGTGGTCAGTCCCAACACGTATTCCGCGGCCCGACTGTGGCAGACCATGCACTCGGCACGCGATGGATAGTGCCAGGTCTGCCGCCGGGCTGTCCCGTCGAGATTCGCCACGGAGTATTCTCGATCCCGGCCCCGTGCGTCGACCAGGACCGCTTCGGTCTGCTCGTCGTTCCATTCGTACGAATAGCCGACCCATTCCCCCTGTTCGCGATACATCAGCCGGGTCTCGACCCATCGGTCCCCCGGGCTGTCCTTGCCAGCCAATGTCAGACCAAACGACTTGACCAAAACGGTTCCGTCAGGGAATGACCAGCCCTTGGTCGCGTTTCCGGTGTTGATCTTCGCGACGGTCTTTCTGCCCTTCTCGTCGGTCGACACGGTCACGGCCATGTACCGCTGTTTGCGGGCACCGTCTGACCACAACGCCGCATTGACGCTGTAGGGGATCAGTGAGGGGTGGACCTTGTGCCCCGGCACCGACTCGAAGAGTCCCGTCTGGCTCAACCGGCGAGGGAACTCCGGCGCCGACTTCGGAACCGGCGGTGACCGTTTCAGGGCATGAAACGTGGCCGGGTTGCGGTAGTCGACGACCAGCATATTTCCGGCCGCATCGTGGCCGAAGCCGACGATCTGCAACGCCGTATCGGCTAGCTCCCTGTGCCAGGCCACCTTGTCGCCGTCCATCTTGCCCGCCCAGATCTTGCCGGTCGAGTGGTCGCCATAAATGTAGGCTCCGTGAAGCTCGGGGAATCTCTTGGCGGTGTACACGACGCCACCGGTCATCGACCGGGCTTCCGAGTGAGGGTGCTCGAAGGTCGGCTTGACATGCGGAGCCGGGCCGAGCTTTCGCTGGAGATAAAATGCGTGTGAACCTTCGTAGACACTCCACCCGTAATTGTCACCCTTTTTGACCCGGTAGATCTGTTCCCAGAGATCCTGCCCGTTGTTGCCGACCCAGATATCACCGGTCAGAGGATCCACCGAGAGCCGCCACGGGTTTCGCAAACCGAATGCCCACGTTTCGGGACGAATCCCCTTTTTGTCGACGAACGGATTGTCACGCGGAACCGAGTACGTCTTGCCTTTGGCGGGATGATCGACATCGATCCGCAGCACCTTGGCCAACAGCAGGTCCATTCGCTGCCCGGTGAGATTCGTATCCGAATCGGAGGTGCCGTCACCGGACGTGATGTAGAGCATCCCGTCGTGACCGAATCCCAGCGCGGCCCCGTTGTGGCCGTTCGAATCCCAGGTGATGATCATTCGCTTCGACCCGGGGACCAACCCAAAGTCCTTTTTCGGATCGAGAGTCAATTCGGTGACAGTGCACTCCTTGCCGCTGGGCGTCTTCGATGCGCGGTCGCCACCAAGGTAAATTCGACCGTTTTCGAGAAACTTCGGGTGGGTGCAAATGCTGTACTGGATTCCATCGTTCGTGTAGAGCACGTCGTACTTGCCGGTTGCGGGGTCGTCACCGGTGCGGCAAAGACGCTTCCCGCCCTGATCGATGAAAAGCAACCGGGTCGACCCCGGCTGCAACATCACGATCATGGGGTTGTTCATGCTCAGCTTGGGGTACACCGGCTCGACGGTGAAGGGCAGGGGAGGGTCCGGACGCCCCACCACGTGACTCTCGAGCGTCACCAGGTTGCTCTTCAACGCCTGCACCGCCTTGGGCACCTTGACAGTCCCCGTCGCCGGTTCGGCGGATTTGCCCGGCTGACCGCTCAACACGACAACCGCGACGACGACTGGCAACAGGACGAGGTGTTTCATGGTCATTCTGCATCTGGCGAAAGAGGCAATGGCCTTAGGGCGGACCCGTCACCGGGTCAGCCATCGGAGTTTCGGCGAATTCACATCCTACGATGGCATCCGGTTGATGCCCACCCGACCCATGCTATTCTGGTCCCCGGACGGCTGACCCACACGCCGCCGGCCCCCGATGGACCCCGCACTCATGACCAGACAACCCTTCCGATATCTTCTCGCGTGCCTGACACTGTTCCCGGGCCTGCTCACTGCCACACATGCCGAGGCAGCAGACCGAAATCCCAACGCCAAGCCGGTCAACGTCGTCCTGATCACAGTCGACGACATGAACTGCGACTCGGTGGGAGTCTACGGATGTCCGATCCCCAACATCACACCTCACATCGACCGTCTGGCCTCCCAGGGGATTCGCTTCGAACACGGCCACGTCACGATCGCCATCTGCCAACCCACTCGGGCCGTCTGGATGACCGGCCGGTTCCCGCATCGAAATGGCGCTCTCGGTTTCGACCCCATCGCCCGGAATGTGCCGACGCTGCTCGAAACACTCAAGCAAGGCGGCTACTTCACGGGAATCCTGGCCAAGGTCTCTCACGTTGTCCCCACCCGATCCAAGCACTGGGATGTGATTGTGAGGGCCAACCAACTCGGTACGGGCCGCGATCCCGAGCGTTACCACGCTCACACCACACGATTTCTCAAGCAGGCCGCCGCCAGTGGCAGACCGTTCTTCCTGATGGCAAACTCCCAGGATCCACATCGACCATTTGCCGGAAGTGCCCAGGAACGCAATCGTGTCAGGAAAGCCCGGAACAAGAAAACGAAGAAGAAACGAAAAGCCAAAAACACTTCTGCGGCTCAGACAAAGCGACCCGTCGACAAGCAGCAGGCCGACCCCGACTCATTGACCCTGGCCCGCATCCCCCGCCGATTCCGCCCCGACCAGGTTCCGCTACCGGGCTTCCTCCCCGATCTGCCCGAAATCCGAAAAGAGTTGTCCGAGTACTACGCCTCGGTACACAGAGCCGACCAGATTGTCGGACGCGTCCTGGCCGCCCTGGATGATGCCGGGGTTCGCGACAACACCCTCGTGATGTTTCTCTCGGATCACGGAATGCCGTTGCCGTTCGCCAAGACCAACTGCTGGAGACATTCGACTCGGACACCCTGGATCATCCGGTGGCCCGGAGTGACACGACCCGGTCAGCACGATCGCCAACACATGATCTCCGGCATCGACCTGGCCCCCACCATTCTCGACGCCATCGGCCTCCCGCAACTGGCCGGCACTGATGGGCGGTCGTTCACATCGCTGCTGGCCGGAAAGCCGCAAGCCGGCCGCGACCACGTGATCACACACATCAACCGCACTGCCGGTCGCCGCGAATTCCCGATGAGATCGGTTGTGGAACAACGGTTCGGCTACATCTACAACGCCTGGTCGGACGGAAAGACGCTCTTCCGAAACGAATCGCAGTCCGGCCTGACCATGAGGGCCATGCAGAAGGCTGCCGCAGGCGATGCAGAAATCGCCGCCCGTGTCGAACTGTTCCTCAAACGGACGCCCGAAGAACTCTACGACTACCACGCCGACCCGGATGCCCTCCACAACCTCGTCAACGACCCGAGACACCGCCAGACTCTCGAACGACTCAGAGCCCGCCTGCTCCCGCACATGCGTTCGACCGGTGACCCGCAGCTGGACGCCTTCGGCGAAGCCAGCGGCCAGCGGTAACCGCGTGGTTACCGTCGAGACCCGGCGGCAGGCTTGCGATCCCATGGTTGCGGGGCTGTCGGCGCATAACGGGGCCGCGGATCCCGTTTCGGAAAACCGGCGATGATCCGAGCGAATCTCCTGTGCGCCGCAACGTGTTCACGTTCACGGCTCTCGATCAGGTTCTTCACTTCCTCCGGATCGGTCACCAGGTCGACCAATCGCGTAATGCGTCCTGCTTCGACCAGGACTTTGAAGCGTTTGTCCCTCAGCACCCGATCGGTATAGACCTGCTGGGGCCGCACTCCTTTCTCGTCGAGCGCGGCAGCTCCGCGACCCATTGCCAGGATCCACGAACGGGGCCCATTCTTTTTCTGTCCCAACAGAACCGGTGCGAGTGACTGTCCATCAACGACAAGATCCTCGGGCAGTCTCACCCCAGCCAGTTCAGCAAAAGTGGGCAGCATGTCGGTGAAGTCGGTCAGCGTGTCGTTGACAACACCGGCGGGAACCGTTCCTGGACAATTCACGATGAACGGCTGCCAGGGACCGTTCTCGGTCAACAGACCCTTGCCGCCTCGCACCACGCGGACTCCCGAGGGCCCCTGCATCCGCCCGCGGAACCGTTTGCCTGTTCCATTGTCGGTCGTGAAGATCACGATTGTCCGTCGACGAATGGCAAGCTCGTCGAGGGTCGACACCAGTCGCCCGACAAGGCGATCGGTGTAGCGAACCATCGCCTTGTGCTTTTCCTGCCGGGTCTTGACCTTCGGTTCCTGCGGTGTGTGCACCTGGGGACCGTGCGTCAGCACCATCGGAAAATACAGCAGCATGGGCTGCCGTCGGTGACGCTTCATGAACTCGACCAGGAAGTCGGTGAACACATCCGGACCGAAGCGGCCTCGATGAGTCCGGCTTTGCTGCCCGCTGGTGTACACATACGGGTCCCAGTACCGTCGGCCGCTGGGCGGATTCTGGCCTTCATAGCCTGTCCACATGCACCAGGCATCGAAGCCGTGCTCCTTCAACACATTCGGCTGAACCCGAAAATCATTGATCTGCCACTTCCCGGCAATGGCTGTCGCATATCCCGCATCACGAAGCAATCGGGCAAACGTCACATTCTGTTTCGGGTCGAAGTGACACCCGGCTCCCCAGCGAGGGACATCCCAGTGATTGCACCATCCATGACGAAACGGATATTGACCGGTCAGCAGCGTGACCCGCGTCGGCGTGCACTGGGGCATCGAGTATGCGTTGGTAAATCTCATGCCCCCGCTGGCCAAGGCGTCAATCCGGGGTGTCTTCAACTCCAGGCCGCCGTAACAACTGATCCACTCGGGCCCCAGGTCATCAACCATGATGAACAAGATATTCGGTCGAGCTGTTTCGGCCGACCCTGGGCCCGGCCACAGCAGGCCAGCCAGCAGCACCAGGCAAAAGGCATCCAACTTCACGGTTGTCACGAGAGTCTCACAATGCGGGACCCAGGCTCTGGCTTTCGACGGTTTCCGTCACGAACACTCCGGTGGAACGGAATGTTGGTCGGAAGCAGATCGTCGAAGCGTCATCACGACCGTCCGTCGACGAAGCTACCGCTTCAAAGCAAACAGGAGGGCATGGAAACCATGCCCTCCTGTCAGGATTCACTACTCACGAAGAAATCTACTTCTTCTTCGGAGGCGTCGCCGGCAACTTGCCCGCCTTCAGTCGATCACCGTAGGTCTCTTTTTCCTTCTTGTCCTTCGAAACCTTGACCTTCTCGGCGTCGGTCAAGGCTTTGAGGATCTTCTTCACGTCCTTGCAGTTCTTCTTCGGGATCAACTTCTTCAGCGCAACACCGTAATCGTTACGGGGCTTGCCCTTTTCGCCGGCCTGCTTTTTGCGATGACAGACGTTGCATTTGGCCTTCTTGGCCCCAGTCACTTTCTTGTACTTGGCCTGAAACTGCTTCTGGTACTGAGGACGTGCATCAGCTTCGGTGGCGGCAACGAAGGCGACCACCAACACCAACACACCACTAAGCGCAAGTAGCTTTCTCATCCAGCTGTCTCCCGATTCACATGATCCCGTTAAGTCACCGGCCCGTCCGAAACCACTTCGGAAACCAGTTGAGTCACCCAGACAAACTGGGCGACGTATGCCGCCTCTTTCGTATCAACATTCATTTGATTGATTCCTGCCCCGACTGTCAACCGAAGTGCGGCGGTGGCCGGATTGGAGAACTAACCAGTTCTGCTAGAGTGGGTAACTTCGGTCGAGGTTTTGCCGCACCGTCAATTGGGAGAGAAAAACAGTAATGTCGCAACGATTTCCGCACCGGGATTTGCGGTTTCAACCCGCCATGTCACTGTTGATTCTGCTGGTTTTGACGTTCTCGGCGACGACGACCCGGTGTTTCTCGTCTCCGCCCAACGTTGTATTGATCATCTCCGATGACCAGTCGTGGACCGACTTCGGCTTCATGGGCCACAAGACAATCCGGACACCACACATCGATCGCCTGGCCCGGCAATCGGCGGTTTTTCCTCACGGCTACGTGCCCAGCAGTCTGTGTCGTCCCAGCCTGGCGACCATGGTCACCGGCCTTTATCCACACCAGCACGGGATCACCGGAAATGATCCGCCTCGCGGGACGGACCGTGGCAAGATGCTCAGGCACATCCAGGCGCATCCCACTCTGCCCCGCTGGCTTGCCACGAAGGGCTTCCGCAGCCTTCAAACGGGCAAGTGGTGGGAGGGTCATCCCCGGCTCGGCGGCTTCACCGATGCAATGACCCACGGAGACCCCAAGCGTGGTGGTCGCCACGGCGACCTGGGCCTGAAGATCGGCCGCACGGGCCTGGAGCCGATCTTCCATTTCATCGAGGACTGTGGCGAGACGCCCTTTTTCATCTGGTACGCCCCATTCCTGCCCCACACTCCCCACAATCCGCCCCAGCGACTCCTGGACCGGTATCGCGCCAAGGACAGGCCGATCGAGTTGTCCCGTTACTATGCCATGTGCACGTGGTTCGACGAGACCTGCGGACAGTTGCTCGATCACCTGGACCGCAAGCAACTCAGCGACAACACCCTGGTCCTGTTCGTCGTCGACAACGGCTGGATCCAGAGGACCCCGCAGACGAAGGTCCCCAAGGGGTGGCGATTCCGTTTCGCCCCCGGATCGAAGCGGTCGCCCAACGACGGTGGTGTCCGGACACCGATCATGGTTCGCTGGCCAGGCCACGTAAAACCCGGAACGCGACAGGCTCTGGCCAGCAGTATCGACCTGGCACCGACGATCCTGGCCGCCACCGGCATCCGTCCCAAGATGAAACTTCCCGGCCACGACCTGCTCACCCTGGCCACTCGACCCCCGGACACCGCGGGAACTCGCGAGACGATCTACGGCGAGATCTTTGCCCACAATGTGGTCGACATCGACCACCCATCGGCCAGCCTTGAGTACCGTTGGCTGCGGCATGGATCCTGGAAACTGATCGCCCCATCCCGTTCGACCTCCCCCCAGCTGTTCAACCTTGCCGACGATCCCCACGAGACCAGGGACATGGCCGGCACCGAACCCAAGCGAACCGTCCGTCTGCAGAAACTGCTGGACGACTGGTGGCAGCCCGCACGCCGCCGATCACGCCCCTGACGGATCCAATCGAGCCGACAGATTCTCGACCATTTTCGCATGCCGATCGATTGCCTCGGCCAGCCCATCCGGCTTGCCGTCGATATCGAGCCGGCGGGCCAGGAACGTGAATTCCGGAGAATCTCGCAAAGGCACGGCCAGGTCGCGTGCATCACCTCGCACGACCCTCAACGCATCAATCAACCGGCGCTGAAACACGTAGGCATCCTGCAGATGTCCCCACGCGGCGTCGTCGAGTATCCGCAGTTGATGCAGCGCATCGATGGCCTCCAGGGTATTGGTGGTGCGGACTTCCCGAAACCGGTGTCCATGCTCCAACTGCAACCCCTGCACGAGGTACTCACAATCGACCAGCCCACCCGGACTGAGCTTCGCATTGAACGTCCCGGCACGGACCAGTTGCCGCACCTGCCGATCTCGCATGGCACGCATCGCTGCGACATCAAAGGCGTCGTCGCTGTAGATCCATCCATCCCTGAGTGATTCGAGTTCTTCGCCGAGTGTCCGGTCACCAGCCACAGCCCTCAACTTGACCAGTGCCTGTCGCTCGAACGGCCAGGCCGGTCCGTCATGCCGATAGTAGGCGGAAAAAGCCGCCAGGGAACTCGCTAACGGGCCCGCCTGGCCGTGCGGACGCAGCCTCAGATCCAGTTCGAACACTCCGGCCCGATTCGAGCGAATCGTTTTCAGCAAACGCTCGACAACACGGTGGTAGAACTCGGCTGCCGACACGTCGCCGGCCGACTCGTCCACGCTGGAATCGTCGTAGACGCAGACCAGTTCGATATCGGAGGCGAACCCCAACTCCCGGCCGCCGAACTTGCCCAGGCCGGCGACGGCCATCCGACCCGGGGGATCGGCTCCCAGTTGGTCACTGACATCCTGGCAACAGAGATCCAGAGCTTGGGCGACGACGCACTCGGCCACGTCACCGAGTTCCCGAGAGAATTGGCCAAACGCCCGCTCGGGCCACACGATGTGTCGCATGTCCGCCGCGAACATCTGGCGATCTTTGAACGCATTGAGACACTCAATTCGGGCCCTGCCACCGTCACACCCGTCGAGCCCGTCGGCCAGTGCACCCGAGAGCATCGATGGCGAGGGGGGGTGTTCGGCCGAATCCACGTCATCCAGAAGCGGGAACAGGATCTCATGCTGCAGCCTGAGGAAGTCCTGCCACAGGAACTCGCTGACACCGAGTACTCGAGCCAGCGCTGACAGAACTTCGGGTTTCTCCAGAGACGCAATCCGCGTGGGCCAATCGTCCTGTTCCAACAGTGTCGCCAGCAAATCTCTAAACTGCCGCAGCGCCGACGGTGGATTCGGGGACGTCGGCAACAGGTGCGTAAAATGCTTGGTCAGCACGACCACCGTCTTCAATTCCCGCATCCGTTGCGGGTCGGTCAACTTGCCCCCGCTTGAATCGACAACATCCAGGCGATCCCTCACCCGGCGACCCTGCGTCTCGATCACCACGCGGCGGATGATGATCCCTGCAAGGGAGAGTGCGTGCGCGCACTCGTAGAGGAACCCGCTGGTGTCATCGGCGCGGATCGTCAGCACGGTCACGTCGCCGGAAGCTTCGTTGTCGATGTCGATGTCAACCGGAAGCAGGCTGCCACCGACTTCCGCGACTCGCGACACGCCCCGTGCCACTCGCTCTGTCAACCGCGCCAGAGCCTCCTCGCCTTTCCCTGCAGCGTTCGACTCGACGAATTCGATCAGGTCACCGTGAAAGCGTGACCACAACAGGTCCCAATTGGCATTCTCGGGAAGGCCAACCTCGAACGTGTCGACGCACCGCGACGCACTCTCGGGAACGTCGAGCGTGAAAGCATGGCCGTTGAGGATGTCGACCCCGTAAACGACAAACAGGCCACTGATGGCCGTCAACAGCCCCGGCATATCAAAAGCGACGACCGTCACTTCTGCCCGCCCATCCCCGAGCAACACGGGTTCGACCATCGCCGAACCGAACCGATTCAATTCGTCCAGCAGCGTCTGGTGACGGGCTCGCTGGTCTGGACCGAACACCTGCAGATACAGGGGCTCGTTCAATGACGCCACGTCAACCGAAACGGGGTCCTCTACCGGCTCGCCAAGCACTCGATCGAAGACCTCGCGGATCTCGTGGCAGTGCTCGGCGTAATGCCTCACGAAACGGTCGACATCGTCGAAATCCAGCCGCTTGGCCAGGTAGGTCAACTCGCCCCGATCAGACGGCAGAGCGTGCACCTGTTTGTTGTGCATCAGCTGCAACGAGTGCTCGATCGCACGCAGCAGCAGGTACCCGGTCGACAGCTTGCGGTACTCATCGGCCGCGAGGCAACCAGTGGCGGCCAACGCCGCCAGGGCACGCAGCGTGTTGGTCCCGAGAATCTCGGGATGTTCTACGGCGTTCTGCAGCTGCAGAAATTGTGTCACGAATTCGATGTCCCGGATCGAACCCACTCCCGACTTCACTTCCCCGTACTCGCGGAGTTCCCGCGGCAACGCCTCCTCGATTCGCCGCTTCATTGCCCGGACGGTCTCTCGTCGACCCGACCGACCTCTTTCCACAATCAGTCGCGACACATCGGCCAGCACCCGCTCGCCGACCACCCTGTCACCGGCAATCACCCTGGCCTTGACCAGCGCCTGGAGTTCCCACGGGGCAGCGTGAGTTTCAAGGTAGTCGGCATAGGCAGACACGTCGGCCACCAAGGGTCCCGACCGCCCCCACGGACGCAACCGCATGTCCACCCGGTACAGGAACCCCTCGGCGGTCATCCGTCCCAGTTCGCGAACCAGACGTTGGGCGATCTTCACTGTGCCGGCGTCGGGCTGATCAGCCAGCAGCAGCAGGTCGATATCGGAGCTGTAGTTCAGCTCCTCGCCCCCGAGTTTTCCCAACGCGACCACGACCAGGGGCATGCTCCCTTCGGCGGGCGGGCCCGCCCCACCCCCGATCGACACCTCCAGCACCGCCTGGACCGTCGCATCGGCCAGAAGCGACAGCTGCAGCGTGATCCGTCGCAGATCCATCAGGCCGAAAAAGTCACATGCCGCGATCCTCAACAACTCCCACCGCTGAATTCGTCGCACCGCGTCAACCGGATCCAACTCGGCTTCGCTTGCCGCCGCCCGAAAGTCGGCCAGGAACTCGTCGCGGCTCCGCACCTCGGATAACCGCTTGGATTCGGTCAACCGTCGAAGGTATTCCGGGTATTTGAGCACCAGTTCGGTCAGAAACTGGCTGTTGACCAGCAGGCGAACCAAGATCTCCACAGCGCGTGACCGCTGCCCGAGGAACTCCAGCCACCCACCAGGATCATCCCAGCTCTGAAGACAACGCCGGAGATTCCGCAGGGAGGTATCCGGTGCGGCGTTATGCGCCATCACACCCAACAGCGAAGCCAGCAGATCCACCGAGAGAGCACTGTCTCCGGCCGACGCCACAATTCCTCGCCAATCGCCCAGGGCCGTCGACGGGTCCAAGAACCCCATCTCGGCCAACGCCTCGAGCAGTTGCAGTTCGTCGGGGCCCACGGGCCGCAACAACCGGTCGGCCGTCTCCCGGTACATGCCCCGCAACTCCTGCCCGTCCCACGCCGAGCCGACAAGGCCCCGCGCCGTGTTCACCTCTTGATCTCGCAGCCAGGCACCGCCTCGCGGAATGCCGCCACTGCGTCGTCGCCGATCTGGGTGAAGCTGAGATTGAGTTCCTTCAACGACGTCAAAGCCGCCAGTGTCTTCAGGCCCGCATCGGTGATCCGCGTCCGCGACAGGTTGAGCGTCCGCAAACGCGAGTGGCCGAGCAACCCCAAGACGCCCTTGTCCCCGATGTCAGTTTCCTCGAGGTTGAGCCACTCGAGCTGTGTCATTCCCGCCAGGTGCACAACCCCGGCGTCAGTGACCCTTGTGAACCAGAGGTTGAGCCGCTTGATTTTCTCGAGCGACGCAAGATGTGCCAGCCCAGCGTCATCGACCTGCGTCTCACTGAGGTCGATGCGTTCCAGCCCCTTGGCACCTGCCACGCTGGCCAGTCCTGCTCCCTGGACCGCGGTGTCACGCAGCACAAGCGTCTTGAGTTCGGTCATTCCGGACAACGGCTTGAGTCCCTTGTCAGTGATCCCGGTCCGGAACAGGTTGAGTTCGCGGAGCTTTGTCATCCCGGAAAGCGACCTCATCCCCTCGTCGGTGATCGCGGTGTCCTCGAGAATCAACGACGTCAGGCCCGTCAGACCCCCGATCGCCTTCAAGCCGACATCGGAGACCTGCGGATTCCTCATTTTCAGGCTCCGCAGAGTCTTCAGCTGCCCGAGGTGTTCGACCCCGTTGTCGGTGATCAGCACACAGCCCCGAATGTCCACCAGCCTGAGCTTCTTCAGGGAAACCAGATGTGCCAGAGCATCGTCGCTGATGTTGGTGTACAGCAGGTGGATTTGCTCGAGCCTCTGCAGTGACGCAACGTGCGCGACCCCCTCGTTGGTGACATTTGAACAACGTCGGAGATTCAGAGACTTCAGGGTCGACAGTTTCGCAACGGCGGCCAACCCGTCGTCAGTCAGTTCACTGTTCTCCAGTCCCAGGCTCTGGAGTTTCGCCAGTCCTGACAGGTACCCGATGGCCTCATCGCCGATGTTGGCTCCCCAGATCTTCAGGTCTCTCAGATCCGCCAGGTCCACCAACTGCCTGCATTGTTCGTCGTCAAACGGGCATTCGGTCAAGTCGACGGAAATCACCGCACCGTCCAGCCGTACCCATCGCCCACCGGCGGCCTGGATCGCGTCGACAACTGGTTGTTCCCGCTCTGTCTGAGCCGCCTGATCCTGTTCACTTCGGCCACTCTGGTGATCGCGGACACCGTCGCCGACCGGCGGCGCCGCCGCGGCCGAATCGGCAGTTTGCGAATCCGACCGGTCGCCTGATGAACATCCGACCAGCATCGCCAGCACCAGCAGCCAGGCAGTTCTCTGAACGATTCGGGAACACTTCATGATGGACTCATCCCCCAACAGATCATCCCGGCGGCGGCGGTTGTCGCCGGCCATTCCGATGCCGACGACCGGCACGGCACCGCTGACCGACCCCAAGATTAGTGGTGCTGACCGAGCAAGGCAACGACCTCCCGCAGGCGGTCGGTGACAAGCCAAAAGACCGGTGCGGCGAGTTGTTGCCCCTCAACCGGTCGTGCTATCATCATCGGCCGTGCTGGCCCGCGTGCCTTTCGGCTCTGCACGGATCCGTTTTTCGCGTTCGCAACAGATCCAGTTGTCCACAAGCTTCACGTTTCTTCCGGGAAGATCGACATGAACACCACGACCGACACCGGTTCGACTCGCCGCGACTTCCTTCAGACATCGGCAGCGATGGGAACCGCCTTCTGGGTGGCCTCGCGGCAGGAATCCTGGGCCGCTCCGAAGTCACCCAACGAGAAGATCCGGTTCGCCTGCATCGGGGTCGGCGGCAAGGGCAGCAGCGACTCGGCCGACGCCGGTCGACACGGAGACGTCGTCGCCATCTGCGACGTCGACTCGAACACCCTGAACAAGGCCGGCGGCCGCTTCAAGAATGCCAAGAAGTTCTCCGACTACCGGGAAATGCTCACCAAGATGGCCGACAGCATCGATGCGGTCACGGTCAGCATTCCCGACCACAACCACGCCCCCGCAAGCGCGATGGCGATGAAGCTGGGCAAGCACTGTTTCACCCAGAAGCCGATGACGCACAGCCTCTACGAAGCTCGCCAAATGGCCGTGCTCGCGAAAAAGCACAAGGTGCAGACCCAGATGGGCAACCAGGGCACCGCCTCGTCAAAACTTCGCGAAGGCGCCGCGATCGTACAATCCGGTGTGCTCGGCCAGATCAAGGAGGTCCACGTCTGGACCAACCGGCCGGTCTGGCCGCAGGGCGGACCGCGACCCAAGGAGGCCACACCGCCCCAGCACCTCAACTGGGACGGCTGGCTGGGTCCCGCACCCAAACGGCCCTACGGCAACGGCTATCACCCCTTCGCCTGGCGAGGCTGGTGGGACTTCGGCACCGGTGCCCTGGGCGACATGGCCTGTCACACCATGAACATGCCGTTCATGGCCCTGAACCTCAAAGACCCCGTCTCGGTGGAAGCCACCAACTCGGGGCACAACAAGGACAGTTTCCCCAAGTCCAGCGTGATCACCTACGAGTTCCCCAAGCTCGGTGAACGCAACGCGGTGAAGATGATCTGGTACGACGGCGGCGAACGCCCCCCACAGAAGCTTCTGCCCAAGGAGCAGAAGGTGCCGCGAACCGGTTCGCTGCTGATCGGTGACAAGGGCATGCTGCTTTCCCCGGGCGACTACGCCAGCAACAACAACATCGTTATCGGCGTCGACACACCGAAGGTCGACTTCGAGAAGTCACCCGGTCACTTCACCGAGTACGCCCGTGCGATCACCGACGGCAAGCCGGCGCGGTCGAACTTTCCCGAGTACGCCGGGCCGTTGACCGAGGTCGTGCTGCTGGGCAACCTCGCCGTCTGGGCCGAAAAGAAGGTCGAGTGGGACGCGAAGACTTTGACGCCCAAGAACGCACCGGAGGTCAAGCAGATCGTCAGGCGAGAGTACCGCAAGGGCTGGACGCTCTAAGACCGGCCAGCGAATCCCGTCAAATGCCATGGCCCCGTCGCGGACACCCTCCGTGGCGGGGCCATGCCGTTTAATCCGGGCGCCCGCGACCCACGATGTCCGTCAATCGCAACGGATGTCGCGGCAACTCCCAACACCTCGCCAGGTGTTCGAGCCAGACAACCAATCCGTCGTCGGGATCCAGGTACAACTCGTGCAGGGCCTTCTGTGTCCGGTTTCCATTCCGCAACACGTACTGTTGCGACGGCAGTTGAAAGAACGTGTGCAACTGGAAACTGCTGGCCCCCCGCAAAGCGTATTCCAGGGCCATCCGTCCGCTGGTGATATCTCCGGTGGCCGCCAGTGGCCGCATCGCGGGACCGCACTCGGCGTGAAACGCAGCCAGCACACGCAGATTGCGTTCGCTCAGATCCGGTCCCCCATAGGCAATTCCCATGTGTCCGTCGAACTCCCGCTCCGGGTCGAACAGGCGATTGCCGTAGACGATCCAGTCCGCCGCGGCACCCGGGGAGGCCTGTTGCACCGCCTGCAGCAGTTCAAGCTGGAAGGTGTCATCGAACAAGGCATTGAAGATCTTCAATCCGACCGTGACCTCGCCGCTCCCGACGGCGCCACGGACCAGAACCGGAACTCGCCGCAACCATTCCACCACAGTCTCACGCACCTGTGACCGATCGCTTCCGGCCAACGTCGGACTGAAGTCCTTTTCGACCGGCATCGGACCGCTGTCTCCCCAGGCCTCCAGCAGGCACCGGGTCGTATGACGGTACTCCGCCTCCAGCCACTCGGTCTCTCCCGGCTTCGGCAGATGGTACTTCACCGAAGGGACCACCAGCGTCGACGTTCCACGAGCCAGTCGTCTGGCTTCGCGGACCAACTCGAGGTACTCCTGGAGAGTCCCCCACCAACCTCGCCCCTTCCAACTGACAGTCCAGCCTTGCTCGCCTTGCCGCGAGGTGATCGGATCGACCCGCATCCGCGCCTCGCGGACAGCCCATGCCGCCATCGACTGCCCACCATCCTCGGATTCGGCAATCACTGTCTTGAGAACCACGTAGCCCAGCCCGGCGATGACGTCCTCGGACACCTGTTGCGGTGTCATCGAGAGTTGTCCCGAGGCCTTACCCCAGGGATTCTCGATCCGGATTCCGGCGTACTCGGTCGAGAGGTCAATGTCGAATTCACGGCCGACCCAGGCGTGATAATCAACCGGCGACTCCCGCGTGGCCAGCTGCCGGTAGGCAGTGTTCACGCGATTCCGGAAATCCGACCCCACCTCGGCCGGTCCGATCAGCCATCTTGCGTCCGTCTGACCGTCCATCGCCCCTCGCCTCGCCGTCGAGTACTCCCCATTCTATAGTCGGCGACTGTCACCGCACCAACTCCACGGCCCCGTTCCACCGGTTCGTGATTATGCGCATCTGCTTCTCGACGATCGGCTGCCCGGAATGGTCCTTCGCCGAGATGATCAGTCACGGGACCGCGGCCGGTTTTGACGGTGTCGAGATCCGTTTGGTTGAACGGGAGACCGACCTGTTGTCGGTACCGGCCCTGGCCGCGTCCGGCTTGCCTCAAAGACGCCGTGAACTGCAAGACGCCGGATTCGTTGTCAGTGGACTCGCCTCCTCGGTCGCATTCGACTCTCCCGATTCCACTGAACGGAAACACCAACTCGTCGTCGGTCGTGCCTACCTGGACCTGGCCGCCGAACTCAACGCCGGTTTTGTTCGTGTGTTCGGTGACGTCATTCGTGAAGAGACCGGGCGAGAGGCTACGGTCCAGCAGGTCGCTGAGGGACTCAACAAGCTGGGCGATTACGCAGCCACCCTGCAACTGCAGGTCATCATCGAGACCCATGGAGACTACTCGCAGTCGGATTTGGTCGCCGAGACAATGGACCTGGTCCCATCTCCTTCGGTGGGCGTCCTCTGGGACACGCACCATCCCTGGCGGTTCCATGACGAACCGCTCGAGCGGACCTATTCACGGTTCAAAGACCGCGTGATGCACACCCACTGGAAAGACTCCATCTCCAGGCCCCCGGTCCACGAAGACTCGGGACAGCACGATGCGGCTCAGCAGGCCCACGCGTTGATGAGCGGACATCGGCACGCGGACTACGTGCTTTTCGGGGGAGGAGATTTCCCGATCCTCGACTGCCTGGCACTGCTCAAAGACGGCGGATACGACGGGTGGTACAGCTACGAGTGGGAGAAAATGTGGCATCCGGAGCTCGAACCTCCCGAATCGGCGTTCCCGGTGTTTCCCGGCAAGCTCCGTCGACTGCATTCGGCACTTGGTGCCAACTGATTTCTGCCTCGCTCCGCCCGGCCGACCGCCATCGTCGACACGATCGGCCCCCTCTTTTCCGGATGCATCAACCGTAGCGACTGCGCCGCGCACGTTGTTTCTCCACAATTTGCTCACGTCTGGAACGTGGCCTACTCTCCTTTTATCGACGGCATTTGTGGCCGACGACGCCGACGGACGGTGGGGAGAGAGGCGACATCATGAGACCCGCAGCGGGCCCCGGGCCCCTTCGATTCAACCGCCTGCTTCCAGCCACCCTCTGGCTGGCCACGCTGGCGCTGCTTGTCACCACATCAGTAGCCGCCCAGTCTCCGTCCAAACAGCAGTCGGCCATCAAGACCGGACGACAACTGGAGGTCAAACGTCGCTGGTCTGACGCACTGGCTCACTACCAGACCGCGTCGGAACAGTGGCCCGACATCCAGGAGATCAAGTACGGCCTGCGGCGTTCCCGGATTCAGTGCGGCATTCTGCACCGCTACGCCGACCGCAGCTTTCGAAAGCAGTTGCTGACGATCCCCGAACGCGACGCGTTGTCGTTGTTCGACGACTTGATCGCACGCGTACAGACCAGCTTCGTCGAACACGTTTCACTCACATCGTTCGTGGCTCACGGCACCGAGAGCCTCTACCTCTCGCTGGCCAACCAGAAGTTCCTCGACCGGCATCTCCCACCAGGCTCGACACCTGAAGACAATCGCGTACGTGCCTTGC
>Ga0310123_10000636_pt1 | contig 30813 bp, 30 predicted proteins | sample CB6_AW_1057_MG_FD_203505 | JGI IMG/M metagenome (GOLD analysis project Ga0310123, IMG submission 203505) | Marine microbial communities from Western Arctic Ocean, Canada - CB6_AW_1057 | ecosystem: Environmental > Aquatic > Marine > Oceanic | place: Canada: Western Arctic Ocean | collected... | reverse complement strand
AACACCGGAAGGTTGCCGGCGATCTTGGCGGTCAACACCGCTGGATCCCGGTCGCCGAACATCTGTTCGAGAATCTCGGGATCGATCGGGACGTCGAGTTCCATGAGCTGTTCGCCGGCAACGACCTGCGGGCGGCCATCAATAACTCGCCGTTTGACCCGGCAATACGGGACGACAGACCCGTCCGGCGTTGTCACCAGGGCGGACACGCGGGTCGAGTCTCCACAGCACTCGAGTTCGAATCGGATGCCGGCCGGCGGCAACGTTTTGGAATAGGCCTGCTGCCCGCCGCGCTCAATAAAGCGGTCCGGCTGCGACCTATAGATTTCGAGCCAGTCGTCAAACGTCCGCCGGGGAACCCTCAGGACATTGAGATTGTCCCGAATCAGGTGCGGCTTATTTATCTCGGGGAAGAGCCGCTTCAGAAAATCTCGGTCCGCCGACGACCATTCCTCACCATCCGGTCCACGAAGCTGCTTGACGATGTTGTAGAGATCCTGAACATGCAGAATGCGCCGATCATCGCCTGTGGCCTGATATAAGCGAAGCGGCACTTCCAAAACAGCGTCATCGAGATCCGCTTCAATAAACAGTTTCTTCAACGAGAATCCTCTCTCGCAACTGCCGGACCACGTCGGCAATACTTTCGGCTTTCGTGATGGCGGTGACGACGGCGATCCGTCTGGCTCCGGCAGCCAGAACCTGGTCGATGTTGCCGGCGGTGATGCCGCCCATGACTGTGAATGGCAGGGAAATTCGCGGCGCCACAACACCGATCATTTCGGGTCCCAGGAAACGGCTGAGACCCACCTTCGTCTGCGTCGGAAATATGGGTCCGATGTTGATATAATCAGCGCCCTCACCTGCTGCCCGCAACGCGTCTTCGAGCGAGTGCGTCGAATTGCCGATAATCTTGTCGGGTATCAGTTGACGCGCGGCGCGCACCGGAAAGTCGTCCTGTCCCAGATGCACACCGTCGGCATTGATCGCCATGGCAATATCAATGTGATCGTTCATGATCAGCAGAACGTTATGCGCCTGCGTGATCTCGCGGAAAACGACGGCCTTCTCGTACAATGCCCGCACCGGCAACGACTTGTCTCGCAACTGAACGATCCTGGCGCCGCCTTCAATGACATTCTCGAGCACGTCGACATCGCTGCGACCGTTGGATAGCTCTTCGCACGTCACCGGATAAATGTCGACATCCTTGAATCGCGCGACGCGCTCGGCTTTGATCTTCTCGATCTCTGTCACAATTCGGTTCGGGGTTTCCGCCAGAGGCGGACCATGTCGAATGACATGGCAGGGTTTCAGGTTCTGCATGAGCGGGATACGAGATCAGTATGAAGGTATTATAGGTCGCAAGATGACCCGGCAATAATTGTCAAAATTATTTGGGTCAAAATAGTTCGAATCCCTGAGAGAAAAGACTTCTACACCCATCCGTTCTCTTTCCGTCGGCAGTCGGACTTTTTTGAAATTCATTGGAAATACTTTCCTGCCCGCGTCCCCAATGCTCACGGTATCATTAAAATTCATAGCCGGGGTGCACAAGGCACATTGGAGGATCTCCGCTCCCCTCCAATCCCCAATTCGCAATCCGAACTTCGAAATTCCAAAATCCCCATCAATTCCGCCCGACAACGCCGACCAAGGGGCTGGACGCTTCCGCCACTTCCTGCGCCTCGGAAGGCATCGCCAGAAAGCCCTGCCGCCCCGCAATCACAGCATGCTTGAATCCCTCAGCCATTTTCGCAGGATTCCCGGCCTTCGCAATGGCGGTGTTGACGAGAACGGCGTCGGCTCCCATTTCCATCGATTCCGCTGCGTGCGACGGCACACCAAGGCCGGCATCGACGACGACCGGCACATTCGCCTGCTCGATAATAATTTCGATGTTGGCGCGCGTCAGGACGCCGCGTTTGCTGCCGATCGGCGACCCCAGGGGCATGATGGCAGCCGCTCCGGCCGCCTCCAACTGCAGGGCCAGGACAGGGTCCGCCTGGATGTACGGCAACACAACGAAGCCTTCGGCGACGAGCTGTTTCGTCGCTTCCAGCGTTTCGACACCGTCCGGCAGCAGGTACTTCGGGTCGGGAATGACCTCGAGCTTGACGAAATTCTGATCGCTTGCGGCCCGCCCCAGATGTGCCGTCCGCATCGCCTCCTTCGCCGTCCGTGATCCGGCGGTGTTCGGCAGGAAATGATACTTGCTGAAGTCCAGATGGTTCAGCAGGTTATTGTCCGGGTCGTTCAGATCCACCCGACGGATCGCCACCGTCACCATGTCCGTACCGGAGGCGATGATTCCCGACGCCATGTCCTCCATCGATGCGTACTTCCCGGTTCCCACGAATAACCGGGACTTGAACTCCTTACCAGCAATGATTAATTCGTCCATATCGTTAGACCTCGTCCGTAATCGCCGCCGCCGATACCGGCAGCACCTCGTTTTGATGTTCCTGAACTCAGAATGTGCGCGGCTGCGTTCGTTTATCAAATTTTAATATATGTAACAAACCCGATCCGCGCCGACAACCCGGCGTCAAGTTTCCCGGATTGATCCGCCTTCTGAACACCAATCCCTCTCCTGAAACTTAATCGTCCTCGTCCTCGTCCTCGATTGCGCGGCGGTTTTGAGGACGAGGATAATGTGTTTCTGCCTGCCAAAACTCACCGAACACCACAAACTCAACCCTGGTTCCGCCCCCGGAGGCACACCATGAAAAATGGTCTGAATCTGCTCAACGGTTTCATTTTCCTCGCCACATCCTCACTGACTGCGGCGGACTGGCTGAATTTGCCGAAGTGGGACGAAGGTCTGGCCGAGGTCTGCCTTTACGACGGGCAAATCATTAAGTACGGCATCCTGCGGGACAGCACCCTCGAACTGATCAGCGTGCGTGAACACTTTGATCCCGAAAAACTCGTCAAGACATCCTCCCCCACGAAGAAAACGGTGATCCCGATCATGAAGATAAATATAGTGAAACGGACCCGCACCGGCATCTACGAGTATGTGCAAATGGCAAGTGTATTTATCAATCGCGACAGCGGCCGGCTCGAAAAGCTGTCCTGCGTCAGTTCTGAATGGTGCGGCAACAGTTTCGCCCTCTTCGAAAACAGGCCGCCGGCCGCCGGGCTGATCCTATCGAATTATATGGACGACATGGGCACGTCACAGATACCGAATCCGATTGGCGACGGTAACATCTTTTACGACCAGCTCGTACCCTATCTTCGTCAGCACCTGCATGGTTTGGAGGCCGGACGTCAATTCCCGATCATCAAATCACTGCTGACCAATAAACCGGCATATCTGACGGACACCGCCACCATCGAATCGGTGCGGAAAACGATAATCCGCGCCGGCGGCAGACGATACCGGGCCTACGATATTGCCGTCGGTATTGGCAAGCGAACGGAACGGTTCACCCTCGCGGATACCCCGGAGCGGACGCTACTCCAATGGCGATCCGACGCCAGCGAATATTATCGTCTGCGAAAGGTGACGTTTCTTGATTACTGGAACCGCAACCGTCCGGGCGATGAGAAGCTTCTGAAGCGGCGTTAGACGAAGGCATCGGCTCCCGCATTGACCATTTTCCGTGGGTGAATCTTCTCCTGCAATCCGTAGCGTTCTCGTCTGCCGCGCCATGGTCGGTTGCGAAGCCTAGGGTCCGAAGGGCCCCGTCCACCGTCCACCGTCCACCGTCCACCGTCCACCGTCCACCTCACTGCTCCGCATCCGCTCCACTCCGTTCGAGCACCAGCAGGTACCGCTTCACGTCCAGCCCGCCGCTGTAACCGCCGAGGCCGCCGTCACTCGCAACGACCCGGTGACAGGGAATGACGATCGGATACGGATTCGTCGCCATAGCCTGCCCAACGGCGCGAGCCGCCCGTGGCGATCCGGCCGCCGCCGCGACGCCGCCGTAAGACATGGTCTCGCCCGCAGACATACGAGACGTCTGGCGATAGATCCGGCGGTAGAACGGCGTGAACTGTTCGAGATCCAGACATGTCTGCGAAAATTTCACCGGCCGCCCATCGAAATACTGCACCAGTTGACCACCGAGTTCCTGCAGCCACTTTGGCAGGTCCTGACTGGAACCGACGCTTCGCCGGCCTCCCCCAGCCTTGGCGCGACCATTCGCCGATCCCAGCAGCCGGATCCCGGCCAGCCGCGGGCTGTCCCGGTCCCATTCCAACTGCAGCCGCCCGATCGGTGACTGAAAATTGTGCGTGCAAACGGATGATGTTTGCATGATGGGCTACTATAGGCACTGATTCGCAACCTCGCGAATCAGTGCCTTACATAAAGTCCATCAAACTGAGGTTTTTTATGCGGGCGGCCATCATCAGGGAGGCCTGATTAGGAGTTCTCGAACTCACTGAGTTCCGTAAGGGAGCGCGTCATGTCCACGTTCTCCAGTTCACCGAGGCGCTAATTGACGATGTCGTTCGCGCCCTGGTACTCGTGTGAGTAAGTGTCGAAACGCATCTGCTGTATGCCGTTGGTGACATATTGGCTCAGAACCTGCTCACGATCGGCGACGAACCCTTCGAGTATTTCATTCTGCGGAATCTTCGCCTGTGCCAACTCGTTCCACAAACCAATTAGATTGGCAAAGAGCGGCATGGCATCGTCGGCGTCCGTGCTGAACACACCGTTGCTGCCAGCGCCCAGGATGCTGTAATCGACCGTCGCGTTACCCGCCATCTATGCTTTCCCGACTTCGGTGTTGCCGTTATAGGTAACCGTTGTGATGCGACCGTCAACACGCTCGACACTGAACGGCGGTGTATCGGTGTCAGTGCCGGCAAAAAAAAAAATGCCGGAGAACTCCGCGTCGCCAATCATCACGAATCACGTCCGCCCGATGACCAATGGCGAGATCATGTACTGATTTAGGCAGTTGACTGGATCGGCTGCACGGTACGTCAGTTGCCCGTGCACAGGTCGGCGGAGGACGCGGTGCAAGCTGCAGGTCTCGAAATGATCGATGTCATTGTCTGGTACAACCGTCATCTGAACACGGTCGGCGAGATCGACGGCTTGAATGGAACTTAGGACTCGCGTAAAAATAGACAGTTTCGGCCGATCACGGCACCGTTCAGAAACACCGCATCTCGGCAAACTACAGCGGCATCACAACCTGCGAATTCCGCGGAATGATCAACGGCTCCGGCCCATCGGCAGGAAAGCCCGACGCCCATTCGTCGGGATCGTAATTTCTTCTTATGAAACAGGCGTAATGGGACGGGACCGCTGTCTTCAAGCCGATTCGAACCGCTGTTTTGATGCTGCCGTCAAAGCCGGGAAACTCGCCTTCCGTCGGATGCGTTGTGAGAAAGCCGACTTCGGGCGCCAGGTCGGCCACGGCGCGGATCAATTCGTCATTATCGGCAAAGGTGTTTATCGGATCCCCCGAGAAATACAGCTTCACTCCGTCAATCTCGAGAACATATCCGAGATGCGTCACGTCCGGCGGTGCGATGTCTGCCTGCGGGTCGCCTGCGGGCGGTTTGGCAAGTACGGCGGTCGCCATGATCCCATCAAGTTCGAGCGCGTCGCCGGCGCCGACCACATCCGTCCGATCACCACCAACATCCGTGTCACTCATAATCTTCTCAATGCTCTCGGCCGGTCCAATATACCGGACGTCTTTCCTCGCACCCTCAATGCCAGCGATTGTGCCCGCATGCGTGTGGTCGTCATGGGAATGGGTCAGAAGGACAAACCGGGTGGGCAATACCGTGACATCGACGGGTGGGCTGCGATGGATAAACTTCTCTGCGGGGCGATCCAACGGGAAATATGGGTCGATCAGCAGCGTGGTCCCAACTGCATTCTTCAATGCAAATGAGCTCTGTTCGAACCAGTGAACACCCACCCGACCGGCCGGCACGGACAACTCCACGAAGGCGTGCATGAATCCCTCCTTAATGCTTGCGCTTTGAACGATCATTCTTACCAATCGTCTCGGTGTATCGACACCGGCGACGTTACAGATACCGGGTTCAATACGGGATTCAAACATGCCGAACATTACGATCCTCGAATTCCGGATTTCAGCTCCGGCGACATCGCGGATCGATTTGCAGTGTCGTTCAACCCGGTATGGAACGAAATGTGCGCAGATTTTTAGGCAAACCTTCAGTCGTCGAATACGCGCATTCAAGCGACCCTCCATGGACAGAAAAAACGCATAATGAGCGACGTTCGATTCAACACCGGCGCAACTCTCGCTATCATTCCGACGCGGGGCGATTCCAAAGGTCTGCCGCGCAAATGCGAACGTACCATTAATGGCGTCCCCCTGCTTGTCCGGACAGTCCGGACCGCGGCCGAGGCCGGCACCGTGGATCGCGTCATCGTATCCACCGACGACGACGGGTTTGCCGACATGGCCGGACGGAGCGGTGCGGAAGTCCCGTTTCTGAGTCCCGCTCACCTTGCCCGCGACAACTCTTCGGTGACCGATGCCGTGCTCCACCTGTGTCGTTATCTCGAGGCCGAGGATGGAACGCTGCCCGAGTTCCTCTTGTTGTTGCAGCCAACCAGCCTGTTCCTGGCACCGGTGGATATCGACGAGTCCTTCGAACTTTTCGATCCCGACCCGGAAGCTGTTGCCGCCGTCTGCCCGAGCGAAGTCATGCCGGACTGGCTTCGAAGCATTAATGCCGACGGTCTCTTGCAGGCGCTGGGATCTCTCCATATAGCTCAACACATGGCCCGACAGAAAATGACTCCGGTATGCCGGAGCAACGGTGCCGTCTACTGGGTACGAATATCCGTGTTCATGAGGTCCCATACATTTCTGCCTACCCGAACACGGGCCTTCGTCATGCCGGTCAAACGTTCACTGGATATCGATTCGGAGGACGATCCCAGTCGTGATCACTCCCCCAATGTCGATACCACGGTCACCGATCAGCTCGCCATGAGTCGCTTTGACGCCTCTGTGTTCTTCCCCGAGACCACGCAGCCACGCGCCGAGCATCCAACGTTCGACGATGTCAAGGGGCTCATATTCGATTTGGAAGATTGCCTGTATCCGGAAAGGGATTTCGTCTTCAGCGGCTACCGCGCGATGGCCCGGCAGGTGATGCAGGATTACCATCTGGATGTCGAACCGAGGCTGCGTCAGTTGTTCGACGCCGGCCGGCGGGGCGATCTCTTCAGCCAGGTTCTAAGCGAACACAAGATCGACGTCGATGAAGAATATCTCCGCTCCCTCGTAGCCATTTATCGCAATCATTGGCCCAACATCAAGCCCTATCTCGACACGGAAGTTCTCGCTCATTTAAAGGATCTCGGGTTCCGCCTTGGTCTTCTGAGCGACGGCTGGCTCGACGTCCAGCGACGCAAACTGGCGGCAGTCGGGTTGGAACCGCTGTTCGCGTCCATTGTGTTCTCCGATGAACTCGGCGGGCCAAGCTTCTGGAAACCGTGCCCCGAGCCCTACACGCGTACGCTCGAAAATCTCGACCTCGAACCTTCCGAGTGCGTCTATATCGGTGGCAATCCTGCCAAATACTTCCTGGCAGCCAATCGCCTCGGCATGCGCACGGTGCGTATCCGCCGGCCCGGTGGTGAGCACGAAAAGAAGCAGCCGCTCACGCCTGAATGCGATGCGGAGTGCATGATCGAATCTCTCGTCGATCTCGAGCGAACTCTCGAATTACCTGCCGACGTCGAATCCAACGATCCGGTTCTGCAGTTTCAAAAGTGACAAGCGGGATTTCCGGTACGCAGCCTGACGACGAAATACGAAATTAAAAATTCATTCCATGCTCCTCCACGATAAACGTGTTCTGGTCACCGGCGCCGACGGTTTCATCGGCTCGCATCTGGTAGAAGCCTTGCTCGACGAAGTCCGAAGTGTCCATGCGATGGTCTTCTACAATTCCTTCGATTCGTAGGGCTGGCTCGACACGCTCGAGCCCGACCGGATCGCCGCCATCGGCGTCTTTCCCGCGGACATTCGCGATTCGGATCGCGTGCGGCAGGCCATGAACGGGATCGATGTTGTTTCTCATCTCGCAGCGCTGATCGCCATCCCGTACAGCTACCACTCGCCATCGGCATATGTCGAAACCAACATCAATGGTACTTTGAACGTTCTTCAGGCGGCACGCGACGGATCCATCGACCGCGTTCTTGTAACCTCGACTTCGGAGGTCTACGGATCGGCGCAGTATGTCCCCATTTACGAAAAGCATCCGTTTCAGGGGCAGTCGCCTTACAGTGCCACGAAGATCGGTGCCGACCGCCTGACCGAGTCATTCCATCGATCCTATGATCTCCCGGCCGTTATCGTGCGCCCGTTCAACACCTGTGGGCCGCGGCTATCCACCCGTGCCGTCATCCCGACCATCATCACGCAGCTGCTTGGCGGCGCTGCCGAGATCCGACTTGGCAACCTCGAGCCAACCCGCGACTTCAATTACTGCAAGGATACCGTGGCTGGGTTCATTGCCATCGCTGGAGCCGACAGCACGATCGGAGAGGAGATTAATATTGCCAGCGCCTGGGAAATCAGTGTCGGCGAGTTGGCGCGGGAAGTGATCCGCCAGATAAATCCGGCGGCGACGGTCCGCTGTGACAACGACCGTTTGCGGCCCGAGAACAGCGAGGTGGAACGTCTCCTTGGCGCCAATGACAAGATTCAGCGGCTGACCGGATGGCGTCCGCGCTACAGTTTCGCCGACGGTCTCGCCGAAACCATCAGACTGGTTCCGCGACCCTGGCAATTTCGCCCGCTACACCGCCGACCACTACACCGTCTAAAAACGGCTAATCCCCGCGAACAGTCATCCACCACTTCCATGTCCAGAATCACCGCGATCTTGCGCAGATCATTTTCGACGGTGCCGTGAATCATGGCGAAATGATGGCAGACGCCAAGCTCGGCAAGCCGCGGAAAATAGTCCGCCACCGTCATGATATCGTCGCCAAACATGGCGTGGTAAACGACAGCCAGATCGCGGTCGACTTCGCGCATCGCCGTTTGTAGAAGTTCGTCGAGTTAGCCGGTTTCGCCAGGTCTTTTGATGCCGCGATTCGTAATCGACCCCTTCGCCGCGTGAGTCACGTTCCGCGCCAACGCGGTCACGTGATAATCGATCCATTCGTAATCAATGTTCGAATACAGAGCGATTTCGAATTTCTCGATTACGAGTGAAGTGCTGTTGAGTGTCAAATAACAAATCCCTATACGATTTACCTGTCGGTCAAGGCGACGGCAGGCCGGACGGACGGGAGTATCTTGCAAATCCGATATTTTGCACAACCGTATCGCCTGCAGCGCGAAACCTTCCGGGATCCCAGAGGAGAATCGAAATACCGACGCGCAATTTCAATTACCGTCGTACGCGCCAATCGTCCTCGTCCTCGAATCGAACATCGAGAACGCGGACGACGGAACAATTCATCGCGCGTTCTTTTGACGATTCGGTGAGTGCCTGCCGCACGCAGTACAATCCCTGTCAGTGCGTGGTGTGATTCCTTCCAGAAATAAAAGCGGGAGACAATAATGCAAAGCCTTTTTGATTCATCCGAAGCTGAGACCTTCACGCACGACCCGCTGCAGTTGCGCGTTTACACCTCGCGCCTCCTGGGCCGCGAGCCGGCGCTGGTCATGCACGGCGGCGGCAATACCTCGGTAAAGATGCAGATCGATAATTTCTTCGGCGAACCCGAGGACGTGCTGTGCATCAAAGGCAGCGGCTGGGACCTGGCCACTATCGAGGCCGAAGGCTTTGCGCCGGTCGAACTGGATGTGTTGCGCCGCCTGGCTGCCGTCGAACAATTGACCGACACGGAAATGGTCCGCGTCCAACGCAGCGCCATGACCAATCCCGATGCGCCGAACCCGTCCGTCGAAGCCATCCTGCACGCCATCATTCCAAGCACCTACGTCGACCATACCCATGCCGACGCGGTCGTGGCCATTACCAACACGGCGGACGGTGAAGCCCGGATCCGCGAGATCTATGGCGACCGTGTCCTGATTGTACCCTATGTCATGCCCGGCTTTATCCTGGCACGGACAGTTTACGAAATGACCCGGGACACGAACTGGTCGGCCCTCGAAGGCATGATCCTGCTGCGGCACGGCGTCTTCACGTTTTCCAACGACGCCCGGACAAGCTACGAACTGATGATAAAGCTGGTTTCCGAAGCGGAGGCGTATCTGGCAAGTCACGGGGCCTTCGAGGCGGTGGCAACCACGGCGGCTCCGGCCGCTGCCGAACTGCCGACGCTCAGCCGCTTGCGCCGAAAGGTTTCTGACGTCCGCGGCGCCGCACTCATCGCCCGGCTCGACGAGTCGCCGGCAGCCCGCGGCTTTGCCGGCCACGACGCCATCGACGACATCGCTGCCCAGGGTCCGTTGACGCCGGATCATGTCATTCGCACCAAGCGTATTCCGGTCATCATCCGCGACGATATCGACAGTCAAATCGATTCTTATACTGCGGCGTACACCGACTACTTCGCAACGCATACGGACGGCACGCAGGCGATCCTCGACCCGGCGCCACGCTGGGCTGTCCGGCCGGGTGCAGGCACGGTTTCGTTCGGGCGCAGTGTCAAGGAAACGCGTATTATCGAGGACATAGTCCAGCATACCGCGCAGGCCATTCAGTGGGCCGAGGCCCTGGGCGGCTGGCAGGCACTGCCGCCGAAGGAACTGTTCGATGTCGAGTACTGGGAACTTGAACAGGCTAAGCTGAAAAAGGCCACCGGCGCCCCGGCCCTGCAAGGCCGCGTGGCGCTGGTGACCGGGGCTGCCGGCGGCATCGGTCATGCCTGTGCGACCGAACTGCAGGCCCGCGGCGCCGCCGTTTCGGGGGTCGACATCGACCCGGCCATCGGCGACACAATGGGCGGTGATGAGCTGTTCGGCATCCAGGCTGATGTGACCGACTACGAAGCCATGGCAAAGGCCGTGGACGACACTGTGCGCCGGTTCGGCGGCCTCGACATTCTCATCTGCAACGCCGGCATTTTCCCGCCCAGCACACGGATCGAGGACATGGATGCGGATACGTGGCAACGCACGGTCGAAATCAATCTGACCAGCCAGCAGCGGCTCCTGCAGCTCACCATCCCGTACTTGCGCAACGGCATTGACCCGGCCGTCATCGTGATCGCCTCGAAGAACGTCCCGGCGCCGGGACCGGGTGCCGGCGCCTACTCTGTCAGCAAAGCCGGAATGACGCAGCTTTCACGGGTGGCGGCGCTCGAACTGGCTGAATACGGTATTCGCGTCAACATCATCCATCCCAACGCCGTTTTCGACACCGCCCTGTGGACGTCTGATATTTTGGATAAACGCGCCCGGCACTACTGTATGACGGTCGAGCAGTACCGGACCAACAACCTGCTGCGCACGGAAGTCACGTCAGCGGACGTTGCCGCTATGGCCGCCGCCATGGCCGGTCCCACCTTCGCAAAAACGACCGGTGCCCAAGTCCCTGTCGACGGCGGCAACGACCGGGTAGTTTAGGCGCCTACTTAATGGCTGACCGAAACCTCCGGTTTCATCCGAAACGTGATGAGTTATATCCCGTACGACGATTGACAGCATGCGGCGGTAACTGTAATTGCCGCGCGCCGTGCGGCAGTTCCGAATAGGTGGCGCCCGGCTGGATCAGGTTAACCCGTATCCGGCGGGGCGGAGCTTCGTCAACCCCTTTCAGGAAATCTGCCAACCTTCAGTCACATTCGGGACAAAATTGGCAATCCAGAATCGGCAATGTTGCTTTTGCCATTGACGATTCACGAATCACGATTCACATCGAGCAATGAGTTATCCGGCTGCGCCGGAGATTTTTATCCGTGATTCGTAATCGACCCCTTCGTAATCGATGTTCGAATACAGAGCGATTACGAGTAAAGTGCTGTTGAGCCTCAAAAAATAAATTCCTATACGATCAAGTTGGCTCTTAATGGGAGATGCCCCATTCGTCTCTTGCATTCACGCTTGCAGGACCGCTTACGATCCGATACAATACCAGCAACAAGAATCGGAGCCGGGGCAATCCAACCGAGTTTTGCGTCTATTGAAATCAATCACTTCACATTATTCAGTGTACAGACAAGGCGGTCCTGGTGAATACGAACTTAAAGGGTAAAACGGCTGTGGTGACAGCGGCCGGCGGGGCAATCGGCGGGGCGATCGCGCGGGCCTTCGCTGATGAAGGCGTCCGCGTCGCACTGTGGGATCTTCGCGTCGACGCGGCGCGCGAAAACGCCGACAGCATTGTCGCCCGGGGCGGCTCCGCATTGGCCATTGAATGCGACGTACTCGCGAAAGCTAATGTTGAATCCGCCGCCAGCCAGGTAATGGCAGCGTTCGAAACGATCGACATCCTCGTTAACGGCGTCGGCGGGAGCCGCAAACAAACCACGACCTCGCCAGAATTGGAGTTCTTTGACATTCGCGAACAAGACATGGAAGAGGTGATGGCTCTGAATTACCTGAGTGCCGTGATCCCGGCGCAGGTGGTCGGCCGTATCTTCGCCGAGAAGCAGTCCGGGGCGATTCTCAATATCTCTTCGATAGCCGGTTTTTCCCCGCTCTCGCGCTCGCTTTCCTATTCCAACGGCAAGGCAGCCACCAACAACTTTACGGAATGGTTGGCGGTGCATATGGCCCAGACCTATTCGCCGAAGATCCGCGTCAATGCCATCGCACCCGGGTTCATGCTGACCGAACAGAATCGCTTTCTCCTGACTGACGAAAAAACAGGAGAGATCACGGAACGGGGTCGCCAGATCTTGAACGAATGCCCCATGAACCGCTACGGAAATCCGGAAGAAGTCGCCGGGGCCGCCGTCTGGCTGGTGTCCGATCAGGCCGGCTTTGTCACCGGCGCCATTATCCCCGTGGATGGCGGTTTCACCGCCTTTTGCGGGGTCTAGTTAAATGAGTGGAACAGGCAGCGGATTTGAATAGACTTATGGCCGTAACACCTCCATGGCGGAAGGAAGCCGGGCCGCGCCTGCAAGGTTCCCGGGCTCTTGACAGCTCCAAGCTGCAGGCGCCGTGCATCGTTCGCAATCCAGCCGGCGGCTTCCGCCTGTTTTACACCGCCGTGGGGCCGGCTAAGCCGTACCGCGCGTGTCAGGGCTACATCCTCAGTGCGGTCTCCGACGACGGGCTGGGGTTCCGCACGGAGCCCGGCATTCGGCTGGCGCCACAGCCGGGGCTGCCGCACATGTCTCTGCGGGTGCTGGCACCGACGATCACCCCACGCCCCGACGGCAGCTGGCGAATGTACTTCGAAGCGCGTGGCCCGGCCGATCTACCAACGGTGATCTGCAGCGCCGTCTCTGCAGACATGCTGCACTGGGAGCACGAAGACGGCATCCGGATTCTGGGCAGCGGCAGACTCGGGGGCCCCCGCTATCTGCCGCTGCCCGACGGTCGCGGCCGGCTGTATTGCTGCGGCTCGGAATCCGGCACTGGAAAGCCGGCCGGTGACGAGCGGGATTGCCAGGGCGTCATCAGTGCGATGACGTCGGATGGCCTCGATTTCGAGTTCGAGCCGGGGTATCGAATACGGGACAAGCAGGCAGAATACGACACGGCGGGCATCACCGCTGCCGAAGTGATTCCACCAATGACCGACGGCGACGAATTTACCATGTTCTTCTCGGCATGGCAGGACGTACCACCGGGGACCGTCGTGCCACTGCACCCGAGCAGCGACGCCGACGCTGTAGCCAGTGGACGCAGTGACGACTTCGCTGTTGCCTCGATTGCGTCGGATATAGCGGGGTACCGGTCACGTATTTTCGTGGCAACGTCGACCAATGGCCTGGTGTGGGATCGAGGCAGGTGCGCGATCGAGGGCGCAGGATACGGCGAGCAGGGATTGGACGCTGTTCACGCGGAGGATATGTCGCTGATCCGGATTGGCGAGGGGATGTATCGAATGTATTATGCCGCCTGCGACAAGGATGGGAACTGGCGGATCGCCAGCGCCGTCAGCGCACCGCCCGCAGGCGCCGGTAATGACATCCCGATTAACGAGTGATGGTAGTGTCAAACTCGACCTGAAAGAATGGATTCGCTTGATCGACGGCGGGCTTGCTGTGCGAGTGAATGCGATGGTCGTGTGCCGCCCTTTGTTCACCGGCGCCAGCGGTCCGCCCGATAATCCCGCATGCTGGATCGAGAACGTTCTCGAGAACCTTGTCAACAACGGTTATTGATCTCGTTCCCGTAACCGACGAACCAGCAGGTAGCGGAAAAACTTCCGCCGCCAACCCCCAAGGCTGTGCTGAGGGGCTCGGGATCCGTTGGAATTATTGCGACGACATATTGTAGTACCCGAATGAAATGCACGATGCGGCATATGGGATGCGCGGCGGATGGTTGCCGATGACCGTGACACTTGACTATAGTTAACCAGAGGCGACGTCAATGCTGTTAGGAAGGTTACGAATCTGCGATTTGGATGAAATCCGGCATGATGCGGGCGCGGCAATCATGGAAAAGGGGAATCCCGGCGCCAAAGTGTACGTGTTGATCCAAGGCGCCGTAGCTGCCGAGAGCAATGGCCAGATCGTTCGTGAGATTACCGACGAAGGCGCCACATTCGGATAATTATCATCGGTGCTGGGCCGGAATCACACGGCATCGGTGCGGACAACGCAGCCGAGTTCGTTCTATGTCATCGCCGACTTGTCCCACATTCATCCGCCAGAATCCCCACGTTGCCATTGATTTCATGAAGGTGATGGCCGATCGCGTGATTACCATGAACGACCGTCTGGCGGAACTCGACGAATCTCAATCAAATATCTGGAAGTTGGCGTTGTCATAGCAGGAATCGTCACGTGGGAGCGGCGCGGTATCCCGCCGATCGCTCCAGACGTTTGTTCGCGGCCGGTAGCCCTAATCGTTAATCGCGCTCGCAATCCCGCTCGAAACACCGGCGTACGCGGCGTCGGATCGGTCGGATCGGTCGGATCGGTCGGATCGGTCGGATCGGACAGATTGGACCGATCAGACGCCGCACGCGCCTCACAGCCAAGCTCGCCACCTACAAAAAGCCAGCGCCTTCGCTGATGACCGCCATTTCGGAACAACGGATTCGCGTCGATATTCACATTTTTTGAGAAATATGAGAAAGTGGAACAGTTTCTGCGTCCTTTTTATTAGATGTAGTGGGGAACCTACGAAATCTTTAACCCAAGATCTCACTGGAAAGGGCTGCCATCATGGACACCAACAACTCTCGTACCATTGCCGAGTGCAGCGGCGAGCAACTCCTGCTTTGGACCCTCTGCAGCGGCACCGAGCATCGCTTGACAATCGATCTGGAACTGGATCGCCGCGCAAACGACGGGCCCGATGCCCAACGTATCCGGCGACAGCGACGCCGAAATCGAGGACCTGGGCGACGTCATGCATGCCACCGTAGCGGCACAGCAGGATATTGGCGGGTTTGATGTCGCGATGAACAAGCCCGAGGTCGTGGGCTTCCTGCAATGACGCACAGATCTTATCGAGTATGTAAATCACTCGGGCAGCAGGGACCGGGCCAGTACCTTTCGCCAGTTGCGCCAGATTGATGCCGTCGAGATACTCCATGGCATAGTAGAAGGTATTGTCCGGCGTGCGGCCGTAAACAAAGATAGCAATGGCGTTGGGATGTGTGAGCCGGCTGGTAATCTTGCACCTCCCATTCGAAGCGGGTTACGGCTGGCTCGCTGCTCTTGTCCGGCAGCAGCAGTTTTACGGCGGTCGAGGCGGCGCAGCATGAAATGACTTGCCCGGTAGACTTCACCCATGTCGCCTTCGCCGATTTTCTGCTCCAGCGTGTATTGCGCAAGAAGTTTGAGAAGATCGCGGTGCGGCCGCCCTGGGTGGAAATCGGTGTTATATCTCGGCACGATTGGTGGCGGCACCTATGATTATATCGGCTACGATCGGTTGTCTGCGTGAGAAGGAGTGGGACGCCATTCGAAGCGTTCAGGCGGGAGACGAAACCGATGATGACCGGATTTCGGAGCCACTGCCGATCGATACGAGCGACGAAAACCTGGCGTGCGGTCACCGCTGGCTGCTGGCGCCAAAAATCGATACCGGCGTCAGTTTCTTCTGCGTACTGGTGTTCACCATCTCCTTCGTCGTGCTGGGTGCGGCCATTTTGCATCCGCAGCAGCTGGTACCGTCCGGCCGTCCGCTTTTGACGCACCAGACGGAATTCCTGCCCCGCCTGCCTCCGTCCCTGCTCTACCTGTATCAAATCGGCGTATTCATGGCGTTCTGGGGTACCATTTACGGCGCCTATGAAATCTACGTCCGCACCGGATACGAATACATTCAGCCCTTCAGCGGGCGGCTGCGCGCCGCGCCGATGGCCAAAGTTCGTCGTGTCGTGCTGCTCTATTGTGGTATCGGCGGTCTGATCCTGTTTTGGTCGTTCGACGATCCGATCAAGCTGGTCACCCCGGCGGCGCTTGTCGGCGGCGTCTTCACCTGTGGGCTCTGGTGTTTCGCCATGATCTGGACCAACCGCCACTTTCTCCCGCGTCCATTGCGCATGGGCAAGACGCTGCTGATCCTGACGATCATCTCCGGCACCCTTCTTACAGCGATCGGCGCTAAAGGCATTTGGGATTACATCGGTGCACTGTAGGGGTGAGTGAAACCGTCTGGTTCGAATCAGGTGAACTGTACCCGCGAATGAGTGCCTCCCACATTTAGTGCAGTTCAAACCGCGCCCGCGAAATTCCAAGTTTCTGAAGAGCACCCGCCGCCTCGCGCTGCCACACGGCTATTACAATTTGTCAGTCCCGCGGTGGCGGGGGCTGATCCCGTGAGGGACGTTATCCCGTCCCTACGGGACTCACATCCGCAGAGGCGGAAAACTTGCGTTGGTAGCAGCCGGACAGCCGCCCAAAGTAGCACAGGCTGGAAGCCTGTGCTACAATCTACCGATCCGTGCAACCGATGCCGAAACGGACAATCCAAGTTTCTCGGGAGCTTCAATTTTAAGCCCTGAACCCTGGTTCTCGTGGACGTCTACATTGCGGCCGGACCCACCCCTACTTTCGCGACCGGATGATTACCGCTGCCCGCGAGACGGGTAAAGTCCTGCAAGTCGGCCTCGTCTGCCGGTACGCGAAGATCTTCCGCGCCATGCGTCGGCTGATTGATGCGGGCCGCATCGGCCGGCCCGTACTGGCGTGGTGCCACGAATTCCGGGTACCGTTTCCGATCGGTCGCGGTCGTGCATGGCGGTACAGCCAAAAACTGTCCGGCAGTGCGCTTCTGGAAAAGAACTGCCACCACTTTGATCTGTTCAATAATTAATCGCTGTTTCGCGATTAATTATGAAAGCAGGCACTAGAATTCGACGGTCCGGTTTGTCGGGATCCAGTCGAAATCAAGACCATGGCTATCGGCCTTGCCGATGAGCGATTCGATCTGGCGGCGGGACATGTATCGCGGCGAAATATGGGCCAGGATCAGTCGCTGCACGTTGGCCGCATGGGCGACGTCGAATGCTTCCTGCGCGGTACTATGCGTCGGCCCGTCCCGATCATCGGCATCCAGGAACGTACTGTCGTGAATCAGGATTTCGGAATCGGCATAATGGTCAGGTGAAATCGGCATCGTATCGCCCGAATAGCAGAATCGCTTTGCTTCGTAGAAATCGAACTTCTCTGCCGTCGGAATTGCCGCCAGATCCTGCCCGGGCGTCCCCGCCAGTTCGGCTTTCAATCGCTTCCGTTTTTCGATCACGGAAAACCCTAGCGGATTGTCCGCCGGATGCCGCACAGAAAAGGCTTCCAGCACTCGGCCTTTGCGCAATTGCTCTCGATATCCGGACTCGATGCTGATCCACTCGAGCGGATACTTGACGTATCCGCCCATCATGCGGTCCACCGTATCCTTGATAACGTGGATCTGCCGATCGCCTTCCGGATAGTAGACGAATAGTGGCTTGCTGTTGTCGCCCTTGGTGGACTGGCGCAGGCTGATCAGCAAAGGAAGTCCGGCAATGTGGTCGATGTGGCCGTGAGACAAGAAGATCTTTTCAATGGCAAAGATGCCGGCCCTCAAGTGCAGCGCAGCCCCCTCGCCGCAGTCGAACAGAACCCGGTCCGGCGCGTAGAAGAACCAGTTCGAATACAGACCTTTGGAAAATGCCTTGATGATCATGATGCCCCGATCTGCCGTTGCACCGTTCCGTATCTCACAGCCAGTTGCTCCAGTGCAAGCCCCGGAATACCGGTTAAAGTGCTTCGTATTTCCGCAAACCAGCGTGAGATCATTGGAGATGGCGATCGCCGCAATCTGCAGATCCGCCCATGGAATCGGGGGTGTCGCTATCGCCCAGCAACGCCCTTTGCTCCACCTCGCGGTCCGCCGCAACGGCGTCGCGCGGACTACTGCAAAAGAAAAGCGGCCTCCGCCAATTCGACAGAGGCCGCCCTCGGGCCGTAATCAATGGCTTTCCTTATAATTTTTCGCTCATGCAAAAAATTATAAGGAGTCTTCGATTCCCTGATTCTGAAATGCCTGCAACCGCGCTGCACCTCGCTCTTTTCTGCGTTCCTCGATGCGACGTTTACGTTCTTCTTCTTTCTCTTGCTGCCTTTTGGTGCGTATCTCACGGTTTTCGTAGACTACGTTGACGGTGCCCCCGGTACCCGGCCGACGGGCTGATGCGTATGCTGGCTTCCTGAAGCGCCCGTTTCGTGTCCTCATCTTCGTAATATTTCCTCTCGATCATTTCCTTCATTATTTCATAACCGATCTCGTCCTGACCCTCCTCCGGACGGTCCGGAAGGGAATATTTCACAGTCACGAAGTAAAGGTTGTCCTCATAGTACTGGAAGACGATTTCCTTGATGGGGCCTTCGTCATTCGAGAGGCGGTACAGCGAGTAACTTCCCGATTCGCGGTACATCTCGATTTCCGGGATCACCGCCTTCGTCTCCTCGACCGATTGACCCCACTCGGTCTTGCCGTAACCCTTGATGATTGCCGGCTCAGCGGTCGCCTGTATGACGGCACCGATCCACACGATCCCCATCAATACAACAAGCTTGCGACTAATCATGGATTTCCCTCCCTTGCTTCCCGTTTCCCGTTTCGCTCTACGGCAGCCGGAAACGTTTGATAATCGGCTGCAACCCCTTCGATTCGTTACATCAGGAATGTGACCGTATCAGTTGTGTTCGGCCGGCTCAGCTTGCTTCGTTTTCGTCGACCGACACCTCCATCGCTGACAGGTTTTGCCATTCCAGTTTTTGGCTACCAAAGTGTATGATAGGCCATATTCCTAACTAAATCAATACCTTAACGGTCTGAATACCGTGATTGCGCTTTCCTGCATACGTGACTTCCGTACGCAACTGTCATTCCCATGCACTTAGAAGACGCCGTATTTCAGATACGCTTCCTTGGGATCGACGCCCTCGAGAATGGTTTTGCGGACGAGGACCTCGTAGGATGAGGCCGTCTTCTTGTTGACGACCACTGCTAATTTAAAATCGAAGGGGTCTCCATTGCTAGAGACGTAATCCTGCTTGTGCTTGGATTTGTTCGTATTGCTGCGTGTGCGCAGCAATACGTGCTTCGGCGGCAGGAACAATTCAGCGATGCGCAGGACCTCCATAAAGACGCCGCCGGTGTTGTCGCGAAGATCGAAAATGAGACGGTCGATCTCCTGTTCGCGCAGTTTTCCGAGTTTCGATTTCAGTTCTTTCAAAATGTCGGCCGTGATTTTCTTGAGTTCGACAAGGCCGATATCGCCCGGCAGCACGGCGACGCTTAGATTGGGTGTTTTGAATTGTTTCAACGTGATGATCAGATCAAAGACCTGGACATCCCCGCACGGCCTTGATCTTGATGTCCGTGTCGGCCTCGCCGGCGATCATCTTATTGACGTCCTTGACATCCTTGCCCTTCAAAGGTTCGTCGTTGATCCGCACGATGCGATCATATGGCTCGAGGAGTGCCTCGGCCGGTGAGCTCTTCAGCACTTTGTTGACGGTGAGGCTGCCGTCCATAGCGTTGAATGAGCTTTTGACGCCAAGGGAGACCTGTATGCCCCCTCCAGGGCGCCATAGATGCGATCATACTGCTCAGGTGTCCAGATCTTGGCGAGATCGGGCTGCTTCGGCGGCGACAGGTGGCGGCAGCATGCCTTTGATGACAGTCCAATAGAGGGCTTCTTCCGTGATCTCGGCGGTGTAGTAGTTCTCGATTATAAGATTCTTGACTTCCTCGAAACGGGCGCCTGCATCGGGGAATTCGTGATCGAGGATAACGGCAAACAACGGCTTAATGCGTTCCTCCGCTGCCATAAGGCATAGCGGCCGGCAGAAAAGAGAAATCCAGAGAGCGGGGATGACAATTTTTCTAAGCATAATTGGGTACTCTGAGGATTGCGGATGTTCGGGAAGGATTCGAGAGGGATTTGGGACTCGTTCAAACGCGGGCAACCGTCTCTGATTTGGGGCTCACCCCAAATCACTCCCTAGCGCCTGAAGATCCACAGCAGACGGCTGACGCGATTGCCGCGGCCACTGTTCTCGGTCTCAAGCAGGCCGCCGAAAAATCGCAGGCGAACTCTGCCGGTACTGCCGCTGGCCGTGTATTTGAAGAGCGGAAACAGGCCGAACCGCGTCTCGTCGCCGTCATTGGTATAGCGCCAGAACCCCCACAGGATTTCCTGCTCCTGTTGGTTGCCGATTCGACGGTACCGGTACAGCGTCCACAAAGGAGCCCAGTTCCGGTCAACGACGTCGACATTGCGCTGCGGCCAAATATCGAGCAGCCGAATCTCTGTTTCTCCCGTTACAGATCGATTATAGGAGAGCAGCGGCCACAGCCGCCGGTACACCTTTTCTTCGCCGCTGTCGGCCGTCTCCATGAACGACCAATAGAGCGGCAGCAGATATGTGCATTTCCGTTCAGCCGCGTCGAAGGTGTCGTGGTGAACTTGAATGAACGGCCAGATGAGAAACCATTTGCGGCTGGTTGGGCGAACCGATTGTCCCCACAACGGCCAAAGCCAGCGCTGGTCGCAAATTCGACCCTTGTGCTGCTTGTTGGTCACAACGAAGGGCCAGGGCGCATGGACCCGGCTCCCCGATTCGGTGTGCGTGCGGCTGAAAAACGGCCACAGAAACGTCTCGTTGTGGAAATATCGGCCGGTGCCAGGATCGCTGTAGGTGACCTTTCCATACAGAGGAAAGATGAATACGCCCTTGCCGTCGATCCGAGGATCCTGTGATCTGCTGTAATTAATGATCGGCCACAGCTTAAATTCGTGCCGCCATTTCCCCTGCCTGTCGACATAGCCCCAGAGCGGAAAGATGCGTCGTTTGCGGATGCCGCCGCCGTCGACCTTGCCGAAGATCGGCCACACATAATACGTGGCCTGAGCGTCATCCTTACGGGTGGCGAGGTAGAGCGGAAACATCCAGAACCGGATCTCGTCCAGGGCAAATGAATCCTCAAGACGTCCGCCGATGGGAAAGACTGCCAGGTAGGGTTCACCTTCATCACTGCGGCCGCGAAAGAAAAACGGGACCAGATAGCTTCGCTCCAAGCCGTCTTCATTGGCAATATCCGGATCGGTGCGGAAAAACAGAAGATAACGATCCCGCACTGCGTCACCATCGCGTCGAGCCGTTGCCAGCGGCCACAGAAAATCCTTTTCCACACGCTCGCCATCGGGGCTGCTTGACTGAAACCAGAACGGCCGGACGGCGACAACACGGTTACCGGCGGCGTTGGTGCCGAACTCGATGAACGGTCCCGCCGTCCGCGTGAGATGCCGGGCGCCCACCGCGTCGGTTTCGCGGATCGACGGCGGGCGGGCGGATGAGTCGAGGCAGTCGAGGTTGGCAGCGCTGATGAACGTCAGGATAACAACCGTTCGCGTCATGCGAGTCTGAGTAAACATTCAGTAAATCCCTGTCAGCAGGACCAAAGGCTCAGCATCCAGCTTGCCATTCAGTCGGCAATCATTTCCGTAAGCGTGTCAATAACGGTCTGGGAAGAGATTGCGTGCAGGCATTGGTACGGGAAATCACTACGATGGCAGGTGCGCGCCAGGCAGGGCGAGCAAGGAAGCGGTTTCCTGAATACAATCCAATGGCCGCCGATGGGACCGGTGGCAACAGGGTCCGTCGAGCCGAAAACAGCAATGCCGGGTTTCTTGAGGGCGGCGGCGAGATGCATGGCACCGCTATCGTTAGTCACTACGAAATCGGCACGCGACAGCAAATACATTAATTGTGTGAGCGTCGTTTTGCCAGCCAGGTTCTGCGCCTGTTTACAGCCGTCGATTGCGGACTCCGCAACGGACTCTTCACCGGGCGCGCCGCATGCGGCGACAATCCCGACGGTGTTGGACCACCAACGGGCAACGGTGTTGAAGTGGGCCGCGGGCCACTGTTTCGCAAGGCCGTAGGCGGCGCCGGGCGCGATGGCAAGCATGCGCGTACCGATGGCAAGCATGCGGTCGACTTCGGCTTGTTCGGATGTCTGCGGTTGCGGTTTCAGCGGCGGGCATTCGTAATCCCAGGCATGCGCTCCGCAGGCCGCCGCCATGGCCAGATATTCCCGGGCCTGATGATGAAGGTCATGGCCAGCCACCCGTTGCCAGGCCGGCAGGCGATGTTTCAAGAAGGCGCCGCGTCCACGGCCGTCCCGGCCGAGCAGGTTTGGAATCCCGGCGCGCCACAGGTCCCATACGGCGCCGAATGAATTGGGGAGGACGATTGTAAGACCCGGCCGCAGGGCGCGGAGTTCCCGGCGGCATTCGGGCGGCATGCGTTTGCCCGTGAACGAAATGATCCGATCGACCCAGGGCACCGCCTCCCAGAGTCCTGCCAGCTTTTTCGGACAGGCAATGATCAGTGGCAGATCCGCGGGCATCAATTGCCTCAGCTTATAGACAGCCGGCAGCGTCATGACGGCATCACCAAGCCAATTGGTCGACCGGATGAGCATACCGCCGCACCAATCAACGACCTCGACGTCGATGGTCGCTGGCCGGGTTGCGGGCCCGATGTCGGGCTGGTAATAGGGCGTCACGGGTGTTGGGGGGACAGGTTTTCCGCCTGAGGCGGACCATGTCGAACGACATGACAGGTTTTCAGTGTTCAGGTGTTTCACGCCTCCACATACTTGGCGATTTCCGGCTCGGTTACGGCGTCGAGTAGATGCGCGATAATTGTTTCGGTGGTAATGCCGCCGGCCTGTGTCTGGAAATTCGGGGCAATCCGATGGCGGAGGACAGGAACGGCGCAACGTCGCACATCATCGCAGGAAATGGAAAGTCGACCATCCATTGCGGCAATCGCCTTCGCTCCCCAGATCAGGTACTGCCCGGCCCGCGGTCCGGCGCCCCATTCGAGGCTGTCGCGTGTTTGCTCGATGGCATCTTCGTCTCGCGGCCTCGTACTGCGCACGAGCTTGGCGACATATGAAATCACAAAGGGCGAGACCTCGATCTGCTGCACGGTTCTCTGGAAGCGGAGAATGCCGGTAGCGTCGAGGATGCGTTTGATCGGCACCAACTCGCCGGCGGTGGTGCGGCGGAGAATCTCCTCCTCTTCGGCGAAGGTCGGATAGTCGATGTGGACGCTGTACATGAATCGATCGAGCTGCGCCTCGGGCAGTGGATAGGTACCCTCCTGCTCGATGGGATTCTGTGTCGCGACGACCATGAAGGGTGCGGGGAGCTCATAGGTTTCATTGCCGACGGTCACCTGGCGTTCCTGCATGGACTCGAGCAGAGCGGCCTGCGTCTTTGGCGGCGTCCGGTTTATTTCATCGGCGAGCAGCAGTTGCGTGAATATGGGACCACGGACGAACTGCATGCGCCGTTCGCCGCTGGGGTCGGCATTGATGATATTGGTGCCGGTAATATCGGACGGCATCAGATCCGGTGTAAACTGGACGCGCTTGAATGTCAGATCGAGCACGTGCCCCAGGGTATTGACGATCAGCGTCTTTGCCAAACCCGGAACGCCGACCACCAGACAGTGTCCGCCGGCGAAAACGCACGACAGGAGTTGCTCGACGACGTCGTCCTGGCCGATGATACGGCGGCTCAGCTCGTCTTTAACCTGTGCGATCAGATCTTTGAAGGCAGCGACGAATTCCGGGAGTTCCTGTCCCGTTTCGAAGCGGACGTAGACGCGGCCGACGGTGAACGTATCCTCGTCGTTGAGCAGGGCCTCGGCGGCCTCGGTATCGCCGTGCATAATGCTATTTTCGCCGGTGACATCACGGATCAGCAGACGGTCGCCCTGCACTTCGATTTCGGCATGCTCTACCTCGATGGACGGATCCGGAATAACGACGTCGGCCGGGGGCTCGCGGCCAACGATCTTCTTTCCTTCCTCCAGCCGGATTGTGGTCCCCGTCAGAGGACCTTCGAGGATGACGAGTCGAGGGTTCACGAGGGTTATGAGAGGGTTGGGGGTTCGGGGTTTCCGCCAGAGGCGGACCAAGTCGAATGACATGGCAGGGTTACCGGACGAGCCATCCGTCATCCGACGGTCGACGGAGGCGGATAGGCAACCGCATAGCGGGATACGAGTTCAATTTCGGGATAACGGTGCGGCTCTGTTGCGCGCGGTAGCGCGGCAGTAGCAACCCCTGGATCGCTCCTGATGCGCCGCTTCGACGCTCAATGAGACTCGTGCCCCGTCTTCATGCTTTGTTTTCGTTTCCCCGATATGATCTCGAACCGCCAGACGACTGTCGTCATCGTTGTCGGCTCAATAATTTCCAGAGCGAATCGCCAATCGTCGGTCAAAAATTGGACCCGACGATGCCAGGAACGACGAAGTGGGTCGGAATCTCATGTCCCTGTGTCATATTGGCAGCGCCAGGATCGTTGTAACCGGACCGCCAACGGCAAATTCATCACCATAGACGGTTAAGGGTAAGAATTCAATTCCATGGCTGATTGGCAACGTAATCTGACCTATGTGCGGCCAGCGCAGTTTTTCGGCACAGCAGAATTTTCGATGTCTATGCCCTTCGCACCTTTTTCATGCAGGAACTGGGTGTCACGGAAGGGGATCGGCTGAAGTTCTGGTCGGCACTTTTTTTCGCGGCGACGCCCCTGGTCAATGCCATTACAGCGCCGATCTGGAGGGCATTGAGCAATCGCTTCGACCGCAAGCTGATGATGGGAACTGCGTCACGACCGGAGCAGCTTGTCGTAGTCCTGATGCGTGCCGATCCATACCCAGATTATTTCGTCACCACGCCGGAAGCCGATGACCCGGTAGCGGGCTCCGATGCGGACGGAAAAGCGGTTTTCGCTTACTTTGGGGCGTTTGAAGTGGAGGGAGGGATGCTGAGGGTCCAGGCATCAGCGTCGGTAGGTCTGCACGGCAAGGTGCTGAATGGATCCGGGAAGCTGGTTATGAAGCCGCCAGAAGCGCCGAGTCGCTTTGGACTTCATGTATTTCGACGGCGGCCAGTCACGCAGATGTTCGGCCTCGTATTCCGCCTCTGCTTCTTCGAAAAGATAAATTAAACGCCCGGCAGCCGCGTCTTCATCCATTCGCTCGTCCCAGAGACGGTTCCGATATGCTGTGAACCAGCGATCCAGCCGATTGACATCCTCGGCGGACAATTCCTTGATGGCAGCTTCGATTTGGTTGACTGTCAGCATGTTCAAACCCTATTGCGGTTCGGAGTTGAAACCAAGCTCAACTCTCGAACAGGAACCAATCAGACCGATTGCGCCCAGCGGCGGACGATGTTCGGGGCTAGGAACGTGGCATACATTCCCGCCATCTCGGCGGCCCGGGACATGACAAACGGGAGCGGAAACACGAGCCAGCGGCGACGCACGCTCAGAGATACAAGGGCGCTGAAGTGGAACCATCTCGGGACGTCGAGCGTCATGTGCCAAACCATGGACACGAGGGGTTCGAAGACCGCCGTACGTCGAATCCATTGATTGGGGCACTCAGGGTCGATACGGCGCACCGAGCAGACTTCGTGACCGTAACGGAAGTGTAATCGGAACAGCCAATACCATCACGCGAAGTAATGCGCCACCTGCTGCTCCGGCTGCAGGGCAATCTTGACCCGTTTGTTGACCAGCGTTCGGTACAAGAGCGGGACGCCGCAGGTTCGTCCGAAATCTGTTCTGTACGGGTTGCCGCGAATGACTTCCGCTCGAAACGCCACATTGTGGTCCATGAAGCCCGCGATTCGCGGCCCCGGCGAACCTCTGCCGAAGATCCAGCCCCAGGTGATGGAGGCGGCCACCCGCCGTGAGGCGACATCGGAACTCCAGCCGCGGGGGGCCCTGAACAGCGTCAAACCTAATGAGACGTGTCGAAGGCGATCGAGGATCCGCCACTTGATTTCGGTATCGGGATCATCTAATGTGAATCCGCGAGGCAATCGTTTTAAGAAAGATATTTCTTCCAGAGGATATACCGTCAATGACCATTTTCAAAGGACCGGCGGCGCAGACCATTGGTCTCCTGCTCACGCGTGTCATCATCCCCTGCTGGATTTTCAGCGGCGCTGTCTTCAAGCTTGTTGAAACGAGCCCGCGGACCCTGCCGAAAGTGACATTTCTCGACTTCGCCAGCCGTCATCAGATCGATCTTTACATCCTCCTCGCGGTCCTTGTTTCTCTCGAGTTTCTTGCCATCCTCATCATGGTGTTTCTCGCCCGCTACGCCCGGGCCATGGCGATTTTCATGCTCACCTGCTTTTGTCTGATCCTCATTAATGAAATCCGCGGCGGCGCCACGAATTGCGGCTGTCTCGGCGCCTTTTCGCCGCCCATTTGGATGATGCTGACCATTGACGGCCTGCTGCTACTCGGTACGTTGGCATGCGCGCCCAAGGCATCGATGGCCGGCCGCTTGCCCGGCCGGTGGCCGCTGGGCGCAGCGGCCACCGGGATCGTCCTGGGTGTGGTCGTCAGTTTTGGCATTGTCATTCCGGCCGGCAAGGTCTCGGATGCCGGCATCGATCCGAGAGCCCCGGAGCCGCAGTCGCCGGATCCCACCGTAAACCCCTCGCCGCAAGCGTTGAAAGGCTACTGGTATGCCGACAACATTGCGGGCTGGGTCGGCAAACCGTGGCACGAAATCGACCTTTTCAAATACATGCCGAAATGGCCCGCCGGACTGGAGACGGGTACCCGGTATGTGGTTTTTTACAGCCGCACCTGCGAACATTGCGAAGAGATGTTCTGGAACGATCTGCTGGAACCGCAGGATCCGCCTGTCGTTGCCATCGAAATCCCGGCCGACAAAGAAACGCTCACTGCCGACAACGCCTGGGAGATGCCCGAGACCGAATGCTTTCTAATGAATCTTCCCGTCGGCAGCGACTGGATCATCTCTTCCCCCTTGAGCATGCGGATCGAAGACGGCAAGGTCGCATGCGTCAAGGAAGGGGATCACAAGGAATGCCTTGAGATGGAGTAGCATGAAGCGTGAAACGGACTCCGACTCCCAAATCCAAAATTTTAACCGCCGTCGCTACCCGAGCGAAGTCGGTCCGCAATTCGTAATCCCGATCACTCCTCCGGTTGGCGCCGTTGTTCGCGATCCTGCTTACCCGAGTGGACCTTGGCGTAGTATGGAAAGCTGCCGCGTTTCGCCGCGTCGAAATCGGGCGGAATGTAACGCCAGCGCCGGTACAGCCACAGATACTGGTCTGGAGTCTCGCGAATGATTGTTTCGGTTATGGCGTTGATCTCCTGTGTCAATTCGGCGTCGGATGCGTAGTCTGTTGAGTTGCGAGGCAACGGATGTACCTGCATGCGCAGGCGATCCGATTCGTCCCGAACACAGGCGCAAACAAAAACGGGTGCTCCCGTACGGCGGGCGAACATCGCCGGCGCGCGGGTCACGGGAACCGGCAACCCGAAGAAATCAACGTAGATGCCGCCCCGCCGCGGCCGCGTGTTCTGGTCGACCAGCAGGGCGACGTCCTGCCCGTTTCGAAGTCGCCGTAACAACATCTTCGCCGCGCCTTTCTCATCAATGATTTCAGCACCCATCCCGGTCCGACCCGCAGTCACCTTTCGCGCCAAATTCGGGTTGGTGATCCGCGCTGCCACCGCGCCCGTGACGATTCCATGGGCATTGCTCGCGAGATGGCCCAACTCAAAGTTCCCGATATGCGGCGTGATCAGAATCGAGCCTTTCCCCACAATGCATTTGTCATGGTATTTTCGCTGTTCCGTATCACTGAATTCCACATATGCCGTAATATGTTCCTGCCGCGCCAGGTACCAGACGAACTCGAGATAGCTGCGGCACACATTCTGAAGAGATCGCCGCGCCACGGCCTTCCGGCGACGGTCATTCCAATCGGGAAAGGCGATGGCCAGATTCGCCACAACCAGCTTGCGTGCCCACGGCATGCAGTAAATCAGAACGCCGATGGATCGCGCCAGCATGTGGTTCACGGCCAGGGGCAGAATCTGGACGAGTGGAAAACAGACGGCCGTCAAGATGTTGACAACCGGCGTCAGAAATCGACGGCGAATGCGCTTGGACGCCATGGGAGCAAGGAAGAAAGAATGGATGGGTGGATGGAAACTCGAAACCGGGTACTTGTTGTAGCGTAGCAGCCTGCCCGCCTATGGCGGGGAAATCCGCTTCGGGCAGAGAACTGGAAACTTCGCGACTGGATACCGACTCCACAAACGCCGAGCCGAGGGTACCATCCCGAAGCCACCGTAGCGGCGAAGGATTCGCTTCTCGAGTCTCGCAGCGCTCGACGATCCGCCGCTCGAGCCCGTGGACATGCGGTGATCCCCCACCGCCGGCAGCCACCGTAGGCGGCAAAGGGTTGCCGCCTCTCCATCCCTCACGCCTCACGCTTCACGCCTCGCGAATCTACGGTTCGCGGACGGCGGCGTCTCGGCTTCGGCAGGAACCGGCAGCCGTCCTCCTGGCGATACACGCCCTGGCTGAAGAGCAGCGGCCCAAGCGCCGCCGCGGCGATGTTCTGAACGAGATGAAGGTGGTTTTCCGGCGAGCCGTGGTTGTTCGCTGCCTGCGACACCACTGTCGCGGTCAGGTCCTGCGCGATCCAGATCAGTCCCCAACCATCCGCCAACTCATACGGATGGACCATGCGTTCCGGAACCGCGAGATAGAGAACATCTGCCATCCTTGCGTTGCGGATCTTCTCGAACCGCGTGCCTTTGTAAAGCGCCGTTTCGATCTTCTTGATATCGGCGTGAACATCGTGGTATACGGATTTCTGCGTACGGTAATAGTGCCATTCGCTGTACTCTTCGAACAGTGTCGCGGTCTCCCTCAAATCCGGTTCCGTTACCCGAATATCCGCCTGCAGATTCTGACGTGTCTCCTTTAATTCGCGTAATCGCGGCAGCAGATCCGAGGACTTGGTAAAGTCCGGCCAGCATTCCTCCCGACGCCGGCGACATTCGACAATGACAGTCTCGTTCGGCGTCAGCAGCTTTGTCGGGCCGACAGTGCCTCGATTGCGAATCGGCCGATTCCAGAACGCCGCCACATCCGCCTTGAAACGGGGAATCCGGGTCGGCACCTTTATGGCCATCCCGGGCGCCTTTGCGGTAACGAGCCATGCCAGGACGGCGCGGTGGATATCCATCGTTCTCAGGGACGGAATATTTTCGCTGGTCGCCGCCGGCACGTCGACCAGCGAAAAATCCAAATTCAATAATAGCTGCTCACTCATTCGATGATTTGGTGACTGTTGACTGAGCGCGAAACGGGCAGCTTAATGTGTGACAGGAATCCTACCATCCGAATGAAATCATCATTTCGACGAACAACACAAGTATGTTTTCGGGAGCGTCAAGTTTGGGCCCTGAACCCAAATTCCTGTGAACGGCTACGATGTCGATGACTGATCATGCACCATCGACGAATTGCAGCGCCGGCGGCGGCATTCGGCGCGCTCCCGGAATATAGTCTCATGGCTGCGTATGGCTAATGACGGCCGAATATTTGTCGCTGCATATCCTCTCATTTAGGCTTGCCATAATCTATAACCACGGCTAAGATGAGAACTCATTAAAAGATTATTCACCATGGCACTGAAGTTTTACAATACCCTGACACGCACCCTGGAAGAATTCGTCCCGATCGCGCCCGGCAAGGTCGGGCTCTACACCTGCGGTCCGACGGTCTACAATTTCGCCCATATCGGTAATTTTCGCGCCTACGTCTTTGAGGACCTTCTGCGGCGCGTGCTGAAATTCTACGGCTACGACGTCAATCAGATCATGAATCTCACCGACGTCGATGACAAGACTATCCGCGATTCGCGCGCGGCCAACATGCGGCTCGAGGCGTTCACGAAACAGTATATCGATGCCTTTTTCGAGGATGTCGATACGCTCGGCATCGAACGCGCCGAGGCCTATCCCGCCGCTACCGACTATATTCCCGAGATGATCGAGCTGATTCAAACATTGATCGACAAGAAATCCGCCTACGTCGGCGATGACGGCTCCGTATACTATGCAATCAGTTCGTTCCCGGAGTATGGGAAACTGGCGCGCATCGATTTGGCCGGGCAACGGGCCGGCGCCCGCATCAAAGCGGATGAATACGCCAAGGACTCCGTTGCCGATTTTGCCCTCTGGAAGCAAAGGGATGAGGCCGATGGCGACGTCGGCTGGGACAGCCCATGGGGTCGCGGGCGGCCCGGCTGGCACATCGAGTGCTCGGCCATGAGTATGAAGTATCTCGGGGATCATTTCGATATTCATACCGGCGGCGTCGATAATATGTTCCCCCACCACGAG
>Ga0310123_10000635_pt1 | contig 30924 bp, 26 predicted proteins | sample CB6_AW_1057_MG_FD_203505 | JGI IMG/M metagenome (GOLD analysis project Ga0310123, IMG submission 203505) | Marine microbial communities from Western Arctic Ocean, Canada - CB6_AW_1057 | ecosystem: Environmental > Aquatic > Marine > Oceanic | place: Canada: Western Arctic Ocean | collected... | reverse complement strand
GCGGAAAACAATCCATCTTGCCGATCATCCATGTGGTGCGCCAAGTGTCGTTTGAGCGCCTCCGGCAACCATTGGTCGTCCCGATGGAGGACGAAGCCGGGCATGTGCCTTCCGGTGAACCGTGTCGCCTGGTTGCTCATCGGCAGCGGATTGTCGAGCGTCATGCCGGGGTTCGAGTGGTAGGCGGTTCCACGCCCAGTCCTCGCCCGGTCTCGCACAGCGAGTCCCACGTCCCCGCATTCAACGGCACGCCTTCGGACAGCCGTTTGGCCATCGTCGCCGCACTGCGATCACCGGCCAGCCGGATCGCATCGACACCGGGCTTCCGATCGACCCCTCGCACGAACTCGATCAACTTGTCAGCTTCGCCCAGAAAATGCCCTGTCCCTGCAAATCGCTGGGGATCCCAGATCATCAACAGGACATTGTTGGTCCCCGGCATCCCCTCGGCCGCCGGAGGACAACTGCCCCCCGAGAGACCTCCCACGAGGATGTCCAGCAGCAACGACAGCCCAAAGCCCTTATAGCCACCCATCGGAAGAATTGTGCCCCGTGGATCGCTGAAACGAACTGCAGGGTCGGTCGTCGGGTTGCCGTCGGCATCGAGCAACCATCCCTCGGGACACGGCTCACCGGCGACGTGCTGCACCAGCACCTTGCCGTTAGCCACAACACTGGTCGAAATGTCAACAACCAGTGGCTGATCGGTGGTCGGCACACCGATCGCGATCGGGTTGGTGCTGACGGTTGGCTCGGTTCCACCTGGCGGCGCCACGCACTTAAGCACCCCGTTGTCGTTGACAGTCACCAGCGCCGCCCGGCCCCGTGTCGCCACCGCCTCCGCCCATTCTCCCACTCGACCGACATGACCGCAGCGAACCAGGGTACCGCAGGCGACTCCCAGTTCGTCGACCTTGGCTTCCAGCCGCTCTATCAGCCGTGTCATCTGCACCATACCGAAACCAAACGCCGCATCGGCGCAGAGCATCGCGGGAGTTTCCGAGTGTACCGCCAGATCGGCACCGCCCACCAGTTCACCCGTCTCCAGCAACGGCAGGTAGTGAGGAATCTGGACGACCCCGTGAGAATCGTGACCACGGAGGTTCGAGCCGACCAGGCTGGCGGACACCAGGTCGGACTCGTCCGCAGGAACTCCGGCGGCCTGGAACAACGACGACGCAAACTGCTCCAGGGAATCAGCAGTCACTCGAATGCCCGATCTCATCTATTCTCCCGTCTGCTCCTTCGACGTGTCTTTGCCATCTCGAGGACCGGCCAGTTGCCACGCGGCATCAAACAAATCCGCCCATCTGATCGACTCGTCGTATCCTCCCGCCTTGTTCTTCGCAAACGACTGGACGGCAATGTCACCCAGCCGGGGAAACAGCCACGAGTTGGAGTTCCTGAAATCAAGCTCATGGAACGTGTGGCCCGAGTTGATGACAACGTAGCGATTGGGGTTGAGAGGATTGGGATAGATCATCGACAGACCATGCGTCGCGGGGTCGTAGCTCTTGCCCGCCACCCGGATCTCCTCCCGTGACCACTCGACCGGAAGCTTCTGGATCACCCGGGCCATCACTGCATTCGATCCGGGGTCACCGAACAGCACCAAATTGTTGGCTGCGATCATCTCGTCGTTGACCACTGTGTCACTGACGACTCGAATCCGGCCACGGAGCCACTTGTCGAACTCACGGCCGAACCGATCCAGTGTCCAGTCGGCCCACTCGGCCTGCGACTTCGTCCAGGGAGTCCCGGTGCCGCGAACACAGACAAACGGTTGCATGAACGCATCATCAATGGGCCCCTGCAGATTTCGCCGTTTGTTCAGTTCAACGTTCTTCCGGAAGTTCCGGGAACTGTCATAATCCAGGACGGTCCAGTCCTTGTCGTTCTTCCGGTAATAGACACCCGGCAAGAGTCCCTCGGCGACCGTCGCCAACGGGTGCTTGACACCGTCAATCTCGATATGATCAGCCACATCGCGCGACACTTGCAACGCGGTCACGTTTCGCGTCTTCAGTCTCAGGGTTCCATCGGCTGCCCGGGTGGCCTGCACGATCGCCGGCCGGTACAACTGCTGCATCTCCTCGATGGTCAACCACTCACATGTGTTGTACTTGATGGTCCAGGTGACAAATCGGATGTCGGTGCGGTCGGGGTACGTACGACGTCCCTTGCGAGCATGACTGTCGTGAAATGCCATGAACTCCTTGAACGACCGGGGGTGAAACCGGTGTCCGGTTCCCGGGCCGATCAGCAGCTTGATCGGTACGTCCAGCCGCTTCGCCCGCTCGACCATTGTCGTACTGGCCAGCAACTGCTTGTCGATTTCTCCGCCGTATGTGCAAACCGGAACGTTGTAGGCATTCAACGCATACGGGACGACGTCGTAGATCGACAGCGTCTTGTGCTGATGATCGGGCCGCTGCTCGGTCTGCTCCTGGTACTTGTAGAAATCGACGAACCCGGCCCCCGGGCCCACAGATGACCAGCGACTGGGATGGTGCAGTCCCAGGTGCCAGGCCCCCGCACCGCCCATGGAGAAGCCCCACAGCGTGATGCGGCGGTTGTCGATACGGAACCTGCGTTCAAGATCGGCCAGGGCCTCGAACACATCGGTCTCACCCGAATACCGGTAGGCATTGTTGGTGCGTCCAAAGACATCCAGCTGCAGAAACATTTGTCCTCCGGGCAACGCCCTGCCCTCGTGCTGAGCGATAAAACTGAGCTCGTTCAGAGTGGTCCCACGGCCGTGCAGCTTCAGGTGCAACCGATGACGACTGCCCGAACGGGGGTTGATACCTGTCGGCAGCGATACGGCGTACGGTTGGACCGACCCATCGACCTTCGAGTAGTACCCGCGAATCGTACTGCCCGGCTGCAACACCCAGGACGGGTGGCCAGCGGCCAGTTCCTCGGCCCGCCTCATACCGATCTCGAGAGACTTCTCGGCATACCCGATCCAAGCCGAGATACCTTTTCCCGAGCTCGGTGCGTAGAACTCATTGTGCCGGACCGCCCATTCAACAGCCTTGGCGAACACGTCGACATCAGCCACCAGTCGCCGGTCTAACGACTTGTCTCGCTTCAGCGTCTCCACACGAGCTACCAGGGCCTTGTGGCCGGTTTCCAGCCGGGCGGCGACGTCGGCAGGAGGAGCCTGAGCCAAAACAACCGGTGCCAGGCTGACCAGAATCACCATGGCCAACCAAGGTGCCCACACGGAAGAACGGTCGGTCCAACCAGCGCACAGTCGGTTACGTCGTATCATCGCAATCACCTCGAACTCGGTCGTCCGAACAGACCCGTGGGGCCGGGGCTCAGTCGCTGTCAGCCGTCTTGAACCCGCAGTCGCGGTGACTGCCATCGCAAAAGGGACGATTGGACTATCCCAGCTATGATTCAGGCTCTTCTGGAACTCGAACGCGTTTCCGAACATCTGTCTCGAGTTTGCCAAACGTCTGCTCGTGCCGGTTGAGCGCAGTGGCCACGGCACTCAAAAGACGTTTTGCGCTGAAGTGGCTCATAATGATCCGCTGACTCACTTTCACCCGGACAGTACCGGCCGCGTATGGATTGGGGTTCAGCCCCAAATCCAGGATGAGTTCCTCCGGCGTGCTGGCCACTCGACAGAAATTGGCATAACCGGCATGAACATCGGAGTCGTCGACGACAATCTCCTGCTTGGGCTGAGGCTGCTGCTGCTCAGCCTTTTCTCCCTGTTGCTTTGTACTCACAGACGTCACTCCTTCGTAATACGCACACAGCTGAACGCTGCTGTAAAAACGCCCCGCAGGATACTGGTACAAGTGTGAATCTAGCCATATTGATGGATTGAATCAATGCCTCAAGTCCGTACAGTCTTTCGCCCGGGCAACTGGACGGCCAGACACGCGTACCTGAAATCGTCAGCTGGCCTCCTCAGGCGTACGGCAGACGTCATCGTCGAGTAACAGTCCACCTCAAAAATGACGACGAGATCCTCTGAGTTGAAGCGACCGTCAAAATTTGCATCGCCAAAAGCCACTTCGATCATATCATTGCCCAATCGGTAACGGTCCAACTCGGCTCATCTTGTTTAAACGCATTCCACATCGGAGCATATACATCTGATACATAAATATAAAAACGAAGACGATCACGAAGAGTGGGACGGTGTATATGAGAGACAGCGTCAACGTCACCGGAAGACCTCGCACGAATAAGGTCGGCAACACCAGGTGAAAAACGGCCGCAGTCGTCAGAAACGTAAATGCGATGATATTCACCAACCTGGCAGGGACGCCGGTGCGCCCGATTGACCCTCCAATTGTGACACCAACAGCCATCCCAACTGCAAAGTTGACAACAGCGTCTGCAATCATTTTGGCGAATACAATCAAAACTGCGAGACCGAAATATAGCTCCGGAATACCATCGGAACCCGACACGTCCCGCGCGACTGTGTTTACCTGCGGAGTCGCAAACGGATTTGACGGATCCGCAGCTGGTGCAGTCTAACTTGCTGAACCGTCCGAAACGGAACTGCCACCGGCCCCCAGCACCTTGTTTGCCAGGCTGACAGCCGCTCTCACGATTGCTGCACCGACAACAGGAACCAGGATCAGCAGCAGCAGCAGCAGAAACACCATTTCGCCTTCGATCATTCGTCAATACCTCTCTCACCGCCATTGACACATTCGATGTCCTGGCGCGTCTTAGCCACCAGTCATGTGTCAGCTGTGGGAAATTTGTGCTAATGATTGCTGACATGCCCGCAGAATGGATTCAGTATCCAGTCCATAATGACGATACAGGTCGGGCAGGTTTCCGGATTGTCCGAAGTGCTCGACGCCCAGTGATTGGACTCGATGACCGCAGACACCACCAATCCAGGAAAGCGTAGCCGGATGACCGTCGATCACCGTCACCAGTGCGGCATCTTCAGCCAGCGGCTCCAGCAACGATTCGATCCAGGACCTCTTCGCATCATGGTCTGAGGACCTGTGTGAGGCCTGCCATCCGGCATTCAGGCGGTCGGCCGATGTGACAGCCAGCAACCCCGCTCCCGGCGCAAGGACGGGCAAACGCTCAAATGCTTCAAGAGCTTCTGCTGCAACTGATCCGCTGTACACGATTGCCAGCTTCGCTCCCGACTCCGGCAGGCGGAACCAGTAACCGCCATCGACTATTGCCTGCTGCTGCAGTTCGGACAACACACGTTCGGGTTGACTGAGTGGTCTGGTTGACAGGCGCAGACAAACGGATCCGCCCCGAGCATCACGCAGCCAAACAGAAGATTCCTCACCAGTACCGTCGCGCTGGATGTAATCAAAGGCCCAACGCAGTATCACAGCCAGTTCATCGACAAAAGCAGGTTCAAATGCAGCCAGGCCATCCTGGGACAGACCGATGAGCGGCGTCCCCAGCGACTGATGCAGCCCTCCTTCAGCCGCGAGTGAGATTCCGGACGGAGTCGCGACAAGGATGAATCGAGCGTCCTGATAGCAGGCATAGTTCAGTGCATCGAGACCACGATTGATGAATGGATCGTAGACGGTGCCGATTGGAATCAACCGCTCTCCAAACAACTCGTGCGACAGACCGAGCGCAGACAACATCAGGAACAGGTTGTTCTCGGCAATGCCCAGTTCGATATGCTGTCCGCCCGGGGACAGCACCCATTTGAGCATCGACACAGCGTCATTTTTTTCCTGCCGAACCTCAAGCTGTTCCCGGCGAAAGACACCGCGTCGGCTGATCCACCCACCAAGATTTGTCGACACTGAAACGTCAGGGGACGTGGTGACAATCCGATCGACCAGCGGTCCGCCTGCGCGAGCCAGCGTATTCAGGATACGACCGAATCCCTTCTGCGTCGAAGTCATCGAATCGAACCGAGGGAAAACGTTGTCCGGAACAGGCAGTCGCGGTGCCTGATGCCGCCGCGTTTTTGACTGGTTGAACGGTACGCGTTCCAGAAACGCGTCGAGTTCAGCTTCGGTCAGCCGCAGTCCGGCGCATCGGTCCCATTCATGTCCTTCCGGAACGCCGTTTTCTTCACGAAAGCGATCCATCTGTTCTCGGGTCATCAGCCCGGCATGATTATCCTTATGGCCGGCCATCGGCAGATTGAAGCCCTTGATTGTATAAGCAATCACACACGTGGGCACATCATCATCCAGCCGATGCAGTGCATCACAGATGACTTCCATGTCGTGGCCCGCCAGACTCGTCATCAGCGTGTGCAGCGAGCTGTCACTATAGTTTTTCAGGAGTGATTCAACCTGCTGATCACCGTCCAGATCGGACAGAACCTGACTTCGCCAGTCGCCACTGTAAACCAGTTTCGAATAGAGCGCGTTCGGACAACGATCCAGCCATCGTTCGAGCATCTTGCCGCCAGGCTGTTCGAAGGCTGTCTGTAACCGGCTTCCGTACTTAAGCGTCAGGACTCGCCAGTCCATCATTCGGAACAGACTTTCAATCTGACCAAACAGACGATCGGTGACCACGGCATCCAGGCTCTGGCGATTGTAGTCCACGATCCACCAGACATTGCGGAGCCCGTGCTTCCAGCCTTCATACAAGGCCTCGAACACATTGCCCTCATCCAGTTCGGCATCACCCGCCAGCGCAATCATGCGACCCTCATCGGATTGCCCCGTCCAGCCCTTCGCACGCAGGTATTCCTGAACCAGACTGGCCAACGATGTCTGAGCCACACCAAGACCCATCGACCCGGTTGAAAAATCGACGTCGTCGGCATCACTTGTGCGAGATGGATATGCCTGCACTCCCTGGAATCCCCGAAACCTCTCCAGCCTGTCTCTCGTCTGATTTCCCAGCAGATACTGAATGGCATGAAATATCGGACCCGCATGTGGTTTGACGGCGACCCGATCTGCCGGCCTCAGGACGTCCAGATACAGCGCTGTCAATATTGTGGCCAGCGACGCAGAAGACGCCTGATGGCCTCCGATTTTCAATCCATCGACATTGTCCCGCAGGTGATTCGCGTTATGGATCATCCAAGTGGACAGCCACAGCACTTTGCGTTCGATTTCCTGCAGATTTTGAATTGTCTCCTGCCGCGACCCGGCGAACGACTCCGCAACCACCGTCGATTGTTTCATTCTGTCACTCCCGCTCCAAAACACGCGGACTGTGCTGGAATTTTATCAACTTACGTCGATCTGCAGCCATGGACTAGACCAATGCAATCTGATTATGACGTGAGAATCTGCAACGTGTGTATGAGTGCTGGTCACCCATTCCACTTGTTGTCAGTATCGCTCATGAACGCAGCTTCTGCATCTTTCGTTGAAAGATGACGACCACCACTGGTATCACGACAGATTCCCGAAAACCAACCGCTCCTGACCGCTGCATCGGGCGACTGTCAGATCGATTCAAATATCCCAGTACTTTTTAATGAGACTCAGCAGCGGAGGGGTTACAGAGTTCTCGTTATCTGTCTGAGTTGAATCTGTACTGCTCCTCACCTCCTGAGCCACCACACAATGGTTTCGCTGGTCTGCATGAATCTGACACGCAGCACACTGCGTTTCTGAGTCTCTTCGATTGCCCCGGTGTTTTGACTGTTAAGAGTGGTTGGGAGCAGCGTTTGAACGGGACTACCGGCAATCAGGACCAAACCGCACGGAGCCTGGACAACGCCCGCAACACATACCCGTTGCGAGGAAACCTCCGGAATCCTGTGGGCCGGCTGTGATGTCATCTTTTTTTCGCCGGGATTTGTAGACATTGACGGAACAGTCACAACGGCACATGTTCAGAATCTCCCTGTAAGCGTGGTAAATTTGACGCATGATCGTCAGCACACAGGGGCTCAGCGCTGGTTGTCTTCCCTGACTGCCTCTCCGTCGACCTCAGCATGATCCTGACCCACTGGCCGGCCTCTCCACCACGAAGCCAAAACCGATCCCGAGATATTCATCCAGGGGCCGAAAATCGCTGATGCCAGTAACGCGTCGCTGCTTTTGAGTACGTCGACGGCAAGCCCCGAGGCCATACCGCCGTTTTGCAGTCCCACTTCAATCGCAACAGTTCGTGCGGATGCTTCGTCCAGTCCGGCGAACCGTGAACAACCATAACCGAGCAGATATCCGATGGTATTGTGTGCCACTGCCGCAGCGATCAGCAGAAACCCCACATTTAAGAGCTGGTCACGTGAGAGCGCAGTGATGATCGCGATGATATAGCAAATGGAAACCATGGCGACCAACGAAAGGACCTGTTCAGTCTTTCGACCAAGAAGGGAAAAATGCCTCAGCAGCTTATTGGCCACCAGGCCCAGAACGATGGGCACAATGATCATCCTGAGAATGGCCTCCATCATGTCATTAAAATTCATCTGAATGTACTCGCCTGCCAGAAGTTTCATTGCCAGCGGTGTCATCAGAGGCGACACAATCGTCGAACATGCCGTCATGGTGACTGACAATGCCACATCTCCGCGGGACAGGTACGTCATGACATTCGACGCCACACCACCCGGACACGATCCAATCAGGACCACTCCGGCAGCAACCTCGGGCGGAAAATCAAACAGCATCGCAAGCCCGGCACCGGTCAGCGGCATAACGGTGAACTGCAACAGCATGCCAATGCCGACGGCCCATGGAAATTTCAGGACCCGTGTGAAATCAGCAATGCACAACGTAGCCCCCATGCCAAACATAATGACCTGAATCAGCGGCACGATGAGCCTTTGCTGCTCAAATTCACCCCATGTTCCAAATAACTCCGGGCGGAACATTGCCAAAGCCACCAGTGTCAACACCCACAGGCTGAAGGCAAGTGCTCTGTATTTTGGATGAACGTTGGCAGCAATCGCAAGGCAGGCAATTCCCGGAACCAACGCACTCAGCCAAGCATCATTCACATAGACACCGGCTTTTACAATCAGCGACACAGCGACAGCAAAGAACAACGCGCTGGCGCCCAGAAAAATTCCTGACAGTACCTTCGATTTCGACATCGTCTGCATTTACTCCTTGTGCCGCATTGAGTTGAAATCCTATTCAGCCCATGGAAACCGGTAGGATGGCGGATTTACGTGTCGCTGCAGCCCAACATCCAGACGGCAAACTGCACCAGGTGCAAGACAGATGGTGACGTGAGGGCCATCGATCGTATTAAACTGAAATGGATAGGTTTCGACCTGACGAATACGCGTGAATCTGTGTTCACGAAACATCCCCGCCTGAATCACTACATTTTTTTCGGCGGTACTGTGGAGATTGACGAGCCTGAGTCGGACTCCGTCAGGTGTCAGTCGATCCACCAGAGCGGCCACGTGGGATGGCAAACCGGACCGCCGCTGTTCCGGATCAAAGTATCGAAGACTCGCATGCAACAGTCCCCCGTGATACATGTGATTGGGTGCACCGTGCATCAGCTGCACCAGGCCTTCCAGGATCACTGGATTGAGCCTTTGCCAGTGATGGACATCCTGGTCTTCGGGAGTGGTTTCATCGCTGCGTATCTGATCCAGTCGTGACAGGGTTTCTGCGTAACAGGATTCGAGGATCTGCTGTGGATAGTCATCATTCCTGCCACGAACAAATGCGACCCAGGAGCCGGTGTGATTCGAGTCACCCTTGCCCTTGCGATAATTGAGCTGATCAAATCCGGAAATGTCTGCCAGACGTACCAGCCGCTCCCAATCTTCGTCAGCACGAGAAACGAACCACAGCTGGAAAAGATGCCTGACATCCATCCGGCGAAAGTCGTACCACCCCTCGTCTCCATGGCGGTGCGGCACCAGCAGAACGCCACCTTCTTTCCGGGCGAGGCCTGTCACCAGGTCAATCACGGAACGTGGCAGTTCCAGATACACCGGATTTCCACTGACCAGATAAGCGTTCGTGCCGCCAATTACGGTCGATTCGATCTGATTGACGAGGCCGTGTGGCCATTTCCATCCATAGTACCCGGACCACCACTTGCCGTCATTGTACTCGCCAATCTTGCCCGAAAGTCCGACGTTGTCGGGGAGAATTCCGTTATTGTCACGGACACGCTGAAGCCACGCGGCAACATATTCCTCGATCCAGGTTCTGTATCGTTCATCACCAGTTGCCATCCAGGCATTGAGCATCAGACTTGTCGACGTCAGATTCAGGGGGACGTCTCCGCGCATCATGCGGTGATTCATCGCATTAAGGATATTCAGGAACAATACATCATCATTCCAGGCGTCGCTCGACGTGACGTTCGGTATGTCATCGAATGGAAGCGGGTAATTGGCAAGAATCGGCCGATGGGTGACCCAGTCCTCCGCTGTATTCACAAAATGAGGACCGCGACTGCCATTGATCGGAGAACGAATCAGCTTGTGTATCGGGTCATAATTCGGTGCGGACGGACTGTCTCCCAGGTAAAGTGATGCGAATTTGATCGTTCTTTGCTGAAATGCCTGGCTGGTTGGATCGGAGAGGCCAAAGAAATAGAAGTTGGTGTAGGATTCACCGTGATGCATCCAGTCATAATGAGCATCAAATTCGTCGTGGATCTGGCCATACTGAGTAAACTGTCGGGTGACTCCCTCCCACAGATCCCGCGAAAGCTGGTCCATCGAACTCGGACCTCCAATCGCATAAAACAGCGGAAAATTGTAAAAGCTCTCATACCCGTCGTCAGACCCGTCAAAGCCGGGCCATTCCCTGCGCCACTTCAGCGTGTGATCGTCATGAGTGTATTTCCTCACAAACTCATGTGCAGCCGGGCCCAGTTGTTCCATCACGTGGCGCTGCATCAGGGCCCATTTTGGTGGCGCTGCAACATTTTTCATCGAAATGACAGGTATTTCGGTTTGAGCGCAGCAACATTGCGCGGCAGCAAGGAGCAGCAAATACCCGGCCGCAGGCGATATCACAAATCTCGTCATGTAAGTACTTCTTTCATGGGCAGTCAATTTATCTGTGACGATGCTACCGTGAAGTGTGAAGGTAGTTCAAGGGGCACAAACGAGCTGTCTGACTGTTACTCACCGATCTGTAACAGAAGAAATTGGTGACAGCTCAATTCATTCGGTCGATGTACGCAGTCGAACCGTGAATAAGACTGTTTTCCAGTGCAAACTAAATGACACAATGGACCCTTCGGTGATATTGCTGACAGTTGTGTCTCCACCCATGCTTCGTCACCTGGCTGTTGTTCTGGTAAAGCCCGAAACGTGCCTTGTCTTCATCCCTGACGCAGGTGAAATGATCGCAGACGAAGTTCCTGTCGATCATGGCTGTCTGGACCCACCCATGATTAAACGGGTCGGATCCGGGTTCAGTCGTCATCCAGGTTTCGCCTCGCTATGTTTTGTTGATACGGTGCAAAGACATCAGCACAGAAAACGACGGCAGTGCCAGCGAATTTAGTAGTGCGTTCAGCGAGACAGGTCGACGTGACCTGCCCTCAGGAGGTCGTGAAAGCCGAACAGTGGACACGCCGGGCACTCCTTCGGAACAGTCCGGAATTGATCGAAACAATAATCGGTGGGTCACCCAAACCAGTTTTGTGGAATCAGATGCCGCAGACACTGATGTGGCATTCCTCTCTAAGTATCCACTCCATGAGCAGCTCGAGTCCCTGTCTGGAAAACACCAACAACGGATCGATTCATCTCGGCAAGCTGAAAAATCTGAGGGAATTGTTCCGCAGCCGTATACCACTCCCGGCGGCTGTGCCGGTGTACCTCAAGGAGTGACAGCTTCCACATTCTCCGGTTCTGAACTTTGGAACTGCCACATTCCCAAAGGCAAACATGAAGAACGGCGGCGTCTCACTGCTTTGACAACTCCCCGATTAATCTGCATGAGATTCATGGAAACCGGATTTCGGCACTTATCCAGAATGCAGCATCTGAAAATTTTGCGTCTTCCGGTGAAAAAATTACTGAAGCTGTGCAGCCTCACCTGCACAAGCTCAAATCAGCCGAAAGCCTCAACCTTCAACACGGTCAAGTCACCAACTCAGGGCGGGTCCGGCTATGTGTGAGTCTTCCGGAAACCAGAGACTGCATATCAAAGAACCGACGCAACATTGCACCACCGTCATCACATAATCGTCAATCACACAATTCGGCAGGCTCGGGAGAATAAACCGTTGAAACAGCCACGCAGCTGCGGGTTTCTGATCGTGACCGGCAATCCTGTGCAGTCATTTCTGCTCATGGAACACCCAGATCGCTGGGATGTTCCCAAGGGGCACGTTGATCCAGGTGAATCCGACCTGGAATGTGCGCTGCGGGAACTTGAAGAAGAGACCGGTTTCGTTGAACACGAACTGCTGATCGACCCCGACTTTTGTTACGAACAGCGTTACCTAGTTTCCAGTGCACGTTATGGAATCACTGGTTCAACTGACGTTGAGAAAACGTTACGAATTTTTTTGGCGACTGTTGCCGAACCACGTGAACCTCGGCTGACAGAACATATCGGATTCCGCTGGTTTGCGTGGGAACCTCCCCATGAAGTTCAGGAAAGGGCGATTGATCCACTGCTTTCCCATCTTGATGCGCACCTCAGAACGATTTCCGGGGCGGGACAATGAATCATGATCCGGACACCTATGGCCAGCCGCCCGCCTTTAATCAGCTACTGCCGGAATTCCGCCGACTCTGTGAAGTGATCGCTTGTCTGCGAGCTCCAGACGGTTGTCCGTGGGATCGTCAGCAAACTCTGCAGAGCATCAAGCCGTACACGCTTGAAGAAACTTACGAACTTCTTGAGGCGATCGACGCAGATGACAATTCGGCGATCCAGGAGGAACTCGGAGATGTGCTGTTGCAGGTGATACTGCATGCTCAAATCGCAGCTGATGAAAACCGGTTTCAGCTGATAAATGTGGTGAGTCAGATTGCCGACAAAATGGTGCAGCGGCATCCCCATGTGTTTGCCAGTGCCCTGGCAAAATCAACCGATGACGTAAAACGTCACTGGCGCGCTGCAAAATTCGGAGAAAAGAAGTCACGGCAGTCGCAACTGGACGGTATTCCACGGGCGATGCCTCAGTTAGCCCGCGCGGCCCGGATCACATCGCGCGCTGCCGACGTTGGCTACGACTTTCCGAACCGTAATATGCTTTTTGATAAGCTGAACGAAGAATTAAGGGAACTGGCGGCAGAGTTATTTGATGACGGCCGGATACCTCATGTTCCGGCGGGCGTCGTTGGTGAACCTGTCCCCGATCAGCCAATCCGGTGTTCAAAGCGCAAGGAACGTGTACAGAACGAACTCGGTGATGTCCTGTTCGTGCTGGCAAATATTGCTCGGCGCTGGGGAATCAGTCCGGAAGAGGCGCTGCGTGAAAGCAACGCCAAATTCGGTCGGCGATTTCAAGCCATCGAAACGGCGATGAATAGGGCCGGTGTATCGATGGAGGACGCCTCTCTGCTGCAGATGGAAGAAGCCTATCAGAAGGCAAAACGAAGGGAACTGTGAACAGCCGCAACGATCACCAGTCCAGATGTCGGTGCAGAAAATCGAAGGTGCTTTTGCCGTTGATTGTATGTGGGCCGTCAAACCATTCGATCTCGGTTCGCTCCGGAATTTTCAGCCGTGCAGCGTAGAGATGGCGGATTTTGGCATACTCATACGCGACCCATTCATCTTCTCCAACCCCGTCAAAGTGGCCGCGTTCGACCATGAAAGGTCGCGGACAAATCAGTGCAGCCATTTCTGCGTAATTGAAGGTGCGTCCCAGATTCCATTCGAAGATTTCGTATTCGCCGTGCCATACGTAGCTGAATTTGTGGCGGGTTGACGCGTTCTTAAGAACCCATTCATTGAAGTCCGCTGAGCAAATGGACAGGCAGTAGTCGGTCACCAGAGCCGGAATTCTCATCGCCGATTTTCCGCCATAACTCAGGCCGTAGAATGCGATACGCTCGCCATCAACAAACGGTTGTGACTTCAGCCAGTTCACGATCTGCTGATGTTGAGGAACCATAATGGAAAACAGAGTCTTACCCAGCGGATTGGCCTTGCGCTGCAGAGTGCGAAATCGATCACGAAAGATATAAATGTTCTGTGGTGCGAAAGTGATGAATCCCTGTTCGCAGAGTTTCGCTGCATAGTCGTGATAGGCACGATGATCGTCGCTGATCGTATCAAGCGGGCGGCCTTCCAGTCCGTGCTGACAAACAACGACCGGCCGGCGTTCGCCATGTTTGAGATCTTTTGGCAGTAACAAAATTCCGTACGCTCCGACGTCCGGGAAAACATCCATGCTGACTTCATACGCTGTCCACGCATCTGTTTCTTTCAGTTTTCGACTCTGTGCATTGGGTGGCAAAAGTTCGATGTCGAAACAACCGATCACATCATTGCGGAAAATTTCACGGTAGGACTTCACAGATTCCTGGTAGGCAGCAACGGATGCAGTGTCGAGTTTCGACATAAAGGCCTTGCGAACGAACGGTGATTCTCGGAGCAGCGCCTGGTTGTGACGGTCAAGTTCGTCCAGCTGACGCTGGCGTCGCTGCTCCGTGAACTCATGCAATTCGGCCGGAGGGCCTGTGTGTTTGAGCCGCACTGGTAACGTCGCTGGACAATGATCTGAACCTGTCAGTGCGGAAATGAACTGGTGTAGCCATTCTGTTGAGCCAAATGTGTGGGGTGTGGGAGTGACGACCTGTATGTTCGCGCCCTGACTCGCAGCGATTCGAACCTCTTCCTGAATCTCAGCAGAACGCGGTGACGTCAGCTTCGCGGGGGCACCACGGTCACCCGTGGACTGAAAGTTCGGCACGTCGGCCGCTTCCACCAAAAGCCGGCGTGGAGCCACCATGGCAGCAAGTTGTGCTGCACCAAAATCGTTCAACAGCCCGAATACATTGCGGTCCAGCGGCTCCTCCCAGCAGCCTTCGCGAGGCCCAAAGTAACCGGACACTGCCACGCACTGGATGCGAGGATCCAGTGCAGATGCAAACAGCGCCAACATTCCACCTTCACCATAGCCCATCATGCCGATCGGCTCCGACTGATCAGCGCACGTCCTGTCAAGCATATCGACCAGGGCCAGTAATTTTTGCAGCTCATATCCGATCAGGTGGGTCCCAAGCACGAACGAACTGCGGTAGATGAATTCCCGGTCAGTCAAACTGGCTCGGCCACTGCACCGACTGGTAATCGCCGGGATAATCACTCGAAATCCAAAGTCTGCCAGTCGCCATGCGTATTGATTTTCCACCGGGATATCGTCCGAAAGTCCACACAATCGTTCAGGTGTCTGCTGCGCATCGGGAATGGCGATCACCGTTGCCAGATACGGTTGAGTCGGCGTCAGCAGCAGGCCCTCCCCGGTCACCGAAATGAGATGACTGCGCTGAGGATCCGGGTCGGCCAGCACCGGCCAGCGAATCCGTTCGATTCGGATCCGGCCGTTCGCAGCAATCAATGCTGGATTTGTTGTCGTTCCCACGAGATCCAGCGCATCCAAGACAACCCGTTCGTCGCGGATACCAAATAACTGCGACAGGCGGATGCGTCGTGCCGCAATGAATTCCTGCCAGTTCTGATTTGCTCTGTGCGCATCATTCCAGCGGTGAACTCGACGATCTCTGACTGCATTAATTTGCCGCAACAGGAATCGATCAACCCCTTCGACCAGTTTGTCGGCAGGGTCACCTGTGAGTACCAGAAAGCTCGTGTTAACCGGGACTGGTCGGTCGTCTGCCGCCGCAACTGTCACAGCCTGCATCATTCCGCCGAGGACGGCCGAGACCACAGCAATTTTTAGAGACGTATTCCGCGTCACTATCGAGCTCAACGGAAGAATTGCTTGCCAGTGGAGTACAACCTGGGTACAGAAGAGAGATATTCGCAGTGGACGCTGCCACAGGATCAGACTGCGGCGTGGGTCAGCAGAAACAAGGCGCAAACTCATCGGAAGGATCCATTTACTCCATCTTGTATATAAACCACACATTCGATTTTCTCCGATTTTTACCGACACTCAAAATTACGGTCGAGGTTTGTACCATCAGACAGAAACGAACAATGACCGAAATCCAGTAATATGCTGGACAACCACCATAAAGTGAAAGGCCCCGCTGATGCGACGGTTTACAGCATTTTTGTTCCTTGGTGCGGCAACAGGCTTGATTTTGGAGACCAGTTGGTCTCGTGCCGACGATAATGACTCTCAGCCGACCCGCTTGGGGGTGGAGCAATCGGATGCCGGAGAGACACCGGCTCCAGGACACGGAGAACGTAGCGAGCGTGGAAAACGGGAGCAACGTGGCCGTCGTGAAGGCGGTCCAGGTGGACCTGGGCATCACGGGCCTCCTCCGATTATTGCGGCGCTGGATACCAACGACGACGGTGTCATTTCTTCAACTGAAATTGAAGGAGCTGTTGCGGCCCTGAAGACACTGGACAAAAACGGCGATGGTGAACTGACGATGCCGGAGTTGCATCCGAATCACCAGGGCCGAGGTGGTGAATTCGGGCGTCATGGTGGTCCACGGGAGAGAGGTCCCGGCAGGCGTGGGCCTGAAGACAGAGGCCTTGAAGACAATGGTCCTGGTGGGCGTGGTTTCGGTGAGCGTGGCCCCAGGGACACACGCTTTCAAGACAGAGGTCCCGGCAGGCGTGGGCCTGGAGACAGAGGCTTTGAAGACAATGGTCCTGGTGGGCGTGGTTTCGGTGAGCGTGGCCCCAGGGACAGACGCTTTCAAGACAGAGGTCCCGGCAGGCGTGAGCCTGGAAACAGAGGCCTTGAAGACAATGGTCCTGGTGGGCGTGGTTTTGGTGAGCGTGGCCCCAGGGACAGACGCTTTCAAGACAGAGGTCCCGGCAGGCGTGAGCCTGGAGACAGAGGCTTTGAAGACAATGGTCCTGGTGGGCGTGGTTTCGGTGAGCGTGGCCCCAGGGACAGACGCTTTCAAGACAGAGGTCCCGGCAGGCGTGAGCCTGAAGACAGAGGCTTTGAACACAGTGGGCCCGGTGGGCATGGTTTCGGTGGGCGTGGCGAACGACCATCACTGAAGAATTTCGTCGAAATGGTGATGAAGGCGGATGGGGACGGAGACGGTAAGATTTCGAAGGATGAAGCTCCTGAACGACTTCTTCGTCGATTTGATCGCATTGATGCCGACGGCAACGGTTCAATTGAGAAGAGTGAACTGGAAGAGGCGGCAAAACGCATTGGTGAGCGACTCGGGCGGGGTCGTCAGGGTGAAAGAGACCCCGGCAGGGGGAGGAAGAAGAGTCAGCGACCTCCTCTGGATGACACCGAAGGTATAGGTGAGAAGATTGAGAGGCCTGCCCGGAAAGGGAACTGAAGCCACGATGTGTACATAGCATCGTGGCATTTGCTTGTGCACCGGAACTGACCAGCAACCAGAAGTGCACAGCCCCGATATCCCTAAGAATTCCGGAAGCCGACGGTGACCCGCGCGTCCTCTCACGATGTCAGCGACACATTCGCAATTCGAACAGGTCCCCCGAATCCACGGTTACATCCTGTTAATCGTTTCCATCCGATCCTGATTTCGCATCAGTTCAGAAACGGATCAAAGCCTTCTCTCAGAGCACGAATCGAATCCGGCACAGCAACACCCCGGTCGTCTTTACTTGGTAAACGTGACCGGTTGCGTTCACGAACATGGCCTTTGACGGGTCCATTCATGCCGCGCTTATCACTGGAACTGTCGTGGAGTCCACTACCGGCACCCTCCAAAGCCTTCAGTGCACGAAAGTCCAGTGCACGGGTCACGGACTCAAAACCGGATTCTCCCTGGACCGGCATTGGTCCGGATTCGTCTTCTTCCGAGAACAACAGGTCCTCCAGGCTTCTGGTCTCGCGCACTCGTGCATCGGCTTTTGACCGGTTCGCGGAACGGGAACGAGAATCAGACGGCCGTGAAGATTGCGCCTCCGAAGACGGATCTCTCTTCGGATGTTGGTTAAATTCCGTGAAGTGATCACGCATCGGACGGTAATTACGCGTTCCGTGATTCTCGACACTGAGGGGCTCAAATTCTTCAAATCCGGAGTTGAAATCTGCGTTTGAATCCCGCAACCACCGGCCCGGTCGGCTTCCCATATCACTTCGTGAAGGATCATGATCTGGCGCCTCGGTAAACGATTCGTCCCATTGTGGCGGACGTGTTTCCTGAAACAATGGAATCGCCAGATCGTCATCCTCACTGCCGTAAAGATCATCATCGTCTGCTTCGTACAGCGGGGCATCAAATTCGGAAGACCGCGACTCATTCAACAGGGATCGTAACTGCCCGATGGTGCCGGACTTCGTGTCCACAGAATCACTGATCTTGCTGGCAGCCGACTCTGACATCAAATCTGAAGCCCCATGCGCGATCAGCGCTCGCACCAGCGCCGGACGATCCGACCACTGTTCTGCATCCCAGTTTCGGACATCCGCCCAGGCCAGACCCAGGGTGGCTTGAGGCATCCGGGGAATAAGCTGCAATCCATCGTGCGAATACACGACGTGGTATTGCAGTGCGATGAACATCACGCCGCAACCAGCAACACATCCGACAATCAGTGGTTTCAAGTTGTTCATGACGGCCTCAGGGCGCAAACAGCCACGGGCGAACACAACTCCGTTGAAGCTTAAACCTATCACGCAGGGAGCACGGGTTTCTGACGAATAGTCCGATACGGTGAGAGATCACGAGTTTCCGTGATGTTGAGCGTTTGGATTTACCCAGAGCCAAAATTCCGGACAGCCATCAGTCTTTACCACGGCCACAACAATCCGTCTTCCGATTGAAAATACCGGACGTCAGCGGTAACGCGCCAAGTCCTCGATAACGCTGACGACGATGTCGTCGGCAATTTCGCCGATATTGCAGAATTCTTAACGGCGACGGTTGCCCAACCAGCAGAACCCTCTTATTCTATATTTGCGGGGTTTGTGCCCCATTGATCTTTTAAAAACCATTTAAAGTGGATTTTCTGCCCAATAGAACAGAGCCGTGCGTCGTTGAGGACTTTGGTTCCAAAGCCGAAAAATCAGCATTTTGACCCGTGGCAGGCCCATGTTTCTCATAGGTGAAGTCAAGCGCACAATTGACGATCGATATCGTCTGACGTTGCCGCAGGATTTCGCAGACGCCGTCTCGGGCGGGACAGGGGAGTTGATCCTTGTCAAAGAACGATCCGGCTGTCTGAGTTTGTGGTCACTGCAGGAGTGGAAGCAGCGGCTAGAAAGCGGCATCGGCCTGCTGAAGCAGAAAATTGAAGCTGGACGAATGGAGCAGCGTTGGGCCGACGTCCAGCGTCTCGGACGATTACTGTCAACACGGCATCAGGAAGTCAACTTGGCACGCCGCTCACGTCTGCTGATCCCCGAAGGGTGTCGCCAGTTTCTTGACGTTCAGGCTGGAGATGACGTCGTGATCGTGGGAGCCGTGATCTGTGTGGAGATCTGGAATCCAGCGATATGGATGCACGTCCTGCGAGATGAAATGCCGGAGTTCGAGGACTTGTTCAAAAACCTGACGGAATGACCGATAGAGCACAAAACCAAACCACTGGCGAGACAAAACCATTGGACCGGCGAGACCGCTCCCGAGCGACGGGACGAAGCATGGTGACGGCTGCGAGAGAGCTTCATGCTCGATTTCCGACCGGGCCAAATTAGAAATGATGGAGGCAGAACGGATCGAATGAGAGGAGGGTGATGCTGATTCGCTCAACACGTACCCGCCTTGCGGCACGGTTGCTCATTGAAGCTTCCATGGACGGCTGTTCGGCAGGGAAGCCGCCTTTCCTCTCTTCGATCCAGTCTGTTTCCGCAGTGTCTCTCCAGTCAATTCCTGTTTCCTGGCGCCCGTTGATATGAAGTCCGGGTGCCAGTCGCGCGCCAGCAAATCAAACGGGGCCAGAGACAAGTCATATTTGAAATCACGCTCTGCCGAAATTTTCTGCAAGTGCGACGCTGTCGGCAGGCCCGGATCCAGATCGTACTGCCTGGCCATATTTTGGAAACTGGCAACGGATCCAGGGCATGGTTGCAGTGCCTGATCGCTTTGAGGTCCGTCGTCATCCATAACCGCAACACCGTCAAACGTCCCGGAATCGTTGCTAACCGGCCATCATCAAACCGGGTACGGGGAACACGTCCAGCCCCCCGATCAGCGAAGCGCAGCAGATCGGACCGGATACGGCGGAAATAAACCCTGGCCTTCCCAACATCTGTAGGAGAACCTCGCCAACTGTTTTTCGATTCCGACTCTCTTTACCAATGACCGACGGGCTGAAAGCCGTACTCTTTATTTGGCTGATAGTCGTTGTCGTAATCGGACTCTTTCCTCTCTTATCTAAAAAATTCCAGCAGCGATGTGTTGCCTCACCCGGGAGGGCACGCATTTTTGTTCCAGACGGTGCCAACGGCGACGTTAAATGGGCATTCTTACCATGTTCCTCTTATTGACATTAGGCGGCTTCACGCTTACTGGGCTATCGTCACGGCGCTAGCAGCACTGGCTGCTTCGGTCCTTCAGTGGTCACGGCCGGAGGCAAATGAATCCGTTACCGATCACAGCGCCCAGTCCCGACAATAGCGAGGCTTGTCAGAGGGGACGAGAAACCAAAAGTGTGCTCGAATCTCACAGGCCACATTGTGCCCATGGATCCCAGTGGTTTTCAACAAACTACCACGGAACCAGCGTCCTCCCGAAAGGCGGAAACGGTGAACACGGGATACGTCAGGGACACCCGGCCAAACGGGGTGGGGGGCGGTTCGGTTTCTGGGCGACTGGAGGGGCCCCACGAGTGCAAGAGGCTTCCGGCTGGCTCACTCGGGCGCCCTGTGAGCATCGCCAGGATCGCCTCGCGGATCGCCGGGGCAGCGATCGCTCGGCAGGTGGTTGAGGCTCACCACTGATCTTCTCGTCGAGCCCACCTCCCTTGACGAATTCCGGCGAAAGGAACGGTTGCCCGGCGTGTTCTCCCACGTCGTGAATCTGCACGATGTTGGAATGCTGCAACTGGGCGACCGCCTCGGCTTCTCGCTGGAACCGCTTCAGGTCCTTCTCGTCAGCGTGGGCGCCCGAGAGGATCATCTTCAGGGCCATCACCTATTTCAGGCGGGTATCCAAGGGGCGGTAGACGACTCCCATGGTTCCGCGGCCCAGTTCTCCCAGCAACTCGTAACCGGGCACCTGCTTGCCAGGATCAAAGACGACTGGCGATCCGGAAGATCCGGTGTTGATCGTGTCGGTGCTGGTGTCGTCGACGATCAAGACGGCCGGCGGCTCCTCACCGACGATCGTCGCGTCATCGTGAAGTGAAGCCGGTTGAGGCGAACCGACAGCGGTGGCCCATGTCTGGTCGTCAGTCACGGGGGTTGCCGTCACGTCCGCATTGAGTGTCACGGCGTCTTCGACCGCCGAGGACAACGCGGTACCGAATGACGGCATCGTTGTCTGGTCGTCCGCTGTCGCCTCGTTCGCCGTGTCATCCGAGGACCGTGGCCCCACGATCTCACCCGCAGGCGTGGTCAGTTGATCGAGATCGGGAAACGACTCCCTGTAATCATCCACCGAGGGAGCAGCCCCAGCCGGTTCACGGCAGTGGTATTTCTGCCACAGCAGTCGTACCAGTACACTGTCATATCCCAAGACCGGGAATTCCGCCAGCAGTGCCTGTACCGAGAAGGCGTGAAGTTGCCCGGCATATCCAGTGGTTTGCGCTGCAACCTGTCTAACTGCGTGATCAGCAAACCGCCTTCGGTCACGGCGGTCTCGGAATTGACAATCCATGTAACGCTGGGAGCTTCTCCTCGTGACTGGACCCATTTCCAGGACCAGATGCATTATCAGGAAACAATCTGAGCAATCGCCTCATGGTTCGGAGCGGCGGGCAGGCTACCCTGAATTCCATTTTGCTCTGCGCGTCAATTTAAATGACCGCTCCGGATTAAATGACCGCTCCGGAAACGACGGACCGATGTGTCATTCTGTTCGGCACACAGCGCCGGTAGCGAGGAACCGTTGTTTCGCGCTATCATGTTGAATGTACTCCAGACATATCTCCAATCCTGCAGTTTTAACTCATGTCCCCACAGCTGATTTTATTTGCGGGTTTCAGCGTTCTTCTGGCTGGTGTTTCACGGAGTGACGACGCTACCAGAATCCACAAACATAGCTTTGCAGGTTTCGTCGACAAAGAATTCGCGATCGAAAAACTGTCTCGGCGCGATAAGTTCGTGGATGCGATGAGTCTTTTTGACCGTCAAAGTCGTATGCAGAGCGATGATAATGTTACGGTCCATGCCTATCTGCAGTTCGTTTCGCAGCACGTCCTCGAATGGAGCGAAAAAGAAATCACTGCGATAAAAGCAGTTCTCGTGTCCATTGAGGAAAAGTGTCGTCCTTATACTCTGCCCTTGCCTGAACAGATTTTGTTCATCAAAACGGACGGAAAAGAAGAAGGCGGAGCCGCATATTGCCGTGGCAACCTCATCGTCTTGCCAGCACCACGTGTTGCAGTTTCAGCAGATCGTCTGGAGCGGCTTGTGCTCCACGAGCTGTTTCATGTGTTGAGCAGCCACAATCCTCGTCTTCGGCAGCAGCTGTATTCGATTATCGACTTTCGGATTTGTCAGGAAATTCAACTGCCACCGTCACTCTCGGATCGAAAACTGACAAATCCTGATGCGCCGCTGGTGAACTGCGTGATTCCGCTGACACAAAACGCAGAGGAGATCATGGTGGCACCGATCCTCTTCGCCAGTCCTGAGAAATATGAATCCAAACTGGGGGGACCATTCTTTAAATTCCTTGAATTCAAATTAATGGTGGTCGTGGAAGAAGAAGCAAGATGGAACCCCCTCCTGACTGACGGCGTTCCGGTCTTGCTCGATCCGGACAAAACCCCGGAGTACCTGGCAAAGATCGGAAAGAATACCCGGTACATTATTCACCCCGACGAAATCCTCGCCGATAACTTTGTACATCTCATATTGAAGAGTAAGGATCTGCAGACTCCGGAACTCGTCGAGCAAATGCGTCAGATACTGACTCGTGACGCTCGCAGGTGAACTGAGTCCAGGGGCAGTTCCTTTAATGTCTTGGAAGCACTGTGTCGTATGTGCCCGATGAATGTGCCGCACGCCTGTTGTGAAAATGTTGCATCCTGCATGGAGTCCAAACCGTGACCCCTCAGTTCACGGCTGACATATCCTCAGTGTCAGCCCAACGGGTAATCGATCGCTGAATCCACCACCGCTATCGCAGCTGAAAGGGATGGGGTGGCCCATTTCATCCGTGAGTAATTCCGCAGACAGGCAATCCACCAGTGGAACCCCCTGTGTGTTTGTCGCCACCCGCAGCCCGGATCCTCCGGTCACAAGACCACGCGAAAACATCAGCTGATCGTAGATGCTCATCGCACGCTGACCCGTGACATCCACGCAGGTCCCCTGGTCCGGATGCGCCAGCAATGACCACGTGGGATTAAACAATTCAGGTCGGCACAATGCATAGGCTCGCCAGGACGGTAAGGTGTTGAGCGAAAACGGCAACGACCGCTGCATCGCCCGCAAACTGTAGCCAGCATTCAAAATCTGATGAAGACTCTTAGCCCACGGTTCGTCGTTGAAGCTGCCCATCAAAAGCAGGTTGCAGTTCCAGCGATTGTCCAGCTGGTGCCGAGACAGCTCGGTATCAGCCAACTCCACATAGTCTCGCCGATTCAGTTTCAGATGCTGTTCGATCACATTGGCACAGTAACTGGCCACTGTCTGTCGAAATGCATCCGAATTCTGCTCACGAGGAGACGGCCAGTGATTCACGAGCACAGAAAGGTTCCGGCGATTCAACCGTGTGGTCAGCTGAACTTCAAGAATGTCGCACGTCGGAAATCTCAGATGCACTAAATGACTGCGGACTCGAACTGACTCTTCATCGAAAACTCGTTTCGAATATATCAATGCAGTCCCGGTAGCTGTGATCTGAGAATGACTGGCGGTGACCACCACATAATCATCCCGTCCGAGCGCATCGGCCAGGTACTGAGTAACCTCTACATTCTCCACTTCTGCCAAACCGATCAGGTCGGGACCGTCATTATCAAATAGTCCGCGAATCACACTGGCAAGATTCCTGACTTTGGCTTCGAATGCCCGGCGGTCCCAGCCACGGATCGTGGTAAACCCAAGTTCAGATGCGATCGGGGACGGTTCGATGTCGAACAGATTCTGCAGGTTCCAGAAGGCAACTCTGATCTGTCCCGAATGAAGTGAAGTCACTTGACGGCATCCATGCTGAGGCGCCCGGCCGTTGAGAATGAATCAGCCCGACGGGCGACGAAAATCTCCCGATCACGTGTTCCGTGGCCCGCCGAACGGTTATCAACTCCCAAATCGTGCTGATATTCTTCCCTGCCACCGGGCTGCCAGCCGTTAAATCAGGATCATCGTTCGGATTTCACCATAAATTGCAATCATGCGACAGAACGATCAATTCCGCAATGACCGGCCTGAGAATCACACACGATGAGAATCAGAGAATTTGTCTCTGTGTTGTTGATCAACAGATTATAATTATCGGCTGTCTGTCGCCCGTCAGCCAGCCGATGCTAACGTGATTCGAGCCTGTCGATGCCGCTGCCATCTGTAGAATCCCTGGAATCTCATCACAACTTTCCGTGCGCATATACGTTTAAAGTGATCGGCAGCACAGACGACAACTTTCTGGCGAGAGTCATTGAGGCCGTCCGTCACGAACTGGGGATGGACGTTGACCCGGAATACTCAATGAGGTCCACAAAAAATGGAACTCACATCGCAATCACGCTGGAACCAAAGTGTGAATCACCACAACAGGTACTGGCGATTTACAGCCGGCTCAGTGGGATGAATGGTGTCGTCATGCTGTTGTAAAACCATTATATTTCGTGTCAACATTCACCCCGGGGTCGAACAGACCGTGGTCGAGGCAACAATTGGTCCTCTGAACGAGGACAGCATGAAGGTCGGGCTCAAGCTCGGTGGGCTTTCATTATTCCCGTGCCTGCCGTTCCGCCCAGGCACGACCTGGGCGGTCTGCCCGGAAGCTCACGATGCGGGCACCTTCGACCTGGGTGACGTAAACAGTACAGCCATCAGGACCGCCAAAGCACAGATTGGATGGACGGACCCCCAGAACATTCACCTTCTGCAGAATGTCACCGACCGGTGACATCTTAACCACCGTGCCTTCCCCATAACGTGTGATGTAGAGATTGCCATCCACGTCGCACCGCATGCCGTCAAAGCCGTGATCCGGAAACTGTTTTATCAGACGTTTATTCGCCAGCAGGTTCTTTGAGGTGATGTCAAACGCCCAGACGTTCCGCTGGATGGATTCGTTGACATACAAAGTCCTGCCATCAGGGCTGACTTCAATACCATTCGTTGTTCCCATCTGCTCCGCCAGCTGTGTCACGGTCCCATCCATGTCAATCCGCCAAAGTTGCCCTGTTCCGTGTTCCCAGGCTGGATCACTGGCATACAGCGTGCCGTCGGGAGCTATCGCGAGGTCGTTGGGCTGATTCATGCGATCGCTGTGGGCCAATGTCGTTACCTTCCGGTTTTTTGCATCAACCTTAAGGATATTGTGACCGGTGTAGTCGGCGATGAAGAAGTCACCGTTCGCATCAAAGCGGATCCCGTTTCCGGTGCTGCCCTCAGGGAGTGTGACATATATCTCTGAGGATCCATCCGGACTCACACGGCCTATTGTCCCCTGCATTTCATAATTCACTGCGAGGATATTTCCCACGGGATCGCAGGCCGGTCCCTCAATCCCTGAAGTGAACGCGTTCGGCTGTGTCAGGGGTCGTGTTGTCCACAATGGTTCAGCTGGTGCAAAAACAATGTCGGTCGGCGCGGCAAATTTTGCGGGCAGTGGAATGCTCGCAAATTCCTCCTCCGATCCTGTACGCAGCTGCCAGCGTCCCCGAAGTGAGAGCGACTGCTGTGTTGACTCAATCACCGGCGCTTTCTTCATTTCTGTCAGCCACTTCGCGGGACCACGAAGGACCAGCAGGTTTGCATCCCCTGGAAACAGTTGATCACTTTCGATTCTGTACACACGATCTGCGTCTGACGTCCGTACAGGCTGATCCAGCCTGTATCCGTTAGTCCAGACAGAAATATCATGCAGCCCGGTCTCAACACCAAGCGTCAGAGTATCGTTATCGTCTGTCCACATCCGGGGCAGACGAAAAGCGCAACGCATCCAGACTTGACCGCCCCCTGAAAGCACATCGGAAACGCTTGTGGGAGGAATTTCTCCTGTGACCCAGTCGTCCGCTACAGGCGGTTCCGTCGGTGTTATCCCGGCCGTCCAGCAGATAGCCTGATAGAGCATACGAGTAAATCCAGGATTCCTGAAATCATCAATATGTCCCATGGACGTGTAAAATGATCGCCCCCCGTCAGCGCGCATGAACGTCCAGCTGACCGGTTGGGTCGGCATGCCTGCAATAGTTCCTGTACTGAGGATCTCAGTTCCATCAGCCAGAGGAGACGTCTTATACAGGGACCCACCCTGGGTGATCATCCTCGTCGTCAGTCCCATGACGATCTGATGGTCAGCTGCGGTGACTGTAATCGTCGATCTCAGCTTGTTGCCGTGATGACCATGGTAATTCCCGCCGAAGACCTCCCAATCGAATTCGGGCCAGGCATCGTGCCCGACAGGCGGCTGTTTTCCGTGGAGGGTGAAGGCATGGTTCGCGGTTCTGATGCCAATCACAGGTTTGCCTGCCGCCACATGATCACGTACCCATTTTAGCTCTGCCGGAGGCAGAACACGCCGGCGGACACTGACCAGCAGTATGTCGGCCATTCCGACAGCTTCGACACCACGCAGGGAATTGCGGTCTGCCTCAGAATCGAACACGGTTGTCACCTGAAAATCACGCCCTAAATGTGATGCAGCAAACGCGGGTAACGTTTCATTGGTCCGGTATTCCCGCTCAGCAATGAGCATCACCAGATGTGACCGTGTGTCCTTTGAGAAACGGAATGACTTTCCACCGATGAACTGATCACTTGTGATGGTCGGGCAGACGTATCTTTCAATGTGGGACACAATTAAATCCGTGCCGGTGAAGTGACTGACATAGGGCCACCGTTCAGGGTTATACATCGTGTCGGTCATGTCCCTCATCAGTACAGTGTTTATGCCGTTCCGGGCCATCTGGCGCAACCCGAATGGTCGTCCCAGCACGCACATATTTGTGTGCACACCAGTCAGGATCACATTCCGAATGCCTCTCGACTGCAGTATGTTCCAGACTTCTGTGCCACTGTCGCTGATAAAGTCCTGTTGGCTGTCAATCGTGATCAGGTCTGACTGACGCTGCCACGGAGAGCCAGGGTCGCGGTCCATCTCTGTAAGCAGTGCGGCCCATTGGGCATGCTCGGCCGGGTCATCGTCTTCGCCGCCGTCAGACTGATCGATCGGGTACACGGCCCGTTCTTCTGATGGAATCACAGAGCACCATTCATCACACTCATGAGGCACAAATTCGGCTGTCGGCGCCTCCAGTGCCCGTTTTCGAGCAGAAGACTCAACGTACGCCGACATGCAGCCGCTGGGAGAGTGAATAATCGTGATTCCCAGTGCGCGAGCCTTCGTCAGGACTTCATTCAGCCGAGGTGCTAATTCTTCGACTCGTCTGACCGCATTGCGGCAGTGATGCAGGTCCCATACATCACAAACGACGATCGCCGTTTCTTCTGCATTCCATCTTTCATCACGCGTGAGACGGTGAAAGCGACCGCTGTGGAGACCGGTTTCTGCCTGGTAGCGCAACTGCACATTGAAGGAACCGGCGACCAACTCGCTGTTCATAAACCACGTCATCAGGCTGCAAAGGACTGACAGCTGTAAGGTTAAATACAGAGGCATCCGGAAAGGTCTCCCATACAAACGAACATCACTGACGTACAGTCTTATCGTGTCGCCGAGCAACTGCAACTGTTGCCTGACCCGAACCGGGGGCGGCGCATCCGACGAATCTTCATTCACCGACATCATTCCACGGTCCATCGCCTGCGTCACTTCGTGACGCACGACTCAGTTCACGGCAAACAACGTGACCACAGCGCCCGTTCAGTCGATGATGTCACTGGTCCGAATATTGTCCGTACGAGGATCGACCACCCGAACAGACGCCTGTTCCGCGACCGATGCGTCCTGTGGCTGGAATGGATCCGCTGACCACGAGCCCCCGAACTGACCTATCGTACGTTTGCGAAACCAGTTCGCCAGTCGAACTCGCAGACGATTTCGAAGCCACGGGACCAGCAGTGCAAAGCCCACACCATCAGTGAGCAGCCCTGGCGTCATCAGGAATGCTCCGGCCAGCAGAATCATTACACCGCTGATGATTTCAACCGACGGATTTTTTCCCTGAGCCAGTTGCCGATGAATGCCGTGCCAGACGTCCAGACCCTGCCGACGTGCCAGACTGACACCCAGTATCCCGGTGAATACCACAACCAGCAGCATCGTGAAAAAACTGGTTCCCTGATACAACTGGACCAGCAGCGTCAACTCGATGAGCGGTACCAAAATAAATGCCAGCAGCAGCTTACTGGTAATCGAAACTGATACGGATTTTGTCTTCATGGTCTGTCTGAAGCAGATACCGATTTGCCTGAGGAGGACTCACGATTCTAGTCGCCGCGATGTAAGACCGACAGTGTCAATGGCGTGTGCCACTGCTGACTGGAATCCGGTGGTCGAATTACGTGCATATCGTCACAATCACTGACCACTGGGACTTTACCGTGATTTAAACACTAGTACTGATTCGGCTTCGCCGTCTGCCATCTTCATGAATCGTCATTCTTCCGGTTCCGGTCCATATTTCATGTGGACGCTGGCCTTTGTCACAGCCTTTGTCGCATTCCTGCTGGCAGCATCAAGAATCAACCATGGCCTGGCAGCCTCATCGCTTCCGGACGGACCCGGTCTGACCACGGATGAATCGATTAATATTCGACAGGGGATCTACCTGTTCGAAGCATTCGCTCAACATGGTCCTCTGATGCTGTTTCCAGGGAAGGCACAGGAGGTTTACCGCGATGCGGCCTATCTGTCGGACTATGTTCCCCTGGGGCGTTTTCTGCTGGGGGCCTCTCACGAACTGTTGTCATGGATGATATCGGGTGCTGAACTCTCAGTCGTCAATGTACCGGCTGCACGGCTGGCTTCCGCAGGTGCTCTGGCTTTCACAGTTCTGCTGATGACCGTGTGGACCGGTCGTCGCTACGGAACTGCAACGGCTATCCTCGCAGCCGCACTGCTGATGATGATGCCACGAGTGATTGGACATGCCCGGATCGCGTCTCTCGAAACTCTGACAACACTGGCGTGGTTTGCTGCGTTGCTGCCTTTACTGAACTGGTGGACAGGCGAACGCCCGGCGACATCCCGCCAGGCTTTCGTCAGCGGGTTGATGTGGGGCATCCTGATGCTGGTCAAGATTCAGGGAGTGTTCCTGCCGCCGGTGATCGTCCTTTACGCGATTACACTGTTCGGTCTGCGGGCGTTGAGACCACTGACTATCATGGCCCTCACCGGAATAGCAGTCTTCTACTGTGGCTGGCCCTGGCTGTGGCTGGATCCGGTCAACAATACGCTGTCTTATTTAATGTCAACGACCGAACGAGTCACAGTAAATAATTGGTACATGGGTCACCGTTTTGAGGATACGTCAACTCCCTGGCACTATCCGTTCGTGATGGTGGCTGTCACGGTCCCGGTGCATGCGGTTTGCTGCATTGTTCTGCGGCTGCTGAAATGTCGGCTGGACGCTGTCGAACGACTGCTGCTGCTGTCGGTGTCACTGCCAATGCTCGCATTCGCTGTACCCGGGACACCGGTATATGACGGCACACGACTGTTTCTGTTCATCATGCCCGCACTCGCGATACTGGGAGCACGAGGTCTTATGTTATGGATCGCCACTGTCCGGGTCTCCCGACCAGTAACGATTCCTGACAAGACCTCCCGTCCATCGGGGGTTTCCAAACCACTCGCAGCAATCATCTGTGGCCTGTGCCTTGCAGACGCGGCAGTGACAATCACCCGACTCGGCCCGTTTGCCGGAGATGCCTATAACAGTGTCATGCAACTCCTGAATCCGGACAATGAAACATTCGAATGCAGCTACTGGGGTGATGCATTAAACTCAGATTTCTGGGAACAGGTCCCGGAAGGCAGTACCGTTGCAGTGGCACCTGTGCTTCACCCTGTCTTGCTGCAGGACATGATGGCGATGATCCCTGTCATTCGGCAGCGTCAGATTCAGCTCGAACCATTCTATTATAAGCCTGACGAACAGCGTGGCCTGGTCCTGCTGCTGCATCGTCTGGCCGACCTTCCACCGGGGCTGCGGCAGCCTCCCGCTGATAATCAACCCCTGGTGGAAATTCAGCTGGATCATCGGATCCTGGCACGGCTTGTCGATACGACTCACAGCACGTGGCGGAAAAAAGCGGAATGGTAGTCTGAAACTCAGGTTGTTTGATGTTTCACACGACCAGACCAGCCAATGACCTGGCAGTGATGCAGTCCCTTTCATTTCCTGCTGCTCTCGGGATACGAAGACAATCGCTACGGTGTTCAGCTTCGGATTGCTGTCCAGTGCTCCGGTTGACATAATCCGGCGTTTCACCCCGATGCCTGTGCGATTTTCGACCGACATCGCCACAGACAGAAACGTTGTTCACAGCATCATTCCGCAACGGAACACTACTGACAAGACTACGCGCCCGTAGCTCAGCTGGATAGAGCAGCGGTCTTCTAAACCGCAGGTCGCAGGTTCGAATCCTGCCGGGCGTACTTGTGTTTTCATTGGCAAAATGGCTGTTTGTGTCCCCATCTTCATCGCCGTGTACCTCAAAAATGCACCTTGGCGGCTTCCTATTTCTGCAGGG